>Ga0209417_1000037_pt1 | contig 354916 bp, 271 predicted proteins | sample RifGroF2_FD_184002 | JGI IMG/M metagenome (GOLD analysis project Ga0209417, IMG submission 184002) | Groundwater microbial communities from Rifle, Colorado, USA - Groundwater F2 (SPAdes) (version 2) | ecosystem: Environmental > Aquatic > Deep subsurface > Groundwater | place: Rifle, Colorado...
TTTATACACAAAAATATATATTTTCACAGTGAATAAATACACAGCAATTATGAGTAAAATGGGCATTTCTTTGAATCCCTGTTCATTTCCTTTTAATACCCAATTTAATCCGAATTAATACCACCATTAAACCAAATTTAAGCGAAAAAAATACGCAGAATAATCCGAACTTATACAAAATTAATTCTGAGCCACATGTTAAAAATTTAGTGGAAATTAAGCGCACTTAACAAGGGTTAAGTTCAGTTAGCGGAAAGCAGATTTTCGGGCTTTTGTACTTTTATAAGAAAAAAAAGCCATGACAAAAACAAAATTGATCCCATTGGAAGAACTTTATGAAAAAAATACCATCGGAGTTAAACTGATTGAACAGATCAGATCCTACCAAACTGCCTTAGCCGGTGAAAAAATCGAGAAAAAAATTATCTGGATGAAATACCTGAAGGTTTACTGCCAATGTGAATCTTCTTATGAAACCTTCAAGTACAATTCGTACACTTGTTGCAACAGATGCCGGCAGAATATTTCTTTCAGGAGAAGAAGAGGTCTGAATTTTCTGGAAAATACTGAAGGGGTTGTAAAAGGCAGAATGAAAGAGTTTAAGGATAAATTTGGATATCTATAATTATTATTCAATAATTTAATAAATCAATAAAGTATCTATAATATTTTTTGAATATACTCTCATATAACTATCGAGAGTATATTTACCTTTCAAATTTAAATCATACTCGAAAAATATATCTATTATTATTTCTCTTTCTTTGTTGTTTTTTCAAGTCTTCTTATCTCAACTCCAAGTATATTTATACTGCTAGTAAACGGTAGAATTATTAATAAAATTGAACTTCCAATTATTAATAAATCAATTGTATCAAATTCAACACAAATTAACTTGAATTTCTGAAGAACAATAATTAGTACTAAAATTAAAGACATTATCCAAGATACATATTTAAAACTATCCTGCAGGGTCTCTTTTTTTCCTTTTATGGATTCAATCTTTTCAGATAGTCTTGCTTGCTTTTGGAAATTAAAATTAAAAAACGACTCATGTCCAATTAGCTCATAATCTTTCTCAATATCTTCAGGTAGATATCTTTCAATTTCAAAATAAGGCTCAGCATTTTTTGGAAAAACTAAATATGCAGGGATAATCATCCCTAATGAATCTAAATACCTTTTTAACTGTTCTCTTCCGAATTTCCGAGTTTTATCGTCTTTATTATTTTTAACTTCAAAAATCTGAACCGGCAAGTTGGTTTCAGAGTCAATTATTGCTAAATCAATTTGATATTTCCCAGTCTTATATTCAATTGCGAATGTTGAATCTGGATAATTATGAGATTGAAGGTATTTTATTAAAGCTTTTAAGGTGTCTTTATCTAATTCCATAATTTTAAGTTATTATTTTTTCTTTCTACCCTCATTTTTATATTTAGCACTCTTTATATAGAGTACTAAGTATTCAATTTATTTAGGCAAATGTAAACATTTTATTTTTATTTCGATTCATAAATTCAATTTGCGTAAAGAAGTCAATTTCCTAAACCTATCCTATTCAAAGAAATTGAAATATTTCATGAATCTACATAACTAATCAGTAATTACTTCATTAACTTTTACAAAATTTTAAATGGATAATTGAAATCCATCATCTAATTAATAATCAAATAAAAAGGCTTTAATTACATCATAGATTACTGCGATAAATATCGCTGTTAATACGTATTTTATTGTCTTACCCCAGAATTTATAAATAATCAAAACTGTACTTTGCCTTCCCAATCCAATTACAGTTTTTGGCCGAATGAGCGAAATTATTAAAATAATCAACGAAACAATAAATACCTTTAATGCAACGAAATTTTGAACAGTTACCGTTTCTTTTTTAATTTCTTTTGGAACATACTCTGATTGTATTTGAAGTATAAGATTTATTGCTGAGTCCAAATTCTCATTTGAAATCCCTCTTTCAATCAAGTTATAAGCACTTTTTTTTAATTCACCTTTAAAATTATCATCGTAAGAAACAGTTTCATTAATTGACAGTCCTGAAACAATAACCGCTAAAAAACCAAACAGCCAAACAAAAACTACAATCTTATTTATCCAAAGTTGCAGAAACTTGTTAGGCCGGTTTTCTCTTACCCACTTATCAATCAAAACTTTTATTTCTCCCTGTATTTCATCATCAATACACTTTATCCTATATTCGAGCTCGGAATCCCCTTCACCAGCATTCGAATTTAATATTAATGAAAATTCATTTTCGATGCTTCCCTGGGTCGTTTTAATCATTAATTCCCTTGGTTTTAATGAAGGGGTTTTAGCGATGTAACTTTTTACCGCATCAATACTATCAGCATTATAAATATTCCCATCTGAAAATGTTGCTTTAGTAAATTTTTCCGACCCAGCATATTTTTTCTTAAATTTTTCAATTTTTTTTACTGAATCCGCTCCTTCCATAGAATCTTCTTTTAAATCTTTTATGCCTTGATCTAAAAATTGGGTTAAAGCTTTTTTTAATAATTTATCAATTTCATTAAAAAGAACATTTAACGAATCCAACTGATCGTGTCCGATTAACCATGGCCCTTCAAGTTGGTTTATTGGTGAAATAAATAATCTTCCCATATTATCTTTTTTTTAAATAATTATGATTGTAGCTGACATTTTGTCCATTCTTTATAAAGAATTATAGTGTTTTGGCAAAATTCAGCATTATTTGTTTCCCTAAAATAAGATATGACTCCTATCAAAAGCCCAACCTGTTTTGAATAAGTTGATCCAATGATTTCATAACCGATTTTCATGTTTAGGTTTTCATGGACAAACAAAGCTGAAAATGCTTCCAGTCTATACAATATTATTAAAACCTGATTTTTACTATTCCTTTCTATTTTGCCCATCATCTTGTAAAAGTCAGGATATGAACTTTCAAGAGAAGGATTGTCGTATTCCTTTAGCAAAACCCAATTAAGTGACAGTGATTGAAAAATATTGGATTCAATCAAATCTTTAAATGAAACCTGCATTTCATTTAAATAGAAATTGCACTGTTTAAGCGTTTCAGATCTTAAATCAGCACTTCTCTTTTCAATTATATCATTTTGTACAAACTGAATCTGCTCCAATGTTTTGTTATGTGATTCTTTTGAAATCTCAATTTGTTTTAGTGTTGCATAAAAAGCCAATACTATTATTGTAAATTGGTACAGCCCTGAATATGCTGCAATTGTGGCATAAATGTTTTTAATGCTTTGTGTGAAACCGACAGATGCTTCAAACTGCAACCCAGTTGATAAAGAAAAAACAATAAAAAACAATGCAGTTGCAGCTGTTCCTATTGAAAGAAGCATGAATAACTTTATTAAAAATTTCATCATTTTAGTATAAATTAAATTAGTTCATGAAGACCATCAAATAACCGTTTTCTTTTTTGTTGATTTAACAAGCCCCAATTTATCAATAAAATCAGTATAATGGATTTTTTTAAGTTCATTTTCCTTTACCAACTTATAAATAAAACCTTCATTAAAGTCAAATAAAACATGGTTCTCTGTACTTTTCCATTTATTCAGCTCCCAAGGGCTAGTGAAATAGTACATTTCCTTAAACTCCTTTTTAGTATTTTCCACATCTTTTTTAAAGTCATTAAAAATCGAATTGAGTCCGTCCTTTAATGAATCAAGATCTACAATTGTCTTCTCCAATTCATCATTTTTAGCATCCCTCTCATTATTAAAATTATTTAGTTCGTTTTCAAGAAATCCATTAATTACTAATTCCATTTCCTGATTTATTTCCAGCTTTTTTTCTTCAATTATTTTTATCTCATTATTAACTTCGATTAGTTTATCCTTTAATGAAATCAGCTTTTTTGAAAAATCGTATAAAAAAGCATACTCATTTGGCCTGAAAAAAACATAGGATACCCTACTTTTTTCAATTACAACAGGTATCAAGGTATACAGCGTTCTTTTTTCAACAATTGTGTAATTATCCATATCGCCAAGGACGGAGTTTTTATCCGGAATCTTCAATATCAATTTTAGCGTTTTCCCATTTATAATGATTTCCTTTAGAGAATCAATTTTTTTTATCTGTTCAGAAATATCATTGAATATCTTTTTTGTTTTTGTTTCATCGTTGTTTAGGCAAGTCACTTTTTCCTTGAATTTAGCAGAAATGGTTTCCTTTAAATCAAAATCACCAAAATAATGCTCTTTATTTTCCAAAAATAAAAACAGTTTCTCACGTAATTTACTTATGTTACCTGCTTTTTTTATTTTGTCTGAAATTTGTTTATCAAGACTTTCGAGTTCAATTTCGGTCATTTCTTTTTGGCTTCCCAATTCTTTGATTTTTTTCCCCAGACTATTTCGAAAATCATTGTTTTCTTTCCTGTTGAAATTTATTTCCTTCTCCATGACCTTTAAACTCTCTATGCTTCTTAGCTCACAATCCTCCATGAATTTTCCTGCATTGATTACCCACAGTAACATGTTATTCCTGCCCTCAATTTCAAGGATTTCATCCCGAGTGATTTTATTCTCAGGAAAAACAACCATGAATTTTTCATTTGGTGTTATATAAGAATTGCAGTGTTTCGGCAAAAAATAGTTATCAAATTTCAACTTAGCATATTTCTTTGTCTTTTTTTGCCATTTGTTTTGCCAATTTTCTTCAGCTTTTTTTATTTCAATTTCCTTCTGTAGCTTCTGTTCTTGCTCAAAAAGCTCCAACCTGCTTTTTCGCTTTTCAATTTCTTCTGAAATTTCTAGTTCCTTTTTTTTGAGCTCAGTCGGATAATTATAATAAAATACCTGATAGCTGCTGTCAAAACTCAATTGATCAAAAGATAAAGTTTTTACTGATATTTTTTCTTTTATTTCAAGGTGTTTTGAGTATGGTTCCGGAAAATGACAAGATAGACAAAGACCGTTGCCAATTGTATCAATTGTAAAGATATTTTGATAATTGTTTAAATATTGTATATCCTTGATAAACTGCCTGTTTTTTTCGAAATTAAATTCTTTCACTATCCAAATAACAAAAACCTGCTCCTTTCTGTAATAGTTGTACCGCTCTAGCATATATCGCTGTGACAATACGGATACCTGCGCTTCAAAGGCCAGTTTCTTACCCTTGTAGATACAAAAAACATCCGGCCTTCTTTCTAATTTACCTTCTTGGAAAAACCATTTTTCAATTTTTACACTTTCTTTATCAACTCCTTCAGTTTTAAGTAGTCCACTGTAAATAAATTTCTTTAAATCTTTATGGGTTTGAGTCTCTTTGGATGAATATATCTGGTTTAATTTTTCAACTTCGACTTTGGATATTTTTCCATTGACTAAATCACATCCGGAAAAATTATTTCTATGAAAAAAAAAGTATGTTTCTAAATCTTTGTTTTTTCGGTTTATTCCTACCGATAATTCTTTTCCACATTCAGGACAGATAATGCTTTTAACATCTTCGTTGTCATTGACGGATTTTCTAAATTTTTTGGCAAATTGATAGTCATTCAGTTGAGTTGCATTGATAAACTCACCGGTTTCAACATCAACTGCGTTCAAAATGGTTCTTTTCGGGTTTTGGATTTTCACTTTTCAACAAAAATTTTAAACAAAAATAAATAAGTAAATAATTATTTGTCAATAGATTTTCTAATATCTCTAATCAATTTTTCAAATTCTTCCTCATCCACTGAATCTATATTTTTTCTTATCCTATATAATTTTTGACCTGAAAGACTAAAAATTTTTGACTTAATTCTGTCTTTGACAATTTGCTCCTCAGTGTCATGATAAACACTGTCAATTTCAAAGAAATATATGGGTATATAATTTTTAAAGGGTTCAAAAACAGCAAAATCTACAGATGATTTAAAAAAATACTCAATTTCTTTTTGATCAAGTTTTTCCTTTATCTTGTTAATATCAATAATACTGCTTAATCCAACATTTGGATAAATTTGATATGAATCAAACACCCTTTTTAATGCCAAAAAGAACTCAACTTCCTGATAAGAATTAAACAATGTCTTTCTATGGTCTGACTGTAAATCAATATCAGGGTTTATTTCAACCATCAATTCTCCCATTTGGGAATGTTCAATGTTCACTGGTAAGTTTTTTTCAAAATCAATAATAACTTTCTGACAAATATCATTTTCTGGATACTTCTTCGCATATTGATATGCGTATGCTAAATTGTCCCTCTTGCCATTTACTATTGCAACAATAATCGCTTCTCTTTGTTGGTCAGACAGACCTATTTTTTTCATTCCAGAATCAAGCATCAGTAACCGTTCCAAATTATCAACAAATTCTTTACTACTTTCTAATGTTACAGCTATTTTAACTAATTCACAAATTGTTACTTCAAGCGACTGCTTTAATAATGCATCAAATAAAATTTGTTCTTTATTTTTATGAAAGATATCAATTAATTTACTCCAATTCTCTTCTTGTAAAAGCTTATAAATTTCTTCTTGGGTCAGCATAAAATGGTTTTTTATGAATTTTGGATTTTATTTTCGGGGTATTTGTCATTGAAGAGTTTTAATAATTGTTCAGTTTCATAATGCTTTTCGGAAAGGATGTTTTTCAATTCCTCAATTGTCTTTCCAGGAAAAATATATGAATACAGTACTTCTTTGTAACAAAATGTATCAAAACTTCTTTTTAAGTTCCTCCAAGTTATTTCGATCTGATATAAAATATCTTTATCATCAAATGAAGAATCGGTAAATTCAAACTTTTTCTTGACCTGGTCCCATGTTCCTTCAATGATTTCTTTTATTTCATTGTTGATTGATGGAGAAATTCTTTCAATCATGTCCATGTTAAAAAAAGTTGGCTCTTTTCTTGCCATTATATAAACCAAATCTTTAATACTGTAATAGATGTCCTTTCCTTTAAACCTAAAAATAGATTTTAAACCAGATGAGAAAAGAAGCAAAGAATCTCTCCACTCATCATACCAATCATCTTTATGAAATTCTTTTCCATCACACTCAATTCCAATAAATGACCCATCTGATTCAAGAACGAAATCTAACCTAAAAGTTCCACTTATTGTTTTAACAGAATACTGGGGTACTACTTTAACTTTTCCACCTTTGTATTTAAATAATTGGTCATGAAACATGTTTTCAATAGGAGATTCAAGTTTTATTTTATCTTCAATAAAATTGTTTGACTCAATAAGTATTTTTTCAATTGCTTCTTTCAATTCTTTCATGTTCAGTTTTTAATTAAATTGATTTAACTATTCCGCCCAAAAATCAACAACCTCCAAAAACTCTTTCTTACTACTATCCTTTGAAATAAAATCATCGCATCCATTATAAAAACATTGATCCTGTTGATTTTTTTGATTGCAGGAACTATGGACAATGACCGGAATATCACGGTTCATTTTCTTTAATGTCTTTATTAACTCAAAGCCATCAACCTCTGTTATCAATACTTCCATAATAATTAAATCTACTTTATTACTGTACAAGTAATTAATCACATCACTTTGGTTTTCTGCAAATAGTAATTTGCAGTAATCTTTTGTAAATAATTTCTGTGCAAATTTTCGGGAATTTAAATCATTATCAATTACCATTATGGTTTTACCAACCCAAAAATGTTTCCTTTTGTTTTCGCTTGATTTTTCTATAACTGCTAAAGATAAAGCAAGGCCTTCAATGACTTTTAGATCACCATAAAGATGCATCTGTAACTCAGGAAATTTATTTGCCATTTCTTCACATATTTCGCCAATATCACTGTTTTTAGATTCCTTCAAATATCTGTAGAACTTTATTGATTCATCCGTTAGGTTTTCTTTCAAAAATTCAATCCGATCCATTCTATATTTTTTATTTTAAAAATAACTGATATTAATCCTTAATCTTAATGTTTTGCGAGTTTTTAATTAACCTCTTTTCAACAATTAAATTTTCTTCAGTCTGTTAATTTTTATAAAGTCTCCCGAAATAAATGATCTTTTTTTTAATTTATTGATAAATGCAACCCCAAAAACCATTAAAAAGCAGCGTATGAAAATACCGTTTAAACGTATCAAAAAAGGGTTTAAACGTTCAATTTTGCGGATTTAACGTATTTGAAGATTTTGTGGTTTTTATTCTGGTTTTTTATAATTAAATTGTAAGTGCTATTAATAACCTTAAAAATTATAACCATGAGAAAAAAAGTAGTTTTTTATGCAGTTGCCTTTTTGCTTTTTTCATTTAAGCTGAGTGCAGCAAATTATTCTTCTTTTGACAGGGATACTTCCTGTTGCGATTCTTTGCCTGAAATAGAAATCTATTCAAGTTCAGGAGATACTGTGTTCTGTGCAGATGATACAATTTGTATCTGGGCACTTTATGACACTTGTTACAACTATCAATGGTACTACAATGGTGACACAATTGATGGTGCAAATGACTCAATCCTCTGCAATGTTACTGATTCAGGGGAATATTATGTTGAAATCTGGAATAATTGCGATACGATAATCAGCGAGACATATGTATTTGTCGTATATGAAATGTCAGTCAATATTTCAATTACCGACCAGATATCATGTTATGGTGCTTGTGATGGTGAAGCAACTGTCTCCGTTACCGGTGGGAATCCTCCTTATTCTTATGAATGGAGCAATTGGGATTCCGGCAATTCTGCTGACAGCATTTGCGATGGAATTATTTGTGTGACTGTAACTGATAATCTTGGCTGTACTGCAATGGATTGTATTGAGTTTATTGAGCCAACGCAATTATCGCTTTCATGGGCTTGCGGTGGATCTGGATGCCCAAGTAAGTGTGGTATCGGTAAAACCTGCATGTGCGCAACCGTTAGTGGAGGAACTCCTCCTTACCATATCCATACAATAGGTTGGACACAAACTGGTGCAAATTTCTGTAAGTGTGTAAATTTCAACACTTCTTATATGATTACAATTCATGACGCAAATGAATGTATTGTTTCAGGAGGCCATTACTGTCCAATCCCAAAATCTGGCGATGGAGCAACTTATACAGATGAAAATGAAATGAGTGGAAACATCCTTGTTTATCCAAACCCTGCTAATGATAAACTAAATATTCAGTTTATTTATGACCAGGAAAATGTTTCAGTTTCATTAATTGATATTCTGGGTAAAGAGCATATTTTACTTGAAAACAAGACTGTAAATGGAAATGAAATCGAACTTGATTTATCCAATTATTCAAGTGGAATTTATATCATTTCGATTAAAACTCTAGATGGTGTTTATTCTGAGAAAATTCAAATTGAATAAGCAATTTGTTAAAATAATAAACCAAGGAACTTCAAATATTATTTGTATTCCTTGGTTTTTCAATTTTTCACCACTTCATTTTCTGCTTTTTAACATCAATACTGGTGTGTTGTAATTGTTCAATAAAGCATTATTTTACACTTTAATTATTTAGGAATATGAATAAATTATCAGTCAACGCATTATTGATTGCAAACCTATTCTTTTGTTCGGTATTTTCGCAAAACAAAGAAAATCAGATTTTAACAGCAGAGAAGCTGAAAAAACTGTATCCTGAAGAAAAAGTTGTTTGTTTAAGTTCAAAAGTTGTCTATGACTTCAGCATTTTAAAAAGACAGTCTATTGATGAAACAGTTACAACAACTGAAAATTGCCATGAAGAAATCATATCTCTTAAAGATAAAAGTGAATTTTTCAATACAACATTTTACGATAATTCATCAAAAATAAAAAGCATTTCAGCTTATACAAATAAAACAAAAGACAAAAATTTCCTGTATAATGACTTTTTGTATGGCGGTGAAAATATTCATTATTCTGATTTGACACAGAGGATATACAGAGTTTTTTATAAATCGATGGGTGATATTGAATCCATCAAAATTAAAAAATACTATTATAGTATCAAATACTTTACTTCTGTGTATTTTCATAACTCTTACCCTATTCAGGAACGACTTTTAGAATTTCATATACCAGCATGGTTAGAACTTGAATTATTAGAAAAAAACTTTGATGGATGGGAAATAAAGAAGGAACAATTTACTAATGAGGATGGTATTAAGGTTGTTAGGTATACATTAAATAATATTAATCCATATAAAAATGAACTTAGCTCTATTGGTCGTTCTTATGTTTTGCCCCATATAATCATTTTACCTAAATCCATTACCTATAAAAAAAAGAAAACAAGCCTGATAGCATCAATAGATGATTTATATAAATGGTATAGGAAACTGGTTAATCAAATTGGTAATTCAGATGAGACAATTAATCCCCTGGTTCAGAAGATCACAAAGGATAGCGCAGAAGAACAGGATAAAATTAAGGCAATTTTTTATTGGGTTCAGGATAACATACGATATATTGCGATAGAGGATGGCATTGCTGGTTTTAAACCTGAAAAAGCACAAGCAGTATATGCAAATCTATATGGTGATTGCAAGGGAATGGCAAACCTATGTTGTGAAATGCTAAAAGTTGCCGGATTTGATGCCCGTTTGGCATGGTTGGGAACTGACTATTTGAATTACGATTATTCAATACCGTCTATCATTGTTGATAACCACATGATTTGTGTATTGGACTTTAATGGGAAAAGGTATTTCCTTGATCCAACAGAAAAGTATATGGAGTTTGGCAAATATGCTGAAAGGATTCAAAACAGACAGGTTTTAATTGAAAATGGGGATTCGTATATTATCGATACCGTACCAGAGGAAAATATTTCCACAAACCTTAAATCAACTGTAAAGGAGATTACTTTTGATGGACAATACCTTAAAGGCAAGGCAAAGATAATCTATAACGGAGAACCAAAAAGAGCCATTTTAAATGAGTTTAGCACGACCAAACAAAATGAAAAAAGTGAATTGGCTCTTTTTTTAATGAATTACGATGAGAAAAACATCAATGTTATAAATCAAAATATTTCAGGATTGGATAACAGGGAACTGCCAATTGAACTTGATTTTGAATTTGAGCTTTTTAACCAAGCTAAATCATTTGAGGATGAGATTTATATCAATATTGATATGGAAAAAGATTTTGAGTATTATGATTTTTCTGAAAAAAGAAAAAACGGTTATAAAATACCCTATCGGGTTAATAATGAAACGCAAGTAATATTGAACATCCCTTTAAATTTCAAGATTGCACATGTTCCCAAAAACATTGAAATTAAAACCGAAAACTATGAGTTTTTTATTAAATATATTTTGGAAGAAAACAAAGTTGTTTATTTAAAAACCATCAAGATAATTAACCCATTCATTTACAAAAAGGATTTCGAGAAATGGAACACTATGATTCTTGAAATAAAAAAGATTTATGACGATCAAATAATCCTTAAAAAAACATCCTGATGAAAAAACTTTTGTTAATTGTTTTGTTTTGTGCTTTTAATATACTTGGATTTTCACAATTCGATACTGAGAAAATCATAAGAATTACTTCCAACGATAGTTTAATGTTTGAAGATGATAGTATCTTTCAGGTTTCTGAAATACCTGATAAATGGAAAAATGAATCGGCAGTTATTATTGCCATTGAATCTTATACCGAGCGAAAGATAAGAAAAACATATCCCTACTATTTCTACGGGTATAGAGAGCGTGTAAAACTTTTGGATAATGCCGCTATATTAGATTATTCTGAACTTGAATTGGTAAATGTATCAGGGTTTTTGCTTAAAGTAATTAAACCTGATGGCAGTGTAAAAAAGTACAACTATTCGGAATTGAAACCTTCGATAGCTCCGTCAGAAGGGGAATACCCTTTGACAAAACTGGCAATTCCCAATCTTGAACCAAATGACATAATAGATTTTTGTTACTATCAGGAGTTTCCCTATGAGGGTAACAGGAAAAATTATTTTTTCCTTGTCCATGAATACCCAATAATGCATCAAAAACTTGTTTTCACAATGGGAGCGTTGTTTTATCCCTCGTTTAATTCATATAATGGAGCCCCAAAAATGATGCTTGAAGAAGACAGTAAAAAAAGAAAGGTATATGTTTTATTTGATAAAGAAAGGGATAAACACACTGACTTATATTTTGACAATATATACTCAAACACCCCAATGGTTAAATTCAATTCCACTTATTACGACGATTATAGGCTCCCATCTTCAAAATTATCCCAACAAGATGCTTATGACTATTTCAATTTTCGTTTTAACAGAAAATATGATGAACTATCAGGGATCAATATACTTAACTCTGCCCAGAGGTATTTTTTTAACAAGTATAAGACGGACTTCAACCCTTACACTTTACTTGATGAATGTTATTATTTTTTTAGATATAAGTTCTTTTTTGAAGATTATAACAAATCTGGAAAATATACATACATATGGCAACTTTCAGACGGGAAAGTTGCGTATGATTTTGATTTTCTAGAATTAATGAGAAAAATTGGCACCACCCAAAATTCTAAAAACAAAAACAATTTACTTTCGATTAATTCTATTGTGGCAATACAAAGACTTTATGGAGGATTTGATGATGCTCTGTTTTATAAAGAACTACTATATGGTCTCGAATTTAAATATAAAGACTCCATCAAGTACTATTTTCCATTTTCAAGACATTCTACGGCTGATTGCATACCCTATATAATTGAGGGATCTGATGCCTATCGAATTAAGTATGCTGAAGATAAATCTGCGCCTGAAATTGAACAAATAAAACTTCCCATTTCAAAATACAATGACAATCAAATAAATAGTGAATTATTCTTAGAAATAAATAGCGACAACACCTTATTAATCAAGAGAAACGTTAAGGTAAAAGGCCATTTCAAAGAAGATTATGAAAATTTGATCATTGAACCTGAACTTGATAAAATTGAGGGAGAGACATACGGAATGTATAAGGAACCTTATGCCCACACAAAAAATGAGCTGAATGAAAAAAAGCGAAAAATAAAAGCATCAATTGATGAATTTAAGAAAAAAAGGATTGACTTTATGAAGTTTTTAATTGAAGAAGACTTTCAAATGGTTTCTTATGACACCTTAGAAATATTGAAGGATGGAAGGTTCAAGAATCCCGATGCTCTTGAGTTCAGGGATGTATTTGCAATAAAGGATATAATAAAAACCGTTGGCTCAAATATTTTGTTTGAAGTTGGCAAATTAATCGGACCACAAATACAGCTTAAAGAATCTGAATACCAAAGGACTTATGATGTGTTTTTTGATTACCCAAATTCATATAATTACACGTTTGTTTTAAATATACCGAATGGCTATACCCCTGAAGGTCTCGACCAATTAAACCTCAATGTTGATAATGAGACCTCCTCGTTTATTTCCAAGGGAAAAATTGAAGATAACAAGCTAGTTGTGGAGGTTTCTTGTATCTTAAAAAACAATTATGAGTCCAAGGAAAAATGGCCACAAATTGTTAAAACCATTGAGGCGGCTTTCGATTTTAGCCAAAAGACGGTTTTGCTTAAGAAAATTCAATAGCTAATGCCGGATTGGAAGCATACCAAAACTCAAACTGTATAACATAGTTCAGTCTTACGCCGTTGGGATATTGAAGCTTAATAAAACTTTCTGCTTTTCCGCCAACTTCTTCGACCCGGGCATCAATTTCTATCGGGATAAAATTACGGCCTTGCACTACGGTCTCTCTATGTTCCCGTAAATATTTCTTGTGCCAAAAACCAAAGGTGCTTTTGGCTATGCCGTTATCCTTAAAATATTTTTCCTGTGATATTTCGCTTGCCTCCTACTTGCGGATCAAGGCAAAAATCACTTGCTGGGTGTATTTTCTGTTTTTTCGCATGTAGCAAAGTTCAACATTTTTTTGCTATCTGAAAATGCAGGGTTGGTAGAGGGGATACACATAATCGTTATATGGCTCTCTGTTGGTCTCTTCAAATATCTCATTGCTCATATCCTGTCAATTAACCCAAACCTTTATCACATTATTTTTAATTGTTGCAGATTATGTAGGTTGGGAATTAATTAAAAAATTTCTCGTTTAATAATTTTTCTTCTGAACTATTAAACAAACATGTTCTATTACAAATAGATGTGTAATAAAAATTTCTGACTTTATCAAAAACATTAGAATTAAAATCCTTATTTTTTTTATCACAATAAACAATATATGAAGTATTAATAATGAAATTAAAACCACAATCGCCATTTCCCAGTCCTGTATAAATTATGATTGTTTCACATTTTCTTTTTCCTTTATATATTTTTTCAATTAAAAATTCAACTTTTTTATAGTACAGAGGCACATTAAATTCAAGTTTATTCTTAGGATCTATTTTAATTATTGATAAATTGATTACTTTTCCAACAAAAATTAAGTTTGAATTCTTAATTTCTTCATTAAAATCTCGTTCTCTACAATTACATGAAAATGTTATCAAATTACAGAAAATAAAAAATAAAAACAGTATTTTTTTCATTTTAAATGTATTAGTTATAACTCATTCCAAGAAACACCACCACTTGTAGTGGTGACTTTACCTTGTTCGGGTTCTGATTTAGATGTTGATGCACTTCCTATTCCAAAGGGATTTTCCCCAGGGTCTCCACAAAATTCACCAACAACATTTGAATTACCAGATGAAGGAACTAATCCCCCAAAGAAATCTATTGAATATTTAAGAATATTTTGAATATCCTTATCACTTATATCTTTCATAGGATTTGAATACTCCATTGTTCCACCTGGTGAATAATATTTTCCACCTATATCATCAAGCCCAAATAAATGTCCAAATTCATGAATAACTAATTCAATAAACTCACCCATATCACCAAAAATGTCATGTGTATTCATGCTAATATATTTACCATTTGCCGTCACCCCTCCTGTAAAACTATCTCCTGTTACGCCCTCTGAGTGAGGCCCTTTGTTGCCTGAATACAAATTTCCAGTAGGATCCATCATTGCTGATCTTTCGGCCATTGACCTAATATATTTGTTTTTCCATTTATTCAACAGACTCTTTTTAATATTCCCATTTTTTCTATAAAATTTAATACTAGAAAAATAACTGGTAACTTCTTCGTTACTTGGAGTGACATATACTACGTTTATTTCAACACCAACTGAATATCCATTATATTTCGATTTAATTAAATTCCATTTATTTGATGCCTTTAATGCTTGCTCATATGCCTTCTGATTTGTTGTATAGACTGTTGCAGTAATTATTATTGTTTTTTCTGAATTATTAACTTTAACACCAAAATCCTCTCCATCATTATCAATAAAAATAATTGGATTATTTGAAGTGAAATTATATGAACTTAAATTAGAAAACTTACTCGCCAACGGGTCAACACTAAACCACCTCCCCAATCTCGAATCATAAATCCTAGCCCCAAAATCCAGTTTGCTCCCTGTCTGCCCGTCCCACTCATTTTCGTTTTCTTTACCGTTGAAGCCGAATCGGTAATCACCAGAATTGTATGTCCTCAACAAAAGTTGCATTCCGAACGGGTCATAATCAACGCCACTTGTAACATTTGCAAAATACTCAGTGGGTTGGTAAAAACCATTGAGGGAACTTCCTTTAATGTCACTAAAAACAACCCTGACGTTTCCAAGATGGTCTGTAATTTCATATCTTTTGTTTCCCAAGTCTCTCGCAAACAAATAATCTGTTGAAGTGTATATGCTATGTGTTTGGGTAGGGAGAGTCCCGGTAGTTTTCCATGGACTGGCACAAACTGTTAGATCATCAACCATTGATGAAATAATTGCCCCTGCTTCAGGTGTTGAAACTGTTTTTATTGAATATTTATTTATTTCACACAATGCCATCGCATCATTTTTTGTTCTTATTACATCACCTTTATTTTCAATCTCATTTACATCATCAATTACCCCGGTACTTATTTTTAGCCTTTTTGCTGGACTGTTACCCATTCCCTTTCCCACGAAGTAAATATATTCATTTTCGGGTGAAAAGTCAATATTCTGCACAACATAATTATCTATTTCGTAAGAATCCTTCAAACTTAACGTGTCATGTGTCTGATTTATTGTATACAATCGTATTTCACTTTCATAATTATATGGCACACTATTGGTTGTATTTGCAATTGCAAGCATTGTCCCGTCTATAGAAATTTTTATTTGTCCTTTTCCCGTTGCATCGGCTGTAGCAAATTCATCTATTTGTATAGGTGTCCCTGTACTTGATGAAGTAACTGGCACATAAACCAACTGACAATTACCACTATTGTACCTTCTTAAAAACAAACGACTGTTTCCATTTACATAATCAGCCAACACTGCCATTGTTTGCCCATACCCACTTGTGTTATCAATAAGATTGTTTTTACTTAAAACCAAATTTGATACACCAGTCCTGATTGTATGGTAATATGGTTTGCCGTTAGTATGGATTGTAAAAAGATAAAAGTCCACATTGCTCTCGGTTTCTCGCATTCCACCCAACTCACAAAACTCATTACCGTACATTCCAGAACATCCTGAAATTAAATGGTTGTTCCTATCAAAAACATAGATCCTGTTATGTGTTGCAATCATAGGAGTTCTTGAGACCGCTGTAAAATATTCAATACCATATTTATCTTCTGCTTTATAAATGTGCCCAGCTTTTCCTTGCACCAGAGTTGAAACAGTTCCAACAATAGGCTCCTGCCTATCAATGTCAATATCTACTTTGCCTGTATTATAACCTGCATAAGGTAACAAAGCTGTTGGCGATAATGATAAATGTGTTGCATACAAACTTACCGGAGCAACTGATAAGAGATTACTTTTTTGCAATATTATTGAAAGATTTGAATTTTCACTTACCCTTTCAATTTCATTATTATCTGCTATGTTGACTGTTGTCTGTGTTGAATGGTCAATAAGTTTTACCTGTATTGGTTCAATACGCATTCCAATTCTTGAACTCCCATAAATAGGCTGCTCTGTGAGTGTATAAATTTCCTTGACCTCATCCTCATATGTCCTGTCATAATTTGCTAAAATATTTCCCTGTGCGTCTCTTACATAAAATGTTGTCACATTTAACATTGTGTCTGCTGGAAAAATAACTTCCTTTATCACCCTGTTGCCCATCGCATCATATGTAAATTTAAGGTTTGGTCCATAAAGTTCATTATCTGTTTTTATTACTTCAGCAACTTTTCCATAAACATTCCAAATTATTGTATCAATTCCTTCATCTTCACTTTTTGCCAGATTTCCAATAGAATCAAACACATAATTTAATAACCCTTCCAAGTCGGCAGTATTTGAAGGCGTTGAAACAAGGTCGTTTACTTTATTCAACCTGTTCCTGCCAATACCGTAACTATAGAATATATTATCCATTGGGTTTCCTGCATTGTCATTTCTTGTCATGTTTTCTATGTTTCCATTAAAATCATAGATATAACTTGTCTCGAATGATGCAGTGTTTTGATAACCAGAATTGTAATAGTTATAATCACTACTTTTTATTCTGTTCAGTTCATCATATCTGTATTTATATCCCTGCACCTTACCATAATTTTCGATTCCAGGACTTTCATCATTTACTTTAAATTGATGTGACCATGTTGAAATATTTCCATTGTACAAATCAAAACCTGAAAGAACATAGGTGTTATCTGTTCCTATATGAGAACCGGGGCGCTTAAAATCACCCGAATAATAACCAAGTTCCATCCCAAAGGCATCCGGCGCAAAATTATTACTACCTGAAAGGTCTCCATCATTTCCCTGATCCATTGTATAATCTAAGCTTGGATGGTTAATAGCCTTTAGCCATCCTTGCAATGTATATGTATAATCAATACCTTGAATACTGTCTTCACCAATACTTGTTCTCCTTAACGGGCCATGAAAATAATATTCGTATGCAGCATCTTTGTCCCATATCTTGTTGTCCGTTGATGTTTCAGTTGAAATAATCCTGTTGTCTGCATCATAAAAATACCTGTGGAAAAACTGGTCTTTGCGTCCTTCATTATATTTTACTTTTATGACTTTTCCGCTAACAAGGTCATATTCATATTCAATATAATTTTTTCCAAGTCTGGGGATGTCCTGAATAATCCATTTAACATTTCCATGTGGGTCATAACTGTAATATGTATAGACTCCATCATTCGTATAACCGTATGAAACCCTATTGTCAAGGAACTCCTGTTGGTTCGCGTCCAAATACACAGCTTCATCATTTGGAACAGAATAAACCGTAAAAGTTTGTTGTGAGGTTCCTGTTGAAGGGAAGGTTGACGAGTCAAGGGAATCCGGCCAATATCCTGAAGTTTCATTGCCTAAGCCTGTTTCAACAATCCTTCCAAGTTCATCATACCTGATATATGAAAAAGTACTGTCTGCTTTTTGTTGAGCATTAACGGAAACTTTTAACTGTTGAAGGCCATTGTAATAAAACATGGTTTCACCGGCATCAGGACTAATTTGCCGAGTCAACTGGTTAAGACTATTGTATTCATATTTTGTAACCATTTGATGTTCTGGAAAAGTATCCCTAGTAAGAACAGTCTCGTCATATTTTACTCCTTCAGGTGGAACCGTCTTAATAAGATTTCCGCTTCGGTCATAATAATATAGCGTATAATGGTAATACGACTGATGGTATTCTGCCTTAAAATCATCATTTATGTTGTCTGCATTAGGACAAGATGACATATAATCATTTTCAAACTCTTCCAATCTGGCAGCAATAATTTTATTCTTTTGCAAATAAATTTCATTGAGAATTGTCTGTCTTGCATCTGTTTCACAAGGTACAGGTTCAAAAGTGTGTACAAAAATTGAATCCACCCCTGTAGTATCAATAATTGGCAAACTGTCCCATCTGAATAGAATTGCCATGGAGTCACATTCGTGACCAAAGTTTACAGTCCAAAAATCGTATGATGAATTGTAAGCATTTTCTTCTTTTGCATTTCCCGAATTATCAATTGAAACACCACCAATAATAAAACTGCGGTTAAATTCCTGAATGCTTGAAGTGTAAAAATTATGAAGAGAAGTTTCCCCATTTCCTGAAAAATCCCTGTCCCAAATATAATTACCATCTTTATCAATGTATAACCCCCAAAAAACATAACCATTGTGGTTATAATCATCAAATTCCCTTTTGTCGGTAACTGGCGTTGTGACCGAATTAGCTGATCCTACGATTAAACAATTGCCAGCTTTTGTCGGCAAAACATCAATAATTGAAACTTTCTCAGCACAAATTGGTGAACCGTCAGAAATACTGATGCCTTCGCTTACACTTGATCCAAATGTTTTATCCCATAAAATTGCGCCATCTCTATCAAGTTTTAATACCCAAATATCTTCAAAACCTTGACAGTTTTCTGATTTTTCCCCACTTATATTTGAGGATGATACGCCAGCTATCGTTATTTCTTGATTGTTTCCTTCTACAATAGAAGTTGCCTGATCAATATTAGCCCCGCCAATTGTTCTTTCCCAAATAATATTCCCAGTTGTATCGGCAAACATCTTTACAATCCAAAAATCTTCGTTTCCCCTTCCTGCCTCCATTTTTCCTCCTTGGGGATTGGCATCACCCCTTGAAGATCCTGCCAACAAAATGTTTCCGTCAAACGCTTCAGCAACAGAAAAAATATAATCCTCCTCTTCAGTTCCCAGAGTTTTTTCCATAATGATATTTAAATCCTTATCTGTTAAAATCACCCAGAAATCTTTGTCACCAATATTATATTCTGATTTATACTTGCAACTATCAGATTCTGAAAACCCAGCAAAAACAAGGTTTCCATTTCTCATTTCCAAGGCATCTAATGGGATATCCATTTCACTGCCACCAAAAACAGTATCACAAATAACATTACCTGAAGTATCAATTTCAACAATCCAAAAATCAAGACTTCCTAATCTTGGATCTTGTTTATCACCCCCATTTAATGAATTTGATCCACCGACCAATAATAAATTCCCGTTTTTACGCTCAATTACCTTTTTTAAAAAATCATAATGGTCACCAGTTGAATTATCTCCACCAATAGATACATCCCAAATTTTTTGACCTTCATTATCAACTTTACAAACAGAATAATCACCTGACGAATGGGCAAAATCATCCAAATTTCCATATGTGGAACTTACAGAAAACGATACTCCAACTTTATAAAAATACTTTTGGTCATGAGATTGGATGATATCAAACAATTCATCAGTTCCATCCCCTCCAAACTGAAAATCTTCAAATATTTCAATCGAATCTACATCAAAGGCTTCACTGTATGTTTCTTTTGTTGATAGAGTATCCCAAGTTCCTGTTTCACCAGCATTAATAAGCCCAAATTCAAAACTTCCAACCATAGCACTATAAAAATTCTGAAGTTCTGTTGGTGACCCCCACGATCCATTACCCTGTTGAGTTAAGCTACATGCATCAATACAGTAGTCCACTGCAGCATTAACATAACAGTTCAATTGCTGGAGACTCAACGAATAAACAGAGGGATATTCCCTCGGGATATCTGTAACCATCCATACAGGATCCACAAAATTGGTAGTATCGCAAGTTACTTCGTATAAATCTCCCTCAATGTATAATGGACCCAAATATGCTCCGTAATACTCATCCCTTATTGCCTGATCAAACTCCCATCTTCTATCATCGCAATTTCTCTGGCATTCAAGTATGGTGCTTTCAGTGATGGAATCAGTATCAATATTATTATTCCAATGGGAAACACAGTTGTACAGAATGTAACTTGAAATCTCACCCGATGTAAATTCTTCATTGAAAACATAGAACAAAGAATCAATAACTGCTTCTTCAGAAGCAATATCCTCACATTCCTCATTTTCTTCATCATAGTAAAATGAATAATAGGCATGTTCAAGGGCAAAAGTTTCAGTTTCGGCCTGATTGGTTATCATAAAGCCGGTACAGTTGAGCAACTCATCGACTAAGTTCATTTGGTATTCATCACTGCTCTGATCCAATTCCACAAAGGCATCATAGTTCATAACAATGCTTTGCCAACAATTCCATACCTGGCTGCATTCATAGGTGTAACTTGGGTCTGTTTCGGCAAGCATATTGGCAATCAGGTTTTCAAAATTTGTCCTGGTATATTCATTGTTGAATATTGCCAGTGTGCTTGTAGAATCATTATAATTTGTTCCATAGAGTTGATCAAAATATTCAAGATATATATATGTGCTGTCAAGATAAATATCACAGTGTTCAGCAGGGCAAACGATAATTGGGATTCTAATGGAATCGCAGCCAAAGTACCCCAATGATAAACTATCCCCCGCGAAATATTCATCAGGGTTTTCCTGCACAAGATCAAGACTGTTGTCAATTGACAAATAAAAATCATTGATATCGCCATTTGAAATACCTGATATCATACTTCCAAAGTCGTTCTGAAAATCTGTTTCCAGTTGCCATCTTATCGAATCCAAATAAACCTGAAGGTATGTCATCGGTTCGCCAGAGTATGAAGGGTCAGGATGTTGGTTCAAAGGTTCAATTTCCCTCGATATCAAGTATGTCCCTTGAGGCAGATTTAATGTGTCTCGTGGTATTGTGTACTGATATGTGCCTTCGCAAATATCTTGTGGGTTGACTGTTAATGTATCATAAAAAATTGTATCCGTAATACCATCAATCTTAGCAACCAGCAGGTATATTTTATAATCACAGGTCCTGCAAAGAGTGCAAGAATCCCCAAAAAGGGCAGGGGTAATATTATAGTCAATATAAACATCAGTAGATTCCTCGTAAACGATAAAAGTATTTGATGCTGAAATGATACCGCTACTTTCCGTGTTTTGACCAATTGAGGTTATTACATTGAATCCCGCTTCCCCAAGAGAGTCAATTGGCAAAAGAGAAGGGTTCCTGTCAGTCCTTTGGGTCAAACAGGTTGCTATGACCCTTCCTGCCTTATCAAAATAACTCACACTGGCGACGTTGTTCTGATCCACGGTAATCTCTTTTAAGCAGTCAAACCCATGTGGCGCTTCGTATCCGAATACCCTTATTAGTTCAGGATCAGATACATTTGAATAGTATTTTCTAATGGTCTTTGGAGAATCGGGATCAAGGCTAAAATCCATTCCAGGTGAAGCAATTTCCTTCACCCTTCCCGAACCGCTATAAAATGTTGTTTGCGAAAAAGGCACTGTATCAGCATCAGGAATATACTTGTCAGCGTTAAGGTCAGACCAATATTCAAACCCGTTGGTTTCAATTACCCTATTTGGCTTTTGATAATTTCCATCCGCATCAAAGTCTCTCTCACAATACACCGAATCAGTTCCTCTATCTGACCACATAAAATCCTCAAGAAACCCAAGACTGTCCCTGCTTATTGGAATAGCAAGCGACTGGACTGCAGGCCTGCCAGTATAATCATATACTGTTTGTGCAACAACTACTTTTTGTTGGCTTTCAAGATTCGCTTGGGTCTGTTTAACTTGTGAAAGACCATTAGCAAAAGTAACCTCTTCACCAATGCGCAGGTTACTTTCACCATCAGGATCCCCTTCGACAAAATTTCTTGAATATATCCAATTGACATTGTCACTAAGGTTTTGGTTGAAATCAAATAGATAATTTCCAGTGCCGCTAATTCCACCTTTGTAACCCTGAATATATGATCCAGTGCCTGACCATGTTCCCCAATTATCTGGATTTGCTATACCATCATCATAATAGGAACTTATTGGCCTTATACGCCATAAATAATAACCATCTCCTTCAACAAGAGTTAAGGTTATTTCTGTTTCATCAGAATGGGTTTCAATATCAAGTGCTTTTGACCAATCAACAATTGTCTGAAAAGAAGATCCAACATCTGAATTTGCAAAAGCTACACTGGTATTGTTCAATTTTAATACCTGCAACTCATAATTTTTATAATAACAGTCACTTTCCCAACTAAAGGTCACTCTATTATTTATTGAGACCGGAACGTTGACAGCAATATCATTTGTGCCATCAGGATAATGAACAACCTCATATTTATACGATACCTCAAGCCTTACACTATCCTGAACAACAGGATCAGTGATATAGCCCTCTGTCTCAACATCTATTGAAAAATCATTGATTGCGTTTGGTCCCATATTTATTTCATATACAATGACCATCTCAGGATTTTCTTCTGATAGTTCAACAGTATATACAACTGCACCAGGGCATGGCGAACCATCAACTTTTGGCACCAGCTTGACCGCCTGTACTTTAGTATAAAAACTGTTGTTTCCATACTGATAACGGTCACCGACGGTAAATAGAACTTCAACCCGTTTGTTTATTACCTCTCTGTTACAGGTCGGTGTGGTTGAGAACATATCTACCTGAATTGTTTTGACCTCAGGATCTGAAAGATCAGTATGGTCAAAAACAACTTTTTCTGTCAATTCTTGGCCGAAAAGTAAAATCGGTGCCAAAAACACGGCAATTATCAGTTTGCGTATCATAATGTTATTGTTTTTTCCTGTAATCAATTAGTTTATAGCCTATATATTCCCCAGCCAGTTTTCCATTTGCCCCGATTATCTTTGCTGTAAAATCTCCATTTAACATGGATGCTTTGTTTTCAGCATTGAAATTCAATTCATTAATATACAGTTTTGCACTTTTTTTTATTTTTCCCTTTACATAGAAAACACCCGAATACATCAGTTCCCCGGATTTGGAGTCTAATATGTAAACAAGGTTCTCTGTGCCATAAAGCTTTTGTCCGTTTTCGCTGATTTTGAAAACTATTTTTATTGCATCCCTGTTTTTAAACTTTACATCTTTTAGGGAACTGTTTGTTGCTTCTTTAAAAAGCATTTCCTGAGATTTTTGCTGCTTATCAAACATTGTATTCCCTTCTGTATTAGCCGTAGGGGCAACAGAAACAATTTTTGTGACTTTATTAATATTAATAGTTTTGTTTGCATCACAAAAAATGACGTTGTCCCCTGATTTGAAAATCATTTTTTCTCCCCTGATAACCATATTTCCCCCAGAGGAGTCTTTTTTAACTTCATCGCCTTCAATAAAGCTTGTTACAATAGAATAGTTGTAATAAATCGTGTTTTGGCTCTTTCCCTCCGAATTGTTAAAATGGGAGTAAGCTTCCTTAACCATGTCAATATGCTTTTGGTCCGGTTGTCCAAAACATGATGAAATTGTACAAACCGCAATTATACACCATAATAATTTAATCATCTGTTCTTGGTTTTTTTACAGTATTATATTGTGTTTCAACAATGGTCTTGACCCCTTTTTCGGTTTCTACCATCTTCCTTACCAATTGTCCGTGGTCATTATACTGGTACAACAGAGCATAATGGTTGTCATCAAATGATGCTACCAACCTGTGGGTATTAACATCGTACACATAGGCATTGGTCTGGGCATTTTGAGGTTTGATCCTGATGTCATCAATTACAATATTTGTCCCAGAACCATTTTTTATACCAATATTCATATTTTCGGTAAAGGTTTGAACGCCACCCGTGACTTTCACTTTGGCTCGGTATAGTTTCCAATTTCCGACCCTTGCAATCTGTGAAAATTCTTCTGTGATCCCTGTAATTGCTATTGGTGTCCCATCGTCCTCTTCAAATGTCAGTTCCAAGTCAATATTATTGTCCTCAGCATAAATCCAAACCATTGCTGTTATGCCTTTCTGATTCAGTAGTTCTGTTGCTTGTAGCCCACTTAGGGACATCAGATTGAATGTTGTGGCATCTTCAAGTTCAAAAGCTTTCTTTCCTGTATGAACTGTATCGGTAAAAATTGTACCATTTGTTACAGCATATTCAATCCCATCCTCAAAAAATGTACTTGTAGAAAATTCATAGGAATTTTCAAAACTTTCGAAAACACTGTATTCATAATCACTGTTGCCGCAAACAAGATATGGGAGTGTTTTGTGGTAACCAATCTTGACTGAGGATTTGATACCCATTATGTTTTGCTCTTCAAGTGCATCACCGTTTGGCGAATAATTGTTAACTGTGGTGGTTTTTATCCATTTATCCAAATTATTCGCAGAAATGTTTTGCCAATTGAAAATGTCCAGTGAATATGTCCCTGAATTATAGTTTAGGGCAGAATCCAGAACGACCCCTTTTCTTTGATCTTTGTATAAATATGTGCTCTTCGGTCTCCATTTTCCATTTTCCCCACTTTCATAACTATTATTGCTAACGTCAGACAAATAGTAATCCAATGGGTTATATGACCAGTTGTCATCCAAGGTCACCAAACTGCTTGCTACTACATTGTCAAACGTCAGACAAGGGTAATTCCCCGGACAAAATGATAGGCATTCTACATATTGTGGATTCTGTCCACCCGAACCATAAGAAAAATAAATCACTTGGCCTGAAGTTGTATCAATATCAAATTCACCAAGGTTTGCATTAGGTTCATAAAGGTTTGTTGAACTTAATAACACATCCCCCGTTGAATACAAACTGACGACTCCTTCTGGCTCTGAAAAGTCAACTGTTACATAGCCTGGTGTTGGCGTGTTATTGCATAATACTGTGTCAATACCATAAATTAAACTCAAGCTAAAATTACCTGTATTGCTTGTTTCAAAAATATCATTTAATTCAGCACAAAGTTGAGATGCATATGTCGTCCCAGAGTAATCTGTATTACTATACTCCACTTCCGGCATGTTAGGACCATACAGTGCCAATTCACATATTACAGTACCCAACTGGTTATTGTTGCCACTTCTTAGGACCTTCACACTTACACTACTTGATTCTAATAGTTCTGAATAAAATGTAGGTTCAATTTTATAACTGCTGCCAACTTTTTGAACAACATTACAGATATATTTATCTGTACCATTTGTAATTTCAAGAAGGTCACCAGTCCTTAACCCGTTGAAACCCTTTGGTAAATACCCCGGGTCAAAAGAGGAAAACTCCAGATAAAATATGCCTGATTCATTATTGACAGAAATTGATTGAGATCCACTTTCATATAAGATTGAAGCAATTTTAGCCCTTTCGTTTTCTGCCTTTTGCCCAAAACTTTCATATTCATACCACGCAGGAACATTAATGCTGGTGTAAACGCCATCATTTGTGAAATTTGTCCCATTTATTGACTTATTGGGCAGTTCCATGTTACAGAAGTCATCCCTGTCTGTTGTAATAACAGGCTTTCCTGTTTTTGGATCAAATGCCTTGTTTTCAGTAATATGAGTTATTCCTTCCTTGAATGATTTCACACTCTTTAAAACTGCTGGATAACTTACAACTTTTGTAACTGCATGTGTGTACAGTTCAGACTCCATTTCGTTAATGTATGGTATTATAGAAGCTTGAGGTACAGCAATTATTCCAAAAAATCCCACATCATAATCATATTCAAATCTTATATCGAAGTGGTGATCCTTAACGGCTTGAGAAGAAATAACTATATCCTGCTCCTTACCAAAGGGAACTTTCTCCAAGTCTTCATAACTTGAAAGGCCAGCCAACTGGTTCAATGATGAAATTATTGGCATCTCATCTGCGGGAACCATTTGATCATCAATAATCTTACCAGGTTCAAAATACTCATAGTTCTCAGTAGAGATTAATGTTGTTGGTTTTTCATTAATTCCATCAAATTGGTAACTTCCCGTATAAGCACTTTTGCTTTTCAGCTGACCGTGCATTTCATTTTTCAGTATTAAAAAACTTTGTGCCAGCCATATATTGCTTACAGACTTTGAATATAGGATTACTGACAATGGCACAGGCATATCCTTTTTCTTTTCAATGTCTGACATTGTTGAAATAAACGGATAATCCTTAGCTGTGTAAAAATTGAAAACAGTATACCCAGGGGAAGTTTTTCCAGAATGAATATTATTGACAATAACCCTCGAATAACCTACTGATGGACCAGGGAGCAACGACTCACCAATTGGGCCTTCAACTTGTTTCTTGTCCCTTCCTGCTAGTATCTTGTTCAAAAAATGCTGTGGATTCCTGTCCAATACCGATACAAGGGCGTTTTCCTCCCTGATACCCTCTGGTTCGTTTGTAGCGACACCACTACTTCTCCATTTTCTAAGTTCAGGGTCGAAATCCCTATAAATATATTCATTACCATATAAAACAGGCTTCCCATTTGTTATCCCATTGTCATACATCAGAAGCCGTTTTACCCTAACACCACCGCCCTTTTTATCTTTTATCCATGGGACTTTTAAAAAAGAAAGTGTATCATTTATTGAAGCACACCGATCCAAAAAGCCATTGTTATGATCAATTGTATATTTAAATAGTTTCTTCATGATTGCTATTGGAGACCCATTAAAAATATCAACTTCTGAATTGCACTCATCAGGGTTCATCGTTCCTGCCCTTTCACATTCCAAAAAATCCATACAAACATCTCTGGGTAATAAATATTGCCCAGATGACCCAATAAACTCAATTGTCAAGTCACCTGTTCCAGGGTCGACCGTAGCATTATCAACTTTCAAATAGCCATCAAAATATTCTGAATAGCAATCAGTTATTGTTGGAACTCCTGATTTTATTACTTTGTATAAAAATTTAAAATACATTTTTTGAGGATCTTCTGAATCAGAACCATAGATTCTATTAATCCAGTATGCAAGTTCCTCTTTTTCTTCGATTGTCAACCCCAAATCTTCAGTATCAAGAACTACTGAATTCCCATCATAACCACCAGTTTTTAACCGGGCCATTACATGAGCCATTTTATCCTGAACATAACAGTAATCGTTTTGTTCATATTGCACGTGTATTTCCCCTCCAGTTGGCAATTTTATCACTTTCAGTTGCCATGCGGCAGGGTCAAAAGCACTGTTTTCCTTTTGATCAAGCCATGGTCTCATGCTCTGGAATCTTTGCTGTCCATTGGCTTGATAATTACCCCAAGGGTCAACATCAAACGCAGAATAAGGTGGATCTTGATCCATTCCTTGTCCATAATTTTCCAAGGCATTGTATTCATATGGGTAATCCACCGTAGGGTACTGATAAGAAAACTCATATGGGCTTACTTTTAATTCGTAAATGCCATTGTAATCTATCCATACCTTTGTCAATGTCAACTTCCCTGTGTTTGTTGTAAGCAGGTTTGCATAATTTATGTTGTTAGCCACGCCAGGCCATGCTGTATTTTCATATTGAAAATTTACTGTTTTTATAAGACTGTCTGAAGCTTCTCCCTTTGAATACAACATTATTTTGTCAAGCTGTAGCATTGAAGCATTTCCAATACAAGTGTCCAATTCTGATGCTTTTTGCCTATTTTCTTCTGCTTCAAACCCATCTATCCTTGGTGATTTAATAAAAACAGCATAATGTGTCTTGGTCTCGATGGTGTCCAGATAATAAATTTCCTTTTCCCCCTCTGAAATATTTCCGAGGTCATCCTTATTAGTCGAAATTTCGTTTCTGCTCAGATAAGCCCCATGATAAGGAATCCTCCAATTATACCAATTGTTCTCTGCTGACCCAAATGCCTTTTCATAAATAAATTTTGTATATCCACCAAAATCATCATTTGTAGGCCCGTCATTTTCTCGATCAATATAATCAGGCGACAATATTTCAGTTAATAAATGAGAAGTAGCATATGGTTCCCTGTTATATTCCCCAACGGCAATGTCTGTACCCTGGGTAACATCAAAATATGTAAGATAATAATCCTCATCGTGTTCAAATTTTGTCAAGTAACCCATTTTCCTTTCATTTCTTGAATAGACAGGTAAAGAATAATTGTATCTATATCCTTCTTCGTTTACTATAGAGAACTCACCAACCTGATCTCCAAGAGATTCATTATCCCTGTCAACAAAATTGTCAAGGTCATTTCTTTTTGAATAAGCTTTGTACCTTATTGTCTCCTCATTTTCGAGCATTTCTTTATTTGTATTGTACCCAATATAAGAGGAGCGACCACTCCTTTGCCCTTCATTTATTTCATAGGACAAACTTCCGGTTGGCGAAAAACTTCGAAAAAAAGGAACCCATGACCCGCAATTGAGCCCTGTTTCAATTAAATCGTCATTATCATCATATTCTACATATCCGCCGAGGTCGTTGTTGAACCTGAAAAACACAGGTTCCTCCTGATCCAAGTCAGAATTTCCTGTAAAATCATCTATATTTCCTGCCCATGGAGTTATGCTCATACAATTATCTCCTGATTGAATATGACTTCCACCGCCAATATTCATACCTGCCTCAAGCTCTACCCCAACAGTGAACAAACCAGTTGAACTATAGGTGGTATTAGGACTATAGACACCAACCTCCTTATGAAAAATCCTGAAACCACCTGAAACACCTTCACTTGTGACAGCATATATATCATAATCATTGACTGGTATTCCAATGAAAACATCCCTTTTGTTGTATGTTGTGTTCTTTTCAAGATGATAATCTTTTATACCATAATTTAATGCCTCTGAATTGTACATTTGTCCATAATATGGCAAGGTTCGGTTTGCAATATTGCTCTGTACTGTATATTGTCCTATGATATCTCCTGAAAACCCAAGTTCCAAAGGACTTGGTGTTAACATGGCACCAATGCTCGCAGAAAAGGATGATCCAGTATAAGCGTTACTGACCAATGGCCTTTCCTGATTACCCATAGTATAAATTTCATATGAACTTACACTAATCCCAAAAGCAGAAACATTCTTATGATCCCTGATTTTTTCATGGTTTTCTACTCTTTCTTTTACTTCTTCAATGTCTATTTCGTTGTCATTTGAATCCTTTTTCCCTTTTATTGCAGAAAGAATGCCCGCTGGATTGATCCTCCATGAAAAACTGCCTTCACCGTCACTGTAATTAAGCCCAAGGCTAACAATTCCGTGGGCAAAGGCTGCATCTGCACCATAATCAAATCCAAAGCCCTTATAATTGTTGTATCTCAAAAAAGCACTTCCACTAATAGTAGCATTTGTGCTTTGAAACATTTCTCCGCCAATATCTGCATAACTATAAAATTCCGCATTGATCTGCCCACCAACAGAAACTGTCCTGTTTGGAATGTTTTTGTTAATTATTTCACCTTCTATTCCATTCCAATCATCTGCAACACCCCTTACACTCCTGTTTATAGCCCCAGGATTTAAAGTCCATCCAAAACCAACCCAAGAGGACTCTTCCTCTGTTGTTGTTCCGCTGTGGTACGACAGGGACAATGGATATCCTGAACCGTTTGGCCCTGGTATTTCAAGCAAAGGTATATTATAAGTAAATGCCCCATTGAACTCGTTGACCATATTGGTGGTCGAAACCGGCTCAAAACTTGAAAACTCAGGTGAGGCCGGGCCTGAGGTCAAAGCATAAACGCTCAATGGATTAATGATGTCCATCAAAAATGTAAAGACAAATACCATTGCTATTTTTTTCCGGTGTTTTCTTATCTGGTTCATATCCTGAGTTTTTCAAAATTTATTTTTGGCAATTTTTTTATATCCTGGACCATAAACACATAATGGTTGATGCCCGTTTCAAAAACATTGTCCTCATATACAAGGTCAATCCTGTCCAGTTCCATGAACATATCTCTGTTCCTGAAAATCAATAACAGTTCTCGGCTGTCCTTTAAGCTATAAACATTCTCAAACCCGGCCGAAACAGCATAATGCTTGGTTTTTCCATCGTTTATGAAGAACTGTCCGTCCATCTTGAAATTCAAGTTATTCATTCTTTGACTGTATTCCCTGTAATCTGATAGGCCTTCATAGACAACATCGCCGGTTTGTTCAGTTGCAGGCTCAAAAGATACTAGAAGGTACAGGTTCCTGTTATACCCTTCCATTAAAGAATCAACTGTTTTATTATCGCTTAAAACGCCCGGGTTATCCTTAATCATCATATATTCAGAAGGGAGATACTTGACCTTTACCCTGACATTATTTATTGTCTTTTCCTTTGCAAGCCCGTTCTCTGGATTTTCTAGGTAGGCAAAAAGATCCTTTAAGTCTGAAAAATCCTCTAGGGTTTTTTGACAGGAAAAAAACAATAAGGCTATTATTATTGTTAGAAAGTTTTTTTTCATACCCCCGAATAGTTTTTGTTCAACTCTGTGAGTATCTCATCTGTCAGGTCAATGGCATCTTCACCATATAGTATGTTCCCCTCATTGACAGTACCCATAATGATTGTGTAACCTTTGTCTTTTCCATATTGCAGGATAAAACTGTTTATTTGATTAAGCACACCCGACATCATTTTTTCTTCTTCCTCCCTTGACATCATTTCAATGTTTTGTTGCTGCTGAACCACATTATCATGCTTATACTTAAGTTCAGCCTGGAATTCCTTTTTTTCCATTTCACCCATCTTGCCAATTTGTAAATTGTACCTGTCCAACAACTGGTTATAATCCTGCTTCAAGGTATCAAGTTGTGCCTGCCATAACTGAAGTTTTTCATTGTACCTGTTCTGGATTTCTTTTGTGCCGGCATATTCATAAACAATGGATTCAGACCTTACAAAACCGATCTTCTTTTCAGGTTTTAGTTCATGGTAGATGTTCATCCCCAAGTTAAACAGGATTATAATACCTGCTGTAATAAAAAGAATTTTCCTTTTCATATATCTTTAATATTAATATTCAATTAAAAATTGTCCTTCGAAAATCTGACCGTCAGCCGTAATGTAATACCTATAAGTCCCCACTGGTACAAGTACGTTGTTTACCTTACAATTCCAATAGGCCGTCGGACTTGTTGTTGTGTATAGCAATGTGTCTTCAATATCATAAATGTTAAGTATGTAAGTTGTTACAGCAGAAGCCCCTGTAATCACAAAACTATCATAGCTCTGGTCATTGTTTGGGGTAACAAGCATGCCATATTCAATATTCGGATAAAGCGTAGAATAATCCGGGTCTGTATTTTCAGTTTTATCTTTAAACAATGTCAGCATTCCTCCATTCAATTCATAGAAATCAGAATTGTATGAATTCAAATTGTGCAATACGTCATAATAATACATGTCCGAAATTTCGTATCTGTCATTAAGTACAATTGCAAGATGAAGGGTGTCATTGACAGAAAATACAATATCAAGGTCAATGGCCAAGGTATCCCCCTTTTCTACAAAATTCACCCAGTAGGTGTCAATGTCACCGGTGGCGGAATCTGCGGTTGTACCTCCATTGTAAAGTAAGTAATCATATCCTGATCCAAAATCAATGGTGTTTAACCCTAAAATCGGATAGTTTGTAAATGTTGTCTGGATGTCATGGAAATAATCATTTTGGTTTTTTATGGCAACCGATCCCCATAACTGGCTGGTGTCAGGTGTTATCCACTGCTGTACCAATGAATCGTTCCAATAGACAACTATGGTGTCATTTATCCTTTCAACAAAAAACTCATCATTTTCATTGTATTTTGCAACACTGTCCAATGCTGTGGAAAGATTAACAATGAAAAACGAAGTATCTTTCAGCATCACACCGTATTTAATATCCTGATAATCTGTAATATTAAAAGTATCGGAAAGACCAAATACTTTAGCTGACGAATAATCATCATCTGCAATATATTTAATATAACCTTCGTCCCTTAAAAAATTGTTTTTTGTTATCCCCACAGCTGTCCAGTTTGTATTGCTTGCTGATTTATATATTGTGTCATTTGAAACAGTTAGACCGCTTAGATTTGTCCAGTAGACACTTGTCAAAACATCTATGTCCTCTGCGATCAAGCTGTCAACATCATCGGTAATGGTAACCAAGTACTGTCCAGGAAGTAAATCCTGAAGATAGCCATATGCTGAGCTATCCTCCCAGAAATAAGTATATGGGGATGTACCCCCAGAGGCATTTAGCACAATATTTCCAAGGTTTTCCAATGTGATATGATCAATATCCGGGTCAATTCGCAAATCAATTTTTCCGGTAATCGTTGCTGCCCATCCTGAACTGACCGTGCTTGCGTTTGAAACAAATTGAAATGTCAATGCCCCGGAACTATGTGTGGAATTTACAATACCGGGTCCTGTCTGTCCACAATATGTTCCTATCAATGGGGCACTTGTGTTTGGCCCGTCATAAACTTTTAGATAGTCATTTACGCAGTTTGCTGAACTTTCAAGCCCAAATGATGTAAAGTTGAATGAAAGCCGGTCATAGTCCCCACAGGGGTAAAAAGTATGCGTATAGCTTTTGCTGTTCCCATAGTTTGAAGCTGACCCACCGTCATCATAGTAGGTACCACCTTCAGCCTTAAATGTAAAACTGCTTGAACCACTATATACCTGTGTTGAACTGCTTACATATACAATAAGGGAATCTGTTTTTGAAACCAATCCTGTATAATCTATTACTGAAAGAGTATAAGTAGTAGTTGTTGTTGGTGAAGCTGTTGGGTTAGCAACTGTTGTTGAACTCAACCCCGAAGATGGTGACCATGAATATGTATATACAGCAGTTCCGCCTGTAGCCGTAGGACTGCCACCAATTACCACACTTTCACCGTTACAGATAGATTTGTTTGACAAACTTAATGTTATCGGTGGGACATATGCAATCTTGACATATGGCCTGTATGACTCTGTCGTTGCATCGCTTGAATGGAAGTGTGTCGCTGCGACAGACAGCTCGTTTGTCAACTGCATAATAAACCCATAATTGGTATATGTACCGTCCCACCAGCCATTCACCCAATCCCTTATCCCTATTGTGTGATCCTGTGTGGTAGATGTGCTAGGTCCAAATGTTATCTGTCCTGTTGTTGTACTTGAAGGCTGGTTAGTATAATTTACGCCATATTCTGTCCAACTACCTGTTATTCTTTTCAAGTAGGTTTGATTTGGCAAAATGTGTGTATTGTTTTTTAAACGTATTGCAGCCCCTGTAATTATTGAACTCTGAGGAACATTATTTGTTGTAACATCAAACTGCATTAAACTTCTTTGAACATAATTTGACGGGGAACCAACATATCTTTTAGCAATAAATGATCTGCTACCACCATTGTTGTAGGATGGGTTATTTGATATAATTGTGGCATCTACACTGGGGTAAATAGTTGTTATTGTCGGGACAATATATGTTATTTCAAGTTTTGGGACTTTAGTAGGGTCAGTAGTATAATCACTTGAATAAAACCTTTTCCTTGTTGATGTTGTACTTGAACCGTCAAGATACCATTGGAACATAACACCGTTGTTCTCATACACGTAATTGACCCAGTCATTGACCATTGAAGTAAAATCAATTTCAAAATTCTGTGTTGCACTCGTAGCATTTGCCAAGGTGTCATAATTGGTGGACAAAGTAGTTGGCTTGTTTGTCCATGTCACTGTACTTTCATCCCATGCAGTTGTTATCCTTTTTACATAAGTGGAGTTGTCATACGTAGTCAAATGGCTCCACCCATATAAAGTCAGTTTAGCATCTGTTATTATTGCATATTCAGGTATTGAAGAAAGATTAAACTGAATCAGATACCTAATATAAAGTGGACCCCTTCCATCATATCCTGCATCAAGGTTTGTCTCTGTACCGTAATTAGTCGTTGAATATCCACTTTTAATATTTGCATCTATGTTTGGATATAAGGTTACAGTTGTTTGTGATCTTGCAACAATCACACTAAATAGGAACAATATGCTAAAAAGAACTTTGACATTCATATCAGTTAAGATTTATTGGTTCAGATTATTCGTTACCTTCAAAAGACATCCCTCCAGGAAGGGAAATCTGCCCTTGTGTGTTTACAAGTATGACTTCATAAGCGAATTCTTTTGAGACATGGTCCCCCAGAGAGATAATCGTTTTTCCTCCGCTTATTTCAAGACTGGTCCCCTCAGGTGTTGATGCTGACACATTATTAATAAAGCTATGCTCTATCAAAATCTCCGCATCAATTGTCTGGGTTTTCCATACTTTTACATTTATTGCTGCCAGATCAGCAATTCCATTATTGTCTAATACAACCTTTACGGTATAAATGGTATCAGTTCCGTTTTCTGCCTGTCCTATGTTTATGAATTCAAGCAAGTACTCAAAACCATTAGGCAGATACGATTGAGATTTTACACCTGTAATTGACAGTATTAATATCAGCAAGAAAATGCATTGTTTTTTCATAGTGTTTTCTGTTAAAAAAAATCAAAATAATCCCGGGTTTTTACCCAAATTATTTTTTGTTTTACAATTAATCTATGAAAATTAGAGTGAGAAAAATTAAAAAACAATAGCAATACAAATTTTACGTTAAAACGCATTTTTTGACGTTTTAACGTCTTTATTTTACGTTTATCGTGTTTTTTGCAAGTTTGGTTTTCGCTCTCTTTTTAACATAAAAACAAAAAAGACGGCGATTTTAAAATCAATCTTTAAAAAAGCGAATAGTTTTTAAATATCTTTTTGTCTTGAATTAGATTTCAAAATTTATGAGATTTTTTAATGCCCAAAAAACTGATAAATACAGTACATTATTTTTTATTTGTACCATTAAAAACACTTTTTGTTTTTTGAAAGCAAAAAGTGTTTTTTTGAACTTTATTTTCTAATGACTGGCAGTTTAGCAACTGCCTCCGTCTTTAACTTGTCAATGACTTTTGCATAAATAGTTGTTGTCTGTATGTTCCTGTGCCCAAGAAGCTTTGATACTGTGTAAAGGTCTGTTCCGTATGTCAAAGCAAGAGTTGCAAATGTATGGCGGCCAACATGGAAATGGATGTCTTTTTTTATTTCTGCATCTTTTGCCCATTTTCTGAGCTGTTGGTTTGCCATCTTTGTTTTAGCGGAAGACAGTTTATTTTTTACAAATAAAAACGGGAAGATATATTCCTTTCCGGTTGCCTGTTCAATGCGGTCATTATAATTTTTATTTTCTGTTTTTTCAAAATCAATGAATTCATCTTTTCTATTCCTTAATATATCTATTGCCTGTTCAGAAAGGGGAAGATATTCAAACGAACCTGTTTTCTTTTGCCGGAACCTTAACATGCAATTTGTTTTTGTCTTTTCTTCCATGTTATCAATATCGTCCCATTTAAGATTGGTCACATCGCTCCAACGAAGACCGGAAAAACATGAAAACAAAAATGCTTGTTTTACCTGTGGCTGGATGTTTGTTTTTGCATTTGCCAGTTTGTTCAAATCTTCAATGGTCAAAAATGTCCTTTCAACATCTTTTCTTTTAAGTTTTTTATGCCTTGGCATATTCTTGAACGGGTTTTCATTGATTATCTTTTGGCTTACTGCAATGTTCAATGCTGTGTTCATGCAGCTCATATAGGTCATGATTGTATTTACCTCCAAAGATTTTGTCAAAAGATATTTTTGAAAATCTGCAATCCAGTTTTCTGTTATTGCAATAAATGTCAACCTCTGGTTATTGCAATAATCCTTAATGTGGACAAGAAGGCTTTTCCAACTTTTTGAGTCATGTCCTTCGCTATTAATCTGATTTTCCAGAAAAATAATAAAATCAGATTGCTTTCTTTTCGGGTCGTCCAGCCCACTTTCTTTGATGATAAGTTCATATTCCCTTTCACTTCTGATCCTTTCAGCAATTTTTCTTTTAATCTGGTTTTCTTTTAAGTCAGTTCTTTTGTTTGACACATATATATTAAGGAACTCATATTTCCTTATATTTTTGTGTGTGATATCAAGATATAATGACACTCTGCCATCGTTTATCTTCTTTTCTCTTATTTTAACTCCCATATTGCTATTTTTTAATTATTCTCTATTTTCAATTTTGGCAATGTTGCCATTGCATTTGATTTCATGTCATCAATTACCTTGGTATAAATTGTTGTTGTCATTATGTTTTGATGACCCAATAGTTTTGAAATCGTGTACAGTCCGGCCCCATATGTCAATGCCAATGTTGCAAAGGTGTGCCTTGATGCATGAAAAGTCACATGTTTGTTTATTCCTGCTCTTTTCGCCCATATAGATAAATGCCTGTTGACAGTTTTTAGTACAACATTTTCTCCATTTTTTTCAGATTTGCTATTTATTTCTGAAAACACATGTTCAGAATTATTATTGCGCTTTTGGTTTAAAATTTCTAGAGCCTGTTTTGAAAGCGGCAGATATTGGACATTTTCAGTCTTTTCCTGTCTGAAACGGATTGCTTTTTCTTCTTTCCCATTATTGTTTATTGAAATAATGTTGTCCCATCTCAGACAATGAGCATCACTCCAACGAAGACCTGAAAAACAGCAAAAAATAAAAATCTGCCTGAATTCCTCCGGCATTTTTGGACATTCTGTTTTTGCAAGTTTTTCAATTTCATTTAGTAGCAGGAACACCCTTTGTTTGTCCCTGTTCTTTTTTAACCTCGCTTTTTTTGGAACAAAACCATAAGGGTTGTTCTTTATTATTTTATCCCTGCAAGCATTCTTTAAAAGTGAATTAAGCAATGACAGATAATTTAATGCTGTGTTGTTTGATATTTTTGTAATAAGATATGATTGAAAACCAATTATCCATTTTTCATCAATACTTCCAAAGCTGATCTTACTTTCTTTCCCTGTATAATTTACTATATGCGATTTGATGGACTTCCACCGGATTTGTTTATTGGTTATATCGTTTATCAAATCATCAAGGGCAATTAAAACATTGTCCTGTCCGGTTTTCTTTTTAAACGAAATAGAATTTTGTACTAAAAGATCGTTTTCTCTTTTGATCCTTATCTTTTCAGCCAGTTTTCTTTTTGCTTTGTCCTCTTTTGCAGATTTCCTAATGTTTGAAAGATGGATGTTCAAAAACTCATACTTTCTTTTTCCCTGATGATAAATATCAAGGTACAAAGACACTGAACCATCATTCATGTTTTTTTCTCTAATTACTACTCCCATAGACTGTTTTATTAGTTAAAATCTAACATTATTAGTAACGAAAGAGTAACAATTTTAGCCGAAAACCGACGATAAATTACAGGATGCAAAATAAAACGATATTCTGCAACCCTTGTTCTTTAGGGGTGTTGATTATTTTTGGTTGGTTTTGGTTTTGGAGGTAGGATTAGACTTTATAATCTTACCTTCTGATTAATTTTATCATTCATTTCCGCCGGAATGAGGTTTTTCGTTCTGATGTGTTCATGGCCGGCGGGCCCCTGGGCAATTGCCCGGGGCTACCATAATATAAGCCCTCCAGGCTTATTAACACCCCGGCTTGACCGCGTATCGTTGAAGCTGCGCCACCGCTAAAGCTAAGGCGGCACGCGGTTTAACGTTTCACCTACGGCAAGTCTGAAGATAAACCTTTGGCGAACGAAGGGAGGCACAAAGCCGGGGCTGAATTGAGCTGGCCTTTCAGGCCGTTTGCTTAAAAGTATTTAGGTGTTTAATCAAAATATCCGGCTTCCAACTTCCGACTTCCAACTTCGGTCTTCCGACTTTTCAATCTTACCTTCTGAATAAATTCATGCTTCTTTTCTGATGGATTTGTCTTTGTTGTTTTTATGGCGACGCAAGCATTGCGTCACTGAACTTCCGACTTTACGAACTTTCGACTTGACAGACTTTCGACTTTACGAACTTTCGACTTTACGAACTTTCGACTTTACGAACTTTATGAACTATCCACCCTACATATACAAAGCAGCCTTCTTAACCAGATCTACCGTGTTTTTTGCTTCAAGCTTTGATTTGATATTTCGGCGGTGCGTTTCGACTGTGCGCTTTGAAATATCAAGGCGGTAACCGATTTCCTTGTTCGACAAACCTTCGCAGATTAAATTCAGGATTCTTGTTTCCTGCGGAGTTAAAATGTTTGTACTGACATAAGATTGATCCTGCAGCATGTTAAATAAATCGTAGACAATGACTTTGGAATACACATCGGAGATGTAGTTTTGCTTTTTGCTGATCTGCGTAATCGCCGATATCAGTTCTGATTCATCTGAACCGGCCGAAATCAGACTCTTGATCCCGTTTTCAAAAAACCTGCAGATGGTCTTTTCATTATACCCGCACAAAACCGCAAGCACCTTGTTTTTATTGATGGATTTTTTTATTGTATCAATCCTTGAAAACATAAAATCATTGTCAGATACCTGAAAAACAATGACATCCGGATTGACTTCCCGTATGCACTGCTCCAGATCGTTGTCGTCATCATTAAGTTCTTCAACAATCCTGATTTTTTCACTATTTCTGATTACTGTGGTTATGCCTGACATCAGGACAGACTTCTTCCCAACGATCATGACTTTTATTTTCTCTTCCATTTTTTCTCTGTGTAAGTGAGGTTACTTTGATTAGGTCGAATCAAATATAATTGGATTAACAAACACTGCATTATAAACTTGACAACCTTTGTTGAAAATTGACTAAGCGGCAATTATCTTCAACTGTTTTTTACAAAAAGATATTTTTTTTGATGAACGGTGAGATGGTAAGATCCTGAAAACTTTGTTTTCTAGGATGCTCGTCCTTTGATCGGCACGGTTGGGCGGTTAAACTATCCAAAAAAATAAACAATCCATTGTTTATTATTGACACCTAATTCAATGTAAATCGGATAATAATAAATTATCTTTGTTTTTTTAACAAAGGAAAAATGATTGAATTTAAGAGAAAAACATTGTCAAACGGACTAAAAATAATAGTCCATACCGACAAAACATCTCCCCTTGCTGCGGTTAACCTGCTGTATAATGTGGGTGCCAGGGACGAGGATCCTGATCGAACAGGTTTTGCGCATCTTTTCGAGCATCTGATGTTTGGTGGTTCCATAAATATTCCCTCCTACGACAATGCATTGCAAAGTGCCGGAGGTGATAACAATGCTTTCACAAACAACGATATAACCAATTATTATGTGACTCTTCCGGCCGAAAATCTTGAAACTGCTTTCTGGCTCGAATCAGATCGTATGCTGAGTCTGGCTTTTACAGAAAAAAGTCTGGAAGTCCAACGCAACGTGGTTATTGAAGAGTTTAAACAAAGGTATCTGAACCAGCCCTATGGTGATGAATGGCTGCTGCTCCGTCCGCTCGCCTATAAAAAACATCCCTATCTATGGTCAACCATCGGAAAAGAAATATCCCATATCGAAAATGCCCGTATTGAGCACGTAAGGGATTTTTTCTATAAACACTATGCTCCAAACAATTGCATACTTGTGGTTTCAGGAAATGTCAACCCGGTTAAGGTATTTAGTCTGGCTGAAAAATGGTTCGGACCTATCGAAAAAAGAAATGTGCCTGTAAGAAATCTTCCTGTGGAACCAAAGCAAACAAAAGCAAGAAAACTTGAGGTAGAACGTGATGTGCCTGTTGATTCGCTTTATAAAGTTTACCACATGAGCGACAGAAAATCCAAGGATTACTATTCCACCGATCTGCTTTCTGATCTTTTATCAAACGGAAAATCATCACGGCTTTACCAAAATCTGGTAAAAGAGAAGAAAATGTTTTCCCAGCTTGATGCTTATATTACGGGCAGTATAGATGCCGGACTGTTTGTTGTGGAAGGTAAACTTGCCGATAAAATTAAAATGAAAACCGCCGATCAGGCTGTGGTGGAGGAATTGGAAAAGATTTGCACAAAACCGCTGAAGAAAGACGAGTTTCAAAAAGTGAAAAACAAAGTTGAATCCACCCTTGTGTTTTCAGAAATGAGCATCCTGAACAAAGCCATGAAAATTGCTTTCCATGAACTGATCGGTGATGCGGCCGACATCAACAGCGAACCTGACAAATATCTCAAAGTCACCCCCGCTGATATCAAAAAAATTGCCAATGAAGTGTTTGCACCAACCAACTGCTCAACACTTTACTATTATTCAAAAAAACAGTAACCATGCAGATTAACAGAAAAAAAACTCCGGGTTTCGAGGAGATAAAAAAGATAAAATACATCAAAGCAAAAAAGACCAGCCTGAAAAACGGAATACCGGTTCATTATATCAACGCCGGAACGCAGGATGTGATTCGAGTGGACTTGCTTTTTAATGCCGGAGTATGGTTTCAGGAAAAACCTCTCGTATCAAGCACAACCAACGCCTTGATGGGCGAAGGGACAAAAAAATACAACTCACAGCAGATTTCTGAAAAATTCGATTTCTACGGTGCCCATTTCAATGCATCAGTTGATTATCATGCCGCTACTGTTAGTCTATATACACTGAGCAAATACCTCAACGAAACACTTGAGGTACTGGAACAGATTGTTAAACATCCTGTGTTTCCGATAAAAGAACTGGAAAATTATATCCGGAATAAAAAACAGGATCTTACCATTGAACTGACTAAGGTTAAAACTCAGGCACGCAGGGAATTTCTGAAAGCAATTTTCGGAGAAAATCATCCTTACGGACATGTAATTGAACCCGAAGATTACGAAAAAGTAAACACAAAGCAACTTTCTGACTTTCATAAGTGTCTATATAATGCATCCAATTGTAAAATCGTGGTTGCCGGAAAAATTGATGACAAGGTTCTTAAACTGATTAACAGGTATTTCGGAGGAAAAGACTGGCAAGGCAAAGAAAACATTGAAATAAAGAAATTTGCCGTTAAAACCACAAAAGAAAAACGAATTGTGGTTGAAAAAAAGGACGCAGTGCAGTCTGCCATCAGGATCGGTTGCGAGCTTTTCAGCAAAACCCATCCCGATTTTATCAAAATGCAGGTTCTTAACACAGTGCTGGGAGGATATTTTGGTTCCCGACTCATGACAAACATCAGAGAAGACAAGGGATATACCTACGGAATCGGGTCAGTGATTTTCTCGTTTAAGGAATCGGGTTATTTTGTTATCGTTTCCGAAGTGGGCGCAAAAGTTTGCAAGGACGCAATAAAAGAGGTGAAAAAAGAGTTAAAATGTTTACGTGAGGAACTGATTCCCAAAGAGGAACTAAAAAGAGTAAAAAGTTATATGCTTGGCGAAATGCTCAGAAATTTCGACGGTCCTTTCGCCCTCGCTGATGCCTTTATAGGTGTTGATGCTTATGGCTTAAAATATAAATTTTACGATGAATTTGTTCAGACTATTAAGGATGTTACACCTGCTGAACTAAAAAAACTTGCGGTAAAATATCTTGATGATAAAAAAATGATTGAGGTTATTGCCGGTAAATATTAATGCCGAGATTATTTAAAATATTGCTTTTTCTGGTGCTTCCGCTTTTTGCCGGGGCAAATTCCGCATCATTGCGGTGCCTTGACGTGAAATCAAACGGCGACGTGCTGCTCTCATGGCTTGAGCCAACAGATGTTTGCGGAGGATTTGACAGTTACGAAATTTACGCATCTGCCGATGGCATCGCTTTCACACTGATTCAGACAATTACCGTCCAAACTACTGTTTCTTATCTTCATGTCAATGCTAATGCACACCTTGGCCAAAGATATTACTTTATTCGGACTCAAAGCAATTGCGGAATTTTCAATTCGGACACTCTTTCGACCATGTACCTGGAACTGAATAATCCGGGAACCGGAGTGGCACAAATGACCTGGAATAATATCCATTCACCTTCTTTGTCCACATCTTCAACAAATTATTCGGTTTACCTTGAAAACCCCACCGGAATATGGACAAATACCGGTTCTACAGCCATCTCAACCCCAAGCTATTCTGACACCATTTATGTGTGCAGGAAAATGATCAGCTATTATATTGAACTTACCGATGAATCGGGATGCATTTCAAGATCAAGCTCTGACGGAGATATCTTTGAAAACGCCATTCCCCCTGCCATTCCGGTACTCGATACAGTAAGCGTAAACATGAATACCGGTGATGCATATCTTGGTTGGTTCGAAAATACCGAGCCTGATATTGCCGGATACATCGTATTTTACTATTACGCCAGTGGTTCTGTTTTTGTGGATACAGTTTGGGGCGGAGCAATAACAAGTTACATAGATGATTTCGGTGTTTCGACCGATGATGCCAGCAAAAAGTCCGTTTCTTACAGCGTGGCCGCCTTTGACTCGTGTCAAAACCGTTCACAATTCTGCGATTTTCATAATACACTTTATGTGTTTCCATATCTGGATTCGTGCAACCGCAGGATCCGGGTTGACTGGAACGACTATGTGAACTGGGATTCGGGTGTAAAAGAATATCAGGTTTACAGCAAATCCGAGTCAGGCAACTATTCCCTTTACATAACAGTCAGCGGCAGCGAATCAGAAACTTTTTTCACATCAGTCTCTGATCAGGTACTTTATTGTTTTTATATTGTGGCCGTGAGCAACGACGGGCAAACTTCAACCTCAAACTACACCTGTATTTTTGTAAATCTTCCCAACAATCCTGATTTCATGAATGCCGATCATGCCAGCATTACCTATTATAACAATGTGGAACTTTCATTTACGGTTGACAATAACACCAGCATGCGGGCTTTTAAAATTCTTGAATCAGACAATTATTCAGGTCCGTGGGACACCATTGCCCGGTTTGGATCCGGGTCATCGGAAATAAGCTACAGCAAGTACATCGACATGGAATATGAGCTCAAATACTATAAAATCATTGCAGAAAACAGATGCCGGCAGAATATTGATTCTTCAAACCTTTCTAAAAATATTATTCTCAAAGTAACCAGTGATGAAAATTACAAGCATTATCTGACCTGGACTAATTACGAAGCCTACAAGGGAGGCATTGACCGTTATAATATTTACAGGATTGTGGACCACGGCTCACCGCAACTGGTTAACTTTGTTACAGATGCCACATTTGAATACGTTGATGATGTGAGCGGTTTTATAAATCCCGGTTCTGAAGGCGATTTTTGCTATTATGTTGAAGCCGTTGAAACAGATCTGAATCCATACGGCATCAAGGGAAAGAGCATTTCCAACATGTCATGTGCAGCAGTGAAACCCTATATTTTCATTCCGGATGCTTTCACCCCCAATCGTGACGGCAAGAATGATGAATTTAAGCCGGTACTGACCTTTGCTTCCAATGAAAACTATGAAATGATTATTTTTGACAGATGGAGCGGAATAGTTTTCCAGACCAACGACCGGCAGGAAGGCTGGAATGGTAAAACACCCGGAGGAAAAATTGCCCCAGAGGGAGTGTATGTCTATTACATCAAATTTGTTTCGGCCGAAAACCAGGTTATTGAGAAAAGAGGGTATTTTACTTTGATTGTACCTTAAAGAAAAAGCCGCCCATCAGGCGGCTTTCAATATTAATCTTCAATTGGATTTTGTGGTTCTGAAGGACTTTCAGGTTGCTGAGGGTGCTCAGGTCTCTGTGGTCTTCTGGGTTCGCCACGATGCTCGCGGTGCTCGCCATGATCTCCGCGGTCACCACGGTCACCACGATGTTCTCTGCGCTCGCCATGATGGTCGCCACGGTCACCTCGGTCACCACGATTATCCTGACGTCTTTCTTCCCTGGGTTCTCTTTCAACATAACCTTCGGGTTTTGGGAGCAGCTCTCTTCTGGAGAGTTTCATCTTTCCGTTTTTGTCAAAGCTTACCAGTTTCACTTCGATTACATCACCCACCTTCAGTTCTTCCTCAACTTTTTCGAGGCGCTTCCATGAAACTTCTGAGATGTGGAGCAATCCATCTTTATTTGGCATGATTTCAACAAAAGCACCATAAGCCATGATGGATTTTACTTTGCCTTTATAGATGGCTCCTTCTTCGGGTACGCCTGCAATGGCAGTAATTCTTGCCTTAGCTTTTTCAATGGCTTCTTTATTATCGGCAACAATGCTTACAATACCTTGATTATCTATTTCTTCAATAGTTAATATGGTTCCTGTGTCAGCCTGGATTTCCTGAATGATTTTACCACCCGGACCAATTACTGCACCGATCATATCTTTTGGTATGCTCATTTTCTCAATTCTTGGAGCATGTGGTTTGTAATCTTCTCTTGGTTCGGCAATCACTTCGGTTATTTTACCAAGAATGTGCATTCTGCCAGCTTTGGCCTGTTCCAGTGCCTGAAATAGAACTTCGTATGACAATCCGTCAACTTTAATGTCCATTTGAGTGGCAGTGATTCCGTCTTTTGTACCGGTTACTTTAAAGTCCATATCTCCAAGATGATCTTCATCACCAAGGATATCAGACAAAATCGCATATTTACCGGTTTTTGAATCGGAGATCATACCCATGGCGATACCTGAAACGGGTTTTGATATTTTCACTCCGGCATCCATCAACGCAAGTGAACCTGCGCAAACAGTAGCCATTGATGAAGAACCGTTAGATTCAAGAATATCAGAAACAACCCTGATTGTATAAGGATTTATGTCGGTATCGGTGGGCATCACTTTTGAAAGAGCACGGAAAGCAAGGTTTCCATGTCCAACTTCTCTGCGGCCTGTTCCTCTGTATGGTCTGGCTTCGCCTGTTGAGAATGGCGGGAAGTTATAATGCAGGATAAATTTTGAGTAACCTTTAATCATGGCTCCGTCAATCATCTGCTCGTCAAGCTTTGTGCCGAGAGTAACTGTGGTTAATGACTGTGTTTCGCCTCGTGTAAAAATTGCTGATCCGTGAGGACCGGGCAGATAACCAATTTCGCACCAGATGGGACGAATTTCGTCGGTTTTTCTGCCATCGAGACGGATTTTAGTATCCAGAACCATTTTTCTGACAGCTTCTTTTTCCACATCGTGATAATACCTTTTGATGAGCATGTCACGTTTTTCGTCTTCCTCAGTAAACTGGGCTTTAAATTCAGTAACAACCGCTTTAAAATCTTCGGCTCTCTGGTGTTTATTTGGATTTGCCTTAGCAGCAACAGCATAAGCTTTTTCGTATGTTTCGTCCCAAACTTTTTTCTTCAGGTCTTCATCATTGGTTTCGTGACAATATTCACGTTTCACAATGCCCATTTCCTTTGCAAGGTCAATTTGCATCTGGCACTGAGGTTTAATGGCTTCGTGGGCAAATTTAATGGCATCGAGCATATCCTTTTCAGAAACCTCGTTCATTTCACCTTCAACCATCATAATGTTGTCAAGGGTTGCAGCTACCATAATATCAATGTCGGCAATGGCTTTCTGATTGTAAGTAGGATTAATCATAAACTCACCGTTTACTCTCGCTACCCTGACTTCAGAAATAGGACCGTTAAACGGGATGTTTGAAACAGAAATGGCACACGAAGCAGCCAGTCCGGCCAAAGCATCAGGAATAATTTCCTTATCACCAGAAATCAGGTCAACATTTACAAAAGTTTCAGCGTGATAGTCATCGGGAAAAAGTGGACGGAGCGCGCGGTCAACCAGACGGGAAATAAGAATTTCATAATCTGAAGGACGTGCTTCTCTTTTGAGGAATCCGCCGGGGAAACGGCCAATGGCGGCATATTTTTCTTTATACTCGCATGAAAGCGGCATAAAGTCAACATCTTCTTTGGCCTCGGTGGCTGAAACAACGGTAGCCAACAGCATGGTGTTGCCCATTTTGACAACTACCGATCCGTCTGCCTGCTTGGCAAGTTTACCGGTTTCAATTTCAATAATGCGACCATCACCAAGGTCAATTTTTTTTGTTATAGCGTTGTACATATTAATCTTTGATTTTATTAATGAAAATTAAAAAAGGCAATTTGGTATTGCCTTTTTATATATCGGGTTAACGACGTAAATTCAGTTCTTTTATAATTGCGCGGTATCTTTGGATATCTCTGTCTTTCAAATAATCCAGTAAACTTCTTCTCTTACCCACCAGTTTCAGCAGTGCTCTTTGAGTGCTAAAATCTTTTTTGTTACTGTTCAAATGTTGTGTCAGGTGGTTGATACGGTAGGAAAATAAAGCAATCTGGCTCTCAGATGAACCTGTATCTTTATTAGACTTCCCGTGTTTTTGAAAGATTTCTTCTTTCTTTTCTGCGTTTAAATAATTTTCCATGTTTCTTTTTAAATTTTTTAATACAAGAACGCAAAAGTAAGAATAATTTTCAAGGTAACAATGAGTTGGATGTGAATTTTTTTGGATTATTGAAAAATGTGGGGTTGATGGGTTGATAGGTTGATAGGTTGATAGGTTAAAACGATACTATCAGACTATCAATTAAATAATTTAAAAAAGAATTACTTAATCTCAATTCTTGAAAATGTTTAGGACAGAATTGAAATGAAAGATTGAACCAATTAACAAATTATTATGATCGTAATCAATTTAAGAAATTGTCTGATGATTTCTTTGGAAGATCAATAATTTCATAATTTGTTAGAAAAGCCATTTTTATTCAATTGGTTTAAAAGTAAATTGTTCTTTGCTTAGTCCAACTTCCAAGAATATTCTTAGTTTATCAAAAAAATTTAAATTAAACGGAATACTATGATTTAAATACCATCCATCAAAAATTTTTGGATGTATTTTAAGCTTTGCCCTGTATATTTTTCCTCTTACATAAAGTACTTCTTCTGTCCAACCTGTCTTTAAAGGGATTTTTAACCATTCGTTTTCAAGCCGATAAACAAAATTTTCATTAAAGAATAATGAAGTCAATAATGTTCCTCTTGCTCCCCATTGATCCATTATATCGGGTTTAAGTTCAGAATCTGTTGTGAAATGTGAAAACCATTGATTACAATTTAGTGAATCATCACCTTTAAAATGTATATCATATAAAACATCATCGTCATCATCACTCATAAAAACAAAGATAATTTTCGTCTTTATTATTGGATTAGTAGATCTAATATAATATTCAGCTTCTATTGAATTATATTCAATAATATACATTGAATTATCTTCAAAACGCTTTTGTATCCACTCTTTCCAGTTTGTTGGTTTCGATTCTGACATAAGGAAATTATTATATAACAAAAATAAGTAAATTCTTATTTCAAAAAAATATATAATTATCAAACATTTACACCTCCTAATTTTCAAACAACGACTTCATATCTTCCAGATCCAAATCCCTCAGCGGATTGTTTGAATTGATAAAATCATCAGCCAGTCCGGCTTTAAATATCTTCAGTTTCTGAATTTTTTCTTCTACGGTATTTTCAGAGATAAATCTGTACACAAACACTTTTTTGTTTTGCCCGATCCTGTGTGCCCTGCTCACTGCCTGCGATTCAACAGCCGGATTCCACCACGGGTCAATGATAAAAACATAGTCGGCAGCTGTGAGGTTCAATCCTGTTCCCCCCGACTTCATCGAAATAAGAAAAACCTTGTTATCTTCATCATCCTGAAACCTGTCGATGGCTTGCCTGCGTTCATTTTGGTTCATCTCTCCGGTTAGTAATGAATATTCAATTGATTTTTCTTCAAGAAATCCCCTGAACAATTCAAGATGTCTGACAAATGAGGAGAAAATGAGCACCTTATGGTTTCCCGCGGCCAGCACCTGGATTCTTTCTGCGATTTCCTCAAACTTACCGGATAAATCATTGTAACCCGGATCAATGATTTTCGGATGACAGGCTATTTGCCGCAGTTTCATCAAACCCTGAAGTATAAAAACGGCCAAATCATTTTTACCCTTCTGTTCAGTGATGTTTTCAATGATGGCATTTCTGATTTTCGATTTTTCGGTCTCGTAAACCTTTTGCTGCAATTCAGACATCTCACAAACCACCTCTTGCTCGGTGATATCCGGAAGGTCCTTTTCCACGTCATCTTTTCGCCTGCGCAAAATAAAGGGTGAAATGAGTTTTTTAAGCTTTTCGGATTTTGCTGCATCCGAGCACCTTTCAATGGGAAAAACAAACTCTCTTCCGAAAAAAGTAAGATCGCCAAGCAAACCGGGGTTGATAAAATTCATCTGCGACCACAGATCGGTGATGGAGTTTTCAACCGGAGTACCTGTTAAAACAATCCGGTATTCGGAATTTATCTTTTTTACCGCTGAATAAATTTTTGAGGTTGGATTTTTAATATACTGACTTTCATCCAGAATGGCATATAAAAATCTGAAGTCCTTCAGAGATTCATGGTCATTTCTCAAAACCCCATAGCTCGTCAAAATTATCTGGTAATTATTAAAAACCTTAAAATCCTTGGTACGGCTGACCCCCGAATGTACCAGGAACTTCAAGTGCGGGACAAATTTCATGATTTCGGCTGCCCAGTTGTGCAATAAAGAAGTAGGCATCACAATAATAGACGGTGGCTGTTTTGCCGTTTCCACTATTTCTTCCCTTGATGTAAACAAATCAACCTGAATGATTTTCTTTTCAACCACCGGTTTATCATTCTCATATACAGATGTAAGATGGGTGAGTGTCTGCAGGGTTTTGCCCAAGCCCATGTCATCGGCAAGGCAACCGCCGAAGCGGCTTTCGTGGAGCAGTTTCAGCCAACCCGCTCCGGTTCTCTGATACGGCCTTAGTGAGGCTTTGATTTTATCAGATATTTTATAGTTTTCAGGATTGTTACCATTGCTGTAAATTTCCCTCATTTTACTGAAAAAATCAATATTAAGGTCAGGCACAACATTATTAATGAGATGAACATGGTGCTTTGCAACGTTGATTTTCTCACTCTGCCCCCGGCTGTATTGAAGCAAGTCACGGTATTCGGTAAACCACTCCTCAGGAAGGATGGCTGTTGATCCGTCGGGCAGAATAAACTCACGATTTCCGGTTAAAATATTGTTCTTGAGCTTTATAAAAGGAATTTTAAATTCGCCAAAATGCACCACTGCAAAAACCCCGAACCAATCCTTTTCTTCGCTGCTGCTTTCAGAGAACTTTCTGATTTCAAGTGATATTTTATCCAAAAAGTACCTTTTACCATAAAAATCCTGAGAAAGTGCGAATCCGTTTTTTTCAAGGTTTTTAAGATTTTCATTGATCCACCTGATTAATTCGGTGTTTTGACTTTGCCTGTCTGCTTCAAATATCCCTTTATGACATTCCTTTAATCCCATTTTTGTCAGCAAGCCCGACAAGTAATTTTCCTTTTCCTGGTCACGGACCGTTTTTTTAAAGTGAAAAACCCCTTTTTCTTCAGTCTTTTCAACAAACACCGATACTTTATCGTTTGCCCTGATTTGAAGTCTGCCGTATTGAAACTCAAGAATCAGAACCGGCTTACCATCAAGTCCGGCCGAATACATCAGCATAGGTTTGATCTCCGGGTTTAACTCCTCAATGACAAAACCAGATGCATTCACTTCATAATTTCTGATGGCATTGGAAACAAAAGTTGTAAAATACTGCTTTTCTAATTTTGGGGGCACATGTATGTGTTCGCGTGAAAGGAAAGGGGATAATTTTTTGCTGTCGATATCCGAAAAAACATAAAGTACATGATCAATAATCATGACAGAGGGTTCATTCACAATCACTTCACCGGGTTTTCCGGTAAGGGAAATTTCTTTATTTCCGCTTTTAATAGAGAGAAAATACTTAGTTCCTTCAACATTTTTATGAAAATTGAACACTGTTTTTACCTCATTTTTTTCGACCATGATCTCATCGGAATCATAGATATTCGAGAACTTATCGTTTTTGTAATACAGCCGGATATCCGATTTAATCAGCACCAGCATTAACCGGTAAATTCTCTTTTCAATGTAAGGCCTTATGTGATTTTCAATAAAATCGGGCTTTACCTTATCAAAAAAATCTTTTTGTGTTTTGTAGTTTTTCGCGAATAACTTAAAAAGGTTCACCTCGTTGTATTCATTGACAATCCTCAGCAATTCTTCCTGGATTGGAGTAAATTTAAATGAATTTGATTTCAGCGAAGCCAGGGTCACGTTAGAGGAAACCACAGCAAATTCTGATCCCTTTGCCCTGTTTACAAGGTAAAGAAACGGAACAACCCCTAAGTTTTTGTACTTTCTTAACGCGACAATAAATTCCTCAGTCATTTTTAATGATAAAGCTTTTTAATAGATACAACTTGTAAAGATACGGATTTTTACAGACGGTTATCGTGGGTAGATTGATATTTATTATATTCCGGGCAGGGTATCAACGTCAGGGCGCGACTCAAAGTCGCACCCTGACTATACAAATTTTCCCAACTGCTCCTTAAACAACTTCAACCCTTCATCAAAAGAAACAGGATTGTAGCCCAGTTCAATTCGTGCTTTTGTAATATCAAAACCGGTGCGTGGCGGACGTTTGGCTTTTTCATTCAGACTGATTGAGCTGACAGGTGAAATAAGGGCTTTATCAAGGTTAAAAACTTCTGCAACCTTTAACGCCATTTCATAAATGCTGAGATATTGCGGTCCGGATATATGAAATATTCCCTGTGCATTATTTTCTGCCACAAGCAAACAGCCAAGGGCAAGGTCTTCGGCATAGGTCGGGGTTCTGAATTGATCATCAACAACCTTTATGGCATTTCCCTGTTCAAGATTGTTTTTTACCCAAAGTACAATATTTGAACGAACCATGTTTTTATTCAGTCCGTACACCAAAACCGTCCTAACAACAGCTTTACTTACAGCATTTTCAAGGACATACTCCTCTCCTGCCAGTTTGGAATATCCGTAAAAACTCACTGGGTTTGGTGTGTCGCTTTCGGAATACATTCCCTTTACCCCGTCAAAAACAAAATCGGTTGAAAGATGAATCAGTTGTGCTTGATATTTATTGCAACATTTTACCAGGTTTTTCACTCCGTTCAGGTTTATTTCCATCGCCATCACATGGTCGGCTTCGCACTCATCGGCATTGGTGGCCCCGGAAGCGTTGATCAACACTTCGGGTTTATATTTACTAATGATATAGTCGCATTCAGAAAAATTTGTGATATCAAGTGTTTCAAAAATGTATCCTGTGTTATCGGGAAAACGGTCAGGACTTTTTGATGTGGCTACCAAATTAATTTCCGGTTGGTTTTTCAGAAGCTGTATGAGCTTTTGTCCGGTTAACCCGTTGCTGCCGGTTATTAGTATGGTTTTCATTTTTTAAGTTTATACAAAAAACTGATCGAAAATTCTCTTGAACAGGCCTTAAGTTCTTGGTTTTTTATACATAATGTATCAAATGACAATGAAAATATTAAAATTCAGCAAATTAAAATAATTCAAATCTCGTAAATTCAAATTCATGAAATTCTTCTCCCTTGTAGCCGGTTTCCATTAATGTAATAATACATTTTCCATTTATTAAAATCTCATTAAGATTAAAGACATCAAGCTTTTTTTGTTTAGTATTCTGATCTTTATTTCCACTTTCTTCAAACTTTTTATACTCATCAGGATATTTTTCCTTCAAATATACCGCAAAATCCTTGACTAGTTTTAACAACTCCATAGATTCAATGGATGTCATTTTTTTAAGTTTGTCCAAAATCTCAATAATATGAGGATCATTTACAAATTTATATCCAGAAACAATTTCCTTGTTGCTTTTATCAGTATATAATTTGTTGAAAACACTCTTATATACCTTAGCTAAAAAAAGAACATAAACTGAATCAATATCACCATTTTGGTTTACAAAACACAACTGTTCCTTCCATTTACTTTGATTCACAAGTACAAGTTCATTTCCATTCCCTCTTAATGGAAATTGTGGTCCATTATTATTTTCACACCTATATGAAAAATCAGATTTGAAGGAACGGTCCCAAATAACTTCACCATTTTCCATATTTAATTTCATAATAACTGTATTGGTAATAATATTAAGTTCATGAACATTCGTTTCTTTTGGATCTGGTCCGGAAAAAGATTTACCTTTATGAAACACTTCACCAACAATATATAAACCATCATTTATTATAATAGGTTTATGCAAATGTAGAGATGCTTCCAATTTTCCTTCTTCATTTTTTTTCTTATATTCTAATAATTCCTTATCATACTTATAAAAGCCATCAAAATCCATTAAATCATAATATTTTATCCAAGATTGTTCACCATTAACATATCTAGAAATAAAGACTGCAGGTGAATAATAAATGTCTTTGTTCAGGGGCTTATCTTCTTTTTTATATCTTCCAATTACATAAAAAGAACTTTTACTTTCAAAAGAAATAATAATTTCTGGTTCTTTATCTCCTTTTGGTTCTTTTACTTTATAAGAAGGGGCTATTCTTTCACCATTCAAATCAAATCTAACAATTTCAAACTCATTTAAGGAATCCTTGCTTAAAACAGGTAATAAAACTTCATTGTTCATATTGTCAAAATACAATTTACCGAAACTGTCAAATTCCATTTCAACAATTTGCTTATTACTTAAATTAATTACATAAAGCATGTGTATGAATTTTCCTAAAACAGGTTTTAAATAGTTAATAAAAACTGTTTTTGAATTTACTTCCCAATTAAAATCTTCAGATTTTTCAATTATAAAAATATCACTTTTTAATAATTCCTTTGTTTTAAAATTATATGAAACTACCTGAGAGTTTCCGTTATAATAATAGCTGTTATTATATATGGCATAGACAATATCATCACGGAATATAATTTTACAGGGATTTTCATCAAAATCCTTATGATCGACCATAAATTCCTTTTCTTCTATAAGTTGATTATCAAAATTATATTTGGATAGTACTTTTAACTGATTTTTTTCCCCATCTATAGTTCTAATAACAATATATTCATCATCATCCTGGGCTACTGAAACATAATTTGAATGAATAATGAATTCATTTTTATTGTCTTGTCCAATTAACCAAGTCACATTTAGAAATAATAAACTAATTAAAATCAAGGCTTTAAAAGATTTTGCTTTCATTCTTGTATATTAAAAATTGAAAAATTTTTCTAATTTAATAAGAAAAGTAATTTGTTCAAAATAATATTTTCCGTAAAATTAAAGTATTGTGCTGATTACTAACTTTAGTAATTGATTCAGAATGCCTTCGCTTAAAAATTTTTAAAGAAAATAACGGTTATTGGTGAAACTCTAATAGGACGGTGAGCCTGTTTTAAGCAAATGATATCCAATATTACAATAAAAACACTTTTTTAAATCGCAATACTCATTTGAAAGTTGAAGCAAGGCTTGCGTATGCGCGGCATTTTCAGCAAAAATTCCCTGTTTTTTCCAATTTGTTATTATGGAGTTTTCCTCGGGAGGGAGTTGATCAAGAATCTGCAGAATTTTTTCGGCCCGCTCTGGTTCAGAATAATAGCGATAATAAGAGAATTTTACAGGCACAATGGTGTTAATGAGTATGGCATTCACGGCCTCTTTGCCCAGGTTTTTTGTTTTTTCAAGCGATTCGGCAGTAAAATTATAATGTGTTTTCCAGAAGCCATCAAGCTCTACGGTGAACAGCTCCCTCAATTGAAGGATGTCATCGGTTTTGATGATATCCGAAAACAAAGAACCATTGTCATTGATCAACTTTGCCAGAAAAGCAAGTCGGATTGTAGGGAAATTGACCGGACGGGTTTTCGAGAATTTCCACAGATACCCGTCAATACTTTTCAAACGGTATTTGTGTTTCAGAAAAAAGTACTCTTTTTCGAGTGAGACGAGATACCGTGGCTTTTCATTATATATTTCAGGCAGACCGGATTGTCCGAACAATATGGCTTCAATCTGAGGAAGGTTGCCTGAATGTTTTTTAAGCAGGGTAAGGCTAAACGAATTGGCCAGCAGTTCAAAAGGAAGGGCATTTTTACCAAAACCAAAGTTTCTGAACAGCACTTTGTAAAAGGTTTCCTCCCAGTCATTTTGATTATTCTCAAGGATTTTTAATATTTCATTGGATTTTCTTTCGATTCGTTCAAAAAGCAATCTGTCGAGCCAACTCTGCAGTACCATGGCATCAGTCTTTTCAAGCTTTCCGGAGCATAACTTTTTTCCTTCATTGCTTTTCATACCTAAAAAATCTGAAAGCAGATTGCGGTTGTAATTAAGTTTAACGGTTACCGGTTCTGACCCGCTTTCCATTTTCACCGGCCTGTCATATTCCTCTACAATATGCAATATCACATTATTATATGCCTGATCAGTATGATGATTATGTTTTTCCCAATCAGAGGATTTGACATGAATTTCAACATTGCCTGCCCACAGGGTTTCATTGATCTTTATTTTGGCATTGAAGAAATCGGGACCTGAATCATAATTATGAATTCCGGTGCTTATTACGGAAACATTTTCTCCTTTAAAAGAAGTAATATTTTCAGGATAAAACAATTTGTTTTTCCAGATAAAGTGAAGGAATTCCTCTGTCATTTGTTTTTAACAATAAAATTAATTATTTTGTTGTTAATTACAAAAAAGATGACATATTTTTTGCCGCTATGACGCGAATTATAAAAATCATTGTTTGGAGAAGCCAATAAAACCCTGGGATCAGTTCGACTAGATAATTTCAGTTCACTATCGCTCCTGAAATTATAGTCTCACTGATTTAAGTTTTCATTCGCACTCCCGATAATTATCGGGAAGCGGCAAAAATCAATTATTCTATGAAAATTACATCAGATTTTTCTTCTTAAGCAGTATTTCCATCTCATCACGCACCTCCATAGCTGCTTTTTTAACATGAGATGCAAAATCGGGTGTAGTATCCACATATATAATAGCACGGCTCGAATTTACAAGTAAACCACAGGTGCTGGTCATTCCGAATTCAGCCACTTCCTGTAGACTGCCACCCTGTGCCCCTACGCCAGGTACAAGCAGAAAATGATTGGGAACAATCTTCCTTATTTCGGCAAGTTTTTCGGCTTTGGTTGCTCCAACTACATACATCATGGAGTTGTGATCGGCCCATTTTTGTGAATTGCGCAACACTTTTTCAAAAAGCATTTCGCCTTCGGGGTTTTTGAAATACTGAAAATCCTCAGCGCCTTTGTTGGAGGTAAGAGCAAGCAGAATTACCCACTTATCCTTATACCCTAAGAATGGAGAAACAGAATCTTCGCCCATATAAGGGGCAACAGTCACTGCATCAAAATTCATTTTTTCAAAAAATGCTTTGGCATACATCTGTGAAGTGTTACCTATATCGCCGCGTTTGGCATCGGCAATGATAAACTGATCGGGATAGTTGGTTCTAATATAATCAACGGTTTTCTGCAGGCTAACCCATCCCTGAACGCCCATGCACTCGTAGAATGCGAGATTTGGCTTGTAAGCCACTGTGTACTCTTGTGTATTGTCAACAACAATGCGGTTAAATTCGAACATGGGATCTTCTGTTTCAAGAAGATGCTGTGGGATTTTTTTTATGTCGGTATCAAGCCCCACGCAAAGGAAGGACTTTTTTCTTTTGATGTTTTCGAAGAGGTTTTGTGCGTTCATGAAATTATCTATTTATATTTTTTTATAGTAGCAAATTTGCTTTTATGTTCGTCATCCGATAGCGGATGCGAGGATCATATTAACATCTGCTAATTTACCAATTTACGAATTTACGAATTTGCCAATCACCTACAATCCACTAACTTTCAGCCGTTCAGCATTTTCGGCCATCTGAAGTTTTTCAATAATTTCGATGATAGCCCCATCCATAACAACCGGAAGATTGTACATAGTCAGGTTAATCCTGTGATCGGTCATCCTGCCCTGAGGATAATTGTATGTTCTGATTTTTGCCGAACGGTCACCTGATGAAACCATGGTTTTTCTTTTCTGGGATATTTCATCCAGATACTTCTGATGCTCAAGGTTATACAAGCGGGTACGCAGTTCCTTCAGAGCTTTGTCGTAGTTTTTCATCTGTGACTTTTCATCCTGACAGGTTACAACAACACCTGTAGGCACATGGGTTAACCGTATGGCAGAATAGGTTGTGTTCACTGACTGGCCGCCCGGACCGGATGAGCAGTAAGTATCTTTTCTAATATCTTCGGTTTTTATCTCGATATCAAATTCCTCTGCTTCGGGCAGAACTGCTACAGTAGCAGCTGATGTGTGCACCCTTCCCTGAGTTTCAGTCTGTGGAACACGCTGAACCCGGTGAACGCCCGATTCATATTTCAAAATTCCATATACGCCATCACCTGAAACCGAAAAAACAATTTCCTTAAAACCGCCCATAGTACCTTCCATGGCTCGGGTAACTTCAATTTTCCATTTTCTTGATTCACAGAATTTTGTGTACATTCTGTAAAGATCGCCTGCGAAAATACTGGCTTCATCGCCACCGGTACCTGCACGAATTTCCATAACGGCATTCTTCTCATCCTCAGGATCAGCAGGCAGAAGGAGAAACTTAATTTTTTCCTCCAATGGATCAACCCTTGCTTCCAATTCATCTATTTCAATTTTTGCCATCTCGCGCATTTCTTCATCTTTCTCAACAGCAAGCATTTCCTTCGCAGATGTTATATTGTCAAGTACGTTTTTATAATCTTTATACGTTTCAACAATTGGTGTAAGATTCTTGTATTCCTTGCTCAGTTGAATGTATCTTTTCATATCGGAAGTCACAGCAGGATCGATCAGCAACCGGCCAACTTCTTCGAATCTATCCTTTACCCCTTCAAGTTTATCAAGTATCAGATTTTTGCTCATTATAATAATTTTAAAATTTAATATTCAAATTTTCCGAATTCTGACATAATTGTCAGTTTTTTAGAACTGCATTCTTCGCATCTGCCAACAATTTTGGCATCAATTCCAAAAGAAGCAGAAATATTTATGATTTCACCGGCAGTTTGTTGATCGGTATAGATTTCAAAACGGTGACCCATATTGAAAACCTTATACATTTCATTCCAACCGGTACCCGATTCTTCTTTAATAATCCTGAATAAAGGAGGTACTTCAAAAAGATTATCCTTAATAATATGCAGGTTGCTCACAAAATGCAGAACCTTTGTTTGTGCCCCGCCGGAGCAATGAACCATTCCATGAATTTTTTTCCTGTGCGATCCGAGAATTTTATGAATCACGGGAGCATAGGTACGTGTGGGCGATAAAACAAGTTTACCTGCATCAATTCCCAGACCAGAAATTTCATCAGTCAGTTTATATTTCCCTGAATAAACCAAATCCCCGGGTACGCTATGGTCATAGCTTTCGGGATATTTCGTTGCCAGATATTTTGAAAAAACATCATGCCTTGCCGAAGTCAGTCCGTTGCTGCCCATTCCACCATTATATTCTTTCTCATATGCCGCTTTTCCTGATGAAGACAATCCAACAATAACATCTCCCGGACTGATATTATGGTTTGAAATCACATCAGCTCTGCGCATCCGGCAGGCTACAGTTGAATCCACAATAATAGTTCTTACCAGGTCACCCACATCAGCGGTTTCACCTCCGGTAGACCAGGCAGTAATTCCCATATTTCTGAGAGATTCAAGAAGCTCCTCGGTTCCTTCAATGATGGCGGAGATTACTTCGCCCGGAATAAGATTTTTGTTTCTTCCAATGGTAGATGAAACCAGTATATTCTGAGAAGCCCCAACGCACAGAAGGTCGTCAATATTCATGATCAGAGCATCCTGTGCGATTCCCTTCCATACAGATAAGTCACCGGTTTCTTTCCAGTACATATAAGCAAGCGAAGACTTTGTTCCGGCACCATCGGCATGCATGATATTGCAGTATTCATCATCGCTACCCAGAATGTCGGGAATGATCTTGCAAAAAGCCTGAGGAAAAATGCCTTTATCAACGTTTTTTATAGCGTTATGGACATCTTCCTTTGAAGCAGAAACCCCGCGTGAGTTATATCTTGAAGTATTGGTCATTAATTCGTATTATTTCTTATAGGATAATAAAAAAACGTTCCGGAATTGATACCGGAACGTTTATACAAATATTTTAATGCAGCTACTCAGGTGAACCCGGTGTTCCGCCCGGAGTAGTAGGTTTGGTTGATTTAAAATCGTTAGCAATAATTTTAAATTCAGTCCTTCTGTTGAGCTGATGGGCACCTTCCTGCTGGTCAATTGTTGGCAGGGCTTTAATAAATTTTTCATCCAGGACATCCCCTTCCTTTAAGTATGGGTATTTTGCAAAATCGTCCTCTTTGGTCATTTTATAAGGAACTCTGGCTGCATAACCTTTCGCCACCATACGTTCAGGCTCAACTCCCTTTTCGATTAAGTATTTCACACATTCCTCAGCTCTTTTCTGTGAAAGTGTATCATTGGTAATTGGAATAGGTCTGATGTCAGTATGTGACATAAGTTCAATAACAATTTCGGGGTTGTCAGTCAAAGTTTTTACAAGCTTATCCAATTCAGGATAAGATTCGGGTCTGAGGTCCCATTTTCCCACAGTGTAATAAATATTTTTAAGAGCAAGAACAACATCTTTTGGCTGCAATCTGAGTTCCACTTTTATAATTGTGTCGTTTTCAATCAATTTAGTAGTGGTTTTCTCGTAGCCATTCAGGAACTTATCCATTTTAGCTTCGATTCTGTAATCCTTATTTGGTCCGAGAACCTGCTTAAAAGAACCATCGGGTCCTGATACGTGTTCAATAGGCTGATCACCTTCGGGGATAATGGTAACCTTTGCTCCCACAAGAATTTCGTCGGTTCTGTCATTTACCACAACACCTTCGAGTACAAAGGTAATCGGAGGCAAAATAAATGAATAGATGTCATCCATGCCTTTACCACCGGGACGGGAAGAAGTAATAAAGCCCTTTTCCAGATCACCTTCGAAAACAATACCGAAATCATCGGCAGGTGAGTTCAGTGGGTATTTCAGGTTGGAGACATTCCATTTATCGCTTTTATTTTTTTCAGCTTTAAAAATATCCAAGCCGCCCATACCTAAGTGGTAGTTAGAGGAAAAATAGAGTGTTCCATCCGGGTGGATATAAGGAAATGCTTCAGTGCCGGGGGTATTGATTTCGGGGCCAAGATTAATTGGATCCAAAACCCAGGGTTTTCCTTTACCTGGCCTTTTGATCATCCAGATATCTGTACCGCCATAACCACCGGGGAGGTTAGCGGCAAAATAAAGTGACATTTCATCTTCAGAAACAGAGGGGTGTCCAACCCAAACGCTGTCAGATGCAATTGCAAGAACTTCAACATTTCCCCAAACGAGACCTTGTTTGGAAGCCTGACAAATCTGGCAACCAAGAGAAACTTTATCTTCAACGCGGCAACGGGTAAAAAACAACATAGTTGCTTTAGGCATATTAAGTGAAGAGGCGCCTTCCTCATGAGGAGAGTTTACTTCCTGGTTTAGGGGAATCGGCTCAGTCCATTTGCCTTTTCTGTCGGCTGTAGTTTCAAAAAGGTCGGTAAAATTCATACCGGTCACCTGACTGGTTGCAGATCCGCTGGAGCTTGGTCTGGCTGAACTGAAAATTATTGAAGAATAATCCTTTTTAGCATAAGTGGCACAGAAATCAGCTTCTTTGGAGTTAAAGAAAGCCATATTTTCAACTTTATATCTTGTTGGCCTTCTTTTCCATTCAACAACCACCTTACATGATTCGACACCTTGTTCACCACGTGGATCTTCAGGTTTCAGAGTCTGATAGTTTTTGTACCAGGTAGTGGCCTCATCATATTTTTCGTTCATCTTAAGCATATCTGCATAATACAAGGCCACGAGTGGTTCGGGGTATTTAACTTTGATGGCTTTTTCAAACCAAAGTTCGGCAGATTTAGGGTTATTTGTACCCATAAAGCACAAGCCGATCTTGTATACGATTTCAGCCATAGCAGGTTTATTCTCAGTAAGTTCCACGTAAGCTTTCTTATAATATTCAATAGCTTCAGCGTACATACCAAGGTTAAAAGCATTTTCAGCTTCATTGTAGTTTTTATTCTTTATCTGTGAAAAAGAACTGATTGAAATCAGAAAAAGGGTAAAAGCCAAAACAATTTTAACGAGTCTCATAAATAAACATTTATTCAGTTTGCGGTAAAAATAAATAAATTTTCCATTAATAAAAAATATTATTCAATGAATAATCAAAACCTTTAACGCAATTAAACCTTCGGCTATTGTACTGTTTTCGGGTTTTTGCATTTTATTAACCATCATTTGTTGAATAATAACTCCCTGTATTTAGGCAATGGCCACATTTCATCATCAGTTATAAGCTCCAGTTTATCAACATGATATCTTATTTCATCAAAAAAAGGTTTGATGTCATCCGAATACATTTTTACTTTTTTTCTTATATCATCAGTCAGATTGGCATTTTTTCTTTTCTCGATCATTCGGTCGACCATATCATCAATTTTATTTACGTGTTCAGAAATTTCCTTGATGGTATAGATTTGCGTTTTGGTTGATGCCATAAAATCCTTGCCATCAATAATTTCTTTCATTCCCCTGACGTTTTCAATCAGAAGGTTCTGATATCTAAAAGCAATGGGAATGATATGGTTTTTAACCAGATCGCCCAAAACACGGGCTTCGATCTGAATTTTTTTGATATATATTTCAAGTCTTATTTCATATCGTGCTTCCAACTCTCTGTCATTAAATACTCCGGTTGAGCTAAACAATTCCTTTGAAGCAGGTGTCAGAAATGCATTTAAAGCATCCGGGGCAGATTTAATATTTGTTAGTCCCCTTCTTGCAGCTTCTTTGATCCATTCATCCCCATAGCCATTTCCATCGAAGATGATATTTTTTGATTCAACAATATACTTTCTCAGAACCTGAAAAATTGCTTCGTCTTTTTTAACTTTTTTACGTGTGAGAGACTGTATATCCTTCATGAAAGTTCGCAATTGGCCTGCGACTGCAGTATTCAAAGCAATCATTGGAGCAGCACAATTGGCGCCCGAACCCACTGCCCTGAACTCAAACCGGTTTCCTGTAAAGGCAAAGGGAGAAGTACGATTTCGATCGGTATTATCTAGTAAAATCGGTGGGATTTTTCCGATATCCAGTTTAATTTCTGTTTTTTCATCCGGTGACATTTTCTTTGAGGTCACTCTTTTTTCAATTTCCCCAAGAATTTCAGCAAGTTTTTCACCTATAAAAACAGACATGATTGAGGGGGGGGCCTCACTAGCTCCGAGACGGTGTTCGTTTCCTGCAGAAACAATGCTTGCTCTGAGCAGGTCGGCATGTTCATGAACTGCTTTTATGGTATTTATAAGAAAAGCCAGGAACTGAAGATTATTTTTCGGGGTTTTACCCGGAGAAAGCAGGTTTCGTCCTGAGTCAGTCATGAGAGACCAGTTGTTGTGTTTTCCGGATCCGTTAATTCCTTTATAAGGTTTCTCATTAAAGAGAACTCTGAGATTATGTCTTTTAGCGATTTTTTCCATAAGAATCATCAATAACTGGTTGTGGTCGACAGCCAGATTTGCTTCTTCAAAAACGGGAGCACATTCAAACTGTGAAGGAGCCACTTCGTTATGCCGTGTTTTTATTGGAATTCCCAATCTGAGCGCTTCGTATTCATAGTCCTTCATGAATGCATGAATGCGATCCGGAATTACACCAAAATAGTGATCTTCGAGCTGCTGATCTTTAGCCGAGGCATGTCCTATAAGCGTTCTGCCTGTCAACACCAGATCCGGTCTGGCCTGAAACAAAGCCTCATCAACCAGAAAATATTCCTGCTCAATACCCAGCGTGGCATAAACTTTAGTAACATTTTTATCAAAAAGGTTGCACACTGCCACAGCAGATTCATCAAGTGCAGCAAGTGATTTCAGCAAGGGTGTTTTGTAATCAAGGGCTTCGCCGGTATAGGACACAAATATAGTGGGTATACACAGGGTTTTATCAATCAGAAAGGCAGGTGAGGTTGGATCCCATGCAGTATAACCTCTGGCTTCAAAGGTATTTCTTATTCCTCCCGAAGGGAAACTTGAGGCATCAGGTTCCTGTTGAACCAATAATTTTCCATGAAAATTTTCAATTACCCCCCCATTTTCAGATGGTTCAAAAAAAGCATCGTGTTTTTCGGCAGATGCTCCATTCAAAGGATGAAACCAATGGGTGTAATGTGTGGCTCCTTTTTCAATGGCCCAGAATTTCATCCCTGAAGCAATCTGATCGGCCATTTTTCTGTTAATTTTTGTGCCTTTGTCAATAGCATTGATAACTTCACTGTATGCTTCGGCCGACAAATACTCCTGCATCTTATTACGACTGAAAACGTTTTCACCAAAATATTCAGAAGTCTTTTTTAATGGTCTTTCTGTTACCAGCGGTTTTCTTGACAACACTGTTTTAAGTGCATCGAATCGGATTTGTGCCATAATTTTTATGTTTGTTTTTGCGAAAATAGTATTTTTTTTCTTATACCCCCCCTATTTTTTTGCCTTCAATTTATTTTTTATTACTTTTTTTTATTTTTATTAATCCTAAAATGGGGGTATAATAAAAATTACTACGCTTACAAATTAAAATTAAAAAACCCGATCAATAATCTGATCGGGTTTCAAATAAATTTATACTTCTATTCTACTTCATCATTTCAGAAAAGTATTTGTAAAAATAAGGGATTGTTTCAATTCCCTTAAGGAAATTAAACACCGGATAATTTTCGTTGGGTGAATGAATGGCATCTGATTCCAGACCAAAACCCAAAAGAAGTGATTTGATTCCCAATTTACTTTCAAAAGTGGAAATTATGGGAATACTGCCACCGCTGCGTGTTGGCACAGGTTTTTTGCCAAAGGTTTTTTCGATGGCCAATTCTGCTGCTTTATAAGCGGGAAGGTCAATCGGACAAACGTAGGCCTGACCTCCGTGAAGTGATTCTATCTTTACTTTTACCGATTTAGGTGCAATTGAGAGGTAATAGGTTTCAACAAGCTTGGCAATTTTTTCATGATTCTGGTTAGGCACCAAACGTGTAGAGATTTTCGCATAAGCTTTTGAAGGTAAAACAGTTTTTGCGCCTTCACCTGTATAGCCACCCCAAATGCCACATAAATCAAATGATGGTCTGGTCCCGGTGCGCTCAATAGTAGAATATCCAGTTTCTCCGCAAAGTTCATTTACCTCGAGTGCCTTTTTATAGTTTTCCTCATTATAAGGTGCCTTGGCCATTAAAGTCCTTTCTTCAGTGGAAAGTTCCAGAACATCATCATAGAATCCGGGGATTGTTATATGTCCGTTTTCATCGATAGTTTTGGCAATCATTTTGGCCAGCACATTAATCGGATTGGCAACTGCTCCGCCGAAAATTCCGGAGTGCAGGTCGCGGCAAGGCCCGGTCACCTCAATCTGCCAATAAGCTAGCCCGCGCAACCCGGTAGTAATGGATGGAATATCCTGGGCAATCATTCCGGTATCAGAGACCAGAATAACGTCTGCCTTGAGCATTTCCTTGTTCAGATCGCAAAATTTTCCCAGACTGGGAGAGCCAATTTCTTCCTCACCTTCGAACATAAATTTCACATTGCAGGGAAGATTTCCACTTTTTACCATATACTCGAAAGCTTTCACATGCATAAAACCCTGTCCTTTATCATCATCAGCACCACGGGCATAGATTTTTCCATCGCGTATTTCCGGTTCGAAAGGCGGTGTACTCCAAAGATTTATTGGATCAACCGGCATTACATCATAATGCCCGTAAACTAAAATAGTAGGAAGTTTGGCGTCAATAATCTTCTCTGCATAAGCCACAGGATTGCCATCAGTAGGCATTACCACAGCTTTATCGGCGCCAGCTTTAAGCAAACTGTTTTTTAAGGCTTCAGCCATTCTGAGCATATCAGGTTTGTTTTCCGCCAGTGAACTTATTGATGGAATCCTTATTAATTCAAACAATTCATTAAGAAATCTGTCCTTATTTTCATCAATGTATTTTTTCAAATCTTCCATATATCAAATTATATTAGTTTACATTTCCTTTAAAAGCACCTGAAAAATATGCGTGCAATTGCAATCCAAAAAGAGGGTATCTGCGGTTTAAAGTGGCATAAGCTGATATTCCCAATCCAAAATCGTAAAATATTTTATAAGTGAACTCTGTTTTTATATTTATCCCAATATCCCTGTAAGAAGTAAAAAGATAATACTTGTGTATAGATCCTGTTGAGTCATAAACAGGAATCGGATTATAATAGTTTCCGACACAAAATGAGGGCGAAACAAAGCCCGAAAGGTGATACTTTTTTTCATCCTTGCAAAATCCAAAACCGATAAAAAGCTCATCTATTCTAATTGGTGGCCGATACAAAAAAAACTCTTCACTGGAATGATGGTAACCCGCATTAAACCATAAGTCCTTTATCCTGAAATGAAAATAAAGTGAAATGTTATTTTCGTAGCTTGATACGCTACTGATCAAAGAGTCATCAAGATATAAAGATTCACTCTCATGAAAATTGTACCCTATGCCAACATTAAGCGATAGCCAGTTGCTGTAAGGCTTGTATATTTTGTTGTCAAGAACGAACTCATCGTATTTGCTTTCCTCAACAACAATCTGACTGTAAGAGTCATTTAGCAGAGCCAGACTTACAATAAAAAACAGCAATATTTTTAAATGTAATTTCATCCTATTACAAAATAAAGAAAAACCATTTAAAAAACCATACAGCAAACGACAAAAGAATCGTTTCATTGTCCGAACGGTTTGTTATACCCTTGGAATTTTATCAATATTTTCTGCTGAGAACTTCAATTGTTCATACCACTCCTCACCGTATTTCCTGATAAATGATTCGCGGCAGAAACTGTAAAGATCGATATTTTCCTTTTCACCTTTTTCAACCGCACATTTGCATATATCCCACCTGTCGTAGTTTACGGCCTCAAAATCTTTGTATTTCTTAATCCTTACCGGGTATAAATGACATGAAACCGGTTTTCTGAAATCAATTTTATTCTCAAAATACAGCTTTTCAATCACGCATTTGCAGATTCCGTCCTCAAAAAAGGAATATGCACATTCTTTTCCGTTGTTTAATGGCGTGACCATATCACCCTCACTGTCTTTTAAAAACAATCCCTGGTTCTCAACTGAATTTAATCCTTCCGGAGTCAGATGTGTTTTAATAATATGACCAATTTCATTCAGTTTTTTCATTTCCTCTTCCGTAAGCGGAGCGCCTGAATCACCATGAACACAGCAAGCTCCTTTGCATACATTCAAATCGCAACAGAATTTTTTTTCAATGATATCCAAACTGATTATAGCATCACCAATCTGCAGCATGGTTACTTCCTCTGATTTAAATTTTACCACTACACAAGAGATTTACCAGTCATTTCACGGGGAATTTCCAATCCCATAATTGTAAGGATTGTGGGTGCCACATCGGCTAAAATTCCATGCTTCACTGATTTATATTTATCACTAACAATTATACAGGGTACAGGATTTAGCGAGTGTGCGGTATTTGGACTGCCATCGTGATTGAGTGCATGATCGGCATTTCCATGATCGGCAATAATGATGGCAATATAATTATTTTCGATAGCGGTTTTTACCACTTCTCCAACGCATTGATCAACGGTTTTTACCGCTTTCCTGATTGCTTCATATATTCCGGTATGTCCAACCATATCCCCGTTTGCAAAATTCAGGCAAATAAGGTCAAACTTTCCTGTTTTAAGCTGTTCAACCACAGCATCCTTAACCAAATAAGCACTCATTTCGGGCTGTAAATCATAGGTTGCCACTTTGGGAGATTGGATCAAAATGCGTTCCTCATTTTCAAACACATCTTCCCTGCCTCCTGAGAGGAAAAAAGTAACATGGGCATATTTTTCGGTTTCAGCAATTCTTAATTGCTTTTTTCCGTTTTTAGAAACAACCTCGCCCATTGTATTTTTAAGGTTATCTTTATCAAAAACAATGTGGACATTTTTAAAAGTATCATCATACCTGGTCATTGTCAGATAATACAATTCCATAGTTTTCATTTCATACTCAGGCATATCCTTCTGAGTTAGCGCAATTGTAATTTCCCTGAGTCTGTCGGTTCTGAAATTAAAACAAATAAAAACATCTCCTTCCTTCACACAACCAACGGGATTGCCATCCTTATCAACCTTAACAACCGGTTCAATAAATTCATCAGTTATCCCATTGTCGTATGATTCTTTCATTGCACCCAGAATATTTTGAGTGGGTTTGCCCTTACCGTTAACCAGCAAATCATATCCCCTTTTTACCCTTTCCCATCTTTTATCGCGATCCATTGTGTAATATCTGCCACAAAGAGATGCAATAGTTCCGACAGATTTTTCAAGATGATTTTCAAGATTTTCGACAAATGCATATCCACTTCTCGGGTCTGTATCGCGTCCATCAGTGAGTGCATGGATGAAAACATTTTTCAATCCGTTTTCCTTTGCCATATCACACAAATGGTAAAGATGCAAGTCGGATGAATGAACACCGCCATCTGAAACCAAACCGATAAAATGAACACTTTTATTGTTTGTTCTGGCATATTCGAATGCACTGGTAAGAGTTTCATTAGAGTTGATAGATTTATCGCGTATTGCCTTATTAATCCTTACAAGATCCTGATAAACAACCTTTCCGGCACCAATATTCAGATGTCCTACTTCAGAATTTCCCATTTGTCCCATTGGCAATCCAACATCTTCGCCTGAGGTTTTAAGGGTAGAGGAAGGGTATTTTTCATACAAATTATCCATATTTGGGGTGGGTTCACAATAAATTACGTCACCTTTTGATTTATCACCAATTCCCCAACCATCGAGGATCATTAAAATTACTTTCTGATTGACCATGTTTATCAACTTAGTGTTTAAAATTCAATATTAAATACTTCACCATCGTGGTAAACGGTGACAAAATTATCACAACTACCTGTTCCAAAATCGATTTTTTGAGTCGAAGAATTATAAGGCGTCAATTCCTTTTCTCCGGTTACAATAGTACCATAGCCACAGGATTTCTGAAAATATACCGGACTTTTAATACCTGCTGAAAAGGTTTTGTTATTTCTTGCTGTTCCCCCTGATAATCCTGCAATGATAAATGCATCATCCACAAAATCGGAGAATGTATCAAAACCCTGATACCAGGTTAAGTAATAATCAAAATTATACTTTATCTCGGTTTCAAAATCAGGAGTGATATTAATGGAAGTGCCCTTGATATTAATATAAGGAACGTCAGCTGAAATGGTATCAAATAAAATCAAAAAAGATCCCGTAAAGCCCTGATTATCTATTTTAAAAGATTCAAGACTAATAGTAAGGGTTCTGTCCATTTTGGTGAAATTCCATAAGGTATCGGATGACAGACTTAATTTTCCTGTCAGGGTTTTTCCGTTTGAAGCAAGAAAGCCATTGCCAAAATCAATATTAATAGTAAACCCTGCTGAATCATTTTCCGCAACAATCAGGGGGATCTCAGACACAGTATCATTTTGAGAGGAATACATAATTGCAGTTTCATTGGCAAGGGTAAATATATCCAGCACTGCAGCCATGGCAAAAACATCATCCTTACATTCCTGTATCTGATTTACTTTATCCTTTTTACATCCCGCCAATAAAGATACCATGGCAGACAAAGCAACAGAAGCAAAAATTATACTCAGTTTTTTCATTTTGTAAATTCTTTACCCGGATACAAAGTTAAATAAACCAATATGAATAATGTAATAGTCCTTCACTTTTTTAACTAATTCTAAAATGTAATACAAAATAGCCTATAGTACATTAATAATATACTTTGTGTAGTAGTAAAAATAAAACAAAAAACCCTGAGAAAATCTCAGGGTTATTTTTGTTTTATGCTTGAGCAGTAGGCCCGCCGAAGTTCATCGGTATTGAATGGCCTCCGCCTTCAGGAGTTTTAATTACCCCGTTTGCAGTCTCAAATTTCTTAATGTTATCGGCTAAAGCCATCATTAAGCGTTTGGCATGCTCAGGAGTAAGGATAATTCTTGATTTAACGTTTGCTTTTGGAATTCCGGGCATAATTCTCACAAAATCAATTACAAATTCAGAATTAGAATGGGTAATCACTGCGAGATTTGAGTAAGTTCCCTGAGCCACGTCTTCTTTGAGCTCAATACTTATCTGCTGACCGATATTTTTTTTATCTTCCATACTATTAGTCTTCAAGAATTCCTACACTTTTATTTTTAGAGCCAATCAGTTTCTGATATTCTTCCATAGATCCAACCACAATATCAATAAACCTGCGGTTACCGGTACCAGCCGGAATCAGATGACCCACAATAACATTTTCTTTCAAGCCTTCGAGTTCATCAATTTTTCCAAAAATTGCTGCCTCATTAAGTACTTTCGTTGTCTCCTGGAATGAAGCGGCAGACATAAAGCTTTTGGTTTGAAGTGCAGCTCTGGTAATACCCTGAAGAACCTGACTTGATGTAGCAGGAACAGCATCCCTGGCTTCAGCAAGTTTCATGTCTTTGCGTTTCAGCAATGAATTTTCATCTCTGAATCTCCTTGCAGAAATAATCTGACCAGGTTTGAAAACTTCAGAATTTCCGCCATCAATAATAACTTTCTTTGCATAAATAAAGTCATTTTCCTCCATGAATTCCCATTTATCAACAATCTGTTTTTCAAGGAATTTTGTATCACCCGGGTCAACAATTTCAACCTTACGCATCATTTGGCGGACAATAACTTCAAAGTGCTTGTCATTGATTTTCACACCCTGCAAGCGGTATACTTCCTGAACTTCGTTTACAATATATTCCTGAACTTTTGTTGGACCTTTGATAGCAAGAATATCGGCAGGAGTGGTAGCACCATCAGACAATGGAGTTCCGGCTCTTACATAGTCATTTTCCTGAACAAGGATTTGTTTTGACAGAGGAACCAGATATTTTTTGATTTCACCTGCTTTTGATTTGATTACGATTTCGCGATTACCCCTTTTAATTTTACCAAAGGTAACTTCACCATCAATTTCGGATACAACTGCTGGGTTGGATGGGTTCCTTGCTTCGAAAAGCTCGGTAACACGCGGCAAACCACCGGTGATATCACCTGATTTTCCAACAGCCCTTGGTATTTTCACAAGTACGTGACCCGTTTTAACCGCATCACCTTCGCTAACAACAATATGTGAGCCAACGGGCAAGTTGTATGATTTAAGAATGTCTTTTGTTTTAGACATAATCTTAACCATTGGGTTTTTGGTTTTATCCCTGGTTTCGATAATTACTTTTTCTTTGAAACCGGTTTGCTCATCAGACTCATCACGGTAAGTTATACCGTCAATCAGGTGTTCAAAACTAATCTTACCAGCTGATTCACTGATAATAACAGCATTATACGGGTCCCATTCACAAACTTTCTGTCCTTTTTTAACAACATCACCGTTTTTAATAAACAGTTTTGAGCCGTAAGGTACGTTATGAATGGTCAGAATAATACCTGTATTTTTATCAACAATTCGCAATTCAGCAAGACGACCGATAACAATGTCAACTTTTTTGCCTTCATCATCAACGCTTTCAACAGTCCTCAATTCCTCAATTTCAGCGATACCATCATATTTGGCAACGATCTTTGACTCAGAGGTTATGTTTGAAGCGGTACCCCCAACGTGGAAAGTACGAAGAGTAAGCTGTGTACCGGGTTCCCCGATAGATTGGGCAGCAATAACTCCAACTGCTTCACCATTTTGAACCATTCTGGCGTTGGCGAGATTTCTTCCGTAGCATTTTGCACAAACTCCTTTTTTGGATTCACAGGTAAGCACCGATCTGATTTCAACCTGTTCGATTGGAGAATCTTCAATAACTTTGCAAATTTCTTCGGTAAGTTCTTTTCCAGCCTTAATGATAAGGTTTCCGGTAAGCGGATGATAAATATCGTGAAGAGTAACCCTTCCAAGTATTCTGTCGGATAGTGATTCAACAACTTCTTCATTATTTTTGATAGCTGTTGCGACCAAACCTCTCAGTGTTCCACAGTCATGTTCTGAAATAACCACATCCTGAGAAACGTCAACAAGTCTCCTTGTAAGGTAACCAGCATCAGCAGTTTTCAGAGCGGTATCGGCAAGACCTTTACGGGCACCGTGGGTAGATATGAAGTACTCAAGAACCGACAAACCTTCTTTAAAGTTTGAAAGGATGGGGTTTTCAATAATTTCCGAACCGGTAGCTCCAGATTTCTGAGGTTTAGCCATAAGACCCCTCATACCACAAAGCTGACGAATCTGTTCTTTAGAACCCCTTGCACCTGAGTCAAGCATCATATAAACAGGATTGAAACCCTGTTTATCGCTACTCAGTTGTTTCATGAGGATATTGGTAAGCTTTGCGTTGGTATGTGTCCAGATGTCAATAATCTGGTTGTATCTTTCATTATTGGTGATGAAACCCATGTTGTAGTTCATCATTACTTCATCAACCTGTCCATAACCTTCGTTAATCATTACCATTTTATCTTCTGGAATAATTACGTCATGAAGGTTGAATGACAATCCACCTTTGAAAGCGGTTGTAAATCCAATATTCTTAATATCGTCAAGAAATTTGGCAGTAGCTGCAACCCCTGAAACTTTCATCACCCTTGAAATGATTTCCCTGAGTGATTTTTTAGTCAGAATTTCGTTAATGTAACCAACTTCCCTTGGAACAACCTGGTTAACAAGAACGCGTCCAACAGAAGTTTCAATCATTTTATTTACAAGAATGCCATTTTCAATATCATCAACTTTTACTTTTATAATAGCATGAAGATCAATGGCTTTCTCATTATATGCAATAATTACTTCCTGAGGTGAGTAAAAACTAAGTCCTTCACCCCTAACAATGAATTCCGGTGTACTTTTCCTTGATTTTGTAATATAATACAATCCAAGAACCATATCTTGTGAAGGAACAGCAATCGGGGCACCATTAGCAGGGTTAAGGATGTTGTGTGAAGCAAGCATCAGCAATTGTGCTTCAAGAATGGCAGCATTTCCCAAGGGAAGATGCACAGCCATCTGGTCACCGTCAAAGTCAGCGTTGAAAGCAGTACATACCAGCGGATGCAGTTGAATTGCCTTACCTTCAATCAGTTTTGGTTGAAACGATTGTATACCAAGACGGTGAAGAGTCGGAGCACGGTTAAGCAATACAGGGTGTCCTTTGAGTACATTTTCAAGAATATCCCAGACAACTGGATCTTTCCTGTCGACAATTTTCTTTGCAGATTTAACAGTTTTTACAATACCTCTTTCAATCAGTTTTCTGATAATAAAAGGTTTGTAAAGTTCCGCAGCCATATCCTTTGGCAAGCCACATTCATGCAATTGCAGTTCAGGACCCACAACGATAACGGAACGTGCGGAATAGTCAACCCTTTTACCAAGCAAGTTTTGACGGAAACGACCTTGTTTACCTTTTAAGCTGTCGCTAAGAGATTTAAGAGGTCTGTTTGCATCAGTTTTTACAGCATTGGATTTTCTTGAGTTATCAAAAAGTGAATCGACGGCTTCCTGAAGCATACGCTTCTCGTTTCGGAGGATAACTTCGGGAGCTTTGATTTCAATGAGTCTTTTCAACCTGTTGTTTCTGATAATTACCCTGCGATAAAGATCATTAAGGTCAGATGTAGCAAACCTTCCACCATCAAGCGGAACAAGTGGTCTAAGTTCCGGAGGAATAACCGGGACAACCTTAACAATCATCCATTCCGGTTTATTTCTGCCTTTAGAGGCTCTGAAAGCTTCAACAACCTGAAGTCTTTTCAGTGCTTCATTTTTTCTTTGTTGCGAGGTTTCTTTTCCTGCTTTATCCCTGAGGTCATAAGAAAGAGTGTCAAGGTCAAGACGGGCAAGAAGGTCATAAAGAGCATCCGCTCCCATTTTAGCAACAAATTTATTTGGATCAGCGTCATCGAGGAACTGATTTTCTTTTGGCAGAGAATCAATAATATCAAGATATTCTTCCTCGGTTAGAAAATCAAGGTAATTAACTCCTTCGGCATGTTTGATACCAGGATTAATAACCACATAACGTTCATAATAAATGATTGAATCCAATTTTTTGGTCGGAAGACCAAGCAAGTATCCAATTTTATTAGGAAGAGATTTAAAATACCAGATATGAGCAACAGGAACCACAAGAGAAATGTGTCCCATTCTTTCCCTTCTGACTTTTTTCTCGGTAACTTCAACACCGCAACGGTCACATACAATACCTTTATATCTTATTCTCTTGTATTTTCCGCAATGGCATTCATAATCTTTTACCGGTCCGAATATACGCTCACAAAACAAACCGTCGCGTTCAGGTTTATAAGTCCTGTAGTTGATGGTTTCAGGCTTAAGGACTTCACCGCTGGATCTTTCCAGAATTTCCTCAGGTGAAGCGAGCCCAATTGAGATTCGTGTGAAGCTGCTTTTTACTTTATTATCTCTGAAAGCCATATATTGAGTTTTATTTATTCAAAAAAAATACTTATTTGATTATTCCAGGTTAATGCTTAAGCCAAGACCTCTGAGTTCATGCAGAAGCACATTAAGTGACTCGGGAATTCCGGGCAATGGCATTGGTTCACCTTTAACGATAGATTCATAAGCCCTTGCCCTTCCAAGAACGTCATCAGATTTAACTGTAAGAATTTCCTGAAGAATATTGGCTGCACCGAAAGCTTCGAGAGCCCATACCTCCATTTCACCAAAACGCTGACCTCCGAATTGAGCTTTACCTCCAAGGGGTTGCTGGGTGATAAGTGAATATGGACCGATAGATCTTGCGTGCATTTTATCATCTACCATATGGCCGAGTTTAAGCATGTAGATAACGCCAACTGTTGCAGGTTGGTCGAATCTTTCGCCTGTTCCACCATCGTAAAGATATGTTCTTCCGAACTGTGGTACTCCAGCTTTATCTGTATATTCAGTAATTTGTTCAAGTGTAGCACCATCGAAGATAGGGGTTGCAAACTTAACACCAAGTTTCAATCCGGCCCAGCCCAATACAGTTTCGTAAATCTGACCGAGGTTCATCCTTGAAGGCACACCAAGTGGATTAAGAACTATATCAACATGAGAACCGTCATCAAGGAAAGGCATATCCTCTTCTCTGGTAATTTTTGCAACAATACCCTTGTTACCGTGGCGTCCGGCCATTTTATCACCCACTTTCACATGTCTTTTCTGGGCAATATAAACCTTAGCCAACTGAACAATACCGCTTGGGAGTTCATCACCAATGGTAATATTGAATTTCTTCCTCTTGTTTTCACCTTCTGTTTCCTTGTACTTCACATTATAATTATACAGGAGGGTTTTGATGAGATCATTTTTCTTTTTATCAGTGGTCCATTTATTAGGATTGATATTCAGATAATCAAGATCTTGCAGGGTTTTTAAAGTGAATTTCACACCTTTTCCGATTACATCTTCGTTAAAGTAATCTTTAACACCCTGGGAAGTTTTTCCGTTAACGATAATAAAGAGTTTATCGATCAGTTTTTCTTTGAGTTCGGCAACTTCCTTATCAAATTCCTGATCAAGTTTATCGATCAGTGGTTTTTCAGAGGTTTTAACTTTTCTGTCTTTCACGGTACGTGAAAACAGTTTTTTGTCAATAACCACACCAGACAGTGAAGGGGGTGCTTTCAATGAAGCATCTTTCACGTCGCCTGCTTTGTCACCAAAGATGGCTCTGAGCAACTTTTCTTCAGGAGATGGGTCTGATTCGCCTTTCGGAGTAATTTTTCCGATCAGGATATCGCCGGCGCGAACGTTAGCACCAATACGGATAAGACCATTTTCGTCAAGATTTTTAGTTGCTTCCTCGCTAACATTTGGGATATCGGCAGTAAGTTCTTCAAGACCGCGTTTGGTGTCTCTTACTTCGAGTATATATTCATCAATATGCACAGAAGTGAAAACATCATCTTTAACAAGACTTTCAGAAAGCACGATTGCATCCTCGAAGTTATATCCTTTCCATGGCATGAAGGCCACTTTCAGGTTTCTTCCAAGAGCAAGTTCGCCGTCTTTAGTACCATAACCTTCGGTTAGCACCTGTCCTTTTTTAACCTTTTGTCCTTTTACAACAATTGGTCTGAGGTCGACACAGGTATTTTGGTTGGTCTTTTTATATTTAGGCAGATGATATGTTTTGGTATCATCATCAAAGCTGACAAATTTTTCCTCATCAGATCTGATATACCTTACAGTAATTTTATTAGCATCCACACTTTCGATAATTCCTTCACCTTCAGAGGCAATCAGGATTCGAGAGTCTTCAGCCACTTTCTTTTCAATTCCGGTACCAACAATAGGTGCCTGAGGGCAAAGCAATGGAACTGCCTGACGCATCATGTTAGAGCCCATGAGAGCACGGTTGGCATCGTCATGTTCAAGGAATGGAATCAGGGAGGCGGCAATGGAAGCAATCTGATTGGGAGCTACGTCCATCATGTGTATTTCCTCAGGAGCAGCGAGAGGATAGTCGGCTTCGTAACGGGTTTTAATTTTCGAATCAAGGAAACTTCCATCATTATCGATGGCTGCATTTGCCTGAGCGATAATTTTATCCTCTTCTTCTTCGGCGCTGAGGTACACGATGCTCTCCATGTCAAGGAGTACCTTGCCACCTTCAACTCTTCTGTAAGGAGTTTCGATGAAACCAAGGTCATTGATTTTAGCGAAAACGCAAAGAGAAGAAATCAGACCAATATTTGGTCCCTCAGGAGTTTCGATGGGACAAAGTCTTCCGTAATGGGTATAATGAACGTCACGGACTTCAAAACCAGCTCTTTCTCTGGACAAACCGCCTGGGCCGAGGGCCGACATACGGCGTTTGTGAGTCATTTCAGCCAATGGATTGGTTTGATCCATGAACTGAGATAACTGGTTGGTTCCGAAAAATGAATTGATAACTGAAGAAAGAGTTTTTGAATTGATCAGGTCAATCGGTGTAAACACTTCATTATCTCTGACATTCATTCTTTCTCTTATGGTACGGGCCATTCTGGCCAAACCAACACCAAACTGGTTATATAATTGTTCACCAACTGTTCTAACCCTTCTGTTGCTCAAGTGGTCAATATCATCCACATCAGCTTTTGAATTGATCAGTTCAATGAGGTATTTAATAATCTCAATAATATCTTCCTTAGTAAGGATTTTTACAGAGATTTCCGTTTGCAGGTTAAGTTTCTTATTAATTCTGTAGCGGCCCACTTCACCCAAATCGTAGCGTTTATCAGAGAAGAATAGTTTTTCAATAACATCCCTTGCTGTTGCTTCATCAGGTGGCTCTGAGTTTCTGAGCTGACGGTAAATATGCAGTACAGCTTCTTTTTCAGAGTTACATGGGTCTTTTTGCAATGTATTATAAATAATTGCAAAATCGTTTTGGTTTTGAGTTTCTTTGTGAAGCAGAATTGTTTTGGCTCCTGATTCCAGAATGTCATCGATATGTGAATTTTCAAGGATTGTTTCCCTATCAATAATCACTTCATTTCTTTCGATGGAAACTACTTCACCAGTATCTTCGTCAACGAAATCTTCGATCCATGTTTTCAGCACCCTGGCAGCAAGTTTACGGCCGGTAAGTTTTTTCAGACTTGATTTGCTGACTTTAATCTCATCGGCAAGGTCGAATATTTCGAGAATATTTTTATCACTTTCGTATCCAATAGCTCTGAGAAGCGTGGTTACCGGCAATTTCTTTTTTCTGTCAATATAAGCGTACATGACATTATTGATGTCAGTAGCAAATTCGATCCATGATCCTTTGAACGGGATAATACGGGCAGAATAAAGTTTAGTACCATTGGCGTGCAGACTTTGACCGAAGAAAACCCCGGGAGATCTGTGAAGCTGAGATACAACAACCCTTTCGGCACCATTAATAACAAATGTTCCTCTTGGAGTCATATATGGGATTGTGCCCAGATAGACATCCTGAACAACTGTATCAAAATCCTCGTGTTCGGGATCTGTGCAGAACAGTTTCAGTTTTGCTTTTAACGGCACACTATGCGTTAGACCTCTTTCAATGCATTCTTCAATGCTGTACCTGGGAGGATCGATATAATAATCCAGGAATTCGAGGACAAAATTATTTCTTGTGTCGGTAATTGGGAAGTTTTCAGCAAAAACGCCGAAAAGTCCTTCATTTTTTCGTTTTTCAGGAGTAGTGTCAAGCTGGAAAAAATCCTTAAAGGATTTAAGCTGAATTTCGAGGAAGTCGGGATAATCCAGTTGATTTTTTGCTGACGAAAAACTTATTCTTTCTTTTATTTCAACAGAAGCCATTTTAAACAACTATAAAGTTAGAACTTAATTTATAAATAACACAAAAAGGCTTAATCCCGGAAACCGGGACTAAACCTATATTATTTGTAGTTGATTAGTTGCTATTTAACTTCAACTTCGGCTCCTGCTTCTTCTAATTTAGATTTTAACATTTCTGCTTCTTCTTTAGAAGCTCCTTCTTTAATTGGAGCTGGAGCAGAGTCAACAACTGTTTTTGCTTCTTTCAGTCCAAGACCAGTAAGGTCTTTTACTAATTTAACGATCTGAAGTTTCTGAGCGCCTGCGTTTTTAAGAATTACATTGAATTCTGTTTGTTCAACTGCGGCGGCAGCAACGTTTGCTACTGGACCAGCAACTGCTACAGCAGCAGCAGCGGGTTCGATTCCGTACTCATCTTTTAATACATCAGCTAATTCTTTTACTTCCTTAACTGTTAAATTAACTAACTCTTCTGCTAGCTTTTTAATGTCTGCCATTTTTTTTAAATTTAATGTTGTGAACAATTAATTTTTCTTTTCTGACAAGGTCTTTACAAGACCCGCAATAGTACTACTTCCTGAAAGCAATGATGAAACAACGTTCTTCATTGGAGATTGGAGCAGTAATATTATGTCACCAAGGAGTTCATCCTTAGATTTCACGCTTACCAGTGCATCGATTTGATTGTCGCCAATATAAATGCATTCTTCAACAAAAGCTGCTTTTAATATTGGTTTATCATTATCCCTTCTAAGCTCTTTAATAAGTTTAGCAGGAACATTACCGGTTTCAGTCAGCATAATTGCCGAATTACCTTTTAATGCGCTGAAAAGCTCATCGTATTCGCCTTCAATTTTTTGAAGGGCGTTTTTTAACAAAGTGTTCTTAGCCACGATCAACTTGATCTGATTTTCAAAACACTTTCTTCTTAAACTACTTGTTTTTTCTGCATTTAGAGCAGATATGTCAGTAATATAAAAATGTTTAGCATTTTGCAGTTCGTGAGCAAGGCTATCAATCACTTTATTCTTTTCTTCTCGAGTCATACTAATGAACCTTTTTTTGAATTATTACTCAACTGATTTTGTATCAATCTCAAGACCTGCGCTCATTGTGCTTGACATGTAAACACTTCTCATGTAAGTACCTTTAGCAGAACTTGGTTTCAACTTGAGGATTGTCTGGATTAATTCTTTAGCATTGTCTCTGATCTTTTCTGGAGAAAAAGAAACCTTGCCAATGGAAGCGTGAATTATTCCATATTTATCAACTTTAAAATCAATTTTTCCTTTTTTAACATCCTCAATTGCTTTCCCAACCTCCATGGTAACAGTACCTGATTTTGGGTTTGGCATAAGACCGCGTGGGCCGAGGATTTTACCGAGCTGACCGACTTTACCCATACAAGCGGGCATGGTAATGATGATATCCACATCAGTCCAACCCCCTTTAATTTTTTCCATATAGTCGTCAAGACCAACATAGTCAGCTCCGGCAGCAGTAGCTTCATCAGCTTTGTCAGGTGTAACCATTGCAAGAACCCTTACAACTTTACCTGTTCCATGAGGAAGTGTAGTAACGCCACGTACCATTTGGTTAGCTTTTCTAGGGTCTACACCCAGACGGATATCTAAATCTACAGAAGCATCGAACTTGGTAGAGGTAATTTCCTTAACAAGTTTAGCAGCTTCGTCAAGAGAGTAGACTTTTTCAGCACCGATTTTTTCTATCGCTTTTTTTCTATTTTTTGTCAATTTAGCCATTTCACTATAATATTAGAATGGTTTCTCACCACTGATTGTTAACCCCATACTTCTGGCAGTACCTGCAATCATTTTAATTGCGGATTCGATTGTAAAACAGTTTAAATCGGCCATTTTATCTTCGGCGATTGCTTTAACCTGAGCCCAGGAAACAGACCCAACTTTTTGACGATTGGATTCCGGGGAACCTGATTTAAGTTTAGCTGCTTCAAGTAACTGTACAGGTGCTGGAGGAGTTTTAATAATAAAGTCAAAAGATTTGTCTTTATAAAATGAAATCACTACCGGCAGAACTTTACCTGCTTTATCCTGTGTTTTTGCATTAAACTGTTTACAGAATTCCATGATGTTGATCCCTTTTGAACCAAGAGCAGGTCCAACAGGTGGTGAAGGGTTTGCAGCACCGCCTTTAATCTGTAATTTAATAAAACCTTCAACTTCTTTAGCCATAATACCTAATAATAATATAACTTTAATAATTATTCTTTTTCAACCTGCATAAAACTGAGTTCAAGAGGTGTTTTTCTTCCGAAAATCTTCACCATTACTTTCAGTTTTTTCTTTTCATCGTTAACTTCTTCAATGATACCTGTAAAGCTGTTAAACGGACCATCAATAACTTTCACTGATTCGCCCACAAAGAAAGGAACATTGAGTTCTTCATCGCTATCGGCCAGTTCATCTACCTTACCAAGAATCCTATTAACTTCGGATAACCTGAGGGGTACAGGATTTCCACCTTTTTCGGCACCTAAAAAGCCAATAACCCCGGTAATATTTTTAATAAGGTGAGGCAATTCGCCTACAAGTTCTGCTTCAATAAGTATATATCCAGGAAAATAATTTCTTTCTTTACTTATTTTTTTGCCGTTTCTGATCTGATAAACTTTTTCGGTAGGTATAAGAACCTGAGAAATAAGATCCTGCAAATTACTGTGCTGGATTTCACTTTCGATGTATTCCTTAACCTTTTTTTCCTTACCGCTTACAGCTCTAACAACATACCATTTCTTTCCGGCAGCACTCATTGATCAGACCTATTAAATTAAAACATGTTATAAATAAGATGCATGACATTTTTCAGACTATAGTCCATAACAAAAATGATTCCTGCAAAAATCAGCGAAGCAACCATAACCACGATGGAACTGCCTTGAAGTTCTGACCATTTTGGCCAAGTAACTTTGTGAACCAGTTCGTTGTATGATTCTTCAAGATATCTTTTAATTTTTCTCATATTAAAAATACTTTGCACGGGAGGAGCGACTCGAACGCCCGACACCTGGTTTTGGAGACCAGTGCTCTACCAACTGAGCTACACCCGTAAATAAACCGATAAATACATTATCGATAAACTTACTTTTCATTATTTCAAAATAAACAATAAGGAAATCCGGCAGACGAATCTGCCGAATTACCTGATTATTTAGTACGTTAGATTACTCAACAATTTCGATAACCTGTCCGGCACCAACTGTTCTACCACCTTCGCGGATAGCAAACCTTAATCCCTGGTTGATCGCAACCGGATAAATCAGGTTAACTGTGATGGTAACGTTATCGCCAGGCATAACCATTTCAACACCTTCAGGAAGCATAGTTTCCCCGGTAATATCAAGGGTTCTCAGATAAAACTGAGGTCTGTAGTTATTATGAAATGGAGTATGACGTCCACCTTCTTCTTTTTTCAGAACGTAAACTTCAGCTTTAAATTTGGTGTGAGGTTTAATCGAATTGGGTTTTGCGAGAACCATACCTCTTTTAATTTCTTTTTTATCAACGCCTCTGAGGAGTAGACCAACGTTATCACCAGCTTCACCTCTGTCAAGAATTTTTCTGAACATTTCAACACCGGTACATACAGTTTTTCTGGTTTCTTCACCCAGACCGATAATATGAAGTTCATCACCTGTGTTTACAACACCGGTTTCAATTCTACCAGTTGCAACTGTACCACGTCCTGTGATTGAAAACACGTCTTCAACCGGTAAAAGGAATGGTTTTTCGTTTTCCCTTGGAGGAATTGGAATATATTCATCAACGGCATTCATCAGGTCCATTACTTTCTCAACCCATTTTTCTTCACCGTTCATTGCACCAAGAGCAGAACCTCTGATAACAGGAGCGTTATCGCCATCAAATTGGTAGAAAGTAAGAAGATCTCTAACTTCCATTTCAACGAGTTCGATAAGTTCTTCGTCATCTACCATATCACATTTGTTAAGGAAAACGACAAGTTTTGGCACGTTTACCTGACGAGCAAGAAGGATATGTTCCCTTGTTTGGGGCATAGGACCATCGGTTGCAGCAACAACGATGATGGCACCATCCATTTGAGCGGCACCAGTAACCATGTTCTTAACATAGTCAGCGTGACCTGGACAGTCAACGTGTGCATAGTGACGTGATGCAGTTTGATACTCGATGTGCGCAGTATTAATTGTAATACCTCTTTCTTTTTCTTCTGGAGCATTGTCAATTGAATCGAAATCTCTGATTTCTGATAATCCTTTTGCAGCCAAAACCATTGTAATAGCGGCAGTCAAAGTAGTTTTCCCATGGTCAACGTGACCAATAGTTCCGATATTTACGTGCGGCTTGGACCTGTCAAATTTTTCTTTAGCCATAGCGTTCTTTTGTTTATTATTTAATTTTTATCAATTATTTACTTTTTCTTTGAGCCAATGATGAGAATTGAACTCATGACCTTTTCCTTACCAAGGAAACGCTCTACCCCTGAGCTACATCGGCTTGTTAAAAACTAAAGAGCGGGAGACGAGACTCGAACCCGCGACCCCAACCTTGGAAGGGTTGTGCTCTACCAACTGAGCTACTCCCGCGACTTTTAACTTTTTATGAAGTGGGGAGAGCAGGATTCGAACCTACGTAGGCATAAGCCAACAGATTTACAGTCTGTCCCGGTTGGCCACTTCGGTATCTCCCCAAACATAAAAAAGAGCCGATGGAGGGATTCGAACCCCCGACCTGCTGATTACAAATCAGCTGCTCTGACCAACTGAGCTACATCGGCACAAAATTAAAAGAACCGTGTTTAAGGGATACCCCCAAAAACGGTTCGCAAATGTATGACATTTTTTTTTATAATCACAATTTAATGTGATTTTTTTTTATTTTTTTTTCTTATTCACTGCGCATCTTACCTTTATGCTTCTTTAATTGGCGTCTCAGTGCTTCAACAGCGATATCGGTGGCTGCTTCAAAAGTTTTTGATTGCTTCTTTGCAAATAAATCATTTCCAGGTATTTCAAGTTTAATCTCTGCGATTTTATTTTCAGCATTTTGAGCTTTATCAAGTCTCAAGGTTACTTCGATGCCAATAATATTTTCAAAATACTGATTCAATTTTTCAACTTTTGATTCTACGAATTCTTCCAGCTTTTGATCCGCATCAAAACGTAATGAATGAATTGTTACTTTCATGGTAATTTCCTCCGTATTAATTAATTAGTTTTATTCTCTTGGATGTGCCTGTTTATAGGCTTTGATTAGTTTTTCAAATGTATTGTGTGTATATATTTGTGTGGCAGACAGATTGGCATGACCCAACAACTCTTTAATTGCATTCATATCTGCTCCATTATTTAGCATATGGGTCGCAAAAGTATGGCGCAGAACATGAGGACTCTTTTTCTCGAGTGTTGTTACATATCCAAGATATTTGTTTACTATTCTGTAAACCAACTTATCGTATATTTTCATTCCAGCCGCTGTCAAAAACAAATAATTTAAATCAGTCCCAAACTCACTATTCCTATACGTAATATACTCGGATAAGGTTTTTCTTAATTCAAAGTGAAACGGAATAATTCTCTCTTTATTTCTTTTTCCGAGAACTTTTATTGAATTATTATACACATCCACATCGCCAAGTTTTAGATTAATAAGCTCTGAAAGCCTGATTCCGGTTGCATAAAAAAGTTCAATTATGGTTTTATCGCGGATACCTTCATAATTATCTTCAAAATCGAAATTATCAATTAAGGTATCCATCTTTTCAGCTTCGACAAAAACCGGGAGTTTTTTACCCATTTTTGGAGAAATAACCCTTTCCATGGGATTTTCAACAACAACTCCCTCTCGCATCAAATATTTATAAAATGATTTAAGTGTTGATAGTTTTCTTTTAACTGATCTGGGAGTTGTGCCATTATTTATCATGGTTAGCACCCAGGTTCTTATTGTTTTATGGGTTGTCTTTGAAGGATCAAAAGGTTTCCCCTCTCCCTCACAAAACTCAAAAAACTGATCAAGGTCGGCAGTATATGACCTCAGAGTATGCTGAGAATATCGCTTTTCGTGTTGCAGGTATCGTAGGAAGGAATCCTTGTGCATATATAAAAACAATTGCCTTCTCTTCTACGAAGAAAAGGCAAAATAAGTTTTAAGAAAATTTTAAATTCAGTAAAAACTAAATTTCTTCCTGTTGTAATTGCTGGATGTAAACGGCTTTAATTCTTACTTCGCGGTTTTTAACAGATGGTTTTTTAAAAGCCTGTCTTTCCCTTAACTCTTTTACAATTCCTGTCTTTTCAAATTTTCTTTTGAATCTTTTCAACGCCCTGTCGATGTTTTCACCTTCTTTTACTGGTATAACTATCATAATTACTTTGTTTTATATCTAATTTTTTTTTTAATCGAGCCGCAAATGTATGAAAATGATTTATAATAATCAAGTGTTTTTTTAATTTAATTTTTGAAATCACTATATAATAATGCGTGCTGAAAATCTTATTTATTCACCTTTTTCCACACATGGGCCTCTGCCCATTCCCGGGCCACCATGTCCGTGGCCTTTAAATTCCTTGAGTAAAGTTTGTTTGAATTCTCTTTCGGCTTTTATCAGTTTCACTACTTTTTTAATTGGCAGAACCTTTTTTACGTCGTCGTAATAGGACTTATGTATTTTTGCTTCCTCCAAATCATATTCAGCAAACTGGTCGACCAGTTTTGTTAGTTCTTCATCAGAAAGTGTTTCTGCCTCTTTGTTTATTTTTTTCATCACGCCCTTTCTTTTTTCATGAATCTTGTCCATATCAGCTTCATGTTCATTATAAACGGGCCAGAATTTTTGCGCTTCCTCAACTGACAGATCTAATTTATCGGTTATAAAAGCAACTTTTTTTGCCTGTATTTTTTCTTGTGGATCAACCTCTTCGTCCTGTGAGAACGAATTAACAAATGCAAATACTCCAATAAGCATGAGTATTATGGTTTTTTTTGAGTTGTTCATGGTATCAGTAATTATCAATTATTGTATTAATATCAATGTTGTCGGCTATGTAATCGTACAATTCATCCTGTGTAACACTGTCGGATGCAACAGTTTGCTCATAAGTGTAGAAATCAATTATTATACTCTCGTCAAACTCTTCAACTATCTCGGCGGTGGCAATTTCAATATTAATGGGCTGCGGATTTGCAACCTTGATAGTTAATAATTTCCCGGATTGCACTGAGTTATTTGAATTAAAATTTAAAACCACAGTCACACCGATAATAAGTAAAACTACAGCTGCAGCAGCATAAAAAACGGGCATCATCTTTCTTACCAATGTTTTTTCAGATGTTTTTTTCACAGGCATTTCTGCAATCCTGCTTTTGATTTTTTCAGGAAAACTTTCGAAATAATTATCTGGAACCCTAAATGGATTATCCTTTTTTACTCCTTTTAAATCTGGCGATATGTCATTAAAATCTTCCATTTGTTTATTTGATGTATTTTGTTTCAAAAAGTTTAATTGTTTTCAAAAAATAATTCGATTTTTTTTACTGCATGATGGTAAGATGCTTTAAGTGCCCCGACCGAAGTTCCCAAAATTTCGGCCATATCCTCATATTTTATGTCATCAAAATATTTCATATTAAACACCACCCTTTGTTTATCAGGCAATGTTAATATCGCTTTCTGAAGTTTCAGTTGGATTTCATCTCCGTCGAACCATGAATCACTTTCGAGCTTTCCGTAAGCCGGATTTTCAACATCATCATAATCGGATGCCCTGAACTTTCTTTTTTTCCTTTCTAAAAAAGTCAATGCCTCATTTGTTGCAATCCTGTATAGCCAGGTGAAAAGTTGGGATTCAGATCTGAAACTGTCCAATCCTGTCCATACTTTAATAAAGGTTTCCTGTAAGACATCATCAGCATCCACATGAATTAATACCATCTTACGGATGTGCCAATAAAGTCGTTCCTGATACTTCTTAACAATCAGATTAAAAGCAACTTCTTTGCTTTCTCCTTTTTGCCAGAGATTGACAATTTCTTTATCTGAGTAATCAGTCACTTAATAAATTTAGGGTAAAAGTAATTAATTTATTCATTAGATACTTTTACCCTTAAATGGTTTAATTTGAAAAATATATTTACCTTACAATTAAGGTGAGACATCCGAACACAACTGAAATTACAGTGTTAAAAGTTCTATTTTCGTGTAATAACTTTTTCGCAGGCAGAAACAATATCCTGCGTATCGATATGGTATTTGACAAGGAGTTCTTCGGGTGTGCCTGATTCTCCAAATTTATCATCAACCGCAACCATTTCGAGTGGCGTGGGGCAGTTTATTGCAAGTAGCTGAGCTACACTGTCACCCAATCCTCCATTCATCATGTGCTCTTCTGCAGTTACCACCGCGCGGGTTTTTCTTACAGAATTCAAAATGGCATCTTTATCAATTGGTTTGATTGTGTGAATGTTTATTAGCTCAACTGATATTCCTTTTGCTTCAAGTATTTCAGCGGCTTCGACAGCTTTCCAGACAAGATGACCAGTTGCCAAAACAGTAACATCTTTACCTTCATTAAGCATTAAAGCTTTTCCAATTTCAAATTTCTGATCATCAGAAGTGAAATTAGGCACTTTTGGTCTGCCAAACCGAAGGTAAACCGGTCCTTCGTACTGAGCAATTGCAACAGTTGCCGCTTTAGTCTGATTATAATCACAGGGGTTGATAACCGTCATGTTTGGCAACATTTTCATCAATCCGATGTCTTCCATAATCTGGTGTGTGGCTCCATCTTCGCCCAAAGTCAATCCTGCATGGGATGCGCAGATTTTAACGTTTTTATTTGAGTATGCAACAGCTTGTCGGATCTGGTCATATACCCTGCCTGTAGCAAAATTGGCAAATGTGGAAGCAAAAGGAATTTTTCCCCCAACTGCTAATCCGGCGGCCACTCCAATCATATTGGCTTCTGCAATACCAACCTGAAAAAATCTGTTTGGATATTCCTTTTCGAAGGCTTCCATTTTAACTGAACCGGTAAGGTCGGCGGTCAGAGCCACAACATTTTCATTTGCTTTTGCTGCGATCATTAATCCGTCGCCAAAGCCTGACCGGGTGTCTTTCTTTTCAGTATAGGTATATTTTTTCATGCTTAAATGTTTTAATAATTCAAATTAATACTCAGTGCTTTTCCGGCTTCCATAGTAAATGTCTTTTCAAAAGTGCTTAATGTGCTTTTTCTGTCAGTTTTTCTAAGAACCACTTTATAGTTTCCCGGAATAAAATAAAAAATTTCCTTTTTTGCCTGTGAATCGAGGTTTACCATCCATTCCACATCGCCGGAATCGTTAATTTTATATATACTTCCAAAGCCGGGTGTTTCGGGATAAACGGTCAGACATCCAAGCTGTGGAACTTTCAATTCAGTTTTTGTACTTTGCTTAATTTCAACATCTTTAAAATATATGCGAGGGAAAGTCAGCACCTCGATATCATATTTTCCCACAATATATTTCTCTGTACTATTCAGATATTGTACGTCAAGAGTTTGATTATCGCCGGCTTTTCGCACGATAAAATTAACTTCTTTTTCAAAAGGATTAGCAGGGGAAGTGAGAATAAGCTGACCCTGAGGAGCATCAATTCCGACTATCAGGTGTTCATCAGGTTTTAATTTAAATTCCTGAGAAAATACCGGGGGGATAGTATGAACTTTAATCTTATAGGTAATCATTGGATCCAGATTGAGTGTATCAGGCTTACCTGCAGCATTCAATGTGTGTATGTAATTATGAATCATTCTACCGGAAAAAGCATCATAAAAAGTCATGTTTACATTTGTTTCCAAAGGTTTTTTATTGATGTCATACAAATCAACCTGAGCTGATGATTTACTCATTACCTGAGTAATGACATCGTTCAGTGAGGAAGCAAAGGACTCCGGGCTGGTGGCATCGTAATAGCTTCCTATGCATTCAAACTGTGATTTCAAATCAACCTCCAGGCCAACACCAATTACAAATGGTTTGAGGATAATTCCTTTTTTTTGCAAAGCCAATGAAATCTCGCAAGGATCGCCATCGCAGGCTTCAATACCATCGGTAATCAGAACAACAATGTTTCTGCAGTTTTCGCATGGAGGAAAATCGTCGGCACAAGCTTTAAGACTGTTTGCGATTGGTGTTGTTCCTTTTGGCCGGATATAATTTAAATAAATTCGTATTTTTTCAGCATTATTGTCATCAAAGGGTATTTCAAGTCTGGTATCATTGCAGTTTTGAGGGGGGACCGGACTTTGATGACCATAAACACGTAAGCCCACCTGCACATTTTCAATTTGTTCCAGACTATCGACCATTTTTGCAAGGACTTCGCGGGCTGTATTTATCTTTACCTTGCCTTTCCATTCGGTTGTCATACTGTTTGATGCGTCCAGAATAAAAAGAATACGGGTAAGGGGTTCCTTGGGTTTTTGAGCTTCTGACTTAAAAACCGGGAACAGTGCAAAAACAGAAAATAACAGAAAAAATCTTTTCATTTTAATAATCGCCAATTGTTTCTTTTAATTGACCGAGGGCATTGGCCAGCTGGTTGTCATCGGGAGCAGATCCATGCCATTTATGTGTGCCCATCATAAAATCAACACCAAAGCCCATTTCGGTTTTCATTAATATAACGTTTGGCTTTTGCTTAAAAGTATTTTTCTTCACTGTAGTTAACACATCAATAACAGATTGCATATCGTTACCATTCATATCGTGAACTTCCCATCCAAAAGATCTCCATTTGGCATGAAGGTCGCCCAGACTCATAACTTTGTCGGTGGGACCATCGATTTGCTTCCTATTATAGTCTACAATGGCAATGACATTATCAATTTTGAGGTGGGCTGCAAACATGGCTGCTTCCCAAATTTGTCCTTCCTGAAGTTCGCCATCACCGGTAAGGCAATACACCAATTTGTTATCACCGTTCATTTTTTTTGCAAGAGCTGCGCCACAGGCTACAGAAAGACCCTGGCCCAGAGAACCTGAAGCAATTCTTATTCCGGGTAATTTTTTCTCCACACAGGGATGTCCCTGTAAACGAGAGTTAATTGATCTGAATGTTTTCAATTCAGATACAGGAAAATAACCTGAACGTGCCAAAACACTGTACCACACCGGAGAAATATGTCCGTTTGAAAGGAAAAACAAATCTTGATTTTTACCTTCCATGGTAAAGTTTTTGGAATCATGATCGAGCACCTCGAAATAAAGAGCAGTCATCAGGTCAGCACAACCAAGAGAACCTCCGGGATGACCTGAGGCATTTTGGTGAACCATTCTGAGAATATCGCGCCTCACCTGAGTTGCGGTGTTTTGTAAGTCTGAAGTTAGGGCCATTTTTTATATTTAAATATTTCGGGTTAAAAGTATCTTTTTTTTAAATTGGAATGGTGTATGGTTGATAAATTGTGAAAAAGATAATGGATGGTTAAATGATTAGCAGATTTGTTGATTAGCAGATTAGTTGATTAGCAGATTAGTTGATTAGTTGATTAGCAGATTTGTTGATTAGCAGATTAGCAGATTAGCAGATTTGTTGATTTGCAGATTTGTTGATTAGCAGATTAGCAGATGGAATATATATCCAATTTTTTTAATTGGTCTTTTCCATTATACCATGCCGTATATTTCTATTATTTCACAATGTATATAACAATTATTAATTTTGAAAAGCTATTTTTGCAAGTGAAATTATAAGAAAAAAGAAAATGGCATTACAGTGTGGGATTATCGGAATTACAAATGTGGGAAAAACCACATTATTTAATTGTATTTCAAATACAAAGGCAGAAACTTCGAGTTATGCTTTCAGTACGAATAAGTCAAATGTAGGGGTTATTAAAGTTCCCGATCAGCGTTTGTATGAGTTGGAAAAATACCAGCCAACCGAAAAGATAATTCATGCTACAGTTGATATTGTTGATATACCCGGACTTACAAGAGGATCGAGTAAAGGTGAAGGAGTCGGAAATCAGTTTCTGGCCGACATTCGTAACTGCCATGCACTGATCCATGTATTAAGATGCTTCGATGACGAAACCCTTCCTCATGTTGATGGTTCGGTAAATCCTGTAAGAGATATGGAGACTGTTGACCTGGAACTTCAGGTAAAGGATCTGGAATCGGTCGAGAAAAAAATGGTTCGATTGGAAAGAGCAGCAAAAACAGGTGATAAGGATGCAAAAAAAGGTTTTGAAGTTCTTCAGGTTTACAAGGATCATTTTGAGAATTTTCAATCGGCACGAACCGTCTCCGTCTCCGAAGATGATAAAAAACATGTGGAAGATCTGTTTCTGTTATCCTCCAAACCCATAATGTATGTTTGCAATGTTGATGATGCAAGTGCAATAAACAGAAATAAATACGTTGAACAGGTAAAAGCAGCTTTGCAGGGGAAAGATACTAAAGTTCTTGTCATTGCCGGCAATCTTGAAGCTGAAATCGCTGAACTGGAAAGCGAAACAGACCGTATGGAGTTTTTGAAGGATGCAGGACTTTCAGAGCCCGGAATGCATAAGTTGGTGCAGTCGGCTTATGATTTGCTGAATTTACAATCATTTTTTACTGTTGGTCCGAAAGAAATCCGAGCCTGGACCATCAAAAAGGGCATGTCAGCTCCACAGGCAGCCGGAGTGATCCATTCAGATCTCGAGCGAGGATTTATACGTGCTGAAGTAATGAAATACAATGACTTTATTACACTTGGATCAGAGCATGCATGTAAAGAGAAAGGGAAACTTGCTGTTGAAGGTAAAAATTATGTGATTCAGGATGGTGATATACTCCACATACGGTTTAATGTTTAATCTGAACACAATCATTTTATTATCCTGAGTAGCAAGTTCTATTTTGAATAAAATGTAAAGTTAGCGATCACCTAATAAATTGACAATTAGAAATTTACCTATACCCTACTCCCACATATCCCACCCAGTGATTGAGGTTTGCCGGAGCGGTTTTGCCCATTCCCATATCCTCCACCGGAATGCGGTCATGATCGATACTCGAATAATATTTAATAAAAGTACCCTTAAGAGCGGGAGATGAGGTAAGTTCCTGCAAATGATAAGAAACAAACAATCCGAAAGGAATAGAATATCTGCCACACCATGACCATTTGTATGCTTTATAGTCGTTGCTTTGGACGGTATAAGAGTTAAAAAGTTTGATTTTTTCCGGTGTAATGGAGTCAGTTAAACAGGAATTGACAATTTTCATTTCATAATTAATGGCTTTATTGTATCCCTCATTATCGGTGCCAAATTTGGCATAATTTTTTCCACCCCAATCCTCATCTCCATAATGAACAGCATCGTTACTGATAAGTATTGCCACATCCTCGCCCCATTTCAGTTTTCGGGCTTCCATAATTTCTTTTAAAGCTGAAGCAAAGCTTTTCGAAATGTGATCCATTCGATCGTAAGTCATGTAAGGTACCAGAACAGAAATAATGTTCACATCGCGGTTATAATATTGAAGAAATGGTATCATGGCTTCGACTGAGTGTTCAACCATTTGACAACTATCGTGGACTATAAAAATATCTTCCGAAAGTTTAGATTTCAGTTCATCTCTTATTTCTGAAACAGGAATATTACCGTAAGGGCCTTTCCAGGAATCAAAGCTGTCAAATACCAATACATTTTCAAGATTAAAACGCTGGGCTTTATGGCAAACACCAAAAATAATCACAGTTTTTGCCTTGATGTTCTGGAGAACCGATACATAAAGCGGACCGGCATAAGTGTAGTCGTCATGAGGACAAATAGCTGTTTTCCAAATAGTTTCCTTTGATATTCTGTTTTCCTTAAGATACAACTCCATTTCGAAGCCAAACTGTTCCTTGATTCTCGATACAAGTTTATCCATTTGCTCAGGGCTATTTGCAAATCCAACCGAATCAACAGGTTGCCTGGTATTTTCAGTCACAATTCCGGAGGTAAAAATTAAAGCAATCAGTAAACCGGTTATTGATAAAAATAATTTAAAAATCATAGTTAAAAGATTACATAAATACAGGGCACTGCTGATGAACAGGCAGTGAGTAAGGTTTTGGTTTGCTGAAAATATAAATCATGGATAGCTCCAGTCCGCCTCTGCCCATGCTTGCCACATAAAGTTTTGAATAGTTTATATCGTATGACAATCCGAATTTTATCCTGTGATAATCGAGTCCCATACCAAGAATGGCAGCATCCTTATATCTGAACCAAGCAGTAAAATATATGGCTTTGAAAGAAATATTATCCATTCTGTATTTAAGGTCAGTACCGAACATAAACTCAGAAAACCAACCCTGTTGAAGATACAATATTCCCGGAAATAAAGACAGGTTTTCATTTACCCTGTAAGTCATATTGGTAAAAAAATTGAATTTTCTGTATAGTTTAAGGTTTTCGAGTCCGTCGAAAGAAATCCTTGGTTTATTGAGGTGATTGAGAGACAAGCCCGATCTAAAAGGCATTCCGTTATACTGCCATGAAAGGCAAGCGCCAAATTCGAAATCGAAATATGAAAGACTGTTTTCATTAAAAAACTCATATGAAGGCAGTTCGGGATTATAAACTGAGCCATTATATTGTGAACCGTAATATAAGTCATTATAATTTATGCTCTGCATATTATAGGTGATCGCCAATCCGCCTGAAACAGCCATTGTGGAATCGCTCTTGAGATAACGGTGGTAAGAGAGCGGGACACGGATTTGAGTAGTACCAAAATCAGAGTCACCCTCAATATCGGTATTTAAAAGAAGGCCCGCGCCGAAGAAGCTTTTTGGAACTTTTATTCCAGTAATTTTTGTATCAAAAGAAGCAGAAAAAGTGCGGAATGGTACTGTTACGGACTGCCATTGGTTTCGGTTATTCATAACCATTCGGTAATCACCGTCAAAGTATCCTGTAAGTGCAGGATTTAAGTTAATTGGAGAAGCATTGTGCTGAGAGAAATGAATATCCTGTGCAGTCAATCCGCATGTTAAAAAAAGGGCTATATGGAAGAAAATCCTTCTCAAATTATCTTATAAGTGTAATATTGCCTTTCTTTTCAAAGGTTTCTTTACCGACACAAGTAGCCTTCAGATAATAATCAAAAACGGCAGGATCAAGCTCATTCCCATTGAATTTACCATCCCATCCTTCATAGATATTATCAGATTCAAAAACAATTTGTCCCCATCGGTTAAAAATGGCAAAGTACATTTCAGTAATGACATCACCATAGACAAAAAGCACATCATTTATTCCGTCACCATTTGGAGTAAATGCATTAGGTATATATATATATGGTTCGGCACAAATAATATCATTAATATAAATAGTAATGGAATCGGTGTTTGCGCAACCCTTTTCATCATAGACTGAGACAATAAAGGTAGTTGTTTCATCGATTTCTGTATTTGGATTTGCATCCAGCGGATGGTCGAGCAAAGTGGGAGGAATCCATGAATAGGAATAATCCTCATCCCAGGTCGCATGCAATCCTGTTTGCTGACCTGTAAAGAGAAACTGGTCATCGGCGGTCACGTCAACCGGAATAGGCACGGGGTTGACCATCACATCTACAGATAGTTCCACAGTGCAACCGAGGTCATCAGTAACAGTTACTTGATAAGTACCATCACAAAGTTCGCTAATGGAAGAAGAGCTCATTCCGTTACTCCAATGGTAAATATAAGGAGGTTGCCCGCCGGTAAAATAAACGGTAGCTGATCCATCGCAAGCTTCAATGCAGCTGGTCATGGATGAAGTATCTGAATATTCAATGGGAAGGGGTTCGGTAACCGTGTAATAAACTGTGTCCTTGCAATTGTGGCTATCAGTAACGATAAAGGAATAAGTGCCTTGTGCAAGATCATTTGCATATTGTCCGCTTATTGAAACCGGTTCATCCCAAAAATAAGAATAACCGGGAGTGCCGCCATCGGCTTCGCCAAAGAGATCAACAACATCGCCATTGCAGACCATGCTTTCTGTTTCAGTAATTTCACCTTCCACAGGTGATGGTTGGTCAATTGTGATATAAACAACCCTGATGCAAATTTCAGCATCCACAACGGTTACAGAATACAATCCTGAACAAATCCCTGATATTGAATTATCTGTATCACCAAGTCCGGCCCATGAATAGGAATAAGGTGGAGTTCCCAATGAAACGTTTACCTCGGCTGAGCCATCGCAATAGCCGAAACAGGTTGGAATATTTGATCCACCGAGAGCAAGCAAATCAGAGGGGTCAGTGATAATAACTGAAAGAACAGTATCACATCCATGTTCATCGGAAACAGTTACATAATATTCACCAGCACAAAGAGAATCGGCAACAAACCCGGTTTGGCCATCCACCCAGGAATAAGAGTACGATGGTGTGCCCCCCGAAGCATCAACGGATGCAGAGCCAATGCAAAAGCCATCACACAATGTACCTGTTGTGTCAGAAATAAAAGCATTCAAAACAGGCGGTTCGGTCAGGGTAAAAGAATGAACTTTTTGACATCCAATATGATCGGTAATGGTAAGTGTGTAGGTGCCGGCATTAAGTCCGGATAATGCAGCGGTCACCTCATCATTACTCCAAAGATAATCGAAGGGTGCTGTACCTGAGCTTACCAGAACATTAGCCGATCCCGAGGATTCGCCGTGGCAATCGGGATTTGAAGTATTAAAAGAAAACTCCACTTCATCAACTTCAATACTCACATATTGAGTTTTATGGCAGCCATACTCATTTTCAATATAAACTGAATAGGTGATATTTTCAGCAGGACAAACGATTGCAGTTTGTGAAACCGAATCGCTTATAAAATATGATGCAGTACTCCAGTCATAAGTGTATGTAAAACCAGATGCAAAAGGTGTGGCAACCAGTTCAACAGTATCACCTAGACAAACTATGGTATCGGGGCTCAGTAAAAAGTCGGCATTATAAACATGAACAATTACCGGTTGCTGAAAAACACAGGCGGCATTTGAAATACTCACATAATAAGTTGATTCGGCAAAGGGAGAAACATTAATATCGGAATCGGAAAGGCCGTCATTAAGCATATCAGAAAAAGATGCGTTGGAAGACCAGTGATATTGGTCGCCGGAGGTGCCAGTGCTTGCGTTAAGGGATATCGATTCGCCCTGACAGATAAAGGTATCGGTGACCATTGAAAGGTCAATATCCCATACGGTAATGTATTTTTCGATCTGGTCACCGAAGTTACATGAAGTGGTATCTTCCACATATAATGTTACCAGATAGGTACCAGGAGTGTCATAAGTATGAGTGGGTTCAAATTCGGTTGAAGTATCGCCGTCGCCAAAGTTCCATAGAAAATCGTCACCATTAAGACTAAGATTATCAAATGTGATGTCGAAAGGAGCACAAACATCGTATGGAGCGTCAAAATCGGCCACCACGAGAGGTAGGTTAAAGTCGAATTTAAAAACTGCGAGGTTACAATTTGAGTTATTTGTATTTGACCAGGCTCCGGGAGTAGTTGGAAAATCAGAATATCCCGTAGGGTATCCACAACCGGCACAAACGGCTTCATACACTTTGCCTTTTCGGTCGAAGCGGCTTGTACCACCATCAACATGTTCAGAGCTGGTGCTTCCTCCCATAAAAGTAGCATAAACAAGTTCGGAGGCATCGTCTTCGAGTACGATTATATAAAAATCAGAGCCGTCGGTAGTGGAGTCAAAAGCATCAGAAGTAACGGGGAATCCTGCCAAAGAGCCACCCGGACCACCATATCCGAGAGCGTTGGTATTTCCACCCCAACCAGAAATATACATTTTATTACAGTAATCAACAAGGAATGCTGTTGGAGAGATAACCGGCTGTCCGGTTCCATTTCCAAAAACAGTTGAAAAATCGAGTGTATTGAGATCAGGGGTTATTTTTGCGACAAAGTGGCCTGAGTTGGGAACAGAATAAGCTGCATTAAATACTAAAGTAGAGCCAGGTGCATATGTTTGTCCGAGAACATAAACGTTTCCATCATTGTCAAGTTCCACAAAATAACATTGATCGGCAGTGTTTGAGCCAAACAATGTTGACCTGATCAAAGATCCGGTTTGTGAAATATGGGTAACATAACCATCAATTTCTCCTCCGATATAAGTTGGATGGATTGTTCCTGCCGAAGTTGTAAAATTTGACGAGGCAGTTCCACCCGAAATGAAAATGTCGTCATTTTGATCCAGAGTAACAGAATAAGCTGCATCATCGTTGCTGCCGCCGACATAGGAACTCCATAACATTGTAGTCAGGTTATTATTCATTTTAAATATGCAACCATCCTGGCTACCTCCGCCATAAGTAGTCTGAAAAGCTCCGGCAGTTACCGGAAAATTACTTGAATTGGTACATGAGACAATGTAAACATTTTGCTCGGCATCGAGCATTACCTCACCTCTCATTTCATCAGCATAGTTGTTGCGAAGAGCAGCAGCCACATTGATGCCATCGTTTGAAGTACCACCAACAAATGTTGAACCAAGTAATGCTGTTCCATCATTTTTAAGTTTTGTAACAACAATGTCACATCCAACGGCATAATTCATACCCAATCCAGTAGGTGTAAAAGAAGTTCCTCCGTTAAAAGAAACATCAAAAGCGCCCGAAGTTGTAGGGTAATTTGAAGATCCGGTTGTTCCCAGAATAAAAACTTCGTTATAGTCGCTTACATAAATACTATGAGGCAATTCATCATCAATACCTCCGATCAAAGTTGACCAATCAAAAGAAGTTCCGTCAAATTTCCATTTTGTTATTGCCATATCGGTATTATCACCACCAAAAGTTGTTTGATAAGCACCGGTGCTGGTCGGGTAATTTGGTCCGAATGCTGAACTTCCCGAATAAAGATTACCCTTGGAGTCGAATGCAGCGGTATAACCAAAATTATTCGAGTAAGATCCTGAAAATGTTGAAAACACAAGTGTAGGCGGATCAATAATCAAAGGGTAGTTTTCATTGTACGATTGGACAATGAAACTAAGTTGCTTGTTTTTAAGTTTGTATCTGCATTCAAGGAAAACTGTATCTGAGCCAATCAACTGATAAGCCAAAGGTTTTGTTTCCCTTATTTCAAGAAAATCAGTTTTTATTACCAGATCATTTCCTAAAATATAAACATTTGAGGCGCCCTCAAAGCTAAATTTAATATCATCGGGGTTACCGCCGGGATACACAACTAAATCATATTTAAGTGGAACTTCGCCCTCCTGATAAACCACCATATTAATATTTTCGTAAAGATCCTGATAAGTAAGCATTTTAAAGGCTCTAACCCTTGATGCCCATTTAGACTGATCGTTACCAAGGAAATAATTGTAATAATGTGAAAAAGGGTCAGCAGGAATAACACGAAGATCAGGATTACAATTTACGAAGTACTTTTTAAATGCATGGAAATGCAAAACATCACCAAAATAGGTATGTTGGTCTTCATCATGTTCTCCATTAAAATCAACAGGGTGTTCACACTTATGGAGATCTTCCTGGTTAAACATATTAAAAGTAAAACAGTTTTTTTCAAGGAATAATGCACCAGAGGGAATGTCGGCCTTAAACAATACCCGATTGTCCCACTGATTCTTGTTTTCAATAAATTGCAAATAGTTTTGTGCGCTAAGCGAAAACTTCAGCAAGACAAGGGCAAACAGAATAAAAAAGACTGCAATCGGCTTCATGAAAAACGCATTTAAAAAAACACCTTAAGATACAAAAATAAACTTACAAAAGCAACGCTTTATATAATATTACTTATTATTTGACAAATAAACGATATAAAGGGTTGTCTGTGGTGAAAATTTATTTTAAATGTGATACTTAAAAAGCCTGTGTATAAAAAGAAATCGATAACCGGGTTACTTTTGGGATAAAAGAAATTTATTTATCAATTCAGAAGCAGCAACAAAAGATGACATTTCGCCATTTTGCACTTTGTTTTCATAGTTTTCAAGGCTGTCTTTAATTTCAGGCTTGTTAAAAAAGTCACTTTTCAGGGTATCATAAATGGATTCATACATCCAGTAACGGGCCTGTGATTTTCGTCTTTTGTCAAAATAACCGTTGGTTTTCACAAAATCGACATAGTTGCTAATCATATTCCAGACCTCTGAAATACCTGTGTTTTTAAGAGCAGAACAAATTGTGGCGCCCGGAATCCATTCCGACTCAGAAACAGGAAAAAGGTGAAGAGCATTTTGATATTGATTTCTGGCATTTTCGGCATGTAATATGTTATCGGCGTCTGCTTTAGTAATAACAATGCCATCGGCCATTTCCATTATTCCTCTTTTTATTCCCTGCAATTCATCGCCCGCGCCGGCCAGCATGAGCAAAAGAAAAAAATCGACCATTGAGTGAACAGCTGTTTCGGATTGACCAACGCCAACTGTTTCAATAAACACGATATTATATCCGGCTGCCTCACAAAGGATAACCGTTTCCCTTGTTTTACGGGCAACACCTCCAAGGGAGCCGGCGGAGGGTGACGGACGAATAAACGCGTTATAATCAGCAGAAAGATTCTCCATACGGGTTTTATCTCCGAGAATACTACCCTGTGTTTTTTCACTGCTGGGATCGACAGCCAAAACTGCAACTTTATTGCCTACTGAAGTTAATTGTTTTCCAAGGGCCTCAATAAAAGTGCTTTTACCAACACCCGGAACACCTGTAATACCAATCCGAACAGATTTTCCCGAATATGGAAGGCAATTTTCAACAATTTTTGCAGCCAGTTCACGGTGTGCAGGAAGGGAACTTTCGACCAATGTAATTGCCTTGCTTAATATGGTTCTGTCGCCTTTAATTATTCCATCGGAATACTCCTGTGGAGAAAAAAGTTTTTTCTTTAAATCCTTAAATCTTTCGACAGCCTGTTTATTAATTATTTCGGGTTGAGGGACACCATCATTAACTTTAAGTCCCTTAAATTCTCCACTGTTTTCTATGTGTTTTTGCTTGCTCAAATGAACTGATTTGCAGTAAAAGTATATCTAAAAAAGATGCGATTATTCCAACAATATAAAATTTTCCAATATTAATGAGAAAACACTTCAGAACAAATCCAATACTAATTAATTATTTGGCGGATTTATTGTACTGCTGCTATCCTCAACATAACCTGAAATACGCAATAAAGTTGACGAGTTTTTCGGATCATTGGTTATAACAGTAATGGTTTTATTCTGTTTTGCCTTTTTACCTCTTGAGTTAAAAGTTGTTTTTATAACGGTAGCTTTTCCAGGAGGAATAACTGTTTCGCCTGTATTTACGGCAGTACAACCGCAACTTGCTTTTGTTTTACGGATTATCAGGTCAGTTTTTCCTTCATTTTTGAGTTTATACTCAAATGTAACTGATTCACCCTGTCTGATCGTATCAAAATCATATTCCTTACTTTCCCAAATTGCAACAGGAGCTTTTGCAAGCTGCTCGGGAGTCCATTTTGAAAAATCTTCTTCAATGGTAGCGCTGACTGAAATCCTGTTACGGCTGTCATTATTACCATTTAAGATCATGTTTACTCTGTCGATAACAAATCCCCAGTCATTTTTCTTTTTAGCATCATAAGTGACAATAATTTTTCCCTCTCCACCCGGCGCAACAGTTTCAGGATCAGCAACAATTTTTATATGTTCGGGCACATCAGCAAAAGTAATTTTCACAGGTTGTTGGCCTGAATTAATAAAATCGGTCGACTCGGTGCGAAATTCATCATTTCCGATTTTTGTAAAAGCCACATGATCATTTTTAAGTCGGAGGTCACCTTTTTGATAACGGTAAACATCTTCCATAGAAACCGGTTTGGCAATAACATCTCCGCTAATTCTAAGTATTTTAGTGGGCTCCAGAGCATTGGATTCAACGGTAACTGTTTTATCAAATTTACCGGGTCGCTTTTCAGGATTGTATTTAGCAGACACGACTCCTTTCCCTCCCGGGGCAATTGGTTCCTTTGTCCAGTCAGGAGTTGTGCAACCACACGAAGCCCTGACCTTAGAAATAATAAGTGGTTCACTTCCTGTATTGGTAAACTCAAATTTGTAGGTTACAGGTCCTTCTTCTTCTTTGATAGTCCCAAAATTGTGAGATTCCTTTTCGAATGAAATATTTGCCTGTAACTGTTGTCCTACAGAACAAACTGCAAAAAGCAACAATAATAATATTGATAATACTGCTTTTTTCATTTTATTTTTTTTAAAATTTTATATAAGATATAAAAAATTTATTCGTTTTGTTTTTTATTGATAACTTTGTAAAATTAATGAATAATTTTAATCGGAAGTAAAATTAGATTCTTAAACAGGTTTATTTTTAATTGAAGATAGCTTTTAACATATCATTAACAAAGACTTTTATAGCTTTTATCGCCCTCATTTTTTTTGCCAGGGATGCAAAATCACAATTTTATAATGGGCATCAAATGGATTTTGGCAAAAGCAGGGTTCAATACATTGATTTCTATTGGCAATACTATCGGTTTAAAAAGTTTGATACTTATTTTTATGTAGGGGGCAATGAGCTTGCTCAACAAATCAGCATAATTGCTGACAGAAAAATAAAATCAATTGAAAAAATGTTTGATTATGCTCTGGACAAGCGAATAATCTTTATTGTTTACAACAAACATTCTGATTTCAAACAAAGCAATATTGGACTTGTTACTGAAAATGATCAATATAACATTGGCGGGGTTACTCAGATATCCGGTAATAAGGTTTTTATTTTTAATGAAGGGGATTTTAACAAACTTGAAAAACAGGTAAATGCTGCCATTGCCGAAGTTGTTATCACCGAAATGCTTTATGGCAGTGATTTCAAGGACAAGGTAGCCAATTCTACACTTTTATCCCTTCCTGATTGGTATACGAAAGGATTGATTTCCTTTGTGTCAGAGGAGTGGAGTTTTGAAACAGAAAACATGGTAAGGGATGGTATAATAAGTGGAAAATATGAAAAATTCAGCAACCTTCAGGGAGTAGATGCTGTTTATGCAGGGCATTCGTTATGGTATTATGTTGCTACTAAATACGGAAAATCCGTTATTCCAAATATCGTATATCTTACCAGAGTCAGTAAAAATGTTGAAAGCGGCTTTCTTTTTGTAATTGGAACAACACTCAAGTATTTATCCTATGATTGGCTTACCCATTATGATCAGATGTTTTATGATGCCGATCAAAAGAGAACCATGCCCCCTGAAGAATCAAGGATAAATAAAAAATATAAAAAGAACAGAGTTTACAAAAACCCCAAAATCAGTCCGGACAGCAAATATCTGGTTTATACAACAAATATTTATGGCAAGTACATATTATGGTTGTATAACACCGAAACAAAAAAACATAAAAGAATCATCCGGCGGGAGCACAAACTTGACCAGCTTACCGATTACAGTTACCCGGTTGTAGCATGGCACCCAACCGGCAGTCTTTTTACTTTCATTACTGAGGAAAAGGGCAAAATCATGCTTACTTTTTACATCATGGAAACCGGCAAACTTGAAACAAAAGAGGTTTTCAATTTTGAGAAAGTGCTTGACATGTCATATTCACAATCCGGAAAATATCTGATTTTTTCTGCTGTTAAAAACGGCTATACCGATTTATATCTGTATACTGTTTCTTCAAATACAGCCGAACAACTTACTGATGACATTGCAGATGATCACTCTCCCAGATTCATCAATGATTCAAAGCAGATTGTATTTTCCTCAAACCGTTTGAATGACACCATAGTATTCAAAAATTACAGACAAAGCTCGATGGGGAAAAACGACGACATCTTTATTTATGATTTCGAGACCCGCAATCCTGTATTAAAAAGATTTACGACTACCCCATATATTAATGAATCCCAGCCATTCCAGCTTAAAAATGATGTTTTCACCTATCTCAGCGACGAAAACGGCATTGTGAACAGATATGTGGCAGTTTATGACAGTGCCATAAGTTACATCGATACTGCGACTCATTATTATTATTATTCAAGGCCACACCCGGTGACCAATTTTAAAAGAAACATTTTAGATCAGGATGTAAACGCCGCTTCGGGTTCAGTTGCCCAAATAATTTACCATAACGGAAAATACAAGTTGTTTAGTTCTGATTTAACAACCGAAAAAAATTCCTATTCCGGCAAATTTTTCAATACTTCCTTTAGGAGAAAAATTACTGATAATTACAAAAAAGCTGACAGCCTGACCCTTATTAAAAAAGATTCTCTTCAGCTTATTAACAAGAAGTTTGAAGAACTTCTAAAATTAAAAACAGATTCTTCCTTTAACGATACTATTATAGACATCAATAATTTTATTTTTGAATTAGAACGATTAAAACTATCCACATTAAATACCCCAAGAGATACCAATTCAGTAAATCTGCAAAATGACAACCCTGCTTTTCCAAAACAACTGATATATTTCACATCATTTTATCCGAACCAGTTTGTCAGTCAATTTGACTTTGGCTTTTTAAACGCGTCCTATCAGGCATTTACGGGCAATGCAGTATATTTTAATCCTGGGATGAACATGCTTTTTAAAATTGGCGCACAGGACCTTTTTGAGGATTACCGTATTACCGGCGGAATAAGATTGGCAGGAAATTTTGAAAGCAATGAATACCTGCTTTCTGCTGAAAACCTGAAAAAAAGGTTTGATAAACAAATGGTTTTCCACCGACAGGGGTTCACCAATCTGGTAAACAATTACTATTACAAAACTATTTCACACGAACTCTTTTTTATTACCAAATATCCATTTTCACAGGTGTCAAAAATAAAAGGTACCGCTTCATTGAGACATGATAAGATTTCGGTGTTGTCATCAGAATATTTCCCATTAAATGCCGAAGGATCATTTAAAATATGGGGAGGGGTTAAACTTGAATATATCTTTGACAACAGCAGGAGTTTGGGTTATAACCTGAATACCGGTACTAAATTCAAAGTTTTTGGTGAGATTTATAAGCAGATTAATGAAAGCGAGTCGGATCTTCTGGTGTTGGGAATGGACTACCGACACTACATCAAGTTGCATAAATGTTTAATCTGGGCTAACAGATTCGCCTCGAGTCTTTCCTACGGATCAAGCAAGCTCATTTATTATTTGGGTTCAGTTGACAACTGGATTAACCTGTCACCCCGGGTTGAAAAATTTAATTTGGGAATACCCATTAATGACAAAGTGAACTATGTTTATCAGACATTAGCAACCAATCTTAGGGGATTTACGCAAAACATCCGTAACGGGACTCATTTTGCAGTAATAAACAGTGAACTTCGCTGGCCAATTGTAAAATATTTTGCCAACAAACCCATAAACTCTGATTTTCTTGAAAATTTCCAGGTAATCGGCTTTTTTGATATTGGATCAGCCTGGTCGGGATCATCGCCCAATTCAGACGAAAACGCTTACCAAACACAGACAATAAGCACTCCGCCTGTTACAGTAATCATTGACCGCGACCGTGATCCCGTTGTTTTCGGATATGGTTTTGGAGTCAGAACCCGTCTGTTGGGTTATTTCGTGAGAGCTGACTGGGCCTGGGGCGTGGAAAATTCAACTATTCTGGATGGAATCTTTTACCTTTCTTTAAGTCAGGATTTTTAATATGGAATTATTATCGAAAATTAAAGAGCTGAGTGCTGCTTATTACAAGGAAACTGTAAAAACAAGGCAGTACTTGCATAAAAACCCCGAACTTTCCTTTAATGAGGTAGGAACATCGGAATTTATCTGTGATTTTCTGAAAAATAACAAAATCCCATTTCAGAAAGGAATCGCAAAAACAGGAATACTTGGAATTATTGAAGGTAAAAAACCAGGGAAAACCATTGCGCTGCGTGCAGATATGGATGCTTTACCAGTTCCTGAAAAAAATATACTGCCATACACATCAAAGAATAAAGGTGTCATGCATGCCTGTGGACATGACATGCACATGGCTTCCCTGATGGCAACTGCAAAAATACTGAATTCAGTTAAAGACTCCATTAATGGCCGGATCCTTCTTGTATTTCAACCGGCAGAAGAAAAACTCCCCGGGGGAGCAAAAGCAATGCTTGAAGATGGACTCTTTAAAAAATACAAGCCCGATCATGTAATTGCACAACATGTGATGCCCGAACTTGAAGCCGGCAAAACAGGATTCAGGGAAGGAATGTATATGGCCTCAACTGATGAGATTTACATGACAGTTAAAGGAAAAGGCGGACATGCTGCCATGCCACACCAGATTACCGATACTGTACTTGTAAGCAGCCATATAATTGTTGGTCTGCAGCAAATAGTAAGCAGAAAAGGAAATGTTTCCGTTCCCTCGGTGTTGTCTTTCGGAAAAATAATTGCCCAAGGAGCAACCAACATCATTCCGGATGAAGTAAAAATTGAAGGCACCTTTAGAACAATGGATGAAACCTGGAGAAAGTCAGCCCACAAAGAAATTGTTAAACTGGCCAAAGGAATAGCGGCATCAATGGGCGCAGAATGTGAAATTGAAATTGTCAAGGGATATCCATTTTTGGTAAATGATTCAAAGACCACAGCCATGGCCGAAAAAGCTGCTTCAGAATATTCAGGCAAAAGGAATGTTACACAGCTTGATATCAGGATGACAGCCGAAGATTTTTCTTATTTTACACAGCTTTATCCATCTGTAATGTACCGTACCGGCACAGGGAATGTAAAAAAAGGAATTGTTGCCCCCTTGCATTCGCCTTCATTCAATATCGACGAGAGTGTTCTTAAGGAAAGTCCGGGAATTATGGCCTGGATAGCCATTTCATTGCTGGCCGAATAACTATTATTTTATTCTGCTCAGACTTTCAAAATAAATAGTTGAATCCCTACCGAAAGATTCAATTTTATTGTCTTTAATTTTAAAAGTACATTGTTCTCCGGCTCTCCTGGAAAAAAGAATTTCATGTTCTTTATTTTTCCCATCAACCATAATAATTCTGGCAAGGTTTTCATGGATTGCTTTATGTTCCAGATTTGCATGACAGATAGGGCAGAAAAAATCGACCAGTTCACCTTTGAGGAACTCAAATGACGGGTGGTTCACATAGGAATAATTTCCCATTCTGGGATTCATAATAATCAACCCATATTTTTTATCAAGAGTCATAGTTGAAAAAATGATCATGTTGTTTATTCTGAGATGACCTCTGCATTTTGGGCAAATATATTGTTCCATGATTCAGGTTATTATTTCCTTTAAAAATAGATAATTATTTTAAATTTACAATCTTTTGTCTTTATTAATAATAAAAAAACCGTCATTAATCAATGATAATAGATTAATTACCTGATTTTTCAATGAACTTATTATTCGTCATAAATAATAAGCCTTTCAAACCATCTAAACTACAATAATATCAAAAAATAAAAAATTATGATTTAAATCATATCCTAACGCCCTTTTCTATTTATAAAATAGTATATTTTTGCGTTGCTGAAAAAACCTATAAAAATTGAAGCACGAGAGAAAAAAAGTGAATAATAAAAAATAATTACTAATTAAATTTAAAATGCAAATGAGAAAACTTTACCTTATTTTGATTTTCTTTTCGCTTTTGGCATTTAAAGTGTCGAATGCGCAGGAAAATTTTGCCACTCCGATAGTCATCGGAGAACTGGTTGGGGTCTACGATTGCGGAGCAGTCTACTCAAACAGTCAAAACACATGTGGTTTTGCAAATGACTTTGCCGGTTATTATACGAGCGCCGATGTTGTATATCAATTCACCGTTTCGGCTACTTCAACTGTTGTATTGGACATGTGTACAGGAACCGACTATGACTCGTATCTTTATTTATGCGATCCCAGTCAGGCAATTATCACTTACAACGACGATTATTGCGGCGGAGCAAGCTACCTTTCCTATACTGTTGGACCGGGCACCTATTATATCGTAGTTGAAGGATTTTCCTCTTACTGCGGAAACTATACACTTCAGGTAAGTCTCTCTGATGTTACTGCTCCGGTACCTGATGTTGCAACTCTACCCAACGTAACAGGTGATGGCACCGTAAACGTTTTAACAACACCAACCGCCACAGACGCTTGTGAGGGTTCAATAGCCGGAACAACAACTGATCCATTAACTTATTCCGTTCCCGGAACCTACACAATAACATGGACTTACAATGATGGTCTTGGAAATACCAGCACACAAACACAAACTGTAGTTGTTGTAGCCAATCCTATTGTTATTGGCGAACTGATTGGTGTTTATGACTGCGGTCAACCTGCCTATTCAAACTCACAAAACACTTGTTTACTTACCAATGATGTTCAAAACGGCAGTGGAGACGCAGTTTACCAGTTTACTGTTTCAGCAAATGCAACTGTTGTAATGGACATGTGTACTGGAACTACATTTGACTCATTTATTTATTTATGCGATGCCGGAATGACTGTTCTTGCATCTAATGACGATTACTGTGGAACAGCAAGTTATCTTTCATATAATGTTACTCCCGGAACTTACAATATTATTGTTGAAGGTTACTGGGATGGCGCTTGCGGCAACTATACCCTTCAGGTTAGTGTTCCAAATGCTGCACCAATACCTGTTTTAGCTACCTTGCCAGATTTAACCGGCGAATGTACTGTTACTGCCACAGCCCCTACCGCTACCGATTGCGCAGCAACTATTACAGGAACAACAACAGATCCATTAACCTATACAACTCAGGGAACCAGTACAATTACATGGACATATAATGATGGTGCCGGGTTTACAACAACCCAAACCCAAAATGTAATAATTGATGATATTACTGCTCCGGTACCTGATTTAGGCACATTACCTGATCTTATTGCAGAAGGAACTGTTACCGCATCTGCCCCAACAGCAACAGATGCTTGCGTTGGAACTGTTACAGGTACTACAACCGATCCATTAACTTATACAACTGAAGGAACATATGTAATTACCTGGACATACAATGATGGCAATGGAAACACTATTACTCAAACACAAAATGTTACCGTACTTCCTTCACTAATTGTTATCGGTGAATTAATTGGCACTTATAACTGTGGCGTTCCCTATTCAAATTCACAAAACACCTGTTATTATTCAAATAACCAGATGGGAAGCAGCAACGATGTACTTTATCAATTCACACTTTCTGCCGATGCAACTGTAGTACTTGATATGTGTGCTTCCGGAACAACCACCTATGACTCATATCTGTATTTATGTAACGACGCAATGGGTGTAATAACTTCGAATGATGACTACTGCTCTTATGGCGCAAGTTACCTGACAGCCACTATTACTGCAGGAACTTATTATATTGTTGCTGAAGGCTATAGCACCAGTTGTGGCAACTATAATTTACAAGTTAGTGTTCCCAATACTGCTCCTGTTCCTGACGTAACCACCTTAGCTGATGTTACAGGTGAATGTACTGCAACTTTAACTGCTCCAACAGCTACTGACGCCTGTGCAGGCGCAATTACAGGTACCACATTAGATCCAACTACTTATTCTACAATTGGAACCTACTTGGTAACATGGAGTTATAATGATGGCAATGGAGGAATTTCGACACAAACACAAAATGTAATTGTGGATGATTTTACTGCTCCCGTTGCTGATTTAACCACACTGCCTGACATTACAGGTGAATGTAGCGTAACAGTATCCACATTCCCAACTGCAACAGATGCTTGTATTGGATCAATTACCGCAACAACAGCAGATCCTTTGACCTATACTACATTAGGAACTCATCTGATAACTTGGACTTATACCGACTCTGAAGGTAACAGTTCAACCCAAACCCAAAATATTGTGATTAATGACCTTACTGCTCCCGTTGCCAATGTTGCAACATTGCCAAATGTAAATGGTGAAGGTACCGTAACTGTATCTGCCCCCACTGCTACTGACAACTGCGCCGGAGCAATAACCGGAACAACAACAGATCCTTTAACTTATACAGTTCCTGGAACTTATACAATCACCTGGACTTATGATGATGGCAATGGAAATACCAGCAGCCAAACTCAAACAGTAAATGTTGTTCCCAATCCGATTGTTATCGGCGAATTGGTTGGCGTTTACGATTGTGGCAATGTTTATTCAAGCACTTTAAACACTTGTACACTTAACAGTGATGTTCAAAATGCAAGCGGTGACGCTGTATATCAATTTACAGTTTCTGCAAATTCAACAGTTGTAATGGATATGTGCACCGGTACAGATTTTGACTCATATATTTATTTATGTGATGCAGGCATGACTGTTATTGCTTCAAACGACGATTACTGCGGTGGTGCAAGTTATCTTTCTTATAACGTTGCTCCCGGAACCTATAATATTATTGTAGAAGGATACTGGGATGGCGCTTGCGGTAATTATACCCTTCAGGTTAGCATTCCAAATGCTGCTCCGGTTCCTGATGTTGCCACACTGTCCGATATTTCAGGCGAATGTGTTACAGTAACCACTGTACCTACAGCAACTGATGCATGTTCAGGTCCGGTAAACGGAACAACTATCGATCCGCTTTCATATTCTGCAATAGGCTCCTATGTTGTAACCTGGAGTTACGATGATGGCTTTGGTGCAATTTCAACCCAAACACAAAATGTAATTGTAACAGGTGATGTATCTGCTCCTATTGCCGACTTAACAACCCTGCCTGATATTTTAGGCGATTGTTCTGCTACTGTTGATGTTTATCCGACCGCCACTGACAATTGTGCCGGCGCAATTACAGGAACAACAACTGACCCTGTAACCTATACAACTGCAGGAACTTATTCAATTACCTGGACTTATGATGATGGCAACGGAAACACCAGTACTCAAACACAAAACGTTGTTATCGATGACGTTACAGGACCTATCGCTGATGTTACCACTCTGCCCGATGTTCTTGGCGAATGTGATGCTGTAGTTTCAGCTGTTCCTACTGCCACTGACATTTGTTCCGGTCCTGCTACAGGAACCACAACAGATGCACTGACATACAACACACAAGGAACACATGTTATCACCTGGACATATACCGACGGTGACGGAAACACTTCAACTCAGACACAAAATGTGATCATTGAAGATGTTACTGCTCCGGTTGCCGATTTAGTTTCTCTTGTAGATGTAACCGGCGAATGCAGTGTTACAGTTTCAACTGTTCCAACTGCTACCGACAACTGCGTTGGTGCTATTAACGGAACCACACTTGATCCTATGACCTATACTGTACCCGGTGACTATGTAATTACCTGGACATTTGATGATGGTAATGGAAATACCTCAACACAAACTCAGAATGTTTCTGTAACTGACGAAATATCACCTGTTGCAGATCTGACAACACTGGAAGATATTACAGAAGAATGTTCTGCTACTATTAGTGTTTTCCCGACAGCTACTGACGCTTGTGCAGGTGCAATTACCGGAACAACAACTGATCCTTTAACTTACACTGCTCAGGGAACTTATACTATTACCTGGACTTACGATGACGGCAATGGAAACTCAAGCTCACAAACACAAACCGTTATTATAAGCGATGAAACTTCACCTGAAATTGCCTGTGTTGACAACATGGTTATCAACCTGAATGATGGTGAAACTTTCTATACTGTTGTTGCAGATGAACTCAATCCCGCATCAGTTGATGACAACTGTGGTGTTGACTCATATTACAACAGCGTAAACAGTAGTGCTACCCTTACAGGAGAAGAACTTGCAATCGGAACACATTATATTGTCTGGACAGCAACTGATGCAGCCGGAAATATTGATACTTGTGAAACAATTGTTGTAGTTAATCCTTATGTTGGTATCAGTGATCTCAGCAAAACAGGTTACAGTGTGTACCCAAATCCTTCAGAAGGAACTGTATTTGTATCACTTGAAAACAACAACAGCGCAATCATTTTTGTAAGAGATGCCTTAGGCAGAATTGTTCTTGAAAAACAGGCCAACAGCAATCTGATCGAAATTGATCTTAACAATGTAGAAAGCGGTGCTTATACCATTGAAATCAACAACAATAATGTAAAAACCTACGAAAAAGTTATTATAAAATAGTTTTAATAACTGCATAAATTATAAAAGAGACTGTCTTTAAAAAAGCCAGTCTCTTTTTTTATTTCCATATTTTGAAATTTCTACTATTTAAATTACATTTGAACAAACATAAACAAATATGGCATTCCGATTAACCCCAAAACTAAATCTCGAGCTTTATGGTTTATTGATGGTAATTACACCATTTTTGCTTTTGCAGAATTACCTTCAGGATTCGATGGGAATGCTTTCTCGATTAAGTTTTTCTATGGGTGAGAATGATTATCCTGTATTTTTGTTTATTGCAATATTGTTGGGTCTTGCATCAGTGTTTTTCCTAATCAAAAATTTTACCCTGAACCGTTTGTACGGTCTGATACTGGTTTGTTTCCTGTTTTGGGTAGGATATAACACCAGTGATTATTATTACAATCATCACTTTTATGACATCCAGCATAACTGGCACTATTTTGCCTACGCAATTTATACATGGCTCGCCTGGAGGTATTACCTTTCCAAAAAGTATCCTGTCGAAAAGATAATTCTGCGAACCTTTTTACTTGCACTGGGTATTTCAGCAGCTGATGAACTTATTCAGGTTTTTATTTCAAACAGGGTTTTTGATCTTTCTGATGTGGCAAAAGACCTTTGGGGGTGTATGATCGGACAGGTTTTTATTCATTTTGTCATATTTAATTTGGAGAATCTTTCCTTTAAAAAATTTTGGCGAAAGGGTATAAAAGACTGGACAAAACATGGATTATATCTGCTTATTTTAGAAGTCCTTTTCGCATGGGTTTTCTTAAATGTTTCATCTCTGATTTCTGATGCAAAATATGCCGTCAACGTACTGTTTATCACATTATTAATTTTTACCATCCTTTCATTCCTGCTTCATTTAGCAGGTAAAAAACCAATGAGGTATTATGTAATCGCCCTGACCGCATTTCTTATTATATATCCACTTGTGCGGTTGAAATTCTCGGAACCTAAAATTTCGATTACATCGGGAAACATCATTATATATAAGGGGCTGCCCGTTCCATATTTTGACCTGATGATTTATCCTAACGGGATGATGAGGCCTGTGGATAAAAAAACCAGCTTCAACGTAAGGGATAAGAAGAAAATAGAAGCTATAGGGCCTGATATTCTGATCCTTGCCACTGGGAAGAAAGGACAGGGAGGAAAGGGATTTCAGGACCAGCTGAAAGTTGAAATGAAGTATAATTTTGAAAAAGATAAAAATTACCAAATTATCAAACTCCCAAACAGGGAAGCATGTAAACTTTATAATAAACTAGTGAAAGAAGGAAAAAAAATATTAATGATCATACATAACTCATGAAAATTGACCGTTTTGCATCTTATGTAATTTTAAGCTTTTATTCATTGCTGATTGTGTTTGGCATAATTAGTCTGATGAACCCCTCATGGCTGCAACAATTATCTGAACCCGGAAGGGGTTCTGAAGCACGGATCAGTTTTGAGCAAGGCAACCAACTGATGTATCAGGGTGCATTTGATAAAGCAATAATTCCTTATACAGAGGCACTTAATATAGATACTGCCAATCCTAATATTCATGGAAACCTAGCCATTGCCTATGTTAAAACCGGGAACTTTGTTTTGGCCGACAAACATCTTAAGGAAGTTTATCGGCTTAGCAAAGGACTCGACAGCATTGCTTTTTTCACTTACTTAGAAACCCGGGGAAATCTGGAAAAAGCAATCGGTTTTCAAAAGGTGCAGGCTGGTCAGGATGGTTCAGCCAATTTCAATAATTCAATGAAATACTACAGAGATGCGATACAAGTTATGCCCTTTGAAGCCAACCTTAATTACAAGTATGCTCACCTGGCTATGACACTGGGAATGGATTCATTGGCAATGGCCGAGTTTGAAAAAGGCATTTTAAAAGATCAGAATATTAACAGTTATTACTATGCAGCCCTTTACAGTGAATATTCAACTGCAATGGCAAATAAAGAGAATGAAACTGCTGAAAAAGTGAGAATAAAAATCAATTCGGAAGAACCAATTCCATGGGAAAATTACGATACAATCACTATTATCAACTTAAGACAAAAAAATCCCCAACTTGCTCTTGCCTTATCTGAACTTGGAGAACTTTACATGAAAAAGGGCCGTGTAAACGAGGCTGAAACACTTTTCAAAAAAAGCACTTCCATCAACCCTGCGCTGATCAAAAAGATAAATGATATAAAAAAGAAATATACAATGGTACAGCCCGTTAACCAATAATAATCTGGTCCATTTTTACATCATATTTGTCGCAGGGAATACTTTCAAAATACTGGAAATCAAAACAAACACCGATTTTAACAGCTTTTGTTGAAGTAAGCAGTTTGTCATAATAAGCCTTACCCCTTCCCATACGGTTATTGCTTTTGTCGAAAGCTACTCCGGGCACTATTATTAAATCTATCGAATTCAAATCAGTGAATTCCTCCCCTATTGGCTCCATAATTCCGTAACTCTGGCCAGTTTTCATATTTTGCTCACCGGAATACTTTTTCAGAATAAGCTTATCGCCAGAAACAACGGGTAAAATAATGGTTTTTTTCAGATACCATTTTTCAACCACATTGTGAGTTTGCACCTCATCATCCATTGACCAGTAGAGCATGATTGTTTTTGCCCCCTCAAATGAATCTGTTTTTTCAACGCTTTTAAAAATCAATTCAGATCTTCGCATTTTTTCATCCAATGGGATTTGTGATTTCAATTCCCTTATTATCTTCCGAAGCTCCTTTTTTTGTTCATCTACAGTCATATCGCTTACATATAAAACAATTCCGGCTCTGATTTTGAATGTATCAGAGCCGGAAAAGAAATTTATTTATTTTAGTGCGAATTCATTATTGGTTTTGCATAACAAGGTAAACAATACCGCCAATAACTGCAAGTCCGGCAACAACTGCCAATGCAATTTTAACCCAGCTCCATGGTCTTTCACCCTGAACCTCACCGGTACGGGCATTTACCATAAAACGATATACTTTTTCTTTATACCTGTAAGCACTGATCCATACAGGAAGAAGTACATGCTTGAATGTGATATCATTATAAGCAGTATTTACAGAGAAAATTCTTTGGTGGTCACCGCCAATGTTTTTCTTGATGGTTACCCTTATTTCACTGTCCATGATGACCTTTGCCTGATCAAAGCCGTCTTTAAGCTCAACCTGATAGGATTCGGTTTTAAAACCGGCAAGGAATTTCTCATCAAATGGCACAAGATTTTTTAAATCCCATGGTTCCAACTTGTCGGCTTTCTTTTTGGGAAGCGACTTACTGGCGAGAATCAGGATGTCGTCAAAAATGTTATTGACTCTGCCACTTACGAAAGTCCAACGGGTCTTTTTAACCTGTCTGGTTTTTGACTGTCCGTTATCAGTGTAGGTTTCAGTAACGTAGTAATCATCACCCCGCTGACCGGTGTAACTTGAGTCGGTTTTTGAATCGTATGTCCAGTAAGGAATATACATTCCCTGTAAGCGTTCGGCCTGACGGGCAAATTCTTTCAATCCGCTTGGAGCAAACCACAATTTTCTCAGCCATTTTCTAAATTGCTCGAAAGCCTTATCTGAATCATAAATAAAGGGAAGCAAAGATTTTGGCTTGATAACCGATTTGTTTGTACCTTCCTTTACCACCATCGGTGTTCCACAAAAAGCACAAAAATCAGAAACCACATTGGGTTTAAAAGTTGTTTCGGCACCGCAACCTTTACATTTTACGGTAACTATTTCCTGTTTATCCTGCCCTACTGTATTTTCTGACAGAAATTTCTCAAAATCAATCTCTTCAATATTTTCCTGTTTGATATCAATGGGATTTTCTGCACCACAATGATCGCATTTAAGCATGGTTGAACCCGGCTTAAATTTTAGACTCGATCCGCAACTGATACATGCAATATCATCCTGAGCAGTTTCCTGAATTTTCTTTTCGTTATTTTCTTCCATAATGTTTCAGTGTGTTTGGTTTTGAAAAAAGAGAAGCAATCTTTGCAGATTGCTTCATTTTTTATTTTAATCAGTACTAGCTTTTTTTATTGACCCGGCATTGGTGGAGGAGGAGGTGGAGGAGGAGGAACCGCTCCGAAAACAGAAATCAGTTCGCCTACTTGTCCGGCCTGCATCCATCCCGACATTCCTTCTTTCCATACCATTGATTCCTTGGTGAAAGTTTTCTGGGCAATCATGCCTTTTATTGTATTAAGGTCGAACGGACCGGTTTGTTGTCCGCCTGCTGCAACATAATACATTGATTGAGCTGGCATTGGAGGAGGTGCTTGTGGACTATGCTGCTGGGGCTGCTGTGCCTGGCCCATTGAGCCCATCATTGCAGAACCCATTGCCATTCCCATACCCATGCCCATGCCGCCTGCTGCCATTCCGCTGCCGTCGCCACCGGCTTTACCCATGTCGCCGATTGCCTGACCGGTTTGGTACTGCTGGAATTTGCCCATATCGCCAATGATACCCATACTTGAGCGTTTGTCGAGAGCTTCTTCCACATTCTGGGGCAAACTAATATTGGATATCAATAATTTGGTCAGTGACAATCCGTATTCCTCAAATTCGGGAACCATTTTGTCGTGACAGAATTTTGATACTTCATCATAATTTGAAGCCATGTCAAGAACCGGAATTTTGCTTTCGGCAATAGCATCGGTAAATCTTGACAGAACAATATTCCTTAACTGTTCGGTAATACCTTCGGTGGTAAAATTACCATCAGTTCCAACAACGTCCCTGATAAATTTCACGGGATCTTTTACCCTGAACTGGTAATTTCCGAAAGCCCTGATACGGATCGGACCAAATTCCGGGTCGCGAAGCATGATCGGGTTTGGGGTTCCCCATTTCTGATCGGTAAAGTTTTTGGTATTGATGAAGTAAACTTCAGCAAGGAACGGACTGTTAAATCCATATTTCCAACCTTTCAAAGTAGAAAGGATGGGTAGGTTTTCGGTAGTCAGTGAGTACATGCCCGGCTCAAAAACATCGGCCAGTTGTCCTTCGTTAATAAATACTGCAACCTGAGATTCTCTTACAGTGAGTTTAGCACCGTTTTTAATCTGGTTCTTGTATCTCTCAAATCGATGAACCAGTGTGTTATTTGTAGGGTCTAACCATTCAATGATATCTACAAATTCGCCTTTAATTTTTCCTAATAATCCCATTATGGTACTGTTTTTAGGTTTATACTAATCTATAAATTCAAAAATACTTTTTTTTATTCAAAATATCAAATACAAAATTAATTTATTTTTTTGTGGTGTAAGTATTAAAAAAGCTTAAAAATGTGAAATTAGTGTTGGGGAGGGTTAATGGTTAAATGGTTCACAGTTCCGGGTTGACTGTTCCGAGTTCCGGGTTCATGGTTCCGGGTTCCTTGTTCTGGTTGGGTGTGGGGTATTAAAAAATTTGGTTTTGAGATATTCAGCCATTTTGTTTGCGGTAATTGGTTTTATTATTATTTATTTCTTATTTTTGTATTGTCAGATATTATATTGTTAGTTAAAAATCTTGTTATATGAAAAGCATATTGACTTTTGTTATGGCCGTTTCATTTTTCATGAATGGCAACTCACAGATGTGGAGTAATTTTGAATGTGGTATGGTTGGGGAAGTCTGGGACATGATAGAATACCAGGGAAAACTGGCTGTGTGCGGCAATTTTACACAAGTAGATGGCCTGGAAACACAGGGGTTTGCATTATGGGATGGAACCGATTGGACAGTTACCATGAATGGCTTTGATTTGGGCTTAAAGATGGCAATTAACAATGATACTTTGTTTACTGCTGCACAGGACAGTAGCACGGTCAATATTTACTATTGGAACGGTACCAGCCAGGTTCAATATGCAAGAAAATACTACGAATATTGTGATGAATTAATAAGTTTGAACAACCAACTGTATTTATTTTCTTCCCTTAATCAACTTCAGATAATTAAACCAGACACCATCCAATTCCATGAATATATTGACAATAGCGGACCCCCAATTGTCTATAAAAACAACTTTTATTTCGGAGGTTGCTTTACCTCAGTAGATGGAGTTTACTCTCCCCACTTCGTTTCATATGACGGAATGGAATTCCATGCATGTGATTCTGGTTTTTCAGGCGGCAGTGCCTCGGTGCAGGAGATGGTTGTTTTTAATGACACCTTGTTTATTGCCGGAAGTATTCATACAGAATGGGGAAATCCGGGTAATTATCTTGTAAAATGGGATGGTGAGGATTTTTTCCCTATGAATGAAGAACCCGACAGTAATGTTTATTATTTGAAATCAACTGACGACATGTTATTTATTGCTGGCAAATTTGACAGCATAGGCAATACTTACACGAATAATTTTGCCATGTACGACGGAACAGAATACCACTCTTTAGGTTATTTAAATTACGGCATAGGTGATGTCATCAAATATGGAGACATGGTTTTAATGACTGGGATTACAGTAGACAGTGTCCATTATGGTCCAATTGTCCAATTTAATTATTCATCCTCAGTCAAGGAAAATTCAGAAATCACTGTCCAGGTCAAGGTGTTTCCCAATCCGTGTTCGGATAATATTCATTTTGCAATCAAAAATGCACCTGAAAACGAACAGTATCATTTAAGGATTTTCAATGCCAACGGTTTGTTGATTAAGCAAGTCCATGACATGAACGTAATTAAAACGACCATTTCGCTGCAACCATTCAACCCGGGCATTTACTTTTATGAAATATACTCAGACTCCGGTTCAACCTACCGAGGAAAAATAATTAAGAGCGAATAAAAAGAACCCTGCTGTTTTTTCCGATTGTGTTCCTCCTAGTTTTATCTGCAAATATATTTTGCAGTTTTTCACATAAAACAATATCTTTACAGACCATTTAAAAAAGACAACAATATGGAAAGAGACAATAAAGTTTTTGACCTGATTGAACAGGAATATGAACGCCAGTTAAACGGAATCGAACTGATTGCTTCCGAAAATTTTGTCAGCGACCAGGTGATGGAAGCCATGGGCTGCGTGATGACAAACAAATACGCCGAAGGATATCCCGGAAAAAGATATTACGGTGGATGTGAAATCGTTGACCAGACCGAACAACTGGCCATTGACCGTGTTAAACAACTGTTTGGTGCCTGTTGGGCAAACGTACAGCCACACTCGGGTGCTCAGGCCAACGCAGCAGTGATGCTCGCCTGTCTGAACCCCGGTGATACTTTTCTCGGTCTAGACCTTTCTCATGGTGGTCACCTTACCCACGGATCCTTTGTAAACTACAGCGGTATTCTTTATCGTCCTGTGGCTTATCAGGTAAAAAAAGAAACCGGCCGTGTTGATTATGATATGATGGAAGATCTGGCAAAGAAAGAAAAACCAAAAATGATCGTTGCCGGTGCATCTGCTTATTCCAGAGATTGGGATTTTAAACGCATGAGGGAAATTGCCGACATGGTTGGCGCTATTTTGATGGCTGACATCTCCCACCCTGCCGGACTGATTGCTGCAGGTTTGTTGAATAATCCATTTCCACATTGCCATATTGTTACCACCACCACACATAAAACATTGCGCGGACCACGTGGCGGACTGATCATGATGGGTGAAGATTTTGACAACCCATTTGGAAAGAAAACCCCGAAAGGCGAAATACGCTCCATGTCATCATTGCTCGATTCAGCAGTTTTCCCAGGCATCCAGGGCGGACCACTGGAGCATATTATTGCTGCAAAAGCCGTGGCATTTGGCGAAGCACTGACCGATTCATATAAAGGATACATGAAGCAGACACAGAAAAATGCTGCTTTAATGGCTGCTGAATTTATTAAAAGAGGTTATCATGTAATCAGCAACGGTACCGACAACCACAGCATGTTGATTGACCTGAGATCAAAATTCCCGCAAATCACAGGAAAACAGGTTGAAAACACTCTGGTTCTGGCACACATCACTTTGAACAAGAACATGGTTCCTTTTGATGACCGCTCACCGTTCCAGACATCCGGAATGAGAGTCGGAACTCCCGCCCTTACAACAAGAGGCGCAACCGAAGAACACATTCCAACCGTTGTTGAATTTGTTGACAGGGCCATTTCAAATATTGAAAACGAAGCTGTAATCAAAGAAATCGGAAATGAAGTTCATAAAATGATGGATCAGTTTCCTTTGTTTGCTTATTAGGAATTGATTGATCGATAGGATGATAAAAAAATGGGATGCAAAAATTTGCATCCCATTTTTTTTCGTGAACCCGGAGAGACTCGAACCCCCAACCTTCTGATCCGTAGTCAGATGCACTATCCATTATGCTACGGGTCCATTTTTTTTCAGACTGCAAATATAATAAATAAAATTGGACTGTTCAAAAAAAGTTTTTTTTAGGGGTAGGGAACCCACCCCTGCCCCCTCCGGAGGAGGGGATTACTCCATCTGCAGGATGGAGAGCAAGGTGGTGAGATCAACTGGTTTTTGTTCGCCGGTGACCATATTTTTTAGGGAGATTTTGTTTTCGTTCATCTCATTTTCGCCGATCATGGCCACAAATGGAATTTTTCGTGAATCGGCGTAGCCCATTTGCTTTTTCATTTTTGCTGCATCGGGGTATAGCTCGGCATTGATTCCGGCTGCCCTGATTTTCTCAAGCAGGTTAAGACAATATGCTGCTTCCTTGTCGCCAAAATTGACGAAGAGGATTTTAGTGGTATTTAAAGTTTCTGTGGGAAAAGCGTTTAACTGGAGCAGTACATCGTAAATCCTGTCGGCTCCGAATGAAACGCCTACACCTGAAACATCGGGCATACCAAAAATGCCGGTCAGGTCGTCATACCTACCGCCACCGCAAACACTGCCAATTTCAGCATCAAGTGCCTTGACTTCAAAAATGGCTCCGGTGTAATAATTCAGTCCGCGCGCCAAAGTAAGATCAAGCTCAACTTTTGTTTTAAGGTTTAAGCCATTAATAAAATCGTAAACTGTTTTTATTTCACTAATTCCTTTTATTCCTGTTTCTGAGCCCTCTAAGATTGTTCTTAGCTTGCACAATTTTTCAGCAGATTCACCTTTAAGGAATAAAATTGGCTTGAGTTTTTCAATGGCCTCATCCGACAGTCCTTTTTCCTTAAGCTCTACAACCACTTTATCTATACCAATCTTATCAAGTTTGTCAATTGCTACGGTGATATCAATCATCTTATCTGCTGCACCAACAGTTTCGGCTATTCCGGCAAGTATTTTGCGATTGTTGAGTTTAATGACCACATTCATTTTTAGTAAGCCAAACACCTCATCAATGATCTTGATCAGCTCGACTTCGTTTAGTAGGGACGGACTGCCAATCACATCAACATCGCACTGGTAAAACTCGCGGTAGCGGCCTTTCTGGGGCTTATCCGCACGCCAAACGGGCTGAATCTGATATCTTTTAAACGGAAAAACCAGGTCATTCCTGTGCTGCACCACAAAACGTGCAAAGGGAACGGTAAGGTCATAGCGTAAACCTTTTTCGCTGATTTTACTTTGAATCGCAGCAGATTTTTTTTCTTTCAGTTCATCGTCGTTCACACCGGCAAGAAAATCACCCGAATTAAGAATTTTAAAAAGCAGCTTATCTCCTTCTTCACCATATTTTCCAAGAAGGGTAGAGAGATTTTCCATGGCCGGGGTTTCGATGGGTAGGTAACCATACTTATTAAAAACTGATTTAATATGGTCGAAAATATAGTTTCTGCGGACCATCTCAACGGGTGAAAAATCACGGGTGCCTTTGGGGATTGAAGGAGTTTGTGCCATAATGATTAAAATTAAGGTACAAAAATAAGGTTAATATGTTGAAAAAAAAATTGGGGGTTTGGGGAAGAAGGTTCTTTTTGTTCTTTTTGTTCTTTTGGTTCCTTTGGTTCTTATTGTCCCGAAAATGAAATTTTCGAGGATGCTCGACTTTAGTCGGCATTCCTTTGGTTCTTTTGGTTTTTGTTTGTTTAGTTGTTTCCCATCACCCTGTTACCTTGTTACCTTGTCACCTTGTAACCCTGTCACCTTGTAACCCTCTCAACTAGCAATTACAAGATTTCCGGTGAACAATTTTTCTGGAGATCCAGAATCGGTAACCGCCTGAAATTGAAATCCCCCACGGATGTGAAATGGATGTCGAAATGGTTACCTCGCTTTTCTTGCTCAGGTAATAATTGAACTCCAGTCCGGCATTAAACATGATATAATGTTGGAAATTATCAGTCCCAATCCATCCGTCTTTTTTATATCCTTCCATATAATACCAGGTGCTGCGGTAATTAAGGGCCGGACCAATTCCGCCGCGCAAAGAGTGCCTCCATTTTTCGTAAACCCTCCACCACATTCCCAAAGAAAGGTAACCGGCAAACTGGTTGGCCCCATCAACATAAAGGCCTTTGGTAAATCTGACAGACTTAATAATATCCATTACAAAAAACTCATAAGACAGCTCTATTCCGGGTTCAAAGACCATTACACCTTTTGAATCAAAATTATTTGTCATGATGCCCGAATTGATATTTCCGGCGGGATTCAGAGAAATAGTTTTAAACTTAAGGCTTATATTGTCCTGTCCCTTTGAATGATACAGAAAAACCAGCATTATAAACAACAGAAATATTTTCCTAATAAGGTTCATGCAGTTAATTTCGTGTTAAAATTAGGAATTATTTTTTTATCCTGCGATACATAATTACATTTGAATAAAAAACTCAAAAACCATGAAAAAAGTTGCTTTACTCATCGTTATTTTTACATTTTTCCTGTTTTCTTTTCAGGAAGATAAGCCCGCTTATAAGATTTTTGATTCTGAGGGTAAGGAAGTTGGATATAATTCCATGCTTGAAAAAATCAAGGAAGCTGATATTGTTTTCTTTGGCGAATTGCACAATAATGCCATCGCGCACTGGATGCAATATGAATTAACAGCAGATTTATTCAAAGCCAAAGGTGAAAAACTGGTTTTGGGAGCAGAAATGTTTGAAGCTGACAATCAATTAATGATAGACGAGTATCTGAAAAGTATCATTTCCGAAGAAAAATTCGAAGATGAAGCCAAGCTATGGCCCAACTACCAGACCGATTACAAACCCCTGCTGAATTTTGCAAAAGAAAACAAGCTGCCGTTTATTGCAACCAACATTCCGCGTCGTTATGCCGCAGTAGTTTATAAAGAAGGATTTGAAGGCCTGGAAAAACTTTCTGATGAAGCAAAAAAATTCATCGCTCCGCTCCCATTCGAATACGATGAAAACCTCAATTGTTACAAAAGCATGCTCGAAATGGGCGGAATGAAAAAAGGCATGGGTGCAGGAAATAATAATCTTCCTAAAGCACAGGCAGCAAAAGATGCCACCATGGCTTATTTTACTTTAAAGAACTGGGAAAAGGGAAAGACATTTTTACATTTCAACGGTTCATATCATTCAGATAACCACGAAAGTATTGTATGGTATTTGAAAAAGAAAAACAAAGATTTAAAGATTGTAACCATTACCACCATAACCCAAAAGGATTTGACCACAATGGATGAGTCGGCCAAGGGGACTGCGGATTTTATTTTGGTTGTTCCCGAAACAATGACAAATACATACTAATGTACGGCCATGCATCTGCATGGCCAAATTTATATACCCAAAAACCAACCGTTAGTCAACCCGCTGCCACCGTTGGTAAAACGGAAGCCGGGGGGTACATACCAAAAAATAATAATATCCGTTAAATATACAAAGCGAACTGCTTTGGATTAAATGGTTACAAGTTAATGTCCTTGAGTTTATTGGTTACGCGGAAGGGAAACGGTCGTTTCCCTTCTTTATTTATTGGCAATAATAAAAACACCTAATATTTGATACCTTATAAGCACTCCTTTTTCAATTTTAAGTAGTTTTCTTATAAACACCACCTTAGAGTACAATAGAAGCATACTTTAAAAGTACTTTTAATTCAAAATTTTTGACTACAACAACATCGCCCCTAATCCGCCAACACACTCCAAAATGATCAGTTTTCAAATTATAAATATTTCATATTTGGACACAAAAAACATCCAACTTCTTGCTTTTCACTGTTTAAGTTTGTATATTTAACACTCTTATTCAGAATATTATGAAGCCAACAGCCAACAGCCAACAGCCAACAGCCAACAGCCAACAGCGTGTTCATTGGCTTCAATTCAAATTTTGCCATTATTTACATTCCACCTTGATTCCTCCGTAAATAATCACATAGATATTCCTAAATCTGATTTTTAATACTTGTTTATTATTTTTTCATGAATCAATTTTTCATTTCCCTTATGATTGTTTTTTCTGCTTTTGAATCTTTCTCACAGATACACCCCGAGCACAAAAGAGCCAACCATTGGTTTTTTGGCGAAGATGAGAGCGGTGTAGGAGGAGTACACCTTGATTTTAACTCGGGAACCATAGAGGTTGGAACAAGTCCTGTGATTGGGGCAGCAGGTGCTTCTCAAACAACCATATCTGACACAGCGGGTAATTTTTTGTTCTTTTATAACGGGAACTTTATAATGAATAACGAATTTGATCTTATCGAAGGTGGGGAAGAAGTTTATGGACATGAGTTTTCTCCAAACGGAGCAATGTTTTTGCCTGTCCCTGAAAATGACAGTTTGTACCTGTTATTTTATTCTTCATGCTGGGACAATAATTTTTATGGGGGATTAAGGTATGCACTCATTGATTCAAAGGCCAATGGAGGGTTGGGAAAAGTGTTAAGCTATGACAATCTTATTCTTACCGGAGCTACCGGATCAATTTCTGCAACTTACCATGAAAATGGAAAAGACTTTTGGCTGATCTCTGCTGACACAAGCAGTTATTTACATTCTTTTTTGATTGACAACACCGGAGTACCTCAACATATTGATTCACAAAAGATAATAACCGTTTCGAGTCTTTTTGGAACGCCCATTTGTAAAATAATACCAGTTTTTACTACAAGACCGGAAGGAGATTTAATTGCTGTTTCATCAATTGACCTTGAGGATGGATTCAACTCTGATTATTCATTATCAATAATAAGGTTTAATAACCAAACCGGAAATTTTAACACTGAGCTGTTAATTGAAGATCATGCCGGAGAATTGGTTGAGGGAGATTTTAATCCTCTTCTTCATGCCTTTTCGCCAAATGGCGACTGGTTGTATGTGCCATTCAATGAGAACCCATTGCCTCGTAACGGTTATATCAAAAGATATGGCAATTTATATGGCTCAGTTGAACCAGCAGATATAATTTCAGAAATTGTATTTGAAACCGAAACTCATCAGGCACCATATACAATTCAATGTACTCCTGTTGGGTCAATGTTGTATTATTCTTTGCCCGGTGATGACAATCCCGGCTCAATGAATACACCATATATTTCTGAAATTCTTTATCCGGATTCAACCAATCCGGTTGTTTTACACAACAATATATTAACGGATGTTTATTTTACCCTGAGTCCTAACAATAATCTTCCTCCACATTGGTATTACAGACCAACCGGCTTTACAAACAGCTCTGAAAAAACAAAATATGAACCCCTTCTTTGCTTTCCAAACCCGGTTAATGATAAACTATATTTTTTAAACGGGTTTACAGATATTGAAGAGGTTAAATTCGTAAATTATTTGGGAGAAGAGCTTACCGGAACAATTCTCAACAATTATGAGATCGATGTCAGTCGCATTAAAAACGGTATTTATATTTTAAAAATCAGGTTAAGGAATAATTTGTTAAAAACAACAAAAATTATTGTTCAACATTAACATTTTTCACCCTTAAACTTATAAAAATGAAAAAAACAATTCTATTTGCCTTAATGGCATTATTATGTCCGTTTATCATATTATCACAGGGAATTAACTGGAAAACAAACGGCAATTCGGGTATTAATTCAAATAACTTTATCGGAACCATCAACAAAGCTGATTTGATTTTTAAAACACATGATACCACCCGTATGGTAATTGGCCAAAACGGAACAATTGAAGCTTTCGATGATGTTAGGGTACATGGAACGCTCTTTGTTGGGGATAGTACTATTGCCTTAACTGATAATTCTCTATCTCAGACACCTCCTTTACTCACCGCCGAAATCACCTCCGGCAACGGACGTATGGCTTTAGGCAGGTCAAGTTTTACAGGTCTTCCGTTTATTGCATCAAATTTCAGTCTGGGAGTTGGTGGCAGTCACCACCAACACAAAGTCCATATCGAAAGTCAAAGCAACAATGTGGCTTTCGAAGCCCGCATCGGGTTTACCAACAATACAACCGGGCACAATGCAAGTACCTTAGGTTCAACTGTCGGTTTAATAAACGGGAGCAGGAATTTTCTTATCAACCAGCAGGAAAACGCCAGCATCTTTTTTAACACTTCGGGGTTGCCAAGAATGAATATTATCGGCAATGGAAATGTGGGCATTGGCGACTACTCCGCTTTTACGCCTTTCAGAAGACTTGATGTTTTTGATGATTCAGATGTTCCGCAATTTCGGCTCACATACAATACAGGTGCTGCAATAACTGACTTTTATGTAGTTGAAGAAGGTTTTCTGTTGATTAATCCGTCCAAGGCAAGAGTTGGAATCAACTTATCAGATGTCAACCTTCCAACTGAAGCTTTGGATATAAATGGCGATGTAAGAATCAGACAAATGCCTTTGAATAATACCCTTACCGAGGTAGTTGTAATTGATGCCAGCGGAAAGCTATTCCGAAACACAGCCATTGGATCAGGTGGTGGCGGTGGTGACGCAGATTGGTATGAACCGGGAAACACAGCTCCCAACCACATTGATGATGATATTTTCACTTTTAATAATGTCAGTATTGGAGCTTCAAGTTCATTTTCCTCAAGATTATATTCTTATAATGGAATAGATAATGCTCATCATCAGACAAACATGAAACACAGCATTTATTCAAATACCCTTGTTGACCCAACATATGCAGGTGGTTCAATTTATGGAATTTATAGCTATATGGTAAATTCCAACCCTTTATTAAATGTGAAAAAATTTGCTGTTCTGGGACATACTGCCTGTAATTCAAATGAAACTTTTAATGTAGCCATAAAAGGTGATATTTCAGGCGGTTAAAAAAATATCGGAATTTGGGGAACTGTCCCTTTAGGGGATTTAAATAACTGGGCCGGATATTTTGACGGCAATGTCCAAATTAACGGAAACCTAGTTGTTACCGGCACCTACCCTACCTCTGATATTATCTTTAAGGAAAATATTGAGGATCTATCAGGTGCTTTGGCAATTATCAATCAATTAAACCCCAAAACCTTCAATTTTAAAACCGAAGAATATCAAAGGATGCATTTTTCAGAAGGGCAGCAATTTGGGATGATTGCACAGGATGTGGAACCTATTCTGCCATCACTTGTAAAAGATTGTTATGCTGTTCCTGTGTTTGATTCTGCCGGTATTGAAATCGAACCTGAATTAGAGTATAAATCCTTAAATTACAACGCCTTTATTCCAATCCTGATCCAAGGAATTAAAGAGCAGCAAGACAGCATTGACGCTTTAAAAGAAATTATTTCCTCGTACGAATCCCGCTTCCAGCAAATCGAAACCATGCTCGCTGCCTGTTGCGAAAGCGGTGCAAAAAACGCTGAAGTTGATGTGGAATCTGACATTACCATTTCACTTGATCCTTCTGTCAACGATGAGCAAACAAAACTCTATCAGAACATTCCAAACCCGTTCAGGGAAAAAACAACTTTCAACTACAAAATCGGCAAAACCGGCTTTGTAGAACTTGAAATAACCGACGAATTTGGAAGAATGGTTACTACGCTTGTGGAAACAAACCAGGAAACCGGAAACTATTCGGTGAACTGGGACACAAATGACCTTGCCCCCGGAATCTATTTCTACACTTTGAAAGTGGACGGAATGGTTTGGGTCAAAAAGGCAATCAAGATAAAATAGTTAAACAAAAAATCCCGTCGTAAACGGGATTTTTTTTATTTATTAAAAATAAATTTTTTGGCTTTATTTATCGCCCCCTCAATCCCCGCCGGGTTCTTTCCCCCTGCGGTGGCAAAGAACGGCTGTCCGCCGCCGCCGCCCTGAATTTCGGCAGAAATTTCTTTGATGATGGCTCCGGCATTCAATCCTTTTTCGGCAATCAGATTGTCTGAAATCATCACCGCCACATTGGCTTTACCATCAATTTCAGCACCAAGAATGAGTACCAGGTTTTCAATGTCGGCCTTGAGCATATAGGCAATGTCTTTAAGTGCTGCGGCTGAACTGACTTCCAGCTTTCCTGCAAACAGGTTTATATCGCCTTCTTTCACAATTTTAGATTTCAGCTCCTGTGCAATATTTTTCAGGCGGTCCTTCTGAAACAATTCTATTTGCTTAGCCATTTCAGCATTCTGGTTCATCAGGTCCTCAACCCCTTTCACTAAATCCTTTGAGCCCTTCAATGTGGCCTGCAATCCTTTAATTATTTTAATCTGCTCGTTGAGATATTGCTCCGAATGTCTTCCGGTGATGGCTTCAATCCTTCTGATTCCTGCTGCTATGGCCCCTTCTGAAGTTATTTTGAAAAACCCGATTTTTCCGGTATTATGAACATGTATACCTCCGCAAAACTCCATGGATTCGCCAAATCGAATAACCCTTACTGTTTCACCATATTTTTCGCCAAACAGCGAAACGGCGCCCATGCTTTTAGCTTCATTTATGGGAAGATTGCGCTTTTCATCAAGGGCAATGCATGATCTGACCACATCATTCACAATGGCCTCCACTTTTTCAATTTCCTCATCAGTCAATTTCTGAAAATGGGCAAAGTCGAAGCGCAAATGATCGGGATTGACCAATGAACCCTTTTGCTCTACATGATTTCCCAACACCTGTTTTAAAGCATAATGTAAAAGATGTGTGGCCGAATGATTGGCTGCAGTATGCTCACGATTTTCATTATTCACCACTGCAGTGAACGTTGCATTAAGATTTTCAGGAAGTTCATTTACAAAATGGATGATCTGATTGTTTTCCTGTTTGGTGTCAATGACTTCGATTTTTTCTGTATCGTTTGTCAGATAACCGGTATCACCAACCTGTCCACCCCCCTCGGCATAGAACGGAGTTTTATTTAGAACGATCTGAAATGATTCTTTGCCTTTCATTTTTACCTTGCGGTATTTAACGATCGCCACTTCAGTTTCTATTTGGTCATAACCCACAAACTCAACCTTTTCAATTTTTGAAAGTTCGGTCCAGTCGCCGGTATCAATTTCGGTGGCTTTTCTTGACCTGTCTTTCTGGTTGTTCAGTTCTGCCTCATACCCTTTTTCATCAATATCCAGTCCGTATGTTTTGGCAATCAAAGCAGTTAAATCAACAGGAAATCCGTAAGTGTCATATAGATCGAACACCAGTTTTCCTTCAATAATTTTTGATTTTCCCTGATTTATCAAGGTAATGCAATGCTGGTCAATTCTTTTTAGTCCGGTTTCAAGCGTCCTGTAAAAAGAAATTTCTTCTTCCTGTATGACTTTCTCGATCAACATTTTTTGGGTTTCCAGTTCAGGGTAAGCTTTTCCCATGTGATGAGCCAAAGCGGGAACCAGTCTGAACAGGAACGGTTCTTTAAGGTTGAGTGATTGATAGCCATAACGAACGGCGCGTCTCAAAATTCTGCGTATCACATAGCCGGCACCGGTATTCGATGGCAACTGACCATCGGCAATGGAAAAAGAAATGGCTCTGATGTGATCGGCGATCACGCGCATGGCGATGTTGATGATTTCGGCCTGTTTGTGATTTTTATCTTCGGGGCGGTAATGCAATCCTGAAATATCTTCAATTTTTTTGATCACCGGCTGAAACACATCGGTATCATAATTTGATTCTTTTTTCTGAACAGCCATGCAAAGGCGTTCAAAGCCCATTCCGGTGTCAACATGTTTGGCAGGCAGGGATTCCAGACTACCATCGGCTTTGCGGTTAAACTGGATAAAAACCAGATTCCAGATTTCAACAACAAGCGGATTGCCCGTATTAACAAGCGAAGCGCCATCCACTTTTTTTCTTTCCTCATCGCTGCGCAAATCCACATGGATTTCGGAACACGGTCCGCAAGGGCCGGTATCGCCCATCTCCCAGAAATTGTCTTTTTTGGAACCTTTCAGGATTCGGGCTTCGGGGAGGTATTGTTTCCAAAAGTTAAGAGCTTCAGAATCTGCGTCCAGTTTATCGTCTTTGCTACCTTCGAAATAGGTGGAATACAATCTCTCTTTATCGAGTTTCATGACAGAAGTCAGGAACTCCCATCCCCAGTCGATGGCATCTTTCTTAAAATAATCGCCAAAGGACCAGTTGCCCAGCATTTCGAACATGGTATGGTGGTAAGTATCATGTCCAACCTCTTCAAGGTCATTGTGTTTTCCCGAAACCCTGAGGCATTTTTGGGAATCGGCAATTCTTGGGTATTTGGCGGGAGCATTACCAAGAAAAATATCTTTGAACTGATTCATTCCGGCATTGGTAAACATCAATGTGGGGTCGTTTTTAACAACCATCGGAGCTGAGGGAACAATATGGTGATTCTTTGATTTAAAATAATTTAGGAAGGCATCTCTTATCTCGTTGGCTTTCATCTGATAAAAATGTTAATAATAATTAAATGTCTTAGTATCGTTTTTTTATGGTTTGCAAAGTTAGTTTATTTGCCTAAATTTGTAATAATATAAAGAAAATAATATTAAATCCTTTTGGGGTTTTGTCAAACGGATAATGCATGGCAAAAGGTAAATACAGGTTTAATCCTGAAACATTAAGTTACGATAAAATTCAAAAATCTCTGAAGACGTATCTGATAGCAATGATACCAAGTGCTATTTCAGTTCTCTTCACATCGCTGTTTTTGTATTTTGTGGTGTTTGACTATTTACTTGAATCGCCGAGTCAAAGGCAATTGAGAAAGCAAAACGAGCAAATCACTGCTGCATATAATGAAATGAAAAAAGAGCTTGACCGTATGGATAAAGTTCTGGATGATTTTGCCAAGAGGGATGATAATCTTTACCGGCTCACATTTAACGAGGAACCTATTCCGGCTCGCTTAAGAAATCAGGGTGTTGGAGGATCAAAAGACTATACCGAATATGAAAAATACGAGAATTCTGACCTGATCATTGATGTTGCGCGCAAAATAGACATTCTGGAAAGAAAGATTGTTGTTCAGTCAAAATCATTTGACAGACTGGTTTCTCTGGCCAAAACACGTCAAAAAATGCTTCGTTCTATTCCGGCCATTCAGCCGGTCAGGAAAAAAGACCTCAATCACATCGCTTCATTTTTTGGCATGCGTAAACACCCGATTCTTGGATATGTAAGGATGCATTCGGGCATTGATTTTTCAGCCCAAAGAGGCAAGCCTGTTTTTGTAACCGGTGATGGACGTGTAACCGAAGCCGGATGGTCAAAAGGCGGTTATGGCAGGGTGGTAGTGGTTGACCATGGATTTGGTTATACAACTGTTTATGCGCATCTTAACAGGATCAATGTGCGCGAAGGACAAAAAGTAAAAAGAGGAGAAAAAGTTGGTACAGTTGGAAGTACCGGACTTTCAGTTTCCCCGCATCTTCATTATGAAGTCAGGATGAACGATGTACCCATCGATCCCATCAATTTCTTTTACAGTGATCTTAGTCCGGAAGAATACGATAAAATTCTGGAGCAATCAGAAAAAACAAATTAATTTTCTACTATGAAATTATCAGGTTTTATTTTACTGGTTTTTGTCGGCGCGGCTTTATATACCCCGGCAAAAAGTCAGGCCACCAGCAATATCAAGGATACGATAACGGTAATTGGTGTTGGAGACATGATGCTGGGATCGGGGTTTCCCAGTGCTTCGCATCTTCCCCCCAACGATGATTGTGATGCTTTACTGAAGCCCGTCTGGCATATCCTACAAAACGCTGATGTGACTTTTGGAAATCTTGAAGGATGCTTTCTCAATAGTGGTCCGACAACAAAAAAATGTTCAGACCCTTCGAGATGTTATGCTTTCAGGATGCCCGACCGTTATGTGCATGGATATCTCAATGCAGGATTCGATGTGGTAAGTCTGGCCAACAACCATTCAGGTGATTTTGGTGAAGCCGGAAGAAATAATACCATGAAGCTGCTTGATTCGGTGGGAATTAATTACGGAGGACTGTTAGTCCACCCAACTGCTTCTTTTATGATTGATAGTGTAAAATATGGTTTCTGTGCATTTGCACCAAACTCAGGAACATGTGATGTTAGGGATATAGTATCTGCAGCCGAAATTGTAAAAAAGCTGAAAGCCGAAAATGACATTGTAATCATTTCGTTTCATGCAGGAGCCGAGGGCAGCAGCCGCCAGCATGTTACACGAAAAACCGAAGAGTTTATCGGTGAAAACAGAGGAAATGTTTATGAATTTGCCCATTCGATGATTGATGCCGGAGCAGATGTGCTTTTTGGACATGGTCCGCATGTTACCCGTGCCGTTGAATTGTACAAGGAAAGGTTTATCATCTATTCAATGGGGAATTTCTGCACCTACAGTCAGTTTAATCTTGCAGGCGTAAGCGGATTGGCTCCCATTGTGAAGGTTTTCATGAACAATAAAGGAGAATTTCTTAAGGCAGAGGTTACCCCGACAATTCAGGTTGGTGAGGGCGGATCAAATATTGATTCACAAAAAAGGGTTATTAAAGTTATTCAGGACCTAACCGCTACCGACTTTCCTGAAGGCGTGTTAAATATTTCGAATGATGGTTTGATCACAAAAAAATAAATTATGGATCAGGAATTAGAAATGAATGAAAATGCTGAAGTAAAAGAAAAACTTTATTACAGCATCGGCGAAGTGGCCGAAATGTTCAAGGTTAATCAGTCGCTTATCCGTTTCTGGGAAAAAGAGTTTACCATTATCAAGCCTTATCGAAATAAAAAAGGAACCAGATATTTCACCAAAAAAGACATTGATAATTTTCACCTGATATTTCATTTGGTAAAGGAGCGCGGACTAACTTTAAAAGGAGCGAAGGCAAAGCTCAGGGAAAATCGCGAAGACCAGGAACAGAATTTTGAAGTGGTGAAAAAACTTAAGGAAATAAAAGAGTTGCTGGTGGAGATGAGAGATGGTATTGAGTAGGAGTTTGGAGTTGGGAGGTTTAAATATGAGGCGTTAATCGGAATAAACAATAAAATTTAAATGAAACTTAAGGAAATAATTTCTGTTTTTGAAAAAGAGGCTCCGCTTGCCTGGCAGGAATCCTATGATAATTCAGGTCTGCAGACAGGCGACGAAAATACCGAGATTAAATCGGCGCTTCTTACGATTGATGTTACTGAAGAAGTAGTAGATGAAGCCATTAAGAAAAAATCAAATTTAATTATTTGTCACCACCCGGTAATTTTCGGCGGGATAAAAAAGCTTACAACAAAAACCCCTGTAGAAAGGATACTCCGCAAGGCCATACAAAAAGACATAGCCATTTACGCTGCACACACCAATCTGGATAATATAAAAAACGGTGTTAATTCAAAAATCTGTGACAAACTCGGATTGAAAAACCGAAAAATACTGTCTCCGGTAAAAAACAGTCTGAAAAAGATTGTGGTATTTGTTCCGGAAACCCATGCCGACAAAGTAAGAAAAGCCATTTGCGATGCCGGAGCAGGTCACATCGGCAATTATGATTTCTGCAGTTTTAATGTTCAGGGGACAGGCACATTCAGAGGTTCAGAAGAAACAAATCCATTTGTTGGAGAAAAAGGCAAGATTCATTTTGAAAAAGAAATCAGAATAGAAACCATTATTCCCTCATTTCTTCAAAACAGTGTGGTCAATGCAATGAAATCGGCACATCCATATGAAGAAGTTGCCTATGACATTTACCCAATTGAAAACAAAAACGAAGAAATAGGTGCAGGAATGACAGGGGAACTTGAAAAAGAAATCGAAACCCTGAAATTTTTCAATTTTATTAAAAAGACATTCGGAGTTAAAAGCATCCGTCACACCGAAATTACCAAAAATAAAATCAAAAAAATTGCGGTCTGTGGAGGAAGCGGAAGCTTTTTAATCAGGGATGCCATTTCATCCGGGGCAGATATTTTTATTACCGGTGATGTAAAATATCACCAGTTTTTTGATGCAGAAAACCGAATAATAATCGCAGATATAGGACATTTTGAGAGCGAACGCTTTACAAATGAAATTTTTTATGATTTACTTACAAAAAAATTTCCTAAATTTGCAGTCAATTTTTCGGAAACGAGTACGAATCCAATTTATTATTATTAAGTATGAAGGAAAAGAAAACGAGTATTGCTGAAGTAACTGAGATCTCAATTGAAGATAAACTCCGCGCTTTATATCAACTGCAAAAAGTTGATTCAGATATAGATAAAATAAGAATTCTGAGAGGCGAGCTTCCTCTTGAAGTACAGGATCTTGAAGATGAGATTGCCGGACTCGAGACCAGGATTGCCAATTATGAAGAAGAGGTGAAAAAATTTGATCAATCGATTGTCAAGAAGAAAAACGAGATCAAGGATTCGGAAACCCTTATCAAAAAATATCAGGAACAGCAAAACAACGTCAGAAACAACCGTGAATATGATTCACTTTCCAAGGAAATCGAATTTCAAACCCTTGAAATTCAGCTTTGTGAAAAGCGAATCAAGGAATTCACCAGTGAAGCTGCTCAGATGAAAACAATGATTACCGAATCATCTGAAAGGCTCAATGAGAGAAGAACTGATCTTGATCACAAAAGAAAAGAACTGGAAGACATCATTGCAGAAACACAAAAAGAAGAAACCCAGCTTTTTGATTCTTCACAAGACATTGAAAAAATCATTGAAGACCGTTTGCTGACTGCTTACAAGAGAATCAGGAAAAATGCACGCAACGGTTTGGCAGTGGTTAGTGTTGAGCGTGATGCATGCGGAGGATGTTTCAATAAAATACCACCCCAAAGACAGCTTGATATTAAAACCCGCAAGAAAATTATTGTCTGCGAATACTGCGGACGAATACTTGTCGATCACGATATTATGATTGATTTGGTTGAATAATACCGAAATGAATTATAAAATAGTCCATAGGCCAATTATTTTGTAATTCATTTCGAGTATTAACCATTGTAAAATTATAAAACAGTCCAAACTGTTTTATAATTACAATTGGAATAAAAACATTTGAATATAAAATAAACAGGGGCAATCTAGCGATTGCCCCTGTTTATTTTAAAATGGCGCATTATTATCCTCAAAATCCTTATTTGCAGTAATATCAAAATTCCCCGATTTATCTTCAATATTCATTTTTGAAGAATAACTCGAAAATCCTTCCGGGATTGAAAAGTCAGGATCGAGTTCCACAAACTTGGCCTGTTCTTTAATGAATTTCAATTGCACATCACCTGTGGCTCCGTTACGGTGCTTGGCTATGATGATCTCAGCAATACCAATCAGCGAATTACCTGCTTCATCTGAAGTTAAACCATAATATTCGGGACGGTGTATAAACAATACCATGTCGGCATCCTGTTCGATGGCGCCAGATTCACGAAGGTCGGATAGCTGAGGCTTTTTATTCCCTCCCCTGGTTTCAACTGATCGGTTCAACTGGGAAAGGGCAATTATACAAACCCCCAATTCCTTAGCAATTGCTTTCAGCGAGCGCGAAATCATACTCACTTCCTGCTCACGGTTTCCTTTATTATCACCTCCTGCGCTCATCAACTGCAGGTAGTCAATGATAATGACCTCAACGTTATACTGCATTTTCAATCTGCGGCATTTTGCCCTGAGTTCGAAAATGGTGATGGCCGGAGTATCATCAATATATATTGGTTTGTCAGTAAGATTTTTTATTTTTATTTCCAACTGCTCCCATTCAAACCGCTCCAACCGTCCGTTTTTAACCTTTTCAGAATTCAGTCCGGTTTCAGCAATTATCAAACGGTTTACCAATTGTACCGAAGCCATTTCGAGGGAGAAAATGGCAACCGGACGGTTATGGTCAACAGCCATGTTTCGTGCCAGGGAAAGCACAAAAGCAGTCTTACCCATAGAAGGACGGGCGGCAATGATAACCAGGTCGGATTTCTGCCAACCCGAGGTGATCCTGTCAATCCCTGTAAAACCTGAGGGAACACCACTCAATCCATCTTCACGTTTACTTGCCTCCTCGATCATCTGGATGGCTTCCTTGATCAGGATGTCAATTTTCGTAGTCTCTTTCTTGATGTTTCCTTCCGCCACCTTGAATAACTGGTCCTCTGAGAAATTAAGGAGGTCAAAAACATCAATGCTGTCATCAAAAGCACGACCTTGAATTTCAGTTGAAATCCTGATCAATTCACGCTGAATGTATTTCTGTGCAATAATTCGGGCATGAAATTCAACGTGAGCGGCCGAAGCAACTCTGTTTGTAAGCTGGGTAATATAAAATGGTCCGCCTACCTCGTCTAACAGTCCGTTTTTTCTTAATTCCTCTGTAACGGTAAGAATATCTATAGGCTCAGTGCGAGTTGAAATAGAAACAATAGCGCTGAAAATTTTTTGGTGTGCTTCCTTATAAAAACTATCCGGTTTTAACACATCAAGAACCGTGACAACCGTATTTTTTTCAAGCATTAAAGCTCCCAACACCGCTTCTTCCAAATCCAATGCCTGCGGGGGAACTTTTCCATATTCAAGATTAATAACAGGGGCAGTTTTTGCCTTATATTTTTCAGCCATAATATTTCAAAGTTATGCGGCAAATTTACTACAAACCAACTGGTGAAATTTTATTTCATGGTAATTTCTTTTTAAACAAATGTTATTAACAATTGTTTGAAAAAAATAGCAGTCAGAAAACCAAATTATTATAACGTACACAGCCTCTTTTAATCTTTATTAACTGACAATAATTAAGACAATCGGCAATAAATGAGTATCTTTGAATCCAGATATGTTTATCCTGTCATGAAGACAGCTCAGATACTACAAAATTACTGATTATAAGATTAAAAAATGGCAATACTATCAGGAGGAGTTTTTAAGCAAAGAAAGGCAAAGCCGTTCGATTACAAACCCCGGTATTTCAGTCCGGAAAAACAGGAACTCGAAAGCAGGGTAAATGAATCCAAACGCAAGTACGGTGATCAGGAGGCAAAAAGTAATGTTCCTGATTATGAGACAAATATCCGGAATAACTTTCGTCAGAATAAGGATTACAAAGCGATGAAAGAGCGTAACTTTTCCAGAATGAAACTGATGATCAGGATTATTACAATAAGCATGATACTGATAATCGGAGTTCTTGTTTACCAACTTTTAAGAATGGCTTCTTAGATCCATGTCAGACATCATCAAATTATTACCAGATTCCATTGCAAACCAGATTGCAGCGGGTGAAGTGATTCAAAGGCCTGCTTCGGTTGTAAAGGAGCTAACCGAAAATGCCATTGATTCGGGGGCAATGAGTGTGAGCGTGGTGGTGAAGGATGCCGGACGAACATTAATACAAGTCATTGACAGCGGTTGTGGAATGTCGCCCTCGGATGCGCGCATGTGCTTTGAAAGACATGCTACCTCAAAAATCCGTAAATCGGATGATCTTTTTGCCATACGCACCATGGGTTTCAGAGGTGAGGCGCTTGCTTCGATCGCTGCTGTAGCCCAAGTGGAACTGCGTACCCGGCGCATGGAAGATCAGCTTGGAACCGCAATACAAATCGAAGATTCAAAAGTCATCCTGCAAGAACCGGTCTCCTGTCCTTCGGGAAGTAATTTCCTGATTAAAAATCTTTTTTATAATGTACCGGCACGCAGGAAATTCCTGAAATCAAACAATGTAGAATTCAGGCATATAATCAATGAATTTTGCAGAGTTGCCCTCACAAACGATGGTGTATCCATGACTCTGATACATAACGACGAGGAAATCTACAACCTGCCCGCATCAAATCTCAAACAGCGTATAGTTGGGGTTTTTGGGAAAAATATCAGTCAGAATCTTATTCCTGTTAAAACAGAAACCAGTCTGGTTAACATCTCCGGATTTATCGGAAAACCCGAATTTTCAAAGAAAACTTCAGGCGATCAGTTCTTTTTCGTCAATAACCGGTTTATGAAAAATCCCTATTTTTACAGGGCGGTGATGAAAGCCTACGAAAATCTTATTCCCGGCGACATGTTTCCTTCTTTTTTCATTTATCTGGAAACCGATCCCAAATCCATTGACATCAATATCCATCCCACAAAAACCGAAATTAAGTTTGAGGACGAAAATGCAATCTGGCAAATAATCTATGTAACGATAAAAGAAGCCCTGGGCAAATTCAATGTTGTTCCATCATTGGACTTTGACCGTGATCCTGCTTTTAATGTCCCGGTTTTGAAAAAGGGCGAAGATGTGAGACAGCCTTCCATAACCGTAAATCCCGATTATAACCCTTTTAAGTCCGAAAGACCTGCCGGGGGAGGATACCGCGAAAAGATCCGGCAGGAAAGTGTGAAATACTGGGAAAATATGTATGAAGGTTTAAAAACAGAACCGGCTGTACAAGGCAGTTTGCCTGTTCCAGAGCCTCTTGCTACCGGACAGATCGAAAGTTCATCCAGTTTTTTCCAGTTCAAAGGTCGGTACATCCTTACCTCTGTAAAATCGGGATTGATGGTAATTGACCAAAAAAGGGCACATGAACGAATTTTGTTTGAAGAATATATTGGAGTCATCAATACCAAATCCCTGATATCGCAGAAAACACTTTTTCCGGAAACACTTCAGCTAAACCCCACGGATTATGAGACGCTGAAGGAGATCAAAAATGATTTGCTCAAATTGGGCTGGGAAATTGGCATGAAAGAGAAAAACACCATCGAGATATTGGGCATTCCAGGGTATCACCAATTTGAAAATCCGGCTCAAAATATAGAGAAATTTATTGAGGCATATAAAACCACCTCGCCCGATTTTAATGAGAAAGCTGTGGAAAGAATTGCCCTGTCGCTGGCAAAATCCACTGCCATTCAATACGATGCTACCCTGTCGTTCATGGAAATGAATAACCTGTTTGACCGGCTGTTTGCATGCTCAAACCCCAATTATACGGCTGATGGCAAAAAAGTGATTTCCATCATCCCCACCGATGAAATTGTTAAAAAAATGAATAATTTCGCAAAAAACACTGACGATGAATAATTTTAGATCAGGATTTGGAAATATACCGCCGGTAGTTAAAAATCTGCTGATTATTAACGTGCTGTTTTTTCTTGCAACACTTGTTCTGCAGGCAAGAAACAATTTTGACTTAAACGGATACCTTGGGCTTTATTATCCGGCTTCAGAAAATTTTAAGCCTGTTCAGTTTGTGACTTACATGTTCCTTCACGGTAGTTTTTTCCATCTTTTCTTTAACATGTTTGCACTGTATATGTTTGGAAGGATGATTGAAATGGTTTGGGGTCCAAAAAGGTTTTTCATTTATTACTTTGTAACCGGAATCGGTGCAGCCATCACACAACTAGCCATTGCGTATTTTCAGGCAGCACCAATTGAAGCACAGCTTCCTGCAGAAGCAATTAATGCAGTAATTAAAGAAGGTCCGGCAATCCTTGACACACAAAGAAACTGGTCTGATCCCTTAATTGGAAAACTCAACCTCATTTACAACATTCCCATGGTTGGTGCATCGGGTGCAATTTTTGGAATTCTTCTTGCTTTTGGTATGCTTTTTCCCAACGTGGAATTGATGTTGCTGTTTCCTCCCATCCCCATTAAAGCAAAATACATGGTGATTTTTTACGGATTGGCCGAGTTTTATTTTGGTGTTGCCAACCGCAGCGGTGATAATGTAGCTCATTTTGCGCATCTTGGCGGGATGTTGTTCGGAATTATTTTCATTTTTGTCTGGAACAAACATAAATTTAACCGGTTGAATTGATATGGCAAGCATTGCTGATGAAATAAAAGAAAACTTTAAGAGCGGCTCCATGCTGACAAAACTCCTGTATATTAACATCGGAGTTTTTGTTGTTTCCCTGCTGGTGAGGATGGTTTACTATCTTTATGATAAGAGCTGGATTGATTACGAATTTGACTTTGTCAGGAATATTGCAATTCCTTCTGATCCTGACATTCTTTTAAACAAACCATGGACAGTCTTTACCCACATGTTTGCCCATATTGACCTCCTGCATATTTTATTCAACATGCTTTGGTTGTATTGGTTCGGAAAGATTTTCCTGCATTATCTGGACGGGAAAAAAATGCTTGGACTTTACCTGATGGGCGGATTGGCAGGGGCACTTGTTTACATTGTTTCATTTAATGTGTTTCCGGTTTTTGAAAAGGATGTGCATGTATCGGTGGCCCTGGGGGCTTCTTCCGCGGTTTTTGCCATCATTGTGGCAGTGGCTATGCTGGTGCCCGACCAAAAGCTTTACCTGCTGTTTTTTGGTCCGGTTAAAATAAAATACATTGCTTTGGTTTCGATTGCCATCGGAACAATAATTGGTTTTGAGGAAAACACCGGAGGGAAACTGGGGCATATAGGCGGAGTGATTCTTGGCTATCTGTATATGCTGCAGTATAAAAAAGGACGTGATATTTCAAAGGGTTTTCTTGGATTCTTCTCCTTTTTTGGTAAGCCTTTCAGAAGAAGAAAGAAAATGAAAGTGACCTATAAAAGTCCACCCCGCTCCGATTACGATTACAATGCCGACAAAGCAAAAAAACAGGAGCGCATGAACCTGATTCTCGATAAAATTTCAAAATCGGGATATAACAGTCTGACCAAAGAAGAAAAGGAAATTCTTTTTAAAATGAGCAACCGCAATTGAAAAAAGCACTGAAAATAGCAGTCCTTTCACTGAATATTCTGGCACTGGTTTCATTGCTGTTTTCCTACCTATCAGTTTATGTAAGTCCGGCCTCTTTCTGGCCCTTCGCTTTTTTCGGATTATTTTACCCCGTAATTTTCATTGTAAACCTTTGTTTTCTGGTTTTCTGGATCATCAGGAAAAAATATATTTATGCTGCTGTCATTGGTTTTTTGGTTATTATTGGCTGGAATTTTATTTTCCGCACTTTTCAGATAGACTTTACGGGAACGCGCGAAAGAACGCCCGAAACCCTAAAGGTAATGAGTTATAATGTTAGATTGTTTTGTCTTTACGACTGGAAAGACAATTATCAGAAAAGAGACATGATCATTGAGTATTTTCTCGAAGAGGACCCCGACATACTTTGTTTACAGGAATTTTATTACGAAGACAATCCCGAATTTGAAACACTTGACACTTTGATAAAAGTTCTAAAGGCAAAAAATTACCACACCTATGATGCAGCAGTCTTGTGGGATAATTATCATTTTGGGGTAGCCACACTCAGTTCATATCCAATAGTAAACAAAGGCCACATACATTTTGACAACACATCAAATTGCTCCATTTTTACTGATATTGTTTTCAGGGGAGATACCATCAGGATTTACAACAACCATTTGGAATCCATACGTTTTAAGGAAGCAGAATACAACCAGATTGACAGTTTGACAGAGTCTTTTGATGAGGATAAATACAACGGAATTATTCAGAAACTGAAGCACAGTTATTCAATCAGGGCAAAGCAGGCCGAGATTGTATCGGAACATATCGCCAAATCACCTTACCCCGTGATTGTTTGCGGAGATTTCAACGACACACCGGTATCCTATGTTTACCGCAAGATGAAAGCAGGATTAAATGATGCTTTCAGAAAATCGGGAGCCGGCATGGGCACTACGTATAATGGTAAAATCCCCTTCCAGCGTATTGATTACATTCTCTATGGAGATGAATTCAAATCATCCAATTACACCACCGGAGATATTTCATTATCTGATCATTACCCTATTCATTGTTTGATTGAGTTGGATGAATAAAAGATAATTCATGCCCTGCATGCATTTTGTTTAATGGGTATGTCCTCCCAAATTCCAACACAATCCCATAATTTCCAGGAAATTTCATCAAAAAAAATACCAAAAAGGCTGTAGGCCTTTAATTTATGTAGCCCAATGTGCAACATTGGCATGCAAAAGGCTGTAAGCCTTTAATTATTAACAATTCTTTATCAGTCCACATTTCATTTTTAAAAAAAACTGCCGTATTTTTGCAAATTAAACCTGAATACACTTAGAAAAACGATGAAGACTATTTTATTTGCCCTGACCATTTTCATGGTCACAAATTTATTTGCTCAGAATACCAATGTACCTGTTTCAGTTTCTGAAAATTCTATACTCATTAATGATCCTTCAACAACAATAATTTGGGAAAATCCTGAAAAAGGAATTGGGAATGCTATTGAACTTTCCGGCACTGTTCAGAAGGAATTTACCTGTTTTGGTTTTGGTATTTCTACAGGTTCTGAAATTTTAGACCTTGACGAAATTCAGATTCTTTTCCGCACAAGGGAAAACAATAAACAATGGTCTGAATGGAAAACAACTGAATTCGATGTGTTGCCTTCTGAAACTCCCACTGAAATGTACTGGACTGATTTGTTGTTTAACTCAAACCAGAACCCTCACGCTGATTTTGAAATACAAATTACAGGTTTAAACATTGAAATTTCATCCGTCAGGGCCGATTTTATTAATATTGGTAAAAGTTTACCCGGAATAGAATACTCTGCTCCCAAACCCGGTGGCTGTCCCCCATTCCCCACAATCATTACCCGCGAAACATGGCTGGTACCGTATTACGGTGAACAGTCATACACACCCACCGTTATTTACCCAACCCACGTGGTTATCCACCATGGTGCATCGCCTGATACCTATACCGACGGAGCTGCCGTTGTACGTTCATACTGGAATTATCACGTAAACACCTTGGGTTGGTCTGATATTGGTTACAATTATTTATGTGACAAATACGGAAATCTCTATCAGGGCAGGAAAAACTCTGATATGGAAGGTCAGGATGTGCGCGGAGCCCATGCCGGAGCATCAAATGACGGATCAATCGGAATGAATTTCCTTGGCAATGCCGATGTAACAGTACCAACAACCGTTCAGCTCGAAGCCTGCTACGCTTTGCTCGGATGGTGGTTCGATACCCGCGGTTTTGACCCTACCAGCTCGGCTTCACTCATTTTGCAAAGCACAAGTGCAGCGGCAGTTGTGCCAAGAATTCTTGGTCATAAGGATACCAACATCGGAGGAACATCCTGCCCGGGCGATGTGCTATACGCCCAGCTTGCCACCATGCGCACTCAGGTAAAAGCAGTGATCGACGCCTGTCTTTCGGTTCCCACAACTTCTGTGGCTCCTGTTGCAGGATGGCAAACAACCAATTTTAACGCCTCTTTCACCGATGCCGATCAGGAAATAAGTTTTTATCAGGTGCTTGACAACAACGGAACCGAATGGCGCGCCAACGGCTCACACGGATTTATCAATGATAATTTTACTTCGGCCATTCATCCGGACTGGACTTCCATTTCGGGTAACTGGATCATCAATTCAGGTCATTTGAATCAAACCAATGAAGATTCGAGCAACACCAACTTTTACATTCCGGTGACTCAGGTTTCCGGAAATGCTTATATATATCATTTTCAGATGAATATTGGTGGTTCGGGGAGTAACAGGCGGGCCGGACTGCATTTTTTCTGTGATGATCCCGACATGATACAAAGAAACAATTCGTACATGATCTATTTCAGGGCCGACAACAATAAATGTCAGATTTACAAAGCAGTTGATGACAACATTACCTTGTACACTGATGATGACTGCACCGTTGCAGCCAACACCTGGTATGACTATAAAATTATTTTCAATACAACAACAGGAGAAATTTCGGCTTTCCAGAATGATGTGCTGGTTTCTTCCTGGACTGATCCATCGCCCTATACAGCAGGAGGTTATCTGTCATTGCGCACAGGAAATTGCAACGTTCAATACGATGATGTTAAAGTGTACAAGTCAAGGACAGCCACTCAAAATGTTACTGTAGGAAGTACCTCGGCACAGGTAAGATACTGCAACTCATCACCTTCAACCCCTTCGTGTCGCATTAAATCAGTTGTCGTCAGTGAGTTTGATAAAATATCCCTGATCGATGGTGAAGATGTAAATGTTGACTGGACTGCCCCAGCTTCTTTCCAGGTATATGATGGCATCGCATCAGACATTGATACATTTTACCTGAATACAGAAATCACAGGAAGCTGGGATGCTACAACCGACGCAAACTCAGGTGTTTCATTTTACGAATACTGCGTGGGCACCAGTTCGGGTGGAACAGAAATTGTTGGTTGGACGAACAATGGAACAAGCACTGAGTTTACCCTGACAGGTTTGTCACTGACATATTCTACTGATTATTTTGTTTCGGTAAGGGCAAAAAATAATGCCGGCATATATTCAACTGTGTGCATTTCAGACGGGCAATATCTTAAAGAACCCTTTGCTGAACCCGTTTGCAATTTTACCTGGTCATCGGCTGAAATTTGTGCCGGCGATTCAATAGTGTTTATCTCAAATTCAACAGATGCCACTGCCTATTCATGGAGTATTACCGGAGGAATTCCTTCATCATCATCCAGTTCGAATGTTGTGGTTTATTTCAGTGAGCCCGGAATTTATACTGCATCGCTTTCGGTAACCGGACCAGGAGGAACAGATGAGCTTTCACAGGATTTTGAGGTGATTATTCATCCCATTCCACTTGCACTTTTCAATGCAATAGAAACATATCTGCAAATTCCGGAAGCCGTTGCCACATTTGTAAACAATTCGGAAAATGCAGACTGGTATCACTGGGATTTTGGAGACGGAGGGACCTCTTCCGATCAAAATCCCTGGCATGAATATACCTCAACCGGGATGTTCGACATTTTACTAGTGGCAGGAAATGAATATTGTGGAGCCGATACTACTCTTCTCACTTCTTATATCGAAGTAGTTGACCTGACAGATGTTAATGAAATAACCAAAAACAACATTACGTTATATCCCAATCCATTCACTGATGCATTTACAATAACTTCAAATGAATCTTTATTGGGTTCCAAAATAAAACTCATTGATATTACAGGTAAAGAAGTATTTTCGACCATTATTGAAAAAAATGTACTGAGTGCGGAAATAAAAATTCAGGAAGAACTTTCATCAGGAATCTATACCATTCAAATCTTTAAAAACGGTAAACAAAATAACCTGAGGATCATCCGCCGGAAATAATACCGGTTGAAAATAGTTTGTTTTGCTCTTTTTTGCTTCATTATTTTAACAAAACTGCCATACAAATACTTGAAAAGGCATAATGTTGCACACAGTAATACCTTTTTTAACGATAATAAAAATATCGTTCATGTTAAGAATAAAAAAGATTATCAAAAAAAAATAGTTATTCTGTGTTTTTTGATTAATTTAAAGGAAAAATTTTTATGACCTTCAGCGGAGAAAAATATCAATGGAAAAATAAGATAATCCTTATTGTTGAGGACGAAGACATAAATTATTTCATCATTGAAAAGCTTCTCAGCAGCAGCAATGTAAAAATCCTTTGGGCAAAAAACGGCCAAAAAGCTGTGGATTTATGCCTGTCAGATGAAAAAATCGATTTGGTATTAATGGATTTGCAGTTACCTGTTATGAATGGATTTGATGCAATGAAAAAAATTAAAGAGCATAAAAAAGAACTTCCAATAATTGTTCAGACTGCCTACGCCATGAAAAGTCATAAAGAAAGAGGGTTTGAGGCCGGAGCAGATGAATATCTTACTAAACCATACTCTGAAGAAACTCTTTTAAAAGCAATTGACAAACACATGAAATAGCTTATTAAACAAAAAAAACGCCGGAAAACCGGCGTTTTTTTTTCTATTTTTTCTTCCTTTTTGGAACCACGCTCATAATAGGAATATCCGCCGTATGGATAATTTCCTTTGCAAGTGAACCGATAAAATATTCAACAATTTCGGCCTCCTGCTGAGTCATGATCAACATGAGATCACCATTAACCTTTTTTGAATAATTGATTAGAGCTGCAGCCATTTTTTCATTTTTGGCAGCAGATTTTACAATACTGCTATCGCATTCGACACCCTCGTCCCTGATGTGTTGCTTAACCTTTTCAAGCTGTGTTTTTAGTCTTCTCTTGATATACTCGTCGCTGGTAGTAACCACAGAAACTGCCCAAACTTTGGAGTGGAAAAACTTAGCCATCTGGATAGCTTTGCTAACCTTTTGGTTGGTTTCTTTGGTAAGGTCAAGTGGCAGAATAATGTTGCTGCAGCTTTTTCTTTTCGCACTGTCTTTAACAGTAACAATGGGGCAATTGGTTTCACGGATCAGACGAAGTGCATTTGATCCAACAATTTTTTGCATGATGTTCTTTGAACCGGTAGTTCCAACAACAATCATTTTTGCATCAATATCATCAGCTACTTTGATAATGGTATCGATCAATTTTCCCTTTTCCAGGATGGTTGAAACCTTAACATTCTCTTTTTTGGCAATTATTTCGGCATAGCTTTTTAGCTTTTCTTCAAGCTTTTTTACTACATCCTTCTGTTCTTTAGGAGAAAAAACGCTCCAGAGACCGCCTGAATCAACTATAATATGAAGAAGTACAATCTCAGCCTGTGAAAGACGGGCAAAGATGTATGATTGTTCGAGACCGCTCATTGAGTGCTCCGAAAAATCCAACGGAACCAGAATTTTATTTGTTGCTTGTGTCATAATAATTGTATAGTTTTGAATATTAATTATCAGGATGCAAAAATATTATTTCTGAACGATGAAAACAATAAAAGAATCAGAACTTATCATTAATAATGACGGAAGTGTGTATCATTTACATTTACGGCCTGAACATATAGCCGAAACTATTATTTTAGTTGGTGACCCGCAACGCGTTGAAGTGATCTCAGGTTATTTTGATAAGATAGAGCATAAAATATACAACCGTGAATTTATCACACATACAGGATATTATAACGGGAAAAAGTTGTCGGTGATTGGAACCGGTATCGGCACCGATAATATTGACATAGTGGTAAATGAACTGGATGCCCTGGTAAACATTGACCTTGAAAAAAGAACCGTAAAAAAAGAACTGAAAAAGCTTAATTTAATACGCATTGGAACATCCGGAGCCTTACAGGGAAATATTCCCATTGATTCTTTTCTGATTTCAGAAATGGCTTGTGGTTTCGACGGCTTATTGAATTTCTACGGAAAAAGAAATGATATTTGTGATCTTGAGATTGAATCTGCTTTCAAAAAGCATACGGGATGGAACCCGCTTCTTACATCACCCTATTTTATTAAGAGCTCGGATTATCTGTTCAATTTATTAAAAGAGAAAGCTGTTCAGGGTGTTACCATTTCGGCTCCTGGTTTTTATGGGCCACAGGGCAGGGTTCTGCGACTCGAGACTGCCGACCCAAAACTCAACGACAAAATTGAAACTTTTGAATTCAAAGGAAAAAAAATCACCAACTTTGAAATGGAGTGTTCAGCTTTGTACGGATTGTCTACTTTACTCGGACATAATGCAATAACTCTCTGCGCTATTATTGCAAACCGTGTTGGAAAAAAATACAGTCCCGATTACAAGAAAACCGTTGTCAAATTGATTGAATATTGTCTTGAAAAGCTGACAAAATAATTTTTCAAATACAAAACTGATAATTAGAATTTAAAGGATAAACCCAGTCCGAAAACTTCCATAAACTGAGCCCGCGGACCCCTTTTAACAATATTCTGGTTATTATCGTATATATTAATCATCACATCATCATCGTAAATGAGACGGGTTTGAATGTTTGCAGACAAAAACTTATTTATTTTCATGGCGATGAGCAATTCCCAGTTCACGTCAATGTTTTGAGGTTTATTTGAATAATTCGAGAACAAATCGAGTTTGGTGGTAAGTGCCACATTTTTCATGAGGTTTGTTTTAAACATGGATTTCAGATAACCTCCAAATTCCTTTCTGGATTTTTCACCAACCTCCAAACCGTATTTAACTGTTAATGAGGCATCGTTTACAAATGTAACTTTGCCGGTAACCGGAGCAAAAAACACGGTAAAATTATCGCTGGGTTTATAGTCAAGTCCCATGGCAATCAATAAATAAGCCGGAGCCATAAAGTTTGAGACCGTCACATTTGAGTCCGGAAAATTGTAATCGGGAGTTCGTGTCATTTGCGATTTAAAATTGAGCATTCCGGCATAATACCAGTTTTTATTGAATGCCACCCTACCGTATTTTGATGAAAAATCGATCCGGTCCTCACTTTTCTGAAAAATGCTTGCATCCTCATTTCCCTGTTTTATGGTACCATATCCCAAATCAAGCGTATTGTCCCATGTGGATTTTCCCTTTTTATAATTGGCAAACAAATTAACAAGACTGTTTAATGCGATTGAATTTTTACCCCCTGCAGCCCAATTTTTAACGGTAGTCTGGGCAAAGTTAATAGTTGTAACACCACCCATTTTCCATCCTTCAGTGGAATCCTTTGCTTCCTTCTCTTTGTCTTTTTTGGGTGTTTTAATTTTATCCTCAAGTTCAGTAACCTGCGAATAAGCGCACATAGCATAAACAGCCAAAAATAAAGCTATAACAATAGTTCTCATAGTTGCAATTTTATATCGCAAAATTATAAATAAAAAGGGGGGATAAAAAAAAGGGGGGATAAAAAAAATGTCCGCAGTTGGCGGACATTTTCAATTTTTTATTAAGCCGGGTGGATTGCTTCAACCGGACAAACATCAGCACATGCACCACAATCAGTACAAGTGTCTGGATCAATTTTATAGATGTCACCTTCTGATATCGCTTCAACTGGACATTCGTCGATGCAAGAACCACAAGCTGTGCAATCGTCTGAAATTTTGTAAGCCATTTTTTTTAATTTTTGGTTAATAATTACCACAAAGATATCTGTCAATTTTAAAATAGAAAAGATTTTACCTGTTTTTTTGTCTAAAAAATACCTGTAAAAGCCTAAATGATTGTGTTATAAAACATTGTACTTGTTAAACCTCTTAATTTTTCTTCTGACTTTTTTATTCATATATGCACGATTCTCACCAATGCACATTAAATTTGCAGAATATATGCAATTCAGTACCCAGGAAATATTATTTGCATTCGGACTAACACTTTTCGCAGGGTTGGCAACCGGTATCGGAAGTATTTTGGCTTTTTTCACAAAGAGCACAAACAAGAAATTTCTTGCTGTGTCTCTTGGTTTTTCTGCAGGAGTAATGATTTATGTTTCCATGGTGGAGATTTTCTTCAAAGCAAAAAATGCCTTGATCCTGGATCATGGTGAGAAAATAGGATATTGGATAACCATTGCAGCTTTTTTCGGAGGTATTCTTATTATTGCCATCATTGATAAGCTTATTCCTGAAGCCGAAAATCCACACGAAATGAAAGGCGTAGAAGCTATTCCTAAAGATAACGATCCAAATAAAAAGCTCATCAGAATGGGTCTTTTCACTGCACTGGCAATCGCCATCCATAATTTTCCTGAGGGAATGGCTACTTTTGCAGCCGGACTGGCCGATCCATCTATTGCTTTGCCCATCGCCGTTGCTATTGCAATTCATAATATCCCCGAAGGAATTGCCGTTTCTGTCCCCATTTATTTTGCAACCGGAAATAAAAAGAAGGCTTTCTGGCTTTCATTTTTATCAGGGCTCGCCGAACCGGCTGGTGCCATTATCGGATTTCTGATTCTGGCACCTTTCATGAACAACACTGTTATGGGAATATTATTTGCCTCGGTGGCCGGAATTATGGTTTTTATTTCTCTTGATGAATTATTACCTTCGGCCCGTGAACATGGCGAGCATCATTTGTCAATTTACGGACTTATTGCCGGAATGATCATAATGGCTGTTAGTCTTGTTTTGTTTGTATAACTTAATTTTTTTCATATGATACAGAGAATTCAAACTGTTTATTTACTTTTTTCACTGATTGCTTCAGTGGTAATGTTTATTGTGCCGGTTATTGGCTTAAATAGCGCCTCATTTAAAATTACAGACGAAGGTTTTACTTCTCTTGGAATACTTACCGGAGCAATTTGTGCCATTTCATTTGCTACAATTATTCTTTTCAAAAAACGCACCCTGCAAATCAGACTGTGCCTGTATAATATGATCCTGTTCTTTTTCTTTTACGGATTGCTTTATTACATCTTGCATTCCAATGAGATTTCAATCTCTGATGTCGATTTCGGATTCGGAGTCATCCTCCCGGCAATATGTTTCATCCTTACTTTCTTGGCTTTCAGAAGTATCAGAAGAGACGATGCTTTGATTAAATCCATGGACAGATTGAGGTAGGGTTGGAAGTCTTTAAAGTCGAAAGTCTTTAAAGTCGAAAGTCCTTAAAGTCGAAAGTCCTTAAAGTTCGGAGTTGAAATTCTGAAGTGGGAAGTCAGAAGACGGAAGACCGCCCTCCTTCGCTAAAGCTACAGAGGGTAAAAAGTCGGAAGTATTGATTAACCCTTTGAATCCAAAAAAGCAAACAGCCTGACCACCTTTGCTGAAGCTTTGGTGGTTAAAAAAGGCCAGCTCAATTCAGCCCCGGCTTTGTGCCTCCCTTAGGTCGCCGAAGGCTTGCCGTAGGTGAAACGCTATAGCTTCAGCGACACGCGGTCAAGTCGGAGGGTTAATAAGCCTGGAGGGCTTATATTATGGTAGCCCCGGGCAATTGCCTAGGGGCCCGCCGGCCACAAACACATCAGAACGAAAAACCCCATTCCGGCGGAAATGAATGATTAAATTAATTAAAAGGTAAGATTATAAAGCCCATCAAGTCGAAAGTCCATCAAGTCAAAAGTCCATCAAGTCAAAACCCATAATCCACAAACTAAATAAGTTCTTTTGTTATAAACTGCTTAGTTTAATTCTATTTTTTGTAATTTTGCAATAATAAAAATACAATTACCGTTTTCTTTTAGATGAGGTTTTTAAAACAAATATCAATCGTTTTCCTGATTTTTTCCGCAATGAATTTATCTGCGGCAAAATTGCTTATCCCCATGGATGATTCACAAAAAAATCACCTCAAAGCATACGGTATCGCATATTGGTCACTTCAAAATGCTGTCGAAGTGCAGTGGCTCCTCAATTATCGCGGTGGCAGTTTCATGATAGACAATCTGAAAGACATCGAAAACGAATGCATCATTCGCGGCGTAAGTTATGAAGTGATTGCTGACGCCCAGGCCAGTGGCATTCTCAATGAAATAAGTCAGGCCGATGTAAACATGGATGCAGTCAAACTTGAAAAAGCTCCGAAAATTGCAGTCTACACTCCGCCCGGCAAACAACCCTGGGACGATGCCGTTACCCTTGTACTTACCTATGCTGAAATTCCCTATGATGCAATTTATGACAAGGAAATTATTGACGGCAAGCTGGCCGATTATGACTGGCTTCACTTGCACCATGAGGATTTTACAGGACAATACGGGAAATTTTATGGTGCTTACAGATATGCTGCATGGTATCAGGAACAGCAAGCCGAATCAGAAGAAATGGCCAAAACTTTCGGCTTTGAAAAAGTATCTGAATTAAAACTTTATGTTGCCAAAACAATAAAAGCTTACGTTCAGAATGGCGGTTTCTTATTTGCTATGTGCTCCGCATCTGATACTTATGATATTGCTTTGGCTGCCGAAGGCGTGGATATCTGCGACGGAGTATTCGACGGTGACCCAATGGACCCTCAGGCCCAGTCGAAACTTGATTACAGCAAAACTTTTGCTTTCAAAGATTTTACCATCACTAAAAACCCCCTTGAATACGAACATTCGGATATTGATGTGTCACATACCAGAAAAGTTGCTGAAAACGATGACTATTTTGCTCTGTTTGAATTCTCTGCAAAATGGGATCCTGTTCCTACCATGCTTTGCCAAAATCACACCAGTTTAATCAAGGGTTTCATGGGACAGTCTACTGCCTATAATAAAGATAAGGTCAAATCGAATGTCTTAATCATGGGCGAAAACAAAGCAGCCAATGAAACCCGTTATCTACACGGCGAATTTGGTCAGGGCACATGGACTTTCTATGGCGGTCACGATCCTGAGGATTTCAGACATTATGTGTATGATGAACAGACTGAGTTGGAACTTTTCCCCAACTCTCCGGGCTACCGCCTGATACTGAATAATGTGCTTTTTCCTGCCGCTAAAAAGAAAAAACTTAAAACCTGACCGTGCAAGAAATTACCGGTAAAAAATATTTACTGCCTCTTACCTTAACAACCTTATCGGTTGCGTCATTCTTTCTGAGGTTTTTTTCCCTGCAACAAACAGAATTTGCCAACGGGTGGGATGGCTATTTTTATCTTGTCCAGCTGAAATCCTTTTTCGAGGAGGGCAGCATGCATTCGTCCGATTATTCGCTCATTTATCCATTAATGTTTGTGATACAATGGCTTACGGGCGATTACGTTCTGACTTACAAAATAACCTCTGCCCTGCTTTGTGCACTGTTCACTCTGGCTGTTTCTGTTTTTGTATTAAGATATTCCAAAAACAAAACTCTTTCTTTAATGGCCGGGGCTTTCACCGTTTTTAGTCCGCAACTCACCTTTTTCGTATCGCAGTACCCGAAAAACCTTTTGGGGGTTGATATGCTGATTTTATACATGGCTTTTTTCAGGCACCGCTATAAGGCGCTACCGGCCGGACTGTTCATCCTTAACCTTTTCGGGCATCGTGTTACTTTTATTCTTTCAGTTGTTTTTACCATTTGCATGTTTCTTTCACAAAAACACCTGAAATGGCTCTTATATGGTTTCCTTGGAATTGTGACATTGGGTACCATTACCGTTCTGATTCCCGGATTGATTAACCTGCATGATTTTGAAAGGTTTTCAGGAGAGTTTTCTTTGACTCCGCAATTTGCACCGCTCTCATTTATCAACGAGTTCACAAATGAAAAGCTCACCATGCTATGGAAAGCAGAAATTATGTTTGCAGTTCTGTTTTACGCTTTTTCGGTTTTTCTTTTAGTGCGGATGTTTCTGAAAAAAGAACATAACCGCATCCATTTTTCACTGATTATTTTATTTGCAATTCTATTGTTTCCCTTTTTCAGATGGTCACTCGAAGGGTTCAGCTTCAGGATGTACCTGCTTTTTGTAATTATGGTTCCGCTTCTGTTTATCAATCTTCCGGGAAGGTTAAATACTGCTTTTATGGTTACCATTCCTTCACTGCTTGTGTTATCTTTTTTTTCAACCCAAAGCTACGATCCGCAAAAGCACGATCCACCTTATGCAAAATATGAGGTTGTGGCGCAGAAAGTCAGCCAATCCGGATTTGATATTGAATTGATCATCGGCCACAAAGCCCTTGCCGAATATGTTACCTATTCATCGGGAATTGATGTGATGCCCTGGATTCCCGATTACAAAATAGAAAAGGAAAAATTGTGGAGAATTGCTGCAGATGTCCGTGAACTGGAGCTAGAATACTACATCGGCGAAGAAAACATGAAATATGTGAAGCGTCTTAACATGGGATATTTTCTTATCCGCGAGGACCTTTGGCAGCTTTTCTTAAAGCTTGTTATTGAAAAAGACAATGACACAGAGCTGTACAACAGGGTAAACACCTGGAAAAATCCCAGTGAGGTTCGGCCTTATTATTTGGGGAAGAATCGGTAAGTTTATTGAAAACTGAGTTAAATCAATTTAAGCCACCATTTTATGTTCTTGCAAAAACAATCAAAGAATTAATTTCACCTTTATCCGCCTGTCTTACAGCCGTTAAATAATTAGTTCTGGCCACTCCTCTTTTGTTCAAATCATATCTATTCCATGAAAAAACCGGTTTGCCAAAAATTTGGCTTATTATTATATCTGCAATCAATCTCGAGTGCCTGCCATTACCATTTGGAAAACAATGTATAGTCACAATTCTATGTTTAAATCTAATGGCAAATTCATCATCAGTATATGTTTTGTTCTTTAGCCAAAAGAGACTATCATCCAATAACTGCCTTAAACAAATTGCTATTTGATACTTTTCAACGCCAATATTCTTATTGGTTTTTCTAAATTCACCTGCCCATTCCCATACATCGGAAAACATTTTTTTATGGAGTTCCCTGACAAAATGTTCAGAAAGAATATATTCCGGATTCCATTTTTTTCCAAAAGTCAACTGAATTGCTTTTTCAATATTAAATTGCTCAAATTCATCTAACTCACCCCTGGTTGTAATTGATTTTATCAATAATCCTTCTTTTTCATCTTCATCAATTGGTGTTTGTCCTTCAATATATTCAATTTTTAATCCCATAAGTACTTTGGCATTTTAATTTTAATTTCATCTGCTCTGTTTTTTATTGCCTTTTTCAGTCTTGATTTTGAATTTTTCTGATTTTCAAGCTGCATTGTTTGTGAAGTTCGCATAACAATTTCTGTTGCAATCTCCAGTGCTCTGGCCTCAATCATTTCCTCAATGGTTTTTTCCTTGGGGACAAACCCATAAACGAGCTTCATATCAATTGCAGCCCCGGCTTCCCTAAGCCCTTTTAATGTAATTGATCCGTTGGCTTCGCGTGCTTCTAACTCTTTTACACTTTGCGGAGATATTTTTAACCGATTACCCAATTGTCTCAATGACATTTTTAAGGCAGTCCGTATGGTATGCACCCAACCCTTTTGAGGCATTTGCACTGATCTCAAAGGATAAAACACAGCTAATTTTCTATCAACCTGTTCAATCAGTAATTTTTGTTTTAAAATATCCATCAGGTTATATCTTTAATTTTATTTGTCAAATATAAGGTTATAATATGATATTTGCAAGTATTATTTAAGGTTAATACCTGATTTTTTTCAATTTATCAGAAACCTGTTTCATATTTTCAGATATGCGTTGGAAATAGTTGACCACATTCATTGTTTTGGTAATATTTTGAAAACTACAATTTTATTTTAATTTTGTCAGATACAAACAGAAACCATATGAAATCAATTATCGTGTCAGTGTTATTCGCTTTTTTAATAATACTACTTAATGGTTGTGGAAATAATTGCCGCACACCAAAAGAAACGCTGGACGCTTTTGTTGCCATGGATAAAGGACTAAATGATGCTTTGGTGCAAATTGAACAGCAAAATGAAATGATTTATCAGGAGTTTGAAAAACAATACCAATTATCAAAAAAAAAGGTTGAGAAATGGAAGAAATTAGCCGATGCAGTAAAACTTAAGTCAGAAAAACTCAGCAATGGTATAAACGATATTAAGGTTAAAATCATTAAGGAAGCAGATGAAAATATGTCTTTATTTCTTAAAGATGGTATAATGAAGGTTGATGCAATTAAAATTGCTTCAAAAGACAACATAGATTTTCCAAAGAAAGTTTTGTTTGATGATGCTGCTGGTAGTTTACTCAGAAAAAAAATGGAAAATTACCATGAATTTTTAGAAAAAATATTGCTTGATAATAAAGCAGATGAAGAAATTATTCAGAAAATAAAGTTATTACTTAATACCGGGAACCATATTTCTGAGGATGGTGAAGAAATAACATGGGAAGAATATTTGTTTGAGGGAATGCCTTTGATATCAGTTATTGCAATGCTTACAAAAATTCAACTTGATGTTAGAATTGCTGAGAATTTAGTAACATTATTTTTTATGAGACAAATATCAGGAGATGATCATTTCAGTTTTAAATTAGAAGCATTAGTTCTGTCCAAAGCCACAGAAATTATCGAAGGAAGCGATTATCAGGCTGAAATTTTTCCGGCTGTTTTTGACACTTTGGTAAGACCAGATATATATATTGGTGATTACAACCCCGAGACCTTCGAATTAGGTAAAAACGCAATTAAAATAAATATTCTTAATAATGGCAGGGGAAGGTATATTATTAAAGATCCATCCTTAGGGGAACACACTTATAAAGGATTTATCAAATTGTCAACACCACTTGTAGACAAATACTATCCTTTTGAAGGGAAATATAGAGTTTTGCCAAGAAAATAGAATAACATGAAAAACTTAACAGCAATAATGTTTGCAGCTGGCATAGCCATTTTCTCTCATTCATGCACTCCAAAGGAAGAAAAAAAGCAGGATGAAATGGTGGATGCATTTGTTATTGTCAATGATGGCTTTGAACCAAGCAACGAAGTCACCGATTATAGCAATGATCTGATTTATTCGGAATTTGAAAAACAATACGCAATCAATAAAACCAAAATCAAGCCATGGAGAGACAAAGCAATGATAGTAAAAAGCCATGCCGATGAGTTGATTAATTTTATGGAAGATTGCAAAATAAGGATTTTGGAAACCGCATCAGAACAGGAAGCCATAGTTAAGAAAAATGGAGCGAGAACCATAAACTTATCCAAAGTTGATAAAAAAGACAACCAGATAACTCCAACCCAAATAATGATTGACGAAGAAAGGGGAATCCAATTAAAACAAAAGATTCATGATTTTAGTGATTTTTTAATAAAGATGATAGAGGGGGAAAGGGGGAATGAAAGTGTAACCTTAATTAGTGGTCTTCTTAATGTAGAGGACCATATGGGAGAAGAGGGAGATTTTCATTCATGGGAGTCCAATAATTTTGAGTATCTTCCTTTAATGGCCGTCATTACCATCCTTTCAAAGATTCAGGGAGATGTTCGTAATGCCGAAAACATTGTGCTAAGGTGGTTGTTGAGCAATATTTCCATGGATGATAATCAAACCCTGATTGGCTTTTGTGCGGTGGTATGTCCGTCGGATGCAAAATTGAATTATGGTGAGGATTTTAAAGCAGAGGTATTTTTGCCATTAAGCCAGTTGAATCAAAATGTTGAGATTTATCTGGGAGAGTTCGAAAAAAGCACCCTGGAACCAAAGCCGGGGGCAAAGAAATTAAAAGTTACTGACCAGGGAATAGGAAAAGTATTCATCAAAAAACCTGCTGTGGGAAAGCACAGTTTCAAGGGTTTTATCAGAGCAAATGTGGATGGTAAAATCGGGGTGTGGGATTTTTCAGTTGATTTTTTGGTGGAATAGAGAATATTTCATAACGAAGATATTAGAGGTTTCAAATCCGTAAATTTTTTATAACGATACTAACACAAACCCTGGCTGCTGATAAACTTATAACAAATTGATTTATATATCTTTTTTTGGGAATTTATTCAATTAGGCGCAGGGTTTAGCAACATTCCATTTTTTTTCTTGCATAAAAAAATCGTTTTCATTTCCACCGCAACAGCATCATCTTTCTTAATAGCCCTTTGGGCGGCGGTTATTACCGGTTTACACCTTATTTCTACAGAGAGTACGGTGCTCTGCACCTTGTAAGCATTTTATTGGTGCAGAGCACCTTGCCCTCTGTAGAACATATCAAGCAAAATAAAAAAAGGTGCAGAGCACCGTGCCATTTTATTTTATTATTTATTTTTGATTTTGCCTGCAGGCCTTATTATTCCTTTTTTTCTTTCAATTCAAGGGTAAAGCAGAAATAATCAACCCGCCTCCTTTTTGAACTACAATATTTTCTTTGATGTTCATGTTTAGTTTTCCATTATTTTTCATCAATAAAACACCTCCGTTTTCAATTATTAAAGTTCCTTTCCAGATTGAATTATTGACTCCCGAAATTGTACCTCCATCCAAAATAATTTTACATCCACTTTTTATAACAATTCTGGCTTTGGCAGGAAGCTCAATTTGAGAGGTAATAGTTAATTCGGTCCTGTTTTCTATAATTAAATCCTCAAAAAGTCTTTGGAAAAAATTCCAATATTCCTTTTTTGAAATGATCAATGGCTTATCTGAATCATAACAATCATCATTAATGTATTTATTTATAGTGAAAAATCGAGTTGATCTCTGCATTTTTGCAATTTGCAACGGTGATAGATATGTTCTGCTGCCTACCTGATTGGACATAATGTTATTTGTCAGGCGGTCATGATGTAGCAATGTTGTATCATAGGGATCTGCATCCCAATTGTATAAAGGCAAGGATTTACACTCTTCACTATTACATGAACTTGTTATATGCGGTGCATTTCCGGGAAAAGGTAATCCAAAAACATCATAATGCCAGTCTTCATTTTCCTTCATTTCCTCAACCGTTTTTCCTGTACCCCCTCCCAGATATGTGTGTCCAAGTCCGAAATTATGACATGTTTCATGAACAATCCCTCCAATATTTGCCCAATCTCCACAAGTCGGATCGGCTTCTTTCTCATTGAATCCTTTTACAAGTACTTGTGATAATTTTTTTGAACAGTCATTAAACAAAGGAATTGACCCATAGGATTGCTTATTTTCGGATTCCGTAAAAAAGATATTTATCTCGTTAAAATGATCAGGATTTCTATTATTATCTGAACAAACAAATATTGAAAACGGACTACTATTTCCAATTATATTCTCTAATTCTCTGATGTTGTTTGAAGAAAAACCCTTACTGTTCCTGTAGAAATAAATATTATTTAATTCAAAACGAATTCGGGTATCTGCAATTGAGACAACACCATTAATGTAATCTGATGGTGGAAAGAGTTTACTAAATCTTTGATTCAATCCATTATATAAATACAATAACCTTGGAACACCATACTTTTTAGAATACTCAGAATTATCATTGATGTTTTGGAAATTACCTGTTCCATCATCTTTTTGCATTACAATAAAGTTTATCATTACTGTTTTAACAGGCGAATCAGGTGAAGGAATATAATTAATTAAGTTTTGGTATTTTTCATAATATGTTGGAAATTGACTTTTTAAAGTAATTTCATTTTCTGAATTATCTTCTTCCAACGTCTCATTGCATGAGATAATTGAAAATATTAGCAGTATTATGGCACATGGTTTCAACATTCAATACATTTATAGCTATTATCAATACCCATAATTCTGCACCCAATGATACCCATACTTTTCATCCTCATAACGGTAGCATCCACAATAAACCCATTTTGGATCGATGGTGTTGTAACGATGTCCGCGTGAGCTGATGCCGTCATCAATGAGCAATTCAATAACCGGAACACGGGCGCTTTCAGAGGAATTTCCTGCCCCGTTTTCGTTGCCGCTTTTTAATTCAGGACATTGTTTAAGGATTCGGTCCCAGGGCATGCTGCCATCACTGCCTTCATGGGCAAAGTAACCACGCTTTTGGGAATCCTGTCCGTGCAGTTTGGCGGCCTTATATACACATTCGCTGGGTTTTAATATGGTCAGGGGTTTCATGGTGTCGAGCTCGGCAATGATTTCCATTCCGGCTTCATATTCATCCGGACTTAATCCGCCCCATGCGGCACTTTGCTGACTGAGGTATTCGGCAATGATTTTTGAATACACTTTGGGATAGGCCCGTGCAAAATTAATTTCGAGAATCATGCGCTTTTCGGCAGCCGACATGTATGTGGCATTTTTGGCTGTGTTCAGTTTGTTGAAATCCACACCTGAGCTGTCAACCCTTTCATTAAATGTATATTCAATTTTTATGCGGTCGCACCTGAACCCGAAATTAAAGCTGTACCCGGTAAGACTCTTATTAAAATAAAGTCCGATATATAAGCAGTTGGGGTCATGCACATTATTTGAAATGTCACATACATAGGACAGGGCATCATCAGAAAGTGTTCCGCTTGACGAGCCCGAGGCCGAACCGCACAGGGTGTTTGTGCCTTTATATTCAGGATTGAGGTCTTTGTTTTCGACCGACTTTCTTCCCTGCTCGACCAGTCCGGGGTCCCATATTGCCTTTTCAATGGGCTTGAGTTTTTTCAGGCGTTCGGCATATTTAGGATTGTACTTTTCAATTTGCTCTTTGTACTTTGTATAGAAATCGGATGGCTTTTCCCTTGCCATATTGATGAGGTCAAAAACTTCCTTTGCTTTTCCGGCGGGCTGGGAAAAAGCAACCAGGGAAATTAGTGTAAAAACAACAGTTAGTGTTTTCATTCAAGATAAATTAATGTGCACTCATTTAACGAAAAAACAGCTGACATTGTTTTAAATTTGACCTGAATTTGAGAGCAGGCATTTCCACTTATATATTAATAGTTAACAGCCCAATATGTTTGAGAAAATCAGAATTGAGAACAACTTATATGATTATTTATTTCTTAAACCAAAAAAGCAATGCCACCCCAAAGGAGCGGCATTGCAGAGTCGAAAAATATAGGCCTGTGAGTGATGCTTAACTTTGTTCGAGGACGGGGTTGAGCTTTGTTGTGATGCCTTCGGTGATGTTGATTTTGAAGGATTGGGTTTTGTAGCCAAAGCGGGCAAAGACTATTTCGTAGCGTCCTTTTTCGATGTTTTCAAACCTGAAATTTCCTTTGTCGGTTGAAAGGGTTTTATGCGTGGTACCGGTGAGGGTGACCATAACATCTTTAACGGGCAGGCCTGATGCCGAATCGGTTATTTTACCACTGATTGAGATCTTTGTTGTTTGAATGTTTATTATTTGCCTTGACTGCTGGTACAACAGGTAGAATTTGGGGCTGGTGCTTTTGTAAGCCCGCATTTCGTAATCGAGGCGGCGGTTGAGGATGTTTGAAATGTCTTTTATGAGTGCCGAGATTTGCGATGTTGCCAGTTTTCGGGCGTTTTTGGCTGTTTGCGGACTGTCAATGAGTGTGACAAGGGCATCGCGGTTTGTCACCAGGGTGTTGTTGAAAGCTTCGGTTAACCCATAGGGCTCCAATACTGCCAAATTGGCCACAGTGAACTGGTACAGGTTTGTGGCCTTGTTGGTGAGTTCCTCGGCCTTGGTACGCATGAGGTGCGTGCGGCTGTAGTCGAAGAGGTTGTAGATGTCGTCCTGTCCGGTTTCATCGGCATAGGAAAGTACAAAGCCTGCTATGTCGAGGATGCGGTCGACAAGGGCGGTGAGCTTTTCTTTTTTTTCTTTGGCGATGCCGGTGAAGTCTTTTGTTTGAATTTGTATGTTGTCGTTGATTTCGGACCTTTTTTGGGTGATTGCAATTACAACATTGTGGAAGGGTACGTTTCCTGACCAAACGGAGGAATTTTTGTTTACGAGATCGAGGGTTGTGTCAACCATACGGATAATCTCAATTTCATTTTTTTTCATTACTAAAGATTTTAGGAATTTGAACTAATATTATTTATAACATTTATATTTGTTTTTTATTATGTATATTTTAATTTATTTTATCAAAATATTTATTAGCAGTGTTTTTTATAGGACAAACGGTTGATTTTTCAATTTGTGGCCATAAATGGGTAATTGTTCTGTTATCAGAAGTCAATTTTAATACTACAGGCATTAGTTGCTGATTTAGTGATGTTTGCCCGGACATGAGTGAAGTTTGCTTGACCTTTAGCGATGTTTGCTTGATCATGAGCGGCGATTGCTTGAACATGAGCGACGAATGTTTGATCATGAGCGACGTTTGCTTGACCTTGAGCGACGTTTGCTTGACCTTGAGCGACGATTGTTTTATCCTGAGTGGTGTTTGTTTCGATGTTACCGGGCTTTGTTTTTGTTTTATGGGTGTTTGACTTTGTTGTATGTTTTGTTGTTAAGCGGAGAGCGTGTTTTGTTTAATGCGGTATTTATTATGTTGTTTAATTATGTTGGTGATTTGGGATTAGCTTTTATGTGTATTGCTCAATGATGGGATTTAGGTTCTTTATATTATTTTGTCCTCAAGCCGGACAGGCTTTTCTTTTTTGTCTGCCACACAAAAAAGAAACAAAAAAAGTCACCACGGCTGAAAAACCCGGGCTAATCCTTCGCTTAGGCCATTATCCGCTAGCTGGCGGACAAGGATTACCCGTTTCCTGAAGTTTCATTCAGGGACGCACCATCCCGATGTTGCAATCGGGATGTAAACACACTTGGACGAGCCGACGCACTTGACAAACCTGTGCGACAGATTTTGGGCAAATATGCCGCAAAACACGCTTCTCTGTTTTCCTTAACAGACAAAGGATACAAGGAACCATACCGGCAACCTCAAAAAAATATTTCATTTTAACTGTCTACTTTTTGCCTTCCTGTGCATCATATAGGTACAAAGAGTAATTAATGAAAATCAATTATTTGAGAACTATGAACATCCTGCCCGGTTTTTTTTGGCCGGGTGGGTTTTTTTTGTAATATTGTATGATAAACCTGATATATGATAAAAAGTTGTGGATATGGTACCGCTTTTGGGTGGATGTGTGCGTGTTTGTGCTGATATTTTCAAGTTACCGCCAAGTGTAAAGACGACAACCATCCTGCAAACAGCTAATTTCCAAATATTTCAAACCTATACGAACTAAGTTTGCAAAAGAACTGTTTTTTGATTGTACTATCTGAAAAAAAAATTACATTTGCATCAAATGCTAATTATTTGATTATATTCTCTAAATAATATGAGTAGTACGATTAAGAATAGGATATAAATAGTTCTAGCAGAGCAGGAGAAAACGAATAGATGGTTAGCTGAGAAAATAGGAAAGGACGAAACCACTGTTTCAAGATGGTGTACAAATAGAGTTCAATCTAATTTGGATACTTTAGGTGATATAGCAATTGCCCTGAATGTGGATATTAGAGATTTAATTGCACCAATGCATTTGAACACTAAAAATTAGGAGTTGTAAATGAAAAATCTTCTTGACATATTCAAAAAACTCAGTATTAATAGAGAGAATGGCCTCTTTATTACATCTGAAAATTTATGGAAAGAAGAGTGTCAATTTTCAAGTCGCATTGAGCGATTAATTGGGAATAAGCTTAAGCCTGATGCATTCTTCAATTTTGATAACAAACCATTAATCCTCTTTTATGATAACCCCAAAAACACTGAAAATATTCATAAGGCATTATGGAATTTTAATGAATCGCCAATTGTAATATTTGCTTTTGATGGGAAAATAGAGGTCTTCAATGGATTTACTTATCTGATCGAAAAGTCAACATTACAGTTTATTGGAAATGAGGACTGTCTTGGAGACTTTAATTATTTTGAAATTGTTTCTGGTAATACATGGGAAAAGTATCAAGAAAACTTACGATATGAGAGCAGAGTTGATTACCGGCTTTTAAAAAACATTGAAGTAGCTAGAGATATTCTAATCAAACAAAATAAGCTAGATGCCTCGATTGCGAATGCCTTAATTGGGAAGGTTATTTTTGTTCGATATCTTATTGACCGACAGGTCAAAATTGGTTATGATGGTGAAAGTAGGCTCTTGTCTAACGATGATCTATGCTCCATTCTTTCAAAAAGAGAAAAAGCTATTGTTTTTTTCAAATACCTGGAGGAAAGATTTAATGGCGATATGTTTCTATTGGAAGATCGTGATTACCAAAATATAACTGATCGTTCTTTTAAAACAATCATTAGTCTTTTGAGCGAAGACGATATGGGAAATGGGCAAAAATCACTTTTTAAATTGTATGACTTTGCCATAATTCCGATTGAGTTCATTAGTAATGTTTATGAATCTTTTATCGGCAATCAGGAAGAAGATAGTGCATATTACACTCCACTATTTTTAGTTGATTATATTCTTTCTGAAACTGTTGAAGGTTATTTAAAAAGCAATCCCGACGTTTATAATTGTCGAGTACTTGATCCAGCCTGTGGTTCAGGAATATTTTTAGTTGAGACACTTCGGAAAATAATCGAAAAATTTATTGCTTTAAATCCAGATATTAAGGAAGATTCAGACGAATTTAAAGATGTATTAAAACAATTAGCGATTGATAACATTTTTGGAATTGATAAAAATCTTTCTGCCATTCAGGTTGCAATATTCTCACTACAATTAACTTTACTTGATTATCAAGAACCAGCAAGTATTGAAAAATTTAGGTTTCCCAAATTATTGAATACTAACTTTTTCGAAGCTGATTTCTTCAATACCAAACATCTGTATAATGATTTATTAGGGAAGAAAAATTTAAATTTTATTATTGGGAATCCTCCATGGAAAAGAGGAAATGGTGAAAAATCGCCATTGTTTGTAAAATACATCAATGAAAGAAACAAGAGAGAGAAAAAAGAGTATTTAGAAACAGAGAATAGGATTACTATTAGCAACAATGAAATAGCGCAGGCATTTTTATTGCGGGTAAGTGACTTTTCAATCTCAGATACAGCATCTCTGATTGTAACAAGTAAGGTTTTATACAACCTCAATGGTAAAAATTTTAGAAAATACTTTTTAGATAATTTCATTATCCAAAAAGTATTTGAATTGGCTCCTGTTAGACATCAAGTTTTTGATAAATCTAGTGATCCATCAATTGCTCCAGCTGCAATATTATTTTATAAGCCTGCATTAAATCAAGATACTACAAAAAATATAATTAAACATATCTCATTGAAACCAAGTCGGTTCTTTAAGTTGTTTAAAATATTCTCATTGTATCGTACCGACATCAAAGAGGTGCAACAAGTAAAGTTAAAACAATATGATTGGCTTTGGAAAACCTTAGTATATGGTTCTTATTTGGATTTCAATTTAATAATTAGGTTAAAAACAGACTATTCTTCGATAGAAAATGAATTAAGCGATGAAACAAGATTTTTGAAAGGTCAAGGGGTTACAATTGGAGGTTCTGATGAAAATGACGCATCCCATTTATTAGGGTTGCCTTTTTTAAAGACAACAAGAAAAAACATACAACCATATTGGATAAATTTGACAATTGAGGACAATTGGGAATATAATATTATTCATAGACCTAGAAATGAAGACCTTTTTAGAGCTCCTATGCTGCTTTTAAAAAAAGGTATTTCTAATGAATTTAAAATGACTTCGGCAGTTTGTGAAAAGGATGTTGTTTTTACGGATTCTCTTACAGCAATCAAAGCATACAATTCGGAAGATTTACCAAAATTGCACGTTGTGTCGTCAATTATTAATTCCTCTTTATTCTCTTATTATGCATTAATTTCATTTTCATCAATAGGTGTAGAAAGAGAACAAGTCCATGATAAAGAAAAGATGCAAATTCCGTATGTTTTTAATACAAGCATATTAGAAGCATCTAAGGAAATGGAGTTTTTAATTGAATCAATTAATGCAAAAGATAATATTTTGGATGATCAATTGACTGAATATGAACTAAATGGGAAAATAGAAAAAATAGATTTTTTAATTTTTAAAGAGTTTAATTTCACCGATATAGAAAAATCTTTAATTGATTACGCCAATAACATTGTTATTCCAGTACAAATGCAGCATACAGGTTATGAGAGACATTTCGAACCTATGCGCTTTAATGATCCAAATTTAGAATCTTATGCTCAATTATTTATTGATCGTTTTAGCTCATCATTAAATACAGAGAAACAACAATTCGTGGTTGAGATTTGGCATTCAAATCAAATTATTGGAATGTTCTTTAAGGTCGTGCCAAAAGATAGCAACCAACAAAGTATCGTTTGGGTAAATAAAGCTAAAGAAAAATTATTGTCAAAAGCGATTGAGTTATCATCGCAGAAAATAACCGACCAACTATTCGTTCAAAAAGATTTTCGTGGATTTGAAAAGAAATTCTTTTACATTATTAAACCAAATGAAAAAAGGTTGTGGCATAAAGCTATTGGTTATCAAGATGTAGATGAATTTATGGATGCAATCCTCAAAACAAACAGGAGGACGTATAGTGGAAAATAAGTTGGATGCCTCTGAGTTTTTGTTTAAGGATAAAATATGTACTCGTGAATTCGAATTCATACTCTCTAATGTTACTTGTTGCTATAAAAAGATGATTGTTAGCAATAAACCAATTCCGCTTAACAATGAAAATGGAATTAGAGATATTCTGTTGCTTGATTATTTAAAAAATTCTGATATAAAAAAGGAATTGAATTTGACAAACTATCTATTTGATAGAGAAACAAGTGAAAATAGTTCAACCGGACGCGTAGATATAAGGGTTATGCCTGTTAATCCTTTAGTATCCGATGATGCATATTATATTCTTGAATGCAAAAGGTTAGACAATCATGCACGACGAGGTGTTTCTGGATTAAACTATAAATATATTGACAATGGAATTCAAAGATTTACAACAGGGTTCTATTTTTCTTATTATAAACTAAATGCAATGGTTGGTTTTGTAATTGACTCTTTGGATATTCATAGTAATGTTGAAGATATCAATTACCTTTTAAAGAAGGATTTCAAACAAATTGACACAACAGTCCCACTGACAAAAGAAAATTTTATTAACAACTTTGAATTTCATTATAGTTCAAATCATCTGACAAATGTCAATCAGGATTTAAAACTGTATCACTTAATGTTTTCTTTTGTAGAATGATTATGATATACTTTGTGACTATACTAAAGAAAAATGATAGAAAACAAAAAACACTAATTTAGTCCCACAAAACAAGTCAAAGTGAAAACCACGATAGAACACCTGCCGGTTAAGAACCGGAACGAGATAAACGGGATTGTTTCGGTATTGCGGAGCAAGCTGCCTGCGCAAATGATCATATTGTTCGGGTCGTATGCACGGGGGGAACAGGTGAACGACAAGTATGTGGAGGATGGCATTACATACGAGTACCAGAGCGACTATGATATTTTGGTGGTGATGGACAGCGAGAGCCATGCCGTTGCCAAAGAGGCAGAGAAACGGTGGTGGCACAAGCTTAAAACCGTTGTGGACGATACTACCCCGCTTAGTATTATTTTTCACGGCATTGAATTCCTGAACGCGGAAATTGAACAGGGGAATTACTTTTTTACGGATATTTTAAAAGAGGGCGTTTTGCTGTATGACAGCGGCAAACATAAACTTTCGTCTCCCCTGCCCCTTAACGAAAAACAAAGGAAAGATAAAGCGAGGATGTATTTTGAGAAGTGGTTTAAAAACGCCAACATGTTTTTTGGTGATTTTGAAGCTAATTTATTAAAAGGGGCACAGGACCAAGATTTTTATAAACTTGCATCTTTTCTTCTCCACCAGGCAACCGAGCGCTTTTACATGACCGTTTTACTGGTACACACCGACTACAAGCCCAAAATACATGACCTTGACAAGCTTGACAAAATGGTTTGCAAACTTGACAGCCGGTTTAAAACTGTTTTTCCGAGAACCACCGTGGAGGAGAAACGGCTTTTTGACCTTTTGAAGAGGGCTTATATTGACTCGCGGTATAAACTGGATTATGAGATCAAGAAGGAGGAACTGGAATGGCTTGGGGAACGAGTGGGGGTGCTGAGGGAAATGGTTGAGGGGCAGTGTGAGTGTGGCGGCGTGATCCCGAAAACCTGAGGTTTTCGGGGATGCCTGACCCGTAAGACCGGCACGGTGGAAGGGTAAAACAGTTGGGCGGTTGGATGGTATGGACATGAAACCTGATATTTTGATAACTTTGCTTTACTATTGTAAAAAATAGCATTTTAATTTTATTTCAACTTGCCAATGAAAAATATTTTATCGTTACATGAAGCAATTGTTGTTGCTTTGGTAAATAATTGTGACCGAAAAGCAACCTATGCAGAAATCGCATCTTTTATAGAAAAAAGAAAATTATTCACTAATAGAAAAGGGAATATATTGCTTGAGGAACAGGTACGTTTGAGAGCAACATTAAGCTCAGGCGGGTATAAACATTTATTTGAAGTTATAAATAGTGAAACCATTAAATTGAGAAATATATGATAGAAAGAAAAATTGAATTAATTAAAATATTGTGGTCGGGGCCTTATACTCCGGATCAAATAAGGAACAACAAGAAAATTGGTTTGTATCAGATTTATGGAACACACCCTATATATGGCAGAAATGTGCTTATATATATTGGTGAGACAACAACGAGTTTTATTGATAGAATAAAGGCTCATCAAAATTGGATGCAATATGAATTGGATGAATTGGTTTTTTACACAGGAGAAATTCAATCTGAAGAACAAAACAACATCAGGTATATTAAAGAAGCAGAAAAAATGCTTTTATATTATACCTGCCCGGCATATAATTCCAATTTGATTTCGGATTATATGAAAAGTAAGGATTTTGACGATTTTGAAATAATTATTATGAATTTTGGAAAGATTGGAAGCCTTCCTTATGAGGTTTCTACGTTTCATTATGATTCGGAGGTTTGGGACAGGATCTACTAAATCATTTTTTCTATCTTTTGAACAACAAGTTTTTTTTAGTATTTGTTCATTTGCAAAAAAAAATGACGTTTTTTCAAATATTATGATAATATTTCTAATTTTCAATAATTTTCATTTTTCCTGATTAACGTATGGTTTTTGACTTTTATCGTTAAATTTTCACGTTTTAACGTAATTTGACTTTTGCTATTGTTTTTTCATTTACAGCTCATTAACTTTAAAAAGCAATTTATTTAAGTAGAATCTATAATCTAAAAAAATGAAAAATCTGTATTTAATATTTATCGGAATTGTTTGTTCATTTTCTGTTTTTGCACAAAACGCACCATCAGATGTACACCTTAATCTTGAACTTACACAGGGAAAAGTTATCCCTACAGAAGTAATGGACACATTGACTGATCCAATGATTTTGCTCACATCAAGTGATACAGTCAGTATTTCTGTTTTCATGGTGACAAGTGATACAACAACATTGAGCAAGATACACGTTAAGCTTGGCTTGACTGATGGTGGGTCGGAACTGATCCAGTCAACATTCATTTTTGACGGAACACCTCCTTCAGGACTTGTATATTTCAGAGATGAAAATGTTATAAAACTAAGTCTGGGACAATTCACCTATAACCAGGTTTTTTATTGTGAAGTATATTTTGAAGACAACTCCGGTGTGTTATCCACAGTTACAAAATATTCAACCAATTAAGCATTTCCTATTTTAATCAGCCACTCAATGAAAAAGCTTGGAATACAGTTATTGATAATGTTTGCTGCAATCAATATTAATGCAGCAGACTATCATATTAAATGGACACAGGTCACTGGGGCAACCTATGATCTTCCAACCTATACAATTACAAAAAACGTAAATAATTCGTGGAACAACTGCGGGGCAATTTCTTCAAATTACCTGAAAGCAAATACAGATGGAAAGGTTGAATTTGTAGTAAATAACCTTACGGAGAAAAAAGCATTCGGCCTTTCTCAGTATAATACAAGTCCAGGGCTTGCCTCATTGGACTACGCATTATATGTTAATGAAGGAAAGCTTTTTGTCATTGAAAATGGTGCTATCTTAGGCAGATACGGCAATGTGTCTCTTAATGATGCTCTTTATATTGAAAGAGTCGGATCGACCATTTATTACAGGCAGAATAAAACAACTTTAAGACAGGTTAGTACAGATCCTGCCAATATATTATATGCTGATATCACAATTTTTGCCCAGGGATCTTCTTTTAATTCAGGAATCACAGCAAGTTTTGCAGTGGACATGAGCGTGACTTACGATTTGGTCCATGTCAATTGTGTAACAAATACACGCGGTTCTATTTCAGCGAACATTACCGGTGGTGAAGCTCCTTTTACATACAATTGGACAACAGGGGGAACATCGTCCCAGATAACAGACCTTAAAATCGGAAAATTCGGTGTTGTGATCAATGACTATCTTGGTCAGTTATTCAAGGCAGATTTTGAGGTATATAACACAACATTTTGGAACAATCCGACCGGGGCAAATTTTTCAAATGATTATTTTACAAAGAATACCACTGACGGTTGGGACAACTGCGGAGGTGTTTCCTATAACGGGCTGAACAGCGGAGAAAACGGGTATATAACTTTAAAAATCGACAATAATATTGGCAATAAGGCAATAGGGCTTTCCAATTATAGCTCACAAACAGGATACCTTGACATCAACTATTGCTTTTTTATCAATGGCCCAAAACTGGATATCGTTGAAAGTGGGATTGTCCAGGGAACATTCGGAACCCTTGCTGATGGTGACATTGTTTCTATAGAGCTTAATTCAGGTACTATTTTTTACTATTTGAATGGCAAAGAGATCAGGAAAGTTGTTGAAAGCTCATCAAAGAAACTTTTTGCAAAGTTCTCGGTGTACAACCAGGGTGAAACACTTGAACCGGTGTATTCGTCGTTCTGTTTCCCTGAAATAGAGCTTCAAAGCTCAAATGTACATGGTCAGGCATATTGCTCCGAAAATGTTACACTGATACCCATTGGCGGCTATCCTCCCTATTCATATCTATGGCCAGACGGGAACACATCTCAGGTAAGACAGGATGTGTCAGTTGGAAAATATGACATTACCGTATCAGATAATTACAGTCATTCAAACCACAATATGGTTGCTGTAAACACAATGATCCAATGGACAGATCTTGTTGGAACAACACTCAACGGAGAAAAGCTTGTTAAGACAGGAACTTATGGTTGGGGTACCGGTGGCGCAGCATCTTTGAATAAATTATATACCGGTGAAAACGGGTTTTTGACCTACACCATTAATCATCTTGGTGATGTCTATTGCCTTGGTCTTTCTTCGGTCAATACAGACGCCAATTATACTTCAATAAATTATGGGTTCATGGTTGACGGTTCAGGCAAGATATTGATTTTTGAAAACGGGGAAATGAAAATACCCGTTTCTATAGCAAAAGCAGGGGATGTATTGAAAATTGAAAAATCGGGTCTGGATATCAAATACTTCTATAACGGAGCCAATATCCTTACGACGAACCTTAAAAACAATACCAGTTTAATTGTTGATGTGGCCCTTTTAAAAACCAACGCTTATCTTGACCCGGTTTACGTTTCATTCTGCCCAAAACCTGAAATTATCACAGATTACACGGTTTCATTCGATGAGGATTGCAACTTGGGTAATGTTGACCTTGAAGTGACTGGCGGGGTCGCTCCTTTCACTTATTTATGGAGCACTGGTGAAACAACACAGGACTATTCAAACAAAAAAGGAATCTACTATGTAACGGTCACTGATTTTGCAGGCACCCATAAAACCGTTACTGTTAACCTGATACCAGATATAATATGGACAGATCTTGTCGGAATTGAGCTTCAGGGTGACAAACTGGTAAAATCTGCTATTAAAAACTGGGGCAACGGGGGGGCAGCAAGTGAAAACATGCTTTTTGCTGACCAGAATGGCTATATCGTTTATACGGTCAATGAAATTGGTCCTAAAAGTTTTGGACTTTCACCAATCAACCGTGATGCCGGGTATATGTCCATTGAGTATTCATTCTACATCAGCAACAATGGATATGAAATCATAGAAAGAGGTACTTTGATCGGAAATTATGGCAAATACGCTCCCGAGGACCAGTTGAAAATTGAAAAAAATGGCCGAAGTATTAATTACTGGCTGAACAATAAACTAATAAGGGCTACTGTGATCAACGACCCGGTCAATTATATTGCCGATGTGGCACTGTTTGAAACGGGGTCATATTTTGAGGAGTTGTATGTGTCGTTTTGCCCTGTTCAGCCGCTTCAGGCACTTTATAAAACAACTCCTGTAACTGAAAATTCTATTGGAAAAGTATCTCTGGAAATTTCAGGAGGGGTTGCCCCGTATTACATTGTTTGGGGGGAAGGTTCTTTGCCAACTCTTGATGATATTACCATAATGATGGATACAATACCTGAACTTGATTCGTTGGATATTGATGAAGATGAGTACTATAAAGAACTACTGTCGAGTGTGTATCAAAATACTAGTAACTGTTATTCATCGCCGGGAATATATCCCTGCAAGGTTTATGACAGCAACAATGAGATAATTGAGTTTTCAATCCCAGTGGGAAGACCATTGCAATTTGTAAATTTTGCCGGAATAGAAGTTGTTGGAAACCAGATTAACAAAACCGGCCAAAGCGGATGGGGAACTTCTTTTGCAACATCCAATAATGTTGTTAACCCGCAAAAAGAATTCACCCTGGCGTTTTCTGTTAAAAATACCAATACAATATTTGCAGCCGGGCTAAGAAATAATTCTTTATCGCAGTCAAGAAGTTATACGGATATATCGGACGGTATTTACATAAACAACGGAATGCTGAATATTATTGAGCAAGGTCAAATTGTGAGCCAATCAAACAGTTTTAACCCCGGGGATATTATTAAAATGATATCGGCTGCAGCCGGTTATAATTATTACATCAACACTGCATTGGTATATTCGGGTATTACAAAACCTGCAGGAATATGTGCGCTTGACTATGTGATTAATTCTGTTGAAGAAAATGAAAACAACCTACCTTATGGCCCGACCGAAGCCATAGCAATTTATGAGCTCTACCCATTGTGCCCGACAATTGAAGCAGTTGAAATAACAAATGAAGAAGGATGCGAAGCATTAAACACCGGGGGGATAAGTGTTGACATCAATTCAAACGGATATTCAATTACTTCAATCAAATGGTACAATGGAGAGACCGAAGTGGGTACAGGACCCGGTTTGGTAAATGTAACAGCTGGAAAATATACCCTGAAAATCACTTTTGTCAATGATCTTGGAAATTCTGTTACAATTAGCAGAAATTATTTTGTTAGTAGAAAACTATTATTTCAATATCCAATCAGAAACCATTTCTATTCAGAAGAAATTGAGGATTATTCTGATATTGCCACAAGTGGATTAATACGAGCAAGTGATGTTTATGGTGATAACGAATTACATCCTGAATTTAATAATCCCGGAGGGGGAACAGTTACGACAAAGCTTGAGGAGGCCCAATCTGGCTGGGTTGAATTTGATATCATTAATGATTGGTCACCATATAAAAATGATCTTTTTTATTTTGGGCTTTCAGAGTCTAATGAGATTGTAGATAATAGTTTTAAATATGGGATAAGGTTATTAAGGATAGATACTTATCCTTATCGGCTTCTGAAAATTTCAAGAATAATTAATAATTTTATTATTGATGAATCAATTGGAATTGTACAAGAATCGAGTGTTATTAGTATTAAAATTGAACGAGATAATTTTAACAGGATAGTTTTTTATCTAAATAATCAAACAATTACTGAATTCACTATCAATGATGCATCTGATATAGAATTAGTTGGTAAATGTCTTATTAATTCAGTTAAAAGTATTGTTGAAAACACAAGGGGCAATTTTTCCTGCAATATACAAAATGAGCTATTATGCAGCGAATTGCTTCCCGATGTGGATAATTCAAAAAATTACATCAAAACAAAAACACCTGAATTTCCTGTGCCTGATATTTCAGAAATGAAATGGGACGACGTGGACAGGTTTGACGAAACCATAACTTATTTTGACGGAATTGGCCGTAAAACACAAGCAAATGCAGTTAAAGCTAACAGTGAAAAGAACGATGTCGTTCAATTATTTGAATATGACCCCATCGGAAGGCAGTCAGTTGAATACCTGCCTTATTCAAGTTGTACCAGAGGTTATTTCGACAATAATGCATTAATCAACCAACAGTCATTTTATTCTGCCCCACCGGTAAATGTTGCATCAACCAATATTGCATATTCTCAGAATGTTTATGATAACTCGCCGTTAAACAGGATTGTGGAGCAAGGTGCCCCCGGAGAGGTATGGCAGCTTTCTGCAGGACATACAAAGAAAGTTGAATACCTGACCAATAATACAAACGAAGTTAGAAAATGGATAGTAAACAACTCGAACGGTAACTGTGAATACTCAGGATTCTATGATAAAAAGGAGCTGTTTGTGACAAAGACCATTGATGAAAACGGTGTTCCCAAGAAAGAATACAAAAATAAACTGGGACAGGTAGTCCTTTTAAACTCATATATTGAAAAACCAATAGAGGAAGCCCCGGAAACAGATTATTCAGAGCCAAAAAGCTTAACAACCTATTGGTCGCCGGTTAGTACTTATTTTATATATGACGATTTTGGACTGTTAAGGTATGTTATTTCCCCACAAGGGATTGAAGAGATGGCCCAGACAGATAACTGGACCTCTACCACTTCGCCAACCTTTATTGACAAATGGATCTTTGTGAAAAAATATGATAAAAAACAAAGAATGATTGAAAACAAAATTCCGGGAAAAGAGGTTGAATATTATATTTATGACCCTGCTGACAGGATAATTGCTATGCAGGACGGTAATTTAAGGGCTGAAAACAAATGGAAGTTTTTTAAGTATGATGCTTTTAACCGATCGGTTATGTCAGGAATCACAAGTTATTATATTGGTTTTTCCAGAGCAGATATGCAATTATACGTAGATAATTTTATTGGAACAGGGTTGTTGTTTTCATTAAACGAAAAAAGATCACAGGGGACAGGTTCTTTGATGGGATATGCCAACAGTACTTTCCCCAATGCAAATAATCCCGGTAGTGAAATTATGGAAGTATATTATTATGATGATTACGACTTTGTTAACATTGAAAATGGATTTTCAAATGATTTCCTTTTAGTCAGTGCGGAAGGATATGATGAAGAATGTTATAATATGGTAAATGGCAATCCGACAGGAAGTAAGATTAAAGTTATCGGTGAAACAGATTGGATAAACAATGTTAAATACTTTGATAAGAACAACAGGGAAATACTGCTGATTAGCTCAAATCAAACAGGAAGTGCTGATAAAGTTTACAAAAAATACGATTTTGCAGGGAAATTGGTTGCGTCGAAAACAATACATCAAAATCCGGTTGCAGGAAATATAGTAATAAATGAAAGAAACGGTTATGATCATTCAGGTAATTTAATTCAAACTTTTAATAAAATTAATGACCAGCCTGAAATTATTTCAACAGCATTTGAATATAATGCAATAGGTCAGTTATCAGATAAAAGATTATACTCAGAAAATGTTGCCGAACCTGTTTATGCCCAGAATATTGATTTTGAATATAACGTTCGTGGATGGCTAAAAAAGGTGAACGATGTCAACAATATGGGTAATGACCTGTTCGCTTTTGAATTAAATTTTGAGAACGGAAATGCCACACTGGATGCCCCAGGATTGTTCAATGGGAACATTTCTGCAATGAAATGGAGAACTACTTATACTGATTATATACAGGAATACGGTTACCAGCATGATGAGCTAAACAGGATAAAACAAGCCAAATATAAGGGGAGTGATGTTGCCCTGGTTGATTGTTTTACTGAATCGGGAATAACCTATGACAACAATGGAAATATTTTAACACTTAACAGAAAAGGTTTAGTTGGCGAAACAAGTCCGGGAACCCCTCAGTTTGGAAATATGGATCAATTGTCCTATTTTTATATTGGCAATAAACTCATCGGGGTTGATGACGAAGCTGATGATACAGGGCTTGATGATTTTTTGGACAACGGGAGTATTTGCAACGATGTAGAAAACGGAACCATGAACATTGAATACAGCTATGATGCAAATGGAAATATGATAACTGATGAAAATAAAAATATCAATGTTGTATATAACATTTTGAATTTGCCTGAGATTGTTGATTTCGGAAACAATTCGAGAATTGAGTTTGACTATACTTCCTTGGGTATCAAAACAGAAAAAAGGGTTTACCAGGAAGGGGTGCTCATTCAGAAAAAGGTTTACAGTAACGGGTTTGTATATAATGATAGCCAGTTTGAGTACATGAATACAAGCGAGGGAAGGATTGTTAAAAATGATGGTTTATTTGAATATGAATACTTTTTAAAAGACCACAGGAACAATGTTTACGCATCCTTTAAAAAGAACAATGATGGTCTATGCCTGTTGCAGGAAAACCATTATTATTTACACGGTATGACCTTTGGGGGTTTAAATTACATATCTAGTCAAAGTTCAAGTATTAATAAAGTCACATATCAATCGCAAGAGTTGAGTGATGACTTTGGATTGAATTGGTATCATTTTAAATGGAGGGATCAAAATGCCCAAATTGGTCGTTTTATTAGTGTTGATCCGTTGGCTTCTAAGTTTCCATGGAATAGCACTTATGCATTTTCTGAGAACAGGATAATTGATGGAGTTGAATTTGAGGGATTAGAGACCGTTTCTATTCATGCTGATGCCAGAATTTCGCTGTTTGGCACACTTTCGGTTAGCGTTGGCGCAATGATTGGTCCTGATGGAGTTGCCTTTTTCGGCACAGGTGGAGGTGGAGGAGGACCAATAATTGGTTGGTCAGCTGGGGGAGGTATATCTTTTTTTCCTGATGCCAAAATTGAGGATTTAAAAGGATGGGGAGTTTCTTATGGGACAACATTGTTCTTTTTTGCAGGGGCAGAAAAAACAGCCAACATTGCTCCAAATACAATGGGATTTACAATTTCTGGGGGATGGGGTACGTCTATTGGTTGTTTTATTGAAGCAACTTATACGATTACCTCACATTATTCTTGGGAGGAAATTGGACAATTGATTTATGATAATCTTCCACAGAACCTTCAAAAAGTGACTGACCAAAAAGAAATGGAAAATATGGTGAAGAATTATTATAAAGAACTTGCTATTAAACCAATAAATAAAGAAATTGAAAAAACTCAAATGGCATTAGATTGGATAGAAACTCTTGAACAATACTATTTAAAAATGAATTCAGAAGGGAATTTATCAAGTTCCATGAAAAAAGATTTAGAGGAATTATTGGAAAGCAAGAAAAAATATGAAGACGAGATTGAAAAATATCAAAATGCAATTAAGAAAATAAAAGAATTATAGAATGATTATAATATATTATATTTTAATGTGTTTGATTTTGGTTCTATCTATTTTTATTGATTCAGAACTTAGAAAAGAGCGAAAAAAAATTTGTAAAAAATACTCAATTAAACAATCTGATTTATCAAAGGCGTATAAAAAAACAAATAATATAGATTTAGTAAATGATTTTAGGTTGTATAAAAAGAAGGGCTTTCATTTGATAATTATATGGTTTATATCTATTGTTACTGTTTTTGTTATATTATTGATTATCAATTTTTACGAACATTACTTAAATAGGTGATTATTATTATATAATAATAAAAAATATATGAAAAATCAACTAAAAAATATTTTTATTTCATGTTTTTTTATTTTTTGTTTATTGCATGGGATTATTTCTAATTCCCAACCCATATTAACCTCAGAAGACATCACTCCCTTGCCAGGTGAGACCTTTACAATGAACTTTATGGAATACACTTGGATCGATGCAGAAAACAGCGGGGGTGAAAATAAGATATGGGATTTTTCTGATTTGGGAATTTCCAGCAGTTATGAAATGACATGCCTGGAAGTTACCGGTTCACCATTTGAAGATTATTTTGGAAGCTCAAGTTATTGTATATTAATTGATTTTTCATCTCCTCGATATCTATATTATTCTATTGAGAATAATTTTTTAAATGAGGAAGGCTATGGAAGTATTAATGTTGTTGAAACCTCAGAAGATCCTATTTCATGGGTTCATTATCCGATTACTTATTCAGATATTTTTATTGATACAATAAAGACTTCATATTACACAACTGCAGGAGATACTTTTAGAACAGATGAAGGTATATGTCATTGTAAAGCAGATGGTTACGGCACACTTATATTATTTGATGCAACTTATGAGGATGTTATTAGAATTCGGTGCATTGATACATTTAGAGTAATTGATTTGGAAGACACATTAGATATTATTGGCAATAGATTCTATTGGTACAAGGAAAACTTTCACCATTATATCTTTTTATTGGGAGGAAATACCTCTTATAGTGCTACTTATGTTATTCCAACACCTAATATTAACTTAGAAATTGAAAATAAAACAGACCCTTCTGTTTACCCAAATCCAATTGTTGAAGACATAAATATCGTTATCCCTTTTCACTTTGAAGAAGCAGTAATTGAAATAATGGATATAAATGGGAACAAGGTGTTTAATGATAAAATATCGAGTTCAAGGTACAAAGCAGATATTGGGTTTTTATCGCCGGGATTTTATTACGCCAGGATTTTTGTGAATAGTGAAGTTTATAATTATAAAATAATAAAAATAGAATGAAGAAGGTAATTACAAATAGTATAAAAGCATGTTGCCTTTTGTTTTGCCTGATACAAGGGCAAATAGTAAATTCCCAACCAGTATTAACCCCTGAAGACATTACTCCCTTGCCGGGCGAGACCTTTATGATGAATTATATGGAATATACATGGATTGATGCAGAAAACAGCGGAGGAGAAAATGTAGTATGGGATTTTACTGATTTGGAGGTAACTAACAGTTATGAAATGATATGTATAGAGGTAATGGGCACACCTTATGAAAGTTATTTTGAAAACGCAGAATATTGTTTATTAACAAATTATTCTTCACCAAGTTATAACTATTTCTCGATTGAAAATAATTTTCTTAATGAGGAAGGATATGGCAGTTTAGATGCTGTTGAAACTTCTTATGATCCTATTTCATGGGCTCATTTTCCGATTACCTATTTAGATTCATATATTGATACAATAAGCACTGTTTATTTTACTTTTTCAGGTAATACTTTCAGAACCGATAACGGTATTTGCCATTGCTCTGTTGATGGTTATGGCACATTGTTGTTGCCAGATGTTGTTTATGAAGATGTGGTAAGGATACGTTGTATTGATACGATAACAATAATTATTGGTAGTGATACTGTTGAATTAAAAAGCAATAAAATTTTGTGGTACATGCAAGGTTTTCATCATTATATACTTTTGTTAGGGGGCAATACCTCTTACTCAGCATATTATTTTTCTTCAACGTCAAATGATGCTTCTAATAATATAACCAGCAATATTTCTGTTGTTTACCCAAACCCTTTCAGAGATTACATGAATATTGATATCCCTTTTTTCTTTAAAGAGGCAGTAATTGAGATAATGGATGTAAACGGGAATAAGGTATTTAATGATATAATAGTGAGTCCAAAGTATAAGACGAACCTTGAGTTTTTGCCTCCCGGCTTTTATTATGCAAAGATTATAGTGAATAGTGAAATATATGAATATAAATTAGTTAAAATATAATGAAAACAGTTTTGAACTTAAAATCAATATTAATAATATTTGCGTTTTTAACGAATAATATTAATAACTCAAATGCTCAGGATTATTTGCATGTAAAGGATTTCGTTAATATAGACAGGATTACCCCTCCATCACCTACCGCTTCATCACTTGGGGAGTATGCCGAAGTCCCTGTAAGTTTATTCACAGGAAAACCATCAATAAACATTCCTCTTTTTAATGTACAGGTAAACGACTTTTCAATGCCTGTTGAATTGAATTATGCATCAGGAGGAATAAAGGTTGAAGATCAGGCATCCTGGGTTGGATTAGGATGGTCATTAAATGCTGGTGGGGTAATTACCCGTACTGTTTGTGGGCTGCCAGACGAAACAACCCTTGGATATTTTCGAATAGCAAATGATTATGATGACATTATCTTTTATGGATTTAGTGATTTCAGCCCTGTTTCAAATTTGGATGAAGATGCAATGGAGTATTATAATAAACTGCATTTGATGTCACTTGGGCTAATGGATGGGCAACCAGATATTTTTTATTATAATTTCAATGGTTATTCAGGGAAGATTATCTTTGATGAGTACAGAAAAGTAAATTTTATTTCCGGAGGTAATTTAAAGGTTAATTACTTAACGGAAGCAGACGGTTTTACTATTTGTACGTTTATTTTCACAACACCTGATGGGGTTCAATATAAATTTGATGCAAAGGAAATAACAAAACCTATTACCAAATCAGGAAAATTTACCGAATATGATTATATTACCTCTAACCCAAATGGCCCTTGGGATTTTTCAGATAATGATTTTAATCAAAGTGATTTTGTTTCCAGTTGGTTTTTAACAAAAATTACTTTTCCAAATTCATATGAGTCAATTGATTTTATTTATGAAGATGAAAACATATTTTTACCTGTCACAACAAGTTCAATGTTTTACAATTCGGATGAATTTCCTGAAATGGAAATGATAAGCAGGACACAAGAATGGCATAGGATTTTTGGAAAAAGATTATCAGAAATTGTTTGGCCAGGGGGAAAATTGGAGTTTATTGAAAGTAATGAGTTTAGAAATGATGTTAATGATCTGCCTGCAAATTTGGAAAAAGGACATTTTTTAAAAGAAATAAAAGTACTAGACAAACCGGTCAGTGGGAATGTGGTTAAATCTTTTAATTTTAACCATTCATACTTTCAACCATTGGTATCTTCATATGATATTGATATGTTTTCAGACCACCCCAGTTTTTTTAAAAGATTAAAACTAGAATCTGTTTATGAAACTGATAAAAATGGTAAGAAAATGCCACCTTATAGGTTTGAATATAATGGGGTGGAACTTCCAGAAAAAGTATCGAGCGAAGTAGATTACTGGGGATATTATAACGGCAATGGGGCAAAAATTAGTAAACCAAATGTTTATTGCAATCCAGTTGATCCGGATATTAGTTTGTTTGATGGTATTTATTCAATTTATAATACTGGGGATGCTGATGAAATTAATATTATTGATGGGAGTAATAGGGAACCAAATGGGGCATTTAATAAAGCTGGTGTACTTGAAAAAATAATATATCCCACTGGAGGTTTTCAGTCTTTTGAATATGAGACCCATGAGTTTTTGATTAATAATGAAATTAAAAAAGGAGGGGGATTAAGAATAAAACGTATTGTTATGCACGATGGTGTTGATGTTTCAAATGATATGATAACAAATTTCACTTATAGTACTAATGATGATTTGTGCTCTGGAAAAATCACTAAAATTCCGCAGTTCTGTAAATGGAACTACGATGCTTATAATAAATTGATTCTTGGCCATCCAGAACTATCTTCGTATGAAGTTAGTAGAATTACGACAACAAGATATTCACAGGGTTTAGGTGGACTTGGAGGCACAAAAGGCAGTTTTATTGGTTATACCCAGGTTACAGTTTCAAAAAATGGCAATGGAAAAACAGTTTATAATTATGATTTTCCAGCATCTTATGAAGATAATGAGGATTTAATAAATCAAGATAATGTATACTTATATCAAAAACCAGTGCTTCAAAAACCAGCTATTTACAACGATCTTTGGATGATTTATTCAGCTGGAGGTTTTTCTCCTTTAATTTATATTAAGGACAACTTCCCTTTCCCCTCTAACCCTGATATTGATTGGGGCCGTGGAAATATTATCGAAGAAAAGACCTTCGATGAAGGAGGAATATTACTGAAGAAAACAGAGTATATTTACAATTACCCAGAATGCCTCAGGTTTTTACCTGAAATCAAAGCGAATTTATTTACAGTAGAAAGAGGTTTTTTAAGTTCAGGCTTTTTGGATAAGGACGAAAATGGTGAAACTATATACTTTGGATTTATTAACTGCGATTTGTTCATGACTGACATTAGATGGAGTGTATCAAGAAATGTTTCGGGAGGGGTAAAAACTCTAAAACAAAAAATTGAAACAATTGATAATGTTACAACAATTAAAAATTATTTCTATGAATCTTTTCCTGAGGGTGCATTTTATGCAAATCAGCAAAATAGTTCTCACATGTTTCTAAAATCTGAAACTACTCAATTAAATCCTACAGATGAAATAAAAATTCAGTATAATAGGCCTTTGGATATCGGTCCAGAGGTAATTTCTTTAATTAACAAACATATTTTAAATCCCGTTCTTGAAAAAATAACCAGTCGCAATGGATTGATTACAAGTTCAACAATGGTTGAATATGGAACTTTTGGCGAGTTTAATGATTTAATACAACCTTATAAAATTTATAGTATTGAGACTGATCACCCATTGACCTCCAGTGAATTTGAAAATGGCTTTTATACTTCAAACATTAATTATTCTAAAAAAGCCCAGATAAATTATAATTCAAAAGGGAATATATCAGAAATACAAGAAATTGGCCAAGCCCCGGTATCATTATTATGGTCATATAACCAACAATATCCCGTTGCCAGATCAACAAATGTTTTGACAAGCAATGATGAAGAAAAGGCATGGAGTTACCTTGGTTTTGAAAACAATAAAACAGATAACAACAACCCTGATAATGATTTTTGGCCTTTACTTGGTAAAACTATTGTTAATGATGGATATACAGGGAAATACTGTTTAAAAAACCTCACTGGCGAAATTTGGGGACCTGTCCGTACTTTAAAACCTGAAACAGAATATCAAAATGAAAAGTTCATCTTTTCGGCTTGGGTAAAAACTACAGCTTCATGTGATGGCAGATTATTTATTGAAATAAAAAATTCGCTGGGTGAGAATTTGACAGAAAACGCTGCAGACTGGACATTTTCTTCAGAAATGTTTGGAAATACGAACAGTGTTTGGAAATATTTCGAAGTACCGTTTGACCTAAAGCAGGTCAGAACAATAACAGGGGCGGCAGCAAACGAGCAATTTACCATTAATTGCAAATTATGGTCCCCAACCGGGAAAGAGTATAAAATTGATGATATTAAAATTAGGCCGGAAAATTCACAAATGGTGACATATTGTTATGACCCTCTTGTTGGCATTTCTTCAATAGTGAACGAGAAGGAAGTGGCATCGTTTTATGATTATAATGAGTATAATAAACTTACAAATATCAGAAATTTTGATAAAAACGTCATTTCAAATTTTGATTATAATTTTGCAAGTAGTGCAATTCCAGAAGAAAATGCACTTGAAATTACAGATTTGTATTTTTACTCATTGACAAGCCAGGCGATTGTTGAATTTGCTGGAGGTCAGGCACCTTATACTGCAAAAGCTTGTCTTTTTGATATGAGTGGCAATGAGATTTACTGTATACCCGAAACTACTATTGTACCTCCTCTTTTGCATTTGCAATGGAATGTATCACTACTTGGTGAAGAGTATTATACTCCCGGAGAGGAATATGTTGTTGTTTTTACGATAACTGATGCAAATGGAGATGAGGTTTCTGGAAATGTGATTTATCATATTCCCTAAATAAAATAATATTTTACCAGTTGGAATCATTTATAAAAGTATTTTGGCAGGTCAGTAATTCAGGTTTTTCATCAATTTTTCTGATTTGAATTGAACAGTTTCAATTCCAGAGGGATTTTCCCTGCTGTGCTTAAACTGTTTTACGAATACCGGAATAAGTTGTTATATTGCCGATTCCTTTTAAGAAAATCCTGTTCATTGAGTTGTAACTATATTGATTAAGTGTGCTGAATGCTTTTTCGGAAATATGAATATCCATTGGTTTTGCTTTTTTTTCTAATCTTGATGTAATATTAACTGTTTCACCAAAAATGTCAAAGAGGAATTTATCGGCACCGATTATTCCCCCGACAATATCACCCAGATGAATACCGACTCTGATTTCCCATTTAATTTTTCGGGACCGGTTTCGTTCATTCAGATAATCGAGTATTTCATTAGCTGCATTTACCATGTTTTCAACATGGTTGCCGTTTTTGTATTGCATTCCGCTTACCGCAAAATAAGCGTCTCCGACGGTTTTTATTCTTTCACATGAATTCTTTTTCATGACAGCATCAAAAAAGGAAAAAATTTCATTTAATTCATTGATCAGTACTGTTAATTCAATATGTGAAGACATTTTTGTAAACCCGACAATATCAGAAATAAAAACACAAACATCAGTATAAAGAGCAGGTTTCGCAATGCCATATTTTTTCAGTTCATTGGCAACATTTTCGGGTAAAACTTTCTTTAAAAGCAATTCGACTTTCTCTTTTTCGGACCTGATAATCTCTTTTTGCCTGTTTATTATCCTAAAGGATTCAGAGAGCAACATGATCGAGGATATCCTTGCTTTCATCTGGTTTTTATCAACAGGTTTGCAAATAAAATCGTTTACTCCGCATTCAAAAGCATAATTTAAAGTTTCATAGTCATTATTTTTATATGTACACATGATTACCGGAATTTTCGATGTTGCCGGATCTTCTTTTAACCTTTTAACTAATTCAGGGCCATCAAATTTTGGCATTTCCCAATCGGTGATGATCAAATCGGGTTTATTGTCCAATGCCAGTGATAAAGCTTCGGCTCCATTGTCAGAAGAAAGGACTATAGCATTTTCCAAAATTTCTTTAATGATCCATGTGAGCAATTTCAATTGAATCAAATCATCTTCAACAATCAATACACTTTTAATTGTATTCATTTATAAATTCGTTTAATTATTCATACGGTTAATAATGAAAAATGGACAAGACATGCTGAAAATCAGGTATTTTTACTTAATCTGACCGACTCTTTCTTTTCTATTCCAAATCATTTGCTCTTCAAATTATACTATAATATGACTATCGGGAAAGATTAATGATGTTTTCTTTAGTATTTATATTTGCTTTTAATAATTAACAGGTTTTTATAAACAGCACTTAAAACAACTTATTAACCGTCATCCCATAGTCGTTCATTTTACAAGATTGTGGAAAATAGTATTTGTTGGTTTTGATGATATATATTGGTTTGATTTATCTTTTGTCCTCGAGCCGGACGGGCTTTTCTTTTTTGTCTGCCACACAAAAAAGAAACAAAAAAAGTCACCACGGCTGAAAAACCCGGGCTAATACTTCGCTCAGGCAATTATCCGCTAGCTAGCGGACAAGGATTACCAGTTTCCTGAAGTTTCATTCAGGATCGCACCATCCCGATGTTGCAATCGGGATGTAAACACCCGTGGACAAGCCAACGCACAAGGCAAGCTTTCCCGATCTGTTTCATTTATAGGTACTTTATTATAAGTCCATTAACTTGTAAGGATTTTCACGATGACGATTATATTTTTTATGTTTCCCGATTGTCATTTACCATAAAACAAAAAACCGGGTGGTGTTCCCGGTTTACCGATTCTTCCGGAGGGGTAATTTTATCATTTGGCCAAAAAAATAAAAACTCCGGAACGCTATATGAAATCTTTTTTAATCATCCCATAGGCAAATCGTTTTTAGGTTATTTAATGCTAAGATAAGACAAAAAGGAAGGTGAAATCAACAATAAAATACTTGTTTTAGCAGTGGTTTTTACCTTTTTCGGACAAAACCCTGCAGGTATTTTAATCTTTCAAAAAAGTATTATGCCATAATTGTATTAATTGGAAATTACTGACAACCGGAGAATAATAGATTATACTCAATATTTCCCAATCCGGATAATGAGGTATACCAATGTAATATTTCCGGATGTCTTTTCTTCCTTTTCTCAAATTTTTTGTGATAACTTATTGCTTTTACAGAGAAATTTGCTTTTTTTGTATATCAGATCTATTAACAATGAACATAATAATACCAAAGAAAGAAGAGGAAAAAATCACAAAAGTCAGAGCAATACTTTGTGAACTTGACCGACCGGTAATAACCTATGTGAAAGATGATCAATTTTACATATACACGGAGTTTGATAAGGAATCAACATATAAAAGTTTTATCAGGGAATTGGAAAAATCGGGAATTGGGACTGAAGGCCTATATTAACGTTTTATCTATCAGATATTTTTTAATGGTTTTTTTAAGCAATCCCAGGTTAACCGGTTTTGTCAGATAATCATCGAAAGGGGATTCTTCTTCTATCTTATCAGAATTTATAGAAAAAGCTGAAAGTCCGATAACAGGGATATTAGGCAATTGTGATTTAATTATTTTCGCCGCACTATATCCATCCAATACCGGCATTTTTATATCCATAAGCACCAGGTCAATTTTTTGAGTTTTACAAATATTGACTGCTTCTTCTCCGTTTATTGCGTGAATCAAACTGATATTTTTGTTATCATTTACCTCAGATAAATAGAAAAAGTTAACTTCCTCATCCTCTGCAACCAGAATATTAACTATTGAAGTGAAATCAATGTCGGAAAATACAATTTGACCTGATTCTTCAACTGATCCGACTTTTTTAACCGGGATTGAAAAACCAAAGGTTGAGCCAAGTCCGGGAACAGACTCCAGACTGATAGTACCACCAAGCAATTCGATAAATCCTTTGGAAATGGAAAGTCCTAATCCTGTACCGCCAAAATTTCTTGAAATAGACTCGTTTGCCTGACAAAACCTTTCAAATATCTTTTCCTGATCGTTTTTTTCAATTCCAATACCTGTGTCCTTTACAAAAATTTCCAAACTGTGCTCATGCAAATTGAAACCGACTGTAATATCTCCTTTTTGGGTGAATTTAACAGAGTTATTTATCAGGTTGGCAATAACCTGCCTTATTTTATTGACATCAGAAATGATTTTTACATTTCCAAAGCCATTGGTCACAATGGAAAAGGTTAAGCCCTTTGCTTCAACCCTGGATTGGAAAATTGAATGTATTTCCCAAACAAATTGGGTCAGGTCAAAAACAACATCATCAACTTCTGTCTGTTTTTTCTCAAGGGATGAGATTGTCAGGACATCATTTATAACTCCAAGTAATTGGTTTGAACTGCCTGCAATAATTTCTGAGTAATGTTTGATTTTATCTTTTGAAAGCTTTTGATTGTTTATAAGTTCTGCAAAGCCAATAATTGCATTAAGTGGTGAACGCACTTCATGTGAAAGGTTTTGCAAAAATGCTGTTTTTAGCTGGTTTGCTTCCTCGGCTTTTTCCTTTGCTTTTTTCAATTCAAGTTCAACAAGCATTATTCCGGTTATATCCTGTACGGTTCCAAATACCGAAACAGGTTCATTGTCTTTGTTCCTGATTACCTTTGACCTTTCTTCCACAAACCTGATTTCTCCATTGGGCAGGACAATCCTATGCACTATGTTTATCTCCAGGCTGTTTTTTAACCCTTCATCTCTTGTTTTTAAAAAATATTCAAGATCATCGGGGTGAATTGTTCTTTCAAAATTTTCTATTGAGACACTAAAAGTTTCTTTTGAAACACCGAAGATATTGAATATCTCATCGGACCAGGTCAATTCTTCCTTTAGTATGTCCCAGTTCCAATGCCCAAGATGGGCTGTTTTTTGGGCTTCTTTGAGTTTTTCTTCGCTTTCTTCATTTTTTGCAACCAGGTTACTCAGGTCCTCATTATTCTTTTTAAGTTCAATTTCGAGTTTTTTCCTGTATTCAATTTCCTTTTTTCGTATTAAATTTTTGTTTTGAATAATAACCAATAAAACCAAGGTAACAATAAACAATACAACAATCAGGGTATGTTCAAACAGTGTTACCAGAGCTTTTTTTCGCCAGTTACCTGCATTATAGTCCATTCCGTACACGGCAATAACTTTTCCAGTTGTACTGTCCTTTAAAGGGATCAAAGCACTTCTCCATGTACCCCACCTGTCGGTAAGGGGGCTTGTAAGAACAGGTCTGCCTGTATAAAACGGGCTGATGTCCTCCTGATCAGCTTCTGTAAACTCCTGTCCGGGAGGTGAATAATTCTCTGATCCTTCATCCTCAGAGTCCATTAAAAAAAACACCTTGCCGTTTCGGAGTGTATAAAGATATGCGAAGGTTGCCTCGGGGTTGACTTCCAGCACTTCATGCATTTTACGTTTTAAGAAATGATAGGAAACCTTCTCCTGATCAGTTAAATCAGCATTAAGAGTTTTAATCTCTTCTATAGAGAGCATTGCAGATATAGACTGAGCTTGCCGGATAGCCGTTTCTTCAAGGTTGCGGTTTACTTTATGCCATATATAATAGATATATAAAAGGCCCAAAACCATGAGTGTAACAATAAATCCGATCTGGATTGTGAGAGAATGTTTTTTTGGCAATATTTTCACAAAAATAGATTTAATACTCAAAAGTAAGAAATAACAACAATAGAATGGTTACCAATGCCCATAAAATTGGAGTTTTTTTAAAAAAAACTTAATATTCGTCATTAACAATATTATCTCTTATTTCTCCCTGCTCACAATCAGCAAGATGCAATTCTTTAAGTTTTTCTTTTAATCGTAAATGGAGTTCGTCTGAACTTGAGTATAACATCTCGGTTTTTATTTCCCCAATTTCCTCAAGGATACATATAACTTTTTTTTCGCAAGCAGCATTCATATCTGTCATTTCCTGTTTTTACAGTTACCATTCAAATATATGATGCAAAAACATTGGAAAAGTAGACAGTTTTTCAAAAAAAATAATAATATGGAATTATTATAAAGAATTTCTCAGTATAAATCTGACAGTTTATTTGGCTGATAATAAAGTATTTCAAAGCAAACTGAGGGGAAATCATCATTTGTTCGCTTTCCGGCAAATAACATCCCTGATATCAATAGCTATCCAAACAAAACTAAATTATTGCAAACAACTGCCAATTTTAGGTAAAATGATAGCAGAATGACTTTTTTATGCTTTAATGAAAGCCAAAAAATCTTTAAGGTTAATACTCTACAAGAGAAATAAATCATAAAAAACACCACATACAATATCATTCTATGATCCAAAAGTACCGGCAATTGCATCGGGGAACTGTTTTCCGAAATGTTCGGAACACCACTCTTTCAATTTCTGAATTGAGTTTTTATCATCACCCATGAATGCAATCAGTTTCCTAAGTTCTTTGCTGAATAATTGTTCGCTGAATGATACGCCTTTTAAAATTGTTTTTGAAAAGTCAAGCATAGTTCTGGTTTTAGTTTTTAGGTGAAATAAAAATACAAACTATACTTGCCTGAGTCAATAGGTTGACTTGCTGAAGTTATCAGGTAAAAATACGTGAATCGCAGTAATTACCATTAAATATAGCCTTTAGGGTTTATGAAAGGGCAGGCTATTTTCATCAACTATCAGTATAATAAGGTATCTGAAACTTCCGGTCATGACGGTCACAAAATATTCATTGATAAATTAAGTGTTGGTTTAGCCATTTATCTTTTCAAAATCAGGCAACTCCCCCACCCCAAAACACGTCTATACAAAACAATCCTTCTATGAAAAACAAAATACAATCTCTTGCCGCCGGTTTTGGTTTTTTGTTGGTGAACTTTTTATCAACCAATACTCTTTGTGCACAAATGACCATCAACTCCGCTCCTGCTCCTGAGTCGAACATTATGTATCTCAGTACAGGTTTCGACTGGACCGGTAACGTGCAGTACCACGGTCAGTATTCTGCCTCGGGACCCAGTCAGATTGGATCATTTTCGGGCTATGTGCCCGGGTTTGACTTTATGGACGGAATAGTACTCAGCACCGGAAATGTCGACTTTATTCCGGGGTTATCCACCTCAACCATCAACACAACAACCGGAACAGGCAGCGACGAACATCTTGAAAGTTTAACGGGTTATACCTATTATGACGCCACATCATTCGAATATGATTTCTATACTTTTGACGATACACTGGTGTTCCGAATCATCTTTGCCTCCGAAGAATATTCCGATTATGTTTGCAACCCCCAAACCGATGCCATGGGCGTGTTCCTGTTTGGTCCGGGCATTCCGGCCCCCGGTGTGAACATTGCCAAAATCGCAGGTACCGAATATAACATCGGCATCAACTCTGTCAACAACGGCACACCAAGCTACGGAAGCGTTCCTGACAGCTGTGAGTCGCTCGATTACGCCTCACTTTTCGTTGAAAACTACCCCACCGGAGAAATGATCGCTTTCAACGGCTACACCAAAGCCCTGACAATAAAATACCCCATCATTCCCTGCGAAACCTATCACATCAAATTCGTGATAGCCGATGGACTTGACAGCAGCTTTGACTCGGGTCTGTTCATCGAAGCTACTTCCATGGTGGCCTGCGTGCCGTATTTTGAGGAAACACTTACAGGCAGCACCGGCGACAGCATCCCTGAAGAAACCGGAATGGCCAAATATACCTTACACATGCTTTGCGAATATAGTTATGATACCTACGAACCTATTACCATAGAAGGTTCTGCAATAAATGGTGTGGATTACGAGTTTGTTGCCGACAGTATTTTGATCTATCCCAACACCGACACCGGCTCGGTTAAAATCATACCCATCGCCGACGGCATCACTGAACCTGCCGAATCGGTCATCATCTCATATCAGCAAACCTGCAACATGTGGGAGGTTGACACAGTATGGATTTATGATGGAGAACCTTCTTTGGCAGATTTTCCCGAATCAAATACGAAGCTTTCGGTATACCCCATTCCGGCCATACATACACTAAATGTAACCGGAATAAAACCAAAAACCGGCTATGAAATTTCCGGTATCACCGGTATCACTGTGAAAAAAGGTCTTCTGAATGATGATCAAACCATTTCACTTGAGGGACTTGATGATGGATTTTATATGATCAGGTTTGAAAATGGGGTTCGTGGTGCTTTAAAATTTATTATCAATCGTTGATTTGACATAGTCAGGGGGTGACTTGGAGTCACCCCCTGACTAATGCCAAATCGAAAAATCCTATCCAAAATTCCTTCTAAATCCGTTTTTTTGTATATTGCACAAAAAAACAATCAAAATGAAAAAGATCATACTCACCCTTACGTTGACATTTTATGCACTGATCAATCTGAATGCGCAGAGTAATAAAATTGATATTGGATTATTTGGCCTGTTGAACAGAAACCTGAGTTTCTCCTTTGAACATACCCTTTCAGACTACGCTACTTTTAGGATGGGAGCAAGTTATATGCTTACAGGCGAATTGCCCTGGCTCGATGCCAGCAAAGGACTCCTTGATTCGTCAGGCACTGAAGGATATCTTGAAATTGCCCTGAACAAATTGAGAATTTCTGCTTACAGCTTTACCCCCGAATTCAGATTTTATCCCAAAGGAGCCGCAATGACAGGCTTGTACATTGCCCCATATCTGAAATATGCCGATTATAGGTTCACCTCCGTTTATCAATCGGATGTTGACTATTTTGATGCTGATTCTTTGTTTACAGCGGAAGATGTGGTATTCGACCTCTCCGGACATATTCGAAAAGCGGGTGCCGGACTGGCAATCGGTTACCAGTGGCTTATTTCGGATGCTGTTTCACTTGACTTTTGCTTTTTTGGTCCCGGGTTTGTTTATGCCTTTGCCTCCTCAACCGTGGATGCGCCTAAATTCCCGGCTTCAAGAGATATTGGAGAATTTACTCAGGAGGAACTTAGTGAGATTCCGGATATCCTCGGATTAATTGATGTTGAACAGGTAACACCTACTCAGGCTAAGGGCACATGGAACAAGCTGTTGCCAATTTATCGGTTTAATATTTCCATTGGATTTGCATTCTGATATGGATAAAACAGAACAAGCTGTTGCCTTGTACAAGAAGGATTATCACTGCTCCCAATCGGTCTTTGTTTCCTTTTGTGAAGAGTTTGGCATTGGCCGGGAACAGGGATTTAAGCTATCTAAATTTGCCGGCGCGGGTTTTCTGTGGTACGGCGATTTTTGCGGAGCCATTACCGGAGCATTAATGATTTACGGATTAAAATATGCCCCGGGCGAAAAACAAGACGAATTTGCAGAAGAAATATTTTTTCATGTGTGCAATGAACATATCCGTCGTTTTGAAAAAATCCATGGTTCAATCAAATGCCGAAACCTGCTTGATAAAGACCTTTCGAAAGAAGAAGAACTGACCGAAATAAGGGAAAACGATTTGTTTAACCTGAAATGCCCGGGATTTGTTAAGGATTCTGCAGAAATTTTATCGCAAATAATTAAGGAAACAGATGAACGAATGTTGAAATTTCGTTCTGCATCCGAATAAATAGACAAGGGGTGACTCAAAGTCACCCCCTGACTAAATAAACTAAATATACTAAACCTGAATACTACATTCCATTAATTACCGGACAAATAATTTCCGGTGTTTTGTCTTTTTTTCCGAAAAGCATGGTAAAAGAAATTTCATGGCTTCCTAAGTTATTGTTTTTCAATTTGCTTACATAAAGCACATAGTTATACCCAAAGGCAATTTTTTTATGGACAAACCCTAAAAGGATATGGTAATTATCGTAATGCAAAATGTCTGAGCTTTCATATCCAAAACCCATTCTGTACCAACTTAATGCTGCAGTGCAAGAAATTCTGTAGAGTACAAAATCCCTTATTACTTCAACTCTGGCTGTTGGAGTAATTTTTACTTTGCTTTCAGTAAATAAATTTACTCCTCCATGAATGTTATATCTCCTTGGTAATACAGTTTCAGAATAAGTTGCTCTCCAAAAACTCATCAATGGTTCTGTAATATTATGAACTGCCAACCCTCCAAAATACTTTTCATTATACAGAATAAACCCGGCAAAAAAATTAAAAAAACTTCTTTTGTTGCAGTCAATTTTATCCGTGTATGGGTTTTGAGTAAACATATTAGTATCAATAAACTTCTCCCCAAATTCAACCTGAATGGCAGGTTTAATTATCAGGTTGCTTGTAATTGGAATATAGGCAGAATAAACAAGTGCGCCCGAATTAAATTTATAATACCCGTCATCATAAATAAAATTTGATACAATCAACCCTATACCGCCTTTGATTTTATCAATGTATAGATCAGCAGCAGCAGTATATCTCATATTTTTGTAACCAAGCGCAGGTCTGTAATTGAAATAATTCAGATTCAACCTTGGCTCTCCGGCCGATCCGGCAAATGCAGGGTTCACTGAAAGTGGTGAACTGTAATTTTGGTTCAGCAGGATCTCATCCTGTGCAAAAACTATCAATGCACAAAATGAAAGAATTAAAGTGGTTAGCTTTTTCATTGTAAAAACGTTTTATTATCTAAAGACCAAAACAAATATTATACTAATACAAATATATGGTTAAATCTCACCCCATACTATGTAAAAGGTTTCAATTTCTCTGTGTTTTTTATTAGTGGGCTGATTGGATACATTACTGAATAAAATAATTGCTTTAACAACCATCATTAAAATGTAATTATGATCAACATTTGATTTTCTTTGATAAACATCTAATCTAAATAGGCTACGCTTTTTCAAAATAGCATCACAAAGAAAAACATCCCTTGTTTTCATATTCCCGACAAATAAAATAAGGGTTATACCTAAAAAATAAAATTTAATAGTTAAACTGCCATATAAAAAAAAGGGGCGAAACTTTATGCCCTGCCCCAACTAATACTAAACCTGAATATTATATTCCATTAATCACCGGACAAGTAATCTCCGGAGTTTTGTCTTTTTTTCCGAAAAGCCAGGTAAAAGAAAATTCATGGCTTCCAAGATGTTGATTATTCAATTGACTTACAAAAAACACATAATTATATACTATTGAAAATTTCTTGCCAACAAATCCTAAAAGCAAGTGATAGTTGTCGTAATCCATTATACCTGATCTTTCATACCCCAATCCCATACGATACCCTTTTAAGGCTGCAGCACAAATAACCCTGTAAAGTTCCATTCGGTCGGTAATGACAATTCTCGCTGTTGGAGTGATTTGTATTTTACTTTCTGTAAATAAGTTTAATCCGCCATGAATGTCATATCTCATGGGCAATACATAAGAATCAGTAGTTTCTTCTATACTTTTTTCTGTATACATGTAAGGTTCTGCAATATGATAGACCATTGCACCTCCAAAGTATTTTTCATTGTATATAATAAATCCGGCCGAAACATCAATGAATCTGATTTTCGAATAACCAAATTGTTCCAGGAAAATAGGTTTAAGAGAAGGGTTCGGTGGTGGAGGAAAACAAAACTCAGTCATTATTTTTTTATTTCCGAATCCTAACTGAATTGCCGGTTTGATAACAAGTTTTTCTGCTAACGGAATGTGTGCCGAATAAATTAGCGAATATGATCCGAAATTATAAACTCCATCCTCTGCAACAAAACTTGATGCAATTATTCCGATCCCGCCCTTTATTTTACCGAAATAATGATCTGCTGAGACAGAGCTCTTCACATTTGTAGAACCCGTACCAGGGTATTGATTAAAATAATTCACTGCCACCCTTGTTCTCCCTGCCGATCCGGCAAATGCAGGGTTTACCGATAAAGGTGAACTGTAATTCTGGTTCAGAATGATCTCGTCCTGTGCAAAAACCACCAATGCACAAAATGAAAGGATTAAAGTGGTTAGCTTTTTCATTGTGAAAACGTTTTATTATCTAAAGACCAAAACAAATATTATACTAATGCAAATATATGGTTAAATTTCACCCCATACTATGTTAAAGGTTTCATTTTTTCTGTGTTTTTTATTAGATGGCTGATTGGATACATTACTGAATAATTAGCATAGCCAAAAATTCTAAAATTAAAAGCTATTATGATCAACATCAGATTTTCATAGATTAACAGTTAAATTTTATCGTCATTTTTTTAATATGCCCCATTGAGCAGCTTCGTGAAGACTTTTTTACTACTTTTACCTGGTTAAAAATCCTGCTGACTATGAACAAAAAACAATGGTACGAATCACTGTTTGAAAACTACGGTGAAAAATATGACTCTGAATGTTTTACTCAGGGAACAACCGGCGAATGTGATTTTATTGAAAAAGAACTTTCAGAAAATAAAAAACTGAAAATATTGGATGTGGGATGCGGCACCGGAAGACATGCCATTGAACTGACAAAAAGAGGATACTCTATCACAGGTATTGACCTCTCCGAATCGCAACTGGCAAGGGCCAGAGAAAAAGCAAAAAAATGCAACCTCAAAATAGATTTCCAAAAACAGGATGCCCGAAACCTGCCCTTTGATAAGGAATTTGATGTGGCCATCATGCTTTGTGAAGGCGGATTTCCATTGATGGAAACCGATGAAATGAATTTTGAAATTCTGAAAAACGTTGGCAAATCATTACGCATTAATGGGAAGTTTATTTTCACCACCCTTAACGGACTCTTTCCATTGTATCATTCTGTGGAGCAGTTCTGCGATTCAGTAAAAGGCGAAGGAAATGCCACCTACCGCAGCAACACTTTTAATCTCATGACTTTCCGCGACCACAATATTACTGATGTAGAAGATGATCATGGAAATAAAAGAACCCTGGAATGTAACGAACGATATTACGTGCCCAGCGAAATAACCTGGCTGCTAAAATCACTTGGCTTTAAAAAAATTGAGATATTCGGAGCCAAAATCGGTGCTTACTCTAGAGAAGATCAACTTACTACCGAGGATTTTGAAATGCTGGTGATTGCTGAAAAATAAATTTCAAGTTTTTGTTTTGTGCTTTTTGTTTACGCCAAAGATTAAAAAACAGGGTGTGCAGATTTTATGAGATGCTTAATTGATAAAAGATTATAGTTCGGTACTCTGTACCTTTTTATTCAATACAAATTTTTACCTACAAAGAGAGTGGTGCTCTGCACCTTATAAGCTAATTTAATAGGTGCAGAGCACCATAATTTCAATAACATAAATAAAAATGATAACCAAAGGTGCAGAGCACATAGCCGTCAGGTTTATTTTGCAACAAAATGATTATCAAGTTATAACAAAGGGATCCCTCACTGCGTTCGGGATGACAGCTCGTATTATGTGTTGGGTGGGGAGGTTGAGGAAGGCAAGCCTTCCTCAACCTCCCCACCCTTATTCCAAAATGACCATTGTCATCCCGAACCACCCTAAAGTGGTGAGGGATCTCTTTGTAATTACCGATATTTAATTTTTAAAAACTTTAACCTGACGGCTATAAAATGATAATGATTTAAGAACAAGGAACATCGATATTCGATTTGAGAAGTTTTATTAAGTTCATAAATCAAAAATCGGTGTTCCTTGTTCAATATTCAACTTTTCTAAAATTTTGTATATTAAAGCCATCGTCTCAGGTAGAGGTAAAAAATAATTAAAACTATCTATAATCATGCTAATTACAATTATTAAACTGACGGCAATGTGCAGAGCACCGAAATATTGATTCTTATTAAAACAGCAACTCTTAATTAAAATTTCGTCGTTTTCCAAAAGCCCCTGTCAAACACCATAGACTCTTCATATCCAATAGCTTTCAATACAGGTATGACTTCATCATACTTACTCGTAATTTCATTAATATGATGGCTGTCAGAATTAAGCGATATTTTTATCCCAAGCCTTTTCATTTGTTTTATAATGTCATAAGCCGGATAGGGTTCTTTAGTGTATCCCTTATAGATTCCCCTGACATTGATTTCAACAATTACTCCTGAATTTTTAATTTCAACCAAAACATCCTTAAGCAGGTTTTTGTACCATTCCTCTGCTTCCAGTCCCGGAACCGTTCGCATCAAATGAAGTTTTACTTTATCGAAATGACCCAACAGGTCGGGCTTATCGCTTTTCAGAAAATCGCAGGTTTTTTCGTAAAAATTATATACCAATGCCTTTTTATCACAATCAAAAACCTCTTTGAAACCTTTTTCAAAATTTTCATACGGACCGTCAATTTCAAAAATCTCTCCTCCTTTTTCCACAAAATGTACTGAGCCAATCACATAATCAAGCTTGTATTCCATGAATTTTGCAGGTCCTGTTATTCCTTTTATGTAATCAATTTCCAAACCGCTGTAAACATCAATAATTCCGGCATATTTATCTTTCAGAAGATTTATTTCCTCAAGATATTTTTGAAAATTCTCCTTCTGAATGCACCACACACTTTCAAAAGGCAATGGCGCATGACCTGAAAAACCATAGCTTTTAAAACCCAAGCGAATGGCTTCGGTCAGGTACTCCTCAGGACTGCATTTTCCGTCATCAAAGCATGAATGACTGTGAAAATTGTACAAATACATAAATATTTGCTATTTTTCGTTTGTAATTGAAATTCTGTGCATAAAAATAAAACATACCGAGCAATTATTAATGATAAGCTTAAAATCTTTTTATTCACATTTCTTATAGTGGGTGTTCAGTCCCTTTCACAAAATTTTCAGACCGTGCGTGGTCAGGTCACCGATAAAGATACTGACAGTCCTTTGCCCGGAGCATCAGTCGTTTTAGTTCAAAATGGTGAAAGTATCGGTGTTGGCACCGATGAAGACGGAAAATTCATTTTTGAAAAAATCCCTGTGGGACGTCAAACCTTCAAAGTAAGCTTTATAGGATATAAAGATGCATGGCTCAGGGATATTGAAATTGTTTCGGGGAAACAGACTGTTTTAAATGTTCAGCTTATTCCGGATGTTTATAGCATGGGAACTGTTGAAGTGAAGGGAACCAGAAGAAAATCCGAGACAGTAAATGAAATGATTTCATTAAGTGCCCGTACCTTTTCAGTTGAAGAAACCAGCAAATATGCAGGAAGCTGGGGCGACCCGGCACGCATGGCGGCAAACTTTGCCGGAGTAACTGCCTTGTCGGATAAGCGTAATGATATTGTAGTTCGCGGCAATTCGCCCCTGGGTGTTCTCTGGCGCATGGACGGAATGGAAATTCCGAACCCCAACCACTTTTCAGTTGCCGGCAGTTCGGGTGGGGCCATCAGCATGATCAACAACAACTTGCTATCAAATTCCGATTTTCTTTCTGGAGCTTTTCCCGCCGAATACGGAAACGCCACCTCCGCCGTTTTCGATTTAAAAATGAGACAGGGAAACAATGAAAAATTTGAATTCCTGGGGCAGGCCGGAGTAAACGGTTTTGAATTCGGTGCCGAAGGTCCGTTTAAAAAAGGAGGTGCTTCATTTCTGATCAATTATCGGTATTCTACATTAACTGCTCTTGAGAAAATCGGAATAACCATCATTGATGCCGAGCTTGATTTTCAGGATCTTTCCTTTAAGCTGAATTTCCCGGTTAAAAAGGGAAATCTGTCATTATTCGGAATTGGAGGCATGAGCAAAGCAAATGAATTTGCCGAAAAAGATTCAGTAAACTGGATTACAAGAGATGACAGGTTGAGCAGTGTCAGCGGAGCAAAAATGGGAGTTACCGGATTGACCTTTTCCAAAATGTTGTCTGAAAAAACCAACCTGAGAATTAATATCGGTTACTCGGCAAACAACCCGTATTTCAGTAAAGACTCTCTGGGACATGACTATCAGCGGTTTGAGCTAACAAAGCTTGCAATGAATGAAATTAAAAAATCCGCTTCGATTCAGATAAACAGCAAATTAAACCAGAAAAACAAAATAAGAACCGGAATAATTTTCAGAAACATTGCGGTGGATAATGATGCCTGGTATAAAATATTTTCCCCGGAAGAAAAGAAGATTACTTACAGCACTGTCAAAGGAAATTTGAACCTTGCCGAAGCTTTCATTCAATGGAAATGGTACTTTTCTCCATCAATGACACTTAATACCGGAATCCATGATCAGTTTCTGACATTAAACAACAGCAATTCCATTGAGCCAAGAGCTTCGGTCACATGGAACATCACACCTGTTCATTCACTTAATTTGGGTGTGGGTATGCACAGCCAGATGCAGCCTACTGCAATTTACTTTTCTGAATTTACCGATGAAGCAGGAAATATTTTATACAGAAATAAAAATCTGGATTTCACAAAAAGCACGCATTATATTATATCATACGACCATCAGATTTCGGAAAACATAAGATTTAAATCAGAAATTTACCTGCAGAAATTGTACGACATTCCTTTGGGCACCCAAAATCCCTATTATTCCCTGATAAATTTCGGATATGATGACGACATCTTTTCACATGAAATATTTGTAAATAAAGGAAAAGGTGAAAACTATGGAGTGGAGTTTACCTTCGAAAGATTTTTCCATAAAAATTATTACTATCTGATAACCACATCGCTCTATAATTCAACTTTTACCGACAGTTACAATTACAAAAGAGAAACCAGATACAATTGTAATTATGCATGGAACGTTTTGGCGGGTAAAGAAATCAAACTGAGTGAAAATAACCTGCTTGGCTTCAGTGCTACAGTTGTCAATATCGGCGGCCAGAGATATACCCCTATTGACATCGAAGAATCAGCAGGCGCCGGACGAACAGTATATATAGATTCACTTCCATTTTCAGAAAAATATCCGGATTTTTTTAAAATTGATATCCGCATCAGGTTCAGGAACAACAATAAGAAATTTTCACAGGAAATTGCTTTGGAGATGGCCAATATTCTGAATAAAAAGAACATCGAAAATCAATATTTTGATTTTGAAACAAGGCAAATCAAATACTATTATTTGCTGGGAAGAATTCCGGTCGCTTTTTACAGAATAGAATTTTAATGCTATTCCGATTTTTCCAAAGCCTGATCAATCAGTGGATCCTTTTGTATTTTCATCTTTTTTGCTTTCCACAATTCAACGGCCTGACTATAAAACATTGCAGCTTTTTCGTTTTCGTTTTTCATTGCAGAAAGTTTGGCGTAAAAGAAATAGACATCGGGATTTTCAGGATCAACAGCTTTGTAGATGAGCAGAAATTTTTGCGCATTTACAAGATCTTTGTTTTTAAGTGCATTGTTCGAATATGAATAAGCGACAATACTCATGTAGCTGATGAGTCTTGAATACATCTGGCTTTTAAATCTGTCGGAAGTCTGGCCCTCAAGTTTTTTAACCCGTTCCAATTCCGATTTCCACCAGTCTGCATTTTCAGTCTGGAAAGCCTTCACATAATCCTGCTGTAACTTTATCTCTTCAACGAGGCAGGTATTCAGTTTCATCTGAATATCCTGAAGATTTTCGGTACTAATCTCAGCAATCCTTGATTTCAGTTCTAAAGGATCGATGAGTCCGCTAAACGACTGAATAAATCTTTGCATAAAAACATATGACTCGAGAGGCTCGGAGTTAATATTGATAGAATCGGATACTGACTTAATATAGCTGTAGTTAGACTTTATTTTGGCTTCGTCTTTTTGTGTACTTTTTACCATTTCCTTGTTATCCAGAAGAATAAAAACCTGCTTCATAACTTCAGTTCCGGGCCATTCATGCTTCCCCTCAAACATGATAAATTCATTGCTGATTTTTTTCGCAGAGAGGTTCTGGTTCAGCGAGATCAATTCAAGGAAGTTAAAATCGCGGGTACCTGCAATTCCGATAAAATCATAGTTAATTTTGGCATTAACATCAGCAATTCCACCTCCGCACCCAATTACGGTATTGATTTTGAATGCCGAGGCAAACAATGAAGCAACCTTGGCACCACCAGAGAAACCCAGAGCATAAATACGGGATGTTTCAATGGAAAACCTTGAAATAACATCAGTGTAAATGGCATCTCCGGCTTTTTTAATATCCTCGGGGCCCATACCGTTTTCAGTAGAATTGGATCCAACCAGAATTACGCCAAAATTCTCTGCCAAATCCTTATACAATTCAACCGGCTGTGAGCCAACCGCGTGGGGATCGAATGAAAATATTACCGGGAATTTTTTGTCACCGGAGTAATTCGAAGGTAAATACAAGGCATAACTAATAGTAGAGTCTTTAGAACATTTAACATTTTTATTGACAATTCCTGTCTTAAATTCAGATACACTATTGTTTTGTTCTGAATTGTCTCCGCTCCCGGAGCAGGCGACTATAAAAAACATCATTAAAACCGGCAAATACATAATTTTTTTCATCTTAATTTTTTTTTGAACTTCACACAAAAATCAGTTTTTTTCCATACATCAATTCTCTGTACTCTGGGGGAAACCCATAGTATTTATCAATAAATCCGTCAATCTCATTTTTAGTTTTCACAGACAACAACTCATTAATTTCAAGTATTACTTCTTCAGAAACCAAATAGGGAAGCAGTCCGGGGTTAAGATATTTTCCCTTGCAGAGGCAATAAGTCTGATATTCGCTGCAATCGCTCAAAGGAGTTTTTTTAACAATACAGTGAGAAAGCCAATCCTTTGAAGTCAAAAGATTATTTTCAATTAAAAGCTCATTTCTTTTAATGAAATCGACATTTTTCCTGAAATAATTTTCAATATTAGCGAGCGATTCAGTTGAAAGAGATTTTCGAAGTTCCAGACTGCACTCCATACAAATGGCATGCTCAAAAATGGTAGTTTTCCTGTTGTTGTTAACCTGAAAAACCTTTTCGATCATGTAATCCGATTGAGAGTCAATCAATTCCTTACCGCAAACAAGGCAATGGGACAACTGTTTATTATCCAGATCAGAAAAAAACTCTTCAGGAACCGGAATTTTATATAATTCAGATAATACTTTCATTGTTCGAAGATATGAAAATGTTTTTCAAGATGAATAAGTTGGTTGAACGAAGTTACAAACTTCGTTCATCTTTACAAACTTCGTTCAGCTTTACAAACTTCGTTCAGCTTTACAAACTTCGTTCAGCTTTACAAACTTCGTTCAGCTTTACAAACTTCGTTCATCTTGCAATGCAACAAAAAAAGCCCGGATAAAGTCCGGGCTTTTTTAATATTATGAAGATGTTTTGGTTTAGAACTGGTCGAATGAATTTTCCTTATTCATAAATCCGACAAGAACAGCGACGCAACCGGTTGGTATTACATCACCCAGTTCGTCAGTAGTGTTAACCTGTATAGAGATAACCAATTGCTGGCTGGTTTGGAGAATAAAGTCCCATACTTTAGAGTAATCATTTTTCTTGTTGTCGTATAAAACATTTCTGTCTTTATCCATTACCTGAAAATGAATCTGGGGCAGTTCATCCACACCGCAAATAGCTATTCTATATTCCTGACCTGAGTAAAAAGTTTTGTAAAGTTCAACAGCATCACCTTCCTGAAGAACGGCAGCGTTATAAATACCGTCGTGTACATAAGGAACGAGTTCGAGCATACAGACCTTTTTAGCAAAGTTCTTACACTGGGCATTTGCATCAATTGATGAAAATGCGATAAAGGACAGGAAAAGAGAGATAAATAAAATGCGTTTCATAATAAATTATTTTACTATGTTATTTCTATAAGTTTCAACTTGTTTGCACAACGCTTTATAAACTGCCGGATCCAGTGGAGCTCTTTCTTCGGTTGATTTGAGCGTGGTCACTTTGGTAACAGGATCGGTAACCGGTTCAATTTTAGAGGTTGTCACTTCAATTTTGTCAAAGATCTGTTTCAGTTTCAGCAATTCCTCGTGAACCGATGCGATATCCTTGCTTTCTTCGATATACTGTTCGAGTAAGCTGATTAATGTTCCCAGTGATAATCTCTGGTCAATAATCCTATCGATCAATTCGTCAGCTGAACTGGTTGTCTGAGAAACTTTACATGCGATGTAAAGTCCTTCAATCCATCCGCCAACAAGAATCATAGCAGCAATTTCTGCTCTGCCGTTTTCTTTTAAGAACGAATTGGAATTCATAAAAGTTTCAGAAATGATATCAATAATAGAATCCTTCTGATTTATATTGCTTTCAAGCCTGTCCATGATCGTTTTATCGATGGCATTTAAAATACCGATTTTATCAGCCAAAGTTTTTGACGCAGACATATACTTGATAGAGGTCTGGGTCTGATCAAACAGACTGGCAAAACTTAAGTCCGCACTATATACACCCAAATTTAATGCCATACTTTTATTTCCCATGTAATTTTTGGCATTTGAAACCGGATTAAGAAGGCTTTCATCGTATTTTGCACCAGCTCTTTTAATAAGCATGGCAGTTTCGATGGGTGAAGGCAATGAATAAAATACCTGCTTAGCCTTATTAATGTCATTCATCATGTCATCACCTTCAGCAACCTGATTGGTATCCTGTGTTTCGGATCCCTGCTCTCCGGATTTATCAGATGAACAAGAAAATAAAAAAGTTGCAAATACTGTTACAGCAACCAACGGTAAGAATTTTAAATTAATCTTCATAATTTAACTTTTATAATTCGTTTTACAAAGTTTAGTCAAATGGCAAAATTACCTTTTTTTTTCAAATATAAAAAAATACATTTGAAATAAAACATATTATACCATTATTTTGTTTCAGGTCTTGTTGGAGTAAAAATTAAAATCGATAAAAAAACCAAAAAAAACACTTATATTATATTGACACATTGTTATTTAGTGTTTTTGATTTTAAAATTTGAATATTCAATGATATTATTAGCGAAATGAAAATAATTCTCTGATCACAGGTAAAATGCCACAAATAATATATTTTTGTCGACAATTAGATATTAAAATGAGCAAGAAAACAGACCAAAAAATACTAAATAACCTAAAATCAGATAGTGAAGCTGTGGTGGTTTCGGCGATAAAAGAACTTCGGAACAAGGGAAACAGGCATTATATAAATGAACTTGTTTCTTTACTTCGCCGAACAGATAAGGATGTGATTAAAAACGAACTCCTTTTGCTGATTAATGATTTATGCGACAATTCGGTTGCTCCTGATATTATGACAGAAATCAAAGATCCTGTGAACAGTAAAATCATGGGTTTGCTGGTTTCATCATGCTGGCAGTCGCGGCTCAACTACGCCGATTACTTTTCCGATTTTGTTGATATTGCTCTAACTGCTGATTATGAAACCACCATCGAAGCCATTTCGGTAATTGAAAATATACTCATGAACGAGGGAGTTGATGACCTGACAATATCGAATGAGCTTTATAAGGTTAAGGAACGAATAAGTTCTTGTCAGCCTGAAAAACTTCTGCTGATTCAGGAACTTGTCAAAATACTTGGAAAAAAATAAGGCTGCCGAAGCAGCCTTATTTTTTTTATGATCTTGAAGAAAAATACTTCATAAATTGTGACCGCTCGTAGGCCAGAGGATTTGAAATACTTTTATAGTTCATCTTCCCTCTGAATTCATCCAACTTTTTATAGTTATATTTTTCCATCCACTTTTCAAGTTCTGTAAGAATATTTGAAATCTCTTTCAGTCCGCTTTTGTAAAGAACACTGCAAATCTGAACAGTTTTTGCACCGGCGAGAATCATTTTAAAAGCCGATTCACCATCATGGATTCCGGTAGAAGCTGAAAGTTCAATTTTATCGATCTTACTTGAAGCAATACCAATCCATCTGAGAGACTGCCTTAAATCGCCTGAGGAACTAAAAACATTCGTAGCAGTGATAGACATTGTATTCAAATCAATATCCGGTTCATATAGCCTGTTGAAAAGCACAACACCTGCAGCACCTCTGTTTTTCAATTGATTGATAATATAAAGTACGTTGGTAAAACCGGCACTGATTTTTACGGCAACCGGAATTTTTACTGCAGCTTTCACCTTTTCAAAAACCTCAAGGTATTGCTTTTCAATTTCCGCAGCGGGTAAATCAGGGTTATTAGGCACAAAATTGATATTCAATTCAATACCATCTGCCCCGGCTTTCTCAATTTTTTTGGCAAAGTCAGTCCAATCGGCAGCACTAACGCAGTTAATACTGGCAAAAACCGGTATTTTAACCGATTTTTTTGTGTCAGAAATAAGTTGGAGGTAACTGTCAAGTGAGTTGCTCTTAATGTACCCTCTAACATAGTCATCTGCTTCAGGGGAGCCTGAAAGGTCCTTTTTCAGAACTTCACCGGCATCATAATTGATTTGTTCCTCAAATAATGACTTGAGAACAACAGCCGCTGCTCCCTGCTCTTCAATCTTTTTTATTCCGGCTGCAGTGCTTGTAAGCCCCGAGCTGCTTATAATTATGGGGTTTTTTAATGTTATCCCCATGTAGGTAGTTTCTAAATTTGCCATATGGAAAAATTTTAATATCTTAATAATTTCTTGATCCGAAAATTGAACTGCCTATTCTTACCATTGTACTGCCTTCTTCAACAGCTATATGATAATCGTCGGACATTCCCATCGAAAGAACGTTAAAACAATTTTGGTTATAAAAATAGTCATTTTTTAATTGATTGTAATAATTTGACAAATTTTTAAACTCCAATCTTATCTGTTCGGTGTTGTCAGTATAAGTTGCCATCCCCATTATTCCACAGATTCTAATATTATTCATGCTTTTAAATTCCTGTGATTCAAGCATATATTTAGACTCTTCAGAATTAAAACCAAATTTACTTTCTTCTTTTGCAATATGAAACTGTAACAGACAGTCAATCACCCTATTTTTTTTCAAAGCTTCTTTATTGATTACTTCCAGAAGTTTCATGCTGTCAACACCATGAATCAATGTTACAAAATGAGCGATGTATTTAACTTTGTTTGACTGTAAATGACCAATCATATGCCATTCAATGTCCTTTGGAAGTCTTTCATATTTTGCGACAAGTTCCTGAACTTTATTTTCACCGAAAACCCTTTGGCCTTCATTATAAAGTTCAAGAATATCCTCATCAGGTTTGGTTTTGGAAACCGCAACCAGTTTCACCTGTTGAGAAAGTGAATTTTTAATTTTGTAATAATTTTCTTTTAAACTCATAAAGACAATGCCTTAGAAAAACACAGGACCCTGAAATAAGGGTCCTGCGCTTTCAGAGCAAAATTTTATAACTGATGAATAACAAGTCCGCTCCTGAGTTTTGGTTCAAACCAGGTAGTTTTGGGCGGCATGATATTACCGGTATCTGCAATATTGATCAGTTGTGTCATTGAAACAGGGTACAAGGCAAATGCAACGGCCATTTCGCCCTTATCAACCCTTCTTTTTAGTTCTCCCAACCCGCGGATTCCCCCTACAAAATCAATTCTTTTATCTCTTCTGAGATCTGCAATACCAAGGATTTTATCAAGAACCAGATTTGATAAAATTGTCACATCAAGAACTCCGATGGGGTCGCTGTCGTTAAAACGGCCATCGCGGGCTTTGAGTGAATACCATTTTCCGCTAAGGTACATGCTGAATTCATGCAATGACTTTGGCTTATATATTTCAGAGCCTTCATCTTTCACGATGAAATCACTGTTTAGTTTCTCAATTAATTGCTGTGGGGTATTTCCATTCAGATCTTTCACAACTCTGTTATAGTCAATGATTTTAAGCTGATTATCAGGAAAATGAACAGCCATAAAAAAGTTGTATTCCTCATTACCTGTGTGTCCTGAATTTTTCTCTTTTCTTTCGATACCAATTCTTGCAGCAGCAGCAGTGCGGTGGTGGCCATCGGCTACATAGGTGCAGGGAACCTTTTCCAAAAATAATTTTTCTAGTTTTTTATTGGTATCCATATCTTCAACAACCCAAAAATGATGTCCAAACCCGTCTTCATCGGCAATAAAGTCATAAATTGGTTTGTTGTTTTTTACGATCTCGTCAACTATTTTATCAATTTCGGGAACTGCTTTGTATGAAAAGAAAACAGGTTCGATATTGGCATTGGTATATCGGGTAAGAATCATACGGTCTTCTTCTTTATCCGGACGGGTAAGTTCATGTTTTTTGATTTTACCGGTGAGGTAATCCTCACAAGCAGCACATCCAACAATTCCGTATTGTGTTCTGCCATCCATTGTTTGAGCATAGATGTAATATCTTGCTTCTTTTTCCATTACCAGCCATTCTTTTTTCTTGAACATCTCAAAATTTTCTACAGCTTTGTTATAGACCAGTTCTGAGTGCACATCTGTACCGGCAGGCAAGTCGATTTCAGCCTTGGTAATATGCAAAAGAGACATTTCTTTGCCTTGAGCCATTTGTGCAGCTTCATCGCTGTTCATCACATCATAAGGCAATGATGATAATTTTTTTGCTATTTCTTTCGGAGGGCGCAATCCCTTAAATGGTTTTATTATTGCCATTTTAATTCAGTTTAATGGTTATACAATTATTTTAAAGAGCAAAACCCGGATAATTTCTCTTAATTAATCGAAAAATACTTTCGAGGTTTTAACAACAATTTTTTTACTTAAAAAACTTAATAATTTCATCAGCAAGAGTAATACTGATGCGTTCCTGTGCTTCATGAGTTGCTGCTCCCACATGGGGTGTAACAGACACCTTTTCGTGGGTTACCAAATCCTTGCGGGGATTGGGCTCATTGCAAAAAACATCAATCCCGGCACGGTTGACTTTTCCAGAATCGAGTGCATCAATAAGGTCGCCTTCATCAATGAGTGCACCTTTTGATGCGTTGATAATGATTACACCTTCCTTCATCATATCAAACTCCTTTTTGGTAAGAACGGGGTCATGATCATCAGGAATCGGCAAATGGAGTGTAATATAATTACTTTCCCGGATTACCTGATCACGGGGAACAGTAAGGACTGTAACTGTTATCCCTTTAGTGCCCTGAATATCCATGTGGATATTAGCTTCAGTAACATAAGGATCTGATGCAAGCACATTCATTCCAAGTCCAAGCGCTCTTTTTGCAACTTCCTGACCGATACGGCCAAATCCAATAATGCCAATAGTTTTTCCGACAATCTCAATTCCATCGCAATAACTATCCTTTAATTGTTTGAAATTGTCAGATTTTGGCATTTTTCTATTTGAATCAAACAGATTTCTTGATAAGGAAAAAATATGTGCAAAAACCAATTCGGCTACAGAAGGAGCAGTATCCTTAGGTGTTGAAATAACCTTTATTCCCTTTTCAATAGCATATGCAACGGCGATGTTTTCCATGCTTGAGCCTACTCTTCCGATAATTTTAAGTGAAGGGCATGAATCAATGAGTTCACGGGTAACATAGGTGGCACTTCTGACCAGCAGCACATCATATTTTTGCTTGTTTATTTCGGCTATGAGATTATCCTGGGGAATGCAAATATTATCAAGATGAAAGCCGGCTCCCTTCAGTAAATCACAGCCAGAATTGGACAACCCGTCATTTGCAAGAATTTTAATCATATATTAATATTTACGTTTTATAAACTTGTTTATTTTTAAGTTTATCAAATTAGCAGATTAACAAAACAGAAAGTTAAATTTTTATTTGTCAATCTGCTAATTATCTCTACCGAAAAATTTCGGATTCAAATTAAACTATTTATTTACTTTATAAGTGGCATCACCATTTTCAAGGAATGCAACAATTTGTCTCATAGCCGCAAATCCGGCATTGATATTGGCTTCTTCGGTTTGGGCACCCATTTTATTGGGGGTGAAATAGTATCTGCCTTTGAATTTTTCTTCGAAAACAGCTTTATTACCCGGCTCGATATCTGAAACATATCTGAAATCAGGTCTTTCTTCCATGAGTTTTACCATTCCTTCTTCGTCAATCACTTCCTTGCGGGCAGTATTAACCAACATGGCGTTCTTAGGCATTTTTTTCAAAAGATCGTAGTTGATTGACTTTTTGGTTTTGTCGTTGGCGGGAATATGCAGAGATACGTACTGGCATTTGCTGTAAAGTTCTTCAACAGAGCTAACCGGAGTAACATTGTCTTTTTTGATTTTATCCTCGGGAATAAAAGGATCGTAAGCATATATTTTCATTCCGAAACCTTTAGCAATGTCAGCTACTAGTTTGCCAACGTTTCCATAGGCATGAATTCCCAAAGTTTTTTCCTTAAGTTCAGTGCCGGATTTTCCACCGAAACATCCGCGGGCCATATAAACCATCATTCCTAGAGCCAGTTCGGCAACAGCATTAGAGTTTTGTCCGGGAGTGTTCATCGCACAAACACCATGCTCGGTACAGGCAGCCAGATCAAGATTGTCATAACCGGCTCCTGCCCTTACCACAATTTTCAGGTTTTTGGCATGTTCAACCACTTCGCGGGTAATGAGGTCGCTGCGAACGATCATGGCATCCACATCTTTCACTGCATCTAAAAGCTGTTTCACTTCGGTGTATTTTTCCAAAAGCACCAGTTCGTATTTGGCTTCCTGAGCAATTTTTTTAATACCTTCCACGGCCTCTTTTGCGAAAGGTTTATCGGTTGCAATAAGTACTTTTTTCATATTTCTAAGAATATTAAATCCTCACCAGCAATGCCGGTGAGGATGTTATTATTGTAAGTTGTTTAGTTAATAGATTCAAATTCCTTCATACAATCAACAAGTGCCTGGACAGATTCGGTCGGACAAGCATTGTAGCATGAAGCGCGGAAACCGCCTACTGAACGGTGACCTTTAATACCGACAATGCCTTTGCTTTTTGCAAAATTCATGAAGTCGGCTTCTTTTTCCTTATACTGATCGGCCATTACAAAGCAAATGTTCATGATGGAACGGTCTTCTTTAACTGCTGTTCCCATAAACATTTTGTTTCTGTCGATTTCGTTGTAAAGGAGTTCGGCTTTTTTGTTGTTGATTTTGCTCATTTCAGCAACACCACCAAGTGATTTCAGCCATTTCAATGTTTCGTACATCACAAAAATTGAAATAACAGGAGGTGTGTTGTACATGGAGTTATCTTTAGCTTCTTCACCGATATGGCTTCTGTAATCAACCATTGAAGGAAGTTTCCTGTCAGCTTTGCCTAGAAGGTCTTTGCGCACGATTACGAAAGTAACGCCGGCCGGACCAACATTTTTCTGTGCTCCACCATAAATCATGGCATATTTTTTTACGTCAACAGGACGGCTAAAAATGTCAGAACTCATGTCGGCTACCAAGTTGATTGGGCAATCGATGTCAGTTTTTATTTCAGTACCGTAAATGGTGTTGTTGGTTGTGATGTGGAAATAATCAGCATCGGTTGGAATGGTATATCCTTTTGGTACGTAAGAAAAATTCTTATCTGCAGATGAAGCCACAACAGCTACTTCACCGTACAATTTAGCTTCCTTAATGGCTTTTTTAGCCCAAACACCTGTTTCAAGATAAGCAGCTTTTTTATTTAACAGATTGGCTGCCAATGTATAAAACTGGGTAGAGGCACCACCGCCAAGGAACAACACAGCATATTCCTGAGGGATATTCAGCAAATCTCTCCAAAGTTGCTCGGTTTCAGCCATTACTTTTTCCCATCCGGGGGTACGGTGAGAAATTTCAAGGATTCCGATTCCGGTGTTGTCGAAATTGCGGATGGCATTGATTGTAGCTTCAATTGCGGGTTTTGGGAGGATACACGGACCAGCGTTAAAATTATGTTTTTCCATATCGTTTTGTTTTATAAAATTTTAAAAAAATTTCATTATTTAATTGCGAATAAAAGTAAAAAGAATTATTCACATTTTTAAATATTTTGGGGGATATGTTGATATGTTTGATAGTAGATTTGTTGATTAGCAGATTTTTTATATCAAAATGTTATGTTTAACGTTTTTTTTATATATTTGCTTAATTAATTCAAAATCTTACTCATATGAAAAGACTATTCCTTTTAACAATTTTTTCTGTTTATCTGGGACTTACAGCAAGTGCCCAGCTGACTATTTCCATTAATGATATTGATGTGACCAACCAGGAGGTATCGTTTGATTCGTTACCTTTAAACCAGAACATAAATCATATTTTCGTTATTCATAATCAGTATTCTTATGATATTATTTGCAATTTTTTGAGGAAGGACATTTGTCCGCCATCTGCTTACACCCACCTATTTTGTTTAGGTGACCATTGCTTTTCATCTTCTGTTTTTGCTGAGGACGAACCCATACTTGCCGGTGCCGAAATGGATTTTCATCCAACAATCATGCTTACAGGAAATACAACAGGTTATGCTTTCAGGTACACTTTCTGGAATTCTGTTGCCATTGCGGACTCTGTCTGGATGATCCTAAAAAACGGGACTTGTGGAATGATAAACGTGGACAACCCTGTTTACAATAAAAACATTTCCATTTACCCCAATCCGGCCATCAATGGTTTTGAGCTTGAATATGATTTGGATATTTCAGAGGGTTTGCTTGAAATCAGGAGTATGGTTGGCAGCACTGTTAAATCTGTTCCCATTGAAGCCAGCAAAGGCAGGTTATTTGTTGAAACTGCTGATTTGCCTGAAGGATTATATGTATGCTCGGTTTTATCTGAGGGCAAGGTAATCAGGGTTTTGAAGTTGGTGGTGGGACGTTGAGTTTGTTTTACCTGCCCTTACAGAGCGTTTTATTAACTCATGCTAAATTACCCAAGGCGTTCCGCGTGTCGCAGTAGCTTTAGCGGAGGCACTGCCTTGGGCTGAATTGAGTTGCCCTTTTTTAACCACCGAAGCTTCAGCAAAGGTGGTCAGGCCGTGTGCTTTTTGGGATTTAAAGGATTGATAAATATTTCCGACCCACAACCCATAACTCATAACCTATAACTCATAACCCATAACCTACATATCACCCTCGCGGCCGCCTTCGCCGCCCTCACCCTCTCCTTCGCTGCGCTTTTGTTTGTAGTTGTTAATTTTATAGGAAACGCTAAAAGTAAAAACAGGAGCTTTGCTCAGGAATTTTGAGTAAGAATAATATTGTTCTCCCCAGCTTTCAGAGGCATGTTTCATTGACCCGAAAACATCGCGAACCCTGAATGAAACAGAAAGTTTGCGATCGAAGAAATCTTGCCTTACTGCAATACTGCTCATGAAAGAACCTTCACTTTTTTCCTGCGGTTCGATGTGCGGAGCTCTGTAATTACCATTAACCTGAATTTTAGTTCCCCATTTCAATTTAAAAGACAAACTTGCTCTGGCCGACCAGGTATTGTTGGCATCAGAAACATCAATCCCATCGATTTCTCCTTCAAACTTATATCTGTAAAAATCAAAACCAGAATTTAGATTAAACCATTTTGTAAAATCAAAATTGCCTGTAAGCTCAAAACCTGTGGATTTATCGCTGTTCATATTTGCCATGGTGTTGTACATGATATTGTCGGCACCTAAAGTTGAAATATGGCTGATCAGATTGGTGGTAATACGGTGATATCCTTCAAGTGAAACAAACCCTTTTTTAAATTTTTTCTGAGCACTAAGATCATAAGAATCAATGTATTCTGGCAACAATGCAGGATTACCCATTCTCACATTAAGCGGATCGGAATAATTTTTAAAAGGATCGAGGTCCCAGTCGCGGGGCCGTTCAATCCTACGCGCATAGCTGGCCATTACCTGGAGTGTTGCGTTAATTGGTCTGGATATATGTAAAGTCGGGAAGTAGTCATACAGATCAACAATATAACTTGTATCAATTATTCTTGAAACGATTTCCCTGTTTGTATATTCGCCCCTTAACCCGGCCATAAATTCAAATTTTTTGAACGATCCCGAATAGGTTGAATAAACCGAAGAAATGGTTTGGTTAAAATCAATCCCGTTGATTTGCGAAGGATCTTCAACCCAAATCTGTGTGTCAAAATCATAATCTTCGAGCTGGTAATCTGATTTGCCGTTATAAATCCGGGCCTGCAATCCAGCTTCAAGTTTCGATCCTTCTTTTTTAAATGGTTTCACATAATCGGCCTGAATTCTTTTATTAATTGATTGATCTGTTGATTCGGTCCTTTGTCTGAGAATCTCGTCAGTATCGGTATAATAAAAATTTTCATCACTGTCGTATTGTTTCAGCACATCATCATCATCACCATTGTTTATGGTGTAAATTCCCTGAACAGACAATTGATGATCCTTCTGTTTAAATTTATACAGATAAAAACCATTAATATCAACATAAATGTTTCCGCCCTTAAAATAACTATCTGTAACATAATTAGTATCAATAAGTTCGGGCGTAGTGTATTGATGGGTTTTATTAAAGGATGATCTTCTAAATCCTCTGTCACCGTAGGTTCCCGACAAAGTAACCGAGTTCCTGTCATTAAAGGTATAATCCAAACCACCTTTCAATGATGTGCCGTATCTGCCTCTGGCCCTTTCACCATCCTGAACAATGTAGCTGGTGATGGAATCGTAATAATTTTCCCTGACACTTTGGCTTGTTCCGGGTCTTAAACCATTACTGGACTCGGCACCCACAAAAAGATTCAATTTGCTCATTCGGTAATTAAAAAGGAAATCGCCACCCAGGCCCGACTGAGTATCTGCATTAACATTTACAATACCGTTAAATCCCGGTTCCTTTTTCTTTTTTAAAATTACATTTATAATACCTGCCACTCCGTCGGGGTCATATTTAGCCGATGGGTTTGTAATGATTTCAATGCTTTCGATGATGCTTGCGGGAATTTGCTGAAGAGCTTCGCTGCCTTGGAGCGGACTGGGTTTTCCGTCGATCAGAACGGTAAAACTGCCTGAGCCGCGAAGTGAGACATTGCCATCAATATCGGTTTGCACCGATGGAGTATTTTCCAGAATATCTACTGCATTTCCGCCAGTTGCTGACAGATCCTGGCTTACATTGATCACTTTTTTATCAATCTTGTATTCCACGTACTTTTTCTCACCAACCACCTCAACAGTTTCGAGTTGTGTTACTGATTGCTTTAGCTCGATTTTTCCAAGATCCACTTCTTTTGATTGTGGATTAATCAGTACTTCAGTTTTTATGACCTTTTTGTATCCAATAAAATCAATTTCCACAGTAAATTTCCCATAAGACAGATCTTTAATGACAAAATCCCCTTTTTCGTCGGCTACAGCACCATTGATAATCGATCCATCGCCTGCACTTTTCACAACGATATTGGCATATTGAACCGGAGTTTTCAAATCAGCATCATAAACCTTACCCTTAAGAATTCCTTCTTTTGGCATATTATCAGAACCTCTGTCGCCCTGAGGCCTTTCCTGAGCAAATAAAACAGCTGAATAAAACAGCAGTGTAAAAAGTATAAGAAATTTCATTTTTCAAAATTAAGTAATCAATCGATGATTTTGACAAATAAAAAGTTAAAGAGTTTAACCAATTGTTAAAATCCACGGTATAATTATATCAAAAGGAGTTTCTGTTATAGATTATTGTAGTTCACCAATACCCTGCCTGATAATTTCCATTTCTTCGCCTGTACAGTCTATTACTGTTGATGCTTCATTATTACCAAAACCGCCGTCAATTACCAGATCCACAATATCCTTGTACTTTTCGAAAATAAGTTCGGGGTCGGTAGTGTATTCAATGACTTCATCGTCATCGAGCACCGAAGTGGTCATAATTGGATTTCCCAGTTCCCTTACAATTTCGCGAATAATGTTGTTATCGGGAACACGGATACCAATGGTTTTTTTCTTGGATTTAAAAATTTTAGGAATATTGGCATTGGCTTCGAGAATAAAGGTAAAAGGACCCGGGAGATTCCTTTTCATGGATTTGAACACATCATTATTAATCTGCCTGGTAAACTCCGAAATATGGCTGAGGTCATAAAAAATGAATGAAAAGTTGGCTTTTTCCAGCTTTTCACCTTTAATTTGGGCAATACGCTCAACTGCCCGGGGCTTATTTATGTCGCATCCCAGGCCATAAACCGAGTCGGTGGGATAAATAATGATGCCTCCGGAATTCAGTACTTCAACAGCTTTTCTTATTTCCCGGGAGTTGGGATTATCATTGTATATTTTTATGAACTGGGCCACTTTTAACCGTTAACTTTTTTATAATCGGCAAGAAATTTTGCCAGTCCGATGTCAGTTAGCGGATGATTTAGCAAACCGAGGATTGCATCAAGCGGACAAGTTGCCACATCGGCACCCATTTCAACGCATCTGATAATGTGCATGGTATGACGAATCGAAGCGGCCAGCACCTGGGTTTCGAAACCGTAAAAATGATACATGTCAACAATTTTTCCAATTAACTCAACACCGTCGGTTGAATTGTCATCCAGGCGACCTATAAAAGGAGAAACATAAGTTGCTCCGGCTTTAGCTGCAAGCAATGCCTGACCCTGAGAAAAAACCAGGGTACAGTTTGTGCGGATGCCGTTATCAGAAAAATATTTAATGGCTTTGATACCTTCTTTAATAATGGGAACTTTAACCACGATCTGTGGGTGCAGGGCAGCCAGTTCCTTACCTTCCCTGATCATTCCTTCATAATCAGTGGAAATTACTTCGGCACTAACATCACCATCAACGATGTTACAAATATCAACGTAATGCTTTTTGATATTTGCTTCACCTTTGATGCCTTCTTTGGCCATCAGCGAGGGATTGGTTGTTACTCCGTCAAGAACTCCCAAAGCCTGGGCTTCTTTAATTTGTGCAAGATTTGCAGTATCAATAAAAAATTTCATAATCGTTTTTTTTGGATGGTCAAAATTAGAAATGATTTCTTTTGGGTTTGAAAATGAAGGGGAGTTTTTATTAACGATAAAGGGGAGTTATAAACAAGGGAGATGATCAAACCCCAAGTCGGGAGACTTGGGGGAGCGTGTTATAAACAAGAATGATGATCAAACCCCAAGTCGGGAGACTTGGGGGAGCGAGCGGGAGAAAATAGAAGAAAGTTATTATCTTTGCAGCAATAAATAAAAATGACAAAATACATAGAAACGGATATTAAACCCGAAAGGGCAGTTTTAGTTGGGGTGGCAACACAAAACCAACCGGAAAATCAGATTCATGAGTATCTGGATGAGTTAGCATTTCTTGCTGATACTGCCGGAGCTATTACTGTGCGTAGATTTTATCAGAATCTTCAGTATCCGAATCCCAAGACTTTTGTGGGCACAGGAAAATTAGAAGAAATCAGGATTTATGTTGAGAACAATGACATTGATTTAGTAATATTTGATGACGAACTTTCCCCATCGCAAATCAGAAATATTGAGCGGGAAATGAATAAAAGAGTGCTCGACCGCACCAATCTTATTCTGGATATTTTCGCCAAAAGGGCACAAACCGCACATGCTAAGGTGCAGGTGGAACTGGCACAATACCAATATCTGCTGCCACGACTTACCGGTATGTGGACCCACCTGGAGCGACAGCGTGGTGGAATCGGATTAAGAGGTCCGGGTGAAACTGAAATCGAAACCGACCGCAGGGTGATCAGGGATAAAATTGCACGACTAAAGGAACAATTGATTAAAATTGATAATCAAAAAGTCACACAGAGAAAAAACAGGGGAAAGATGATCCGAGTGGCCTTGGTGGGCTATACCAATGTGGGAAAGTCAACCATCATGAATTTGATCAGCAAGTCGGATGTGTTTGCCGAAAATAAACTTTTTGCAACATTGGATACCACCGTGAGGAAGGTTGTAGTTGACAATTTGCCTTTTCTTTTATCGGATACTGTCGGATTCATAAGGAAATTGCCTCACGGACTGGTTGAGTCGTTCAAGTCAACACTTGATGAGGTGCGCGAATCAGATATCCTGCTTCATGTTGTGGATATTTCGCATCCCAATTTTGAAGAGCAAATTCAGGTTGTCAATGACACCCTGAATGAAATAGACTCTGCTGACAAACCCACTTTCATCATCTTCAATAAAATTGATGCCTTTACGTATGTGAAAAAGGACGATGATGATCTGACTCCTAAAAACAGGAAAAACTATTCACTCGAAGACCTCAAACAAACGTGGATGGCTAAAGAAAATGCTTTTTGCATTTTTATCTCCGCCAAGGAAAAACAAAACATTGATGAGTTTAAATCACTGCTTTATCAGAAAGTAAAGGAAATTCATGTGTCACGCTACCCGTTCAATGATTTTCTTTATGAGATGGACTGATTGGTATGGCGGTAATACCAGTTACCTGAGACGGGTTGCTTTTTCCCTGATGATATCCTGAACAGATTTTCCCCGGATTTTACTTTCGAGCCAGGAAACTATGTCGAGATAAAGGAAAGGACGTCGTTCGAACGGGTCATCCTGTAAACGCGACAATTGGCTGTGCAAACCCACAAATTGTGTATGCAGATCGGCTTCGGAAATATAACTGAGGTTTCGCAGGAATTTGAAGATGTATTTCTGAACCTGGTGCAGGTCGTCCATTTTTGCAAGGAAACGGTACACCGAGATAACCTGATAATCCATCAAATCCCTGTTTCCCAGCTCAAAATGACTGATCAGATTCAGGATTCTGGCAAAACAGTGAATATCTTCGCGAATGTTGATATCCCTGAGGTTGATGATCCGATTCAGATATTTGATGGTGTTTTTGTAGTCACCCGACCCAAAATAAAGACAGGCAATCTTATAATCGAAAACCAAAAGCCGGTGCTTGTCCATATGCATTTTATATATTTCCATGCCCTTTTCGATCTCCGGAATGATTGCCAGTCCATCGGTGAACTTCCCCTCCATAAAGTACTTGCTAATCAGATGGATATATTTAAAATTGAACAATAATATCGCGGTATTGTCATCTTTTTTGAATTCCTCATTATCAGCAAGATTGCATAAAACATCCAGAACTTTCACGTATCTTGAATAATGCTGAGTGAGGAATAATGAAACCAGTAAATTGTTAATTCCTTTCAGATAAAGATCGGCATAAACGATTTTAAGTTCTTCGTCTTCATCAAACAAATCAACCCATTTCTGCGCATACTTAAAGCAGTTCAAAAAATCCTGAATTATCAGGTTATACCATACATAACACTGATAAATATGCAACTTTTCAAAAAAAGTACATTTTTCAATTTCAAAAGGACGGATGTTGTCATTAAAAAACTGTCCGGCCATTGTGAGGTCCTTCTTATTTCTAATGTACCCGACTTTGATATATAAGCCGTAAAGTTTCAGTGCAACATTGGCAAAATGGTTTGAGTTTTCAATAATCCGGAGTGTGTCGTTTGCCTCAAGGGCTAGCTCGGCCGATCGCGTTTCCATGCTTCGGGTAATGTATTGAAGTTCAATTTGTCTTTCAAAATCAATTACCTCATAATGAATCGAGTATCTTTTATATTTAAGCGTCAGTGCTTTTAATTTCTCGAGGATTTTCAGACTCTGAGTATACAATCCTTTGTTATACAATACCTTAGCATGATCAAGCTGTTCTCTAATGCGCAAATCTACGTCACTTGAAATATTAACAAGACGTAAACTGATGAGTAATTGCCTGTATAAATGCGCTTTTAGGTTTGATAACTGGGAAGGTTTAAAATCATTTGAATTTGAAAGAATAATATCCTCATTGTAATCGTCCATTTTTGAAATAAGGTCGAAAAGCTTCAGAAATTTGGTGTTTTCTGAACTGTTACCTGCTCTGGTCACATACAATCTGAAATTTCTTTTTTCAGATTTTGACAGTGATTTAACAAGCTGAAACAAATGATCTGTCTGCTGTTTGTGCATATATTTGCCCTTTTCTCAATAATTAATTCTTGCTGTCTGCAGAAAAAAATGCATTAACAGTAATAGCAAAGTTATCAATTTTGGATTAATTTTATAGCAAACTGATTTTTCATCCTGCTGATGATAAAAAAACTGCAAATATTGATTGTATTCCTTTTATTTGTTTCCTTTTGGGCTGATGCTCAGGAAGAAAAAAATATTGGACAGGATTTTCTTGAGGAACTTATCGAGGAAATCTCTGAGAATTCGGATGAGGATATTGATTATAGCACATTACTCGAAGACCTGACCTATTTTCTTGAAAACCCTATAAACATTAATGATGCGAAGAAAGAGGAACTTGAAAAACTGCATCTTTTATCGGAATTTCAGATAAAAAGTCTGCAATATTACATTGAAAAAAACGGTAAACTTTTGAGTATTTATGAACTTCAGCTTGTGCTTGGCTATAATAAAGACCTTATTTACAAGATCCTTCCATTTATTACCATTGAAGAAAAAACTGTTTCTTCAAGCTTATCACTGAAAAACGCATTTAAATACGGAAACAACCAATTGTGGTTCAGGTCTACCTCAATTATTGAAGAGCAGACCGGATTCAGTGATGCCACCGATTCCATGCTGGCAGAAAGTCCGAACTCCAGATATCTGGGAAGTCCCTTAAAAATATATTCCAAGTACCGGTATTACTACAAAAACAAATTATTTTTCGGAGTAACGGCTGAAAAAGATCCGGGTGAGGAGTTTTTCAAAGGAACACAAAAAAGGGGATTTGATTACTACACGGCTCATTTTCAAGTCAATGATATTGGCAAAATCAAAACATTGTGTTTGGGTGATTATCAGGTTCAGTTTGGGCAGGGACTAACTGTCTGGTCGGGAATGTCATTTGGAAAATCGTCCAATTCGATGGGAATAAACAAAAAGGCGGGTGGGGTAAAAAGATATTCCTCTGCCAATGAGAATCAATTTCTCAGGGGAGCAGCCACGACATTGCGCTTTGGCAAAACAGATGTATCGCTTTTCGGTTCATACAAAAAAATCGACGGCAATGTGGTAACCATGGACACGCTGAGCGAGGAAGTTCTGGAAATTTCATCATTTCAGATCACCGGACTACATTCTACTCCGGGAGAAATAGCCGACCGGCAAACCATCGGAGAAAAGATTTTTGGCGGTAACATCTCACACAGAAGAGATTTCTATAAAATAGGCCTCAGCTATATTTCTTACATGTTCAGTGGTGAATTGAACAAAGACGGCAGTCCGTATAATTACTTCAATTTTCAGGGCAAATCAGGTTCAAATCTGGGATTAAATTATCAGATTTTTTACAAGAACTTCAATGTTTTCGGGGAATATGCTGTTGATGAGAATCTAAGCAGGGCTTTTGTAAACGGAGCAATTTTCAATCTTTCACCGCAGGTTTCGCTTGCCGGACTGCATCGCAAGTACGACTTTGATTATCAGGCAATTTATGCCAATGGTTTTTCAGAAGGATCTTCGACCAACAATGAAGAAGGAATTTATCTTGGTACAATTATATATCCTGTCAAAAAAGTCAAGTTATCAGCCTATTTTGATTCATTCAGTTTTCCATGGCTTAAATTCAGGGTAAATGGGCCATCACAGGGAATTGATTATCTGTTGCAGGCAGATTTTACCCCATCAAGAAAAGTTTCCATGTACCTCAAATTCAAGCAGGAAAAGAAAGAAATTAACGAATCAACCGACTATGTGACCTACATGGCTCAATTGCAGGATGTCATTACCACAAAACTCAGATATCACATAAAATATCCCGTTTTAAAAGAATTCGAATTTCAAAGCCGGGTAGAATGGATCAATTACAAAACAGGGGAAAACCTTCCCGAGCAAGGTTACCTCGTTTATCAGGATATAGCATGGAAACCAAAAAAGAAACCCCTTACACTTTCGGTTCGATGGGCAGCTTTTGATACCGACAGCTGGGAATCCAGAATTTACGCCTATGAAAGTGATTTGCTTTACGCATTTTCAATACCAGCATATTATTCAAAAGGGACAAGATATTACCTCAACATGAAATACCGGGTGAGTGACCGTATTGATTTTTGGTTAAAATATTCGAGAACTTACTATAATGACAAAGAAGTAATCGGGTCGGGACTTACCGAAATAAAGGGGAATGTGAAATCCGAAATCAGGGCTCAGGTCAGAATAAAATTTTAACGAAAAAATTTTTATTTACAACTGCTTACCTGTTCCATATATTTTTCAATATCAGCTTCGGTTGCCTCAGGCTTGGGGGTGTATAGCTCGTCACACTTTTTAATCATTTCCTGATCAGGCTTGTCTTTATTGCTTTCTTTCACGCAGTCGCAAAATTCAGGGTTACCGTCCTTTTTCTCAGCTTCAGGTTCAGAACTGCATGAATAAAAGGCAAAAGATACACCTACGAATAAAAGTATCAGGATTTTTTTCATAACCTTCATAGTTAAATTTGTTTATCAAAGATATAAATTTTAACGAAATGAATCAAAGTTTGATTTGATACTTTTTGAATAAAACCCTTTTGGGATTAAACAATGAATGAATTTTTAAATGATTTACTAATCAACAATAAGCCCCACAAACGCAAAAAAGCCACCAAACGGGCAGCTTTTTATATTTTTTTTCGAAAAACCTTTATTTTTTTTCTTCAATTTCCTTTTCTTTCTCTTTATAGCATTTTTCAATTTCGACCATAACTTCTTCGTCGGTAAGTTTCTCGAATTTTTTTTCACATTCTTCGTCCAGTTTTGCATCCTTGTTTTCGCTGAAGGAATTTTCAAAGCATTCGCAATAATCAGGTCCACCGGAACAGGAAAACATCATTGGCACTGATGCTGCAATTAAAAAATATTTAAATCTTTTCATTTATCAGAGGTTAAATTAACGGAATTTTCCGTGTCAAAATTATCATTAAAATAAAAATATGCAAACTATTTTACAATGTTAAAAAAACACTTTTTGATTTAGATCTCTAATCCTCAGGATTTTCCAAACTCCATCAGGAATGCTTTCATAAAAGGGTTCAGGTCGCCGTCAAGAACAGCCTGAGTATTTCCTGTTTCAAGTCCGGTGCGGAGATCTTTTACCAGTTTATAAGGATGAAGCGTGTAATTTCTTATTTGTGAGCCCCATTCAATTTTCAGTTTTTGGCCTTCGATTTTTGCTTTTTCCTCATCCCTTTTCCTGAGTTCGATGGCGTATAATTCTGATTTCAGCAATCGCATGGCGTTATCTTTATTCATGAGTTGCGACCGTGACTCCTGATTTTCAATTACAATTCCGGTTGGCAAATGTTTCAGTCGAACAGCTGTTTCGACCTTATTTACATTTTGTCCTCCTGCCCCACTCGATCTGAAAGTTTCAAAAGTAATGTCGGCCGGGCTGATCACAATTTCAATTTCATCATCCACCATGGGTGCCACAAAAACAGATGAAAAAGTAGTTTGTCTTTTTCCCTGAGCATTGAAAGGTGAAATACGCACCAGTCTATGAACACCGGTTTCACCTTTTAAATATCCATAAGCATAATCACCGATAAACTCAAGCGTCACAGTTTTCACTCCGGCCTCATCGCCAGCCTGAAAATATTGTTCCTTCACAACATAGCCGTTGCTTTCGCCCCATTTGATGTACATGCGCATGAGCATGGCTGTCCAGTCCAGACTTTCAGTTCCGCCAGCACCCGAGTTGATTTTAACCATGGCGCCTAGAATGTCTTCCTTTTTGCCCAGCATATTTTTGAGCTCCAGCTCTTCAATGAGTTTTTGGCTCTCATTGAATGCTTCCTCCACATCCGATTCACCTGCATCGCCCGATTTAAAATAATCAAATATAATCTGAAGGTCATCAACGGAGGATTTTATTTTAGCATAAGCATCCGTCCATTTTTTTATGCTGTTGATTTTTTTAAGCTGTTTTTCAGCTTCCTTTGAGTCGTTCCAAAAATCTGCTGCTTTGGTTTTTTCCTCTTCGATTTCTATTTCTTTGAGCTTTTTGTCAATGTCAAAGATACCTCCTCAACGCGGCTTCGCGTTCGCACAGGTCCTTGATGTGGTCGGTTGTAATCATTGTATTTTTTTTTGCCGGAAGTCCGCCCTCCTTTGCAAAAGCTATGGAGGGTAAAAAGCCGGAAGTCCGAAGTGATGACAAAAGTAGTTTATTTTTCGGAGATGAACAAGGGAAAGAAGCACTTGAGGTGCCTTGAATTTTTATAGTAATTCATCCAAAATTTTAAGTGTCAGTTCAGTTTCAAACCCACGGCTTTGGGCAAAGCGAATGATTTTGGCCTTACCGGCATAGGTATTGATTCCCTTTACCGATCTCATTTTATCCTTCAGCAATTTTGAGAGGATTTTTTCATATTCACCTTCATCAATTATTTCATCAAATGCATTGTGAATAAGGGCTGAGGGAATTTTTTTCATTCTCAGATGATATTCGATTTTTACTCTTCCCCAATGTTTTAATTTGTAACTGTCGGTGGTGAAAAATTCAGCATATCTGGCCTCATCAATATATTTTTCTTTTTCGAGATCGGCAATGACCTCTTCGGCCATATCTTTTTCTACTCCCCATTTCATAAGGGATTCAAATATCTCAGATTTGCATTTTTCCTTTCGGCTGCAAAGATTTTTTGCTTTTGAAAGAACAATTTTTTTATCAGGCTTTTTTTCCATTTTAATGTTGATTATACTTTACAACAACAAACCGGTCTTTGCCGCTCAAATCCTTTAAAATCTCAACCTTTCCTGATAGCTTCTGCTTTAGCATACCGGCTGTTTCCCTACCGAATTTTTCATTTATTTCCAGAAAAAGATTCCCGTTATCTTTGAGGTGTTTTGCACTAAAATCTGCAATGGCTTCATAAAACACCAAAGGATTATTGCCCTGAAAAAACAGTGCTGATGCCGGTTCATAATCCAAAACATTTCTGCTCATTTTCTCTTTATCCTCTATGGTAACGTAAGGCGGGTTGCTCACAATCAAATCAAATTTTTCAGAAACTGCCACCTTATCATGATTCAGGATGTCAGCTTTTAAAAATTCAACATCTGTCATGTTCAAACTTGCATTATTACGGGCAATTTTAAGAGCTTTTTCAGATATATCCAGTGCCTGCACCCTGCTTTCAGGGAGATATTTTTTCAGGCTCACAGCAATGCAACCGCTGCCGGTACCAATATCGAGTATGTTTTCTGCGCTGATTTCTTTTTTTTGCACTGCCTTAATAATCATCACCACCAGTTCCTCTGTTTCGGGTCTGGGAATCAATACTCCCGGCTGTGTAACAAAATCAAGATCGCAAAAATTTGTTTTCCCGATAATATACTGAATGGGCTCTTCATTTCTTAATCTGTAAATAATTTCTGCTATATACAGGTCTGTTTCCGAAGATGTTTTTTGATCCTTGTTTAAGATTAAATCAATTTTTGAGTAATTTAGCAGATGTTCAAAAATGATGTAAGTGAATGAATTGATTTCATTAACATCATAAAGCACAGACAGTTCCTGCTTTATTTTTTTTATATGGTCGTTTACTGTCATGGTTCAAATGTAAAAAGTTTTCAGATTAAAAAAAATTAATGGTTCATTCTGCCGAAGATATTGCACACATGAAAAGATGTTTTGAGCTTGCCCAAAACGGACTGGGGAACACCTATCCCAATCCGCTTGTAGGTTGCGTCATTGTGCATGAAGGCAGGATAATCGGAGAAGGGTACCATAAAAAATGCGGCGAAGCACACGCTGAAATTAATGCCATTGCGAGTGTAAAAGACAAATCGCTTCTCAGTCAATCAACCTTGTACGTTAATCTTGAACCCTGTTCGCATCAGGGACGAACGCCTGCCTGTTCGCTGAAGCTTATTGACCTGAAAATACCCAGAGTGGTTATATCAAACAAAGATCCTTATTTCGAAGTTTCGGGAAGAGGGATCGAGATGCTGAAAAAATCAGGAGCAGAAGTAATTACCGGGATTTTAGAAAAAGAAGGCGCTGAAATCAATAAAAGGTTCTTTACCTTTCATACAAAAAAACGGCCTTATATTATTTTAAAATGGGCTCAGACTGCAGATGGATTTTTAGATAAAAAAAGAACTTCTCCAAAGGAAAAACCTGTTTGGATAACCAATGAAATTTCACGTTCGGTGGTACACAGATGGCGCACCGAAGAAAATGCCATCATGGTAGGATATAACACTGCCCTGCTCGACAATCCGGCGCTTAATGTAAGGGAGTGGACGGGCAATCAACCGGTCAGAATCGTAACAGACAAAAACCTTATTCTGCCCGCCAATTCCAAACTCCTTGACGGGACTCAGAAAACCCTGGTTTTTACAGTAAACCCTAAGCATCCCCAAATTAAAAATACTGAGTTTATTTTGGCTGATTTTTCAAAAAACTCCGTTGAACCAATCTTAAACGAGCTTTACAAAAGAGACATTCAGTCGGTAATAGTCGAAGGGGGCGCAAAACTCCTTAACAGTTTCATTTCTCAGAATGTTTGGGATGAAGCCCGCATTTTTACCGGATCTTTGAAATTCACCATGGGAGTAAAAGCTCCGGTATTACCTGAAAAAATGATTGTGAATGTGACGGAACTTGGCGGGGCCGGACTGGCAATCTATCGGAATTCCTCAAATGCCTGATCGTACTGATCAATGATGTTTTTCCAGTCGTACCTTTTTACGTGTTGTATTAAACCAGCATCTCCATCAAACGGGAAATTCCTAAGAATGTGTTTAAGCTTTTCCAACAATTCTGCTTCATCAGCATACAAATATTTTTCCCGGAGATTTTCAGGAATGTGTTCGGGATAGGCAAGCCGGTCGGGCAACAAAGGATAACATCCCGCATTGATGGCCTCGATCACACTCATTCCAAAAAAATCGTGGTTTGAGGTAACAGGCAAAATATCTGCAGAAAGCAAAAGCCGCAGGTACTTTTCGTAACTATCCACATATCCCCAATGCAGAATTTTATCTCCAAGCATGGAAGAAACAGATTTGAATATCTGAGGCGCATTTTCATAAGATTCGCCCAATACGATGAGCTCAAATTCAAAACCTTCCTTCTTCAATTTAAAAAGGATTTCAAAAAATGAATCGGGATTTTTATCATGTTCCCATCTGTGGTTCCACAGGAAAACCGGCACCTGATTTTGTTTTCGGGTATGGTCGGCATGTTCAAGATTCATTCCGGGGTACAAAACACGGCTTTTTTGTGAAATCTGTTCAACCAATCCGGTCTCATTGTGATCGGGAAAAGAATTGAGAAAAGCAGGTAATTCGCGGGTAAAAGATTCCAGATGATGTTGTGAGTTAAAGAAAATTTTATCGGCGCAAACCGCGGTGGAAAAATTAATGAAACCATAATGGTGGTCTCGCTTTAGCCGAACATCTTTATCGGTATAGTTCCAGGGATAGGTAAGCTGGTTTTCGTGAAAATATACCATTTTGGGAATACCAAAAGTTTTTTTTGCGGTGAGGGCCGAAAAAGTAGTAAGGTCAATCATGTCGGTGGCCAGGATGAGATCGGGAGTATAATCAGATTCATTGAATTTTCTGGCCAATGTCACTGCACCCCCATGCATTCTCCATTTCCAGTGATGGCCGCTCATTCCTGAAATATGAATGTCGTGACGGCTGAATTTTTTCAGTTCCTCGGCCCAGCGCCTGTGGGATCCTGTGAGAAAGGGTTCTAAAAGGAGAATTTTCATGTAAAAAGTACTTCAAGTGCCTAAAATACTTCAAGTACTTAAAGTACCTGGAGTTAAAAAAGTTAGCTTATAATAGAAATTATTGTATTAATTAAATTTCCTGAGTAAATACTCAAGTTTTTATTTTCTAATAATCACCGAAAATTGTGGTGAAATCGCCATTGTGCACGGTAAATGTAATGACATACCAACAGTCAACGGACTTGCCTTTCTTCTTTGCAGGTTCCCAATCCATAGGCAAATGCCTTGTAAGCCGCAATATTTCGCGGGCAAGTGTCAGTTCCTTATCTTCGTGTTCGCTCAGAAGCTTGAATTCACCCGCTTTTCCTTCACAGTTGACAATAAAACCAATCGATACTCTGAACACCATGTCCTTGGTGCGCTTTTTATCAAATGCGTTGTTGTTGTAATATTTGACCAGTCTCCACCATTCTCCCTTATATTCAGGTTTTTCCTTTGGCTGATCCAGCTTTTTTCCAAGCATTTCTTCCAGCAGAAAAAAATCGACTGCATATAAATCCTTTGGGTGACAAACCTTAAAAACAACGGAATCTTTTTCAGTTTTGGGAACACTGTCCTTTACTACGACAGCAGCTGAATCCTTATGGACTTTAACAGTGTCGGTCTGGCTGAACACCTGAGAAACAGATGAAAATAACACCAAAATTATAAGCAAACGTTTCATAATTTTTTCCTTTTAATAGGTATATCAATAATTATTCCCAAGTTAAAAAAGATCTTTGTTTTTCCTTTTATAACGGCGATAAATAATTAAATCACTGATGTTTAGATAAATTGTTAATAATAAGCTAACGAAGAATACAATAATAATTGCGTTGTTGAGCGGTTGGTTTGGCAGATCGAGTCCGGTAATTTCATTAACGAAAAAATGCGTATAGGAATCCGACATGATGGGATTGCCGAGCATTTCGCGCACCTGCCAGTGCCAGTCAGTATAAAAACAATATCCCCAGCCAAGCCAGTACCCTGCTCCGAACCATGAAGCCAAAGTAAGCAGCATGGTAACAAGATGAATTTTTCTGGTCCTTCTCCATATCCACCCGCTGATATTAAACAAAGTGAATATCAAGTGAAAAGCCAGTAAAAAATAATCCAGTACTATGAGTAATGTATATGGCATATTTTTTATAAAAGTAGAAAATTTTACTGTGCGGGACAAATATTGTCGGGGGACATTTTTTGCATTTTTGAGTATTGGTTGGTGGTTTATTGGTTTATAAGTTTATTTGTTTATGTGTTTATGTGTTTATGTGTTTATGTGTTTATGTGTTTATGTGTTTATGGTGCGGTTGGTTTTACCGTTATTTCCTTTTTCAGTTAAAGAACATTTTCGTTTTCAAACAAGTCAGCATTTTTTTTTATTACATTTGTTTGTTAAATAAATTACATATCTAATCATAAGATAATGAAAAATACTGCATTCACTAAGTTTCATGTTGACCTGGGTGCCAAAATGGTTCCATTTGCAGGTTATAGCATGCCGGTAGAATACACCGGAATCAATGATGAACACGTAGCCGTTCGTCAAAAAGTTGGTGTTTTTGATGTTTCCCATATGGGTGAATTTTGGGTAAAAGGCCCAAAAGCTTTGGATTTTCTGCAGAAAATCACATCAAACGACGTTGCTGCTCTTTTCGACGGCAAAGTTCAGTACTCATGTTTCCCCAATGGAAAAGGCGGAATTGTTGATGACCTGCTTGTTTACAGATTGAAAGCCGATCATTATTTTTTAGTTGTCAACGCAGCCAATATTGATAAGGACTGGGCATGGTGTGTAAAGAATGCCGAAGAAATGGGATTGAAAATCGGAACCGAACTAATCAATGCATCTGATGAATTTGCACAACTGGCAATTCAAGGTCCGCTCGCCCTTAAAGCCATGCAGAAGCTTACCCAGGCAAATGTAGCTGACATGGAATATTATACTTTCCAGATCATCGAGTTTGCCGGAATTAAAGATGTGATCTTCTCAACCACCGGCTATACCGGCTCAGGGGGATGCGAAATATATGTGAAAAATGCCGACGGAGCAAAACTGTGGAATGCAGTTTTTGAAGCAGGAAAAGAATTTGGTATCAAACCAATTGGTCTGGGTGCCCGTGATACTTTAAGACTGGAAATGGGATTTTGTTTATATGGAAATGACATCAATGACGGCACATCACCTATTGAAGCCGGATTGGGTTGGATCACAAAATTTACCGACACCAAAAACTTTATCGATAAAGACCTGATGCTGAAACAAAAAGCCGAAGGTACAGCAAGAAAACTTTGCGGATTTGAAATGATCGACCGTGGTATTCCCCGTCAGCATTATGATGTGGTTGATGCCGAGGGAAAAGTAATTGGCGAAGTAACTTCAGGAACCATGTCGCCCATGATGAAAGTGGGAATCGGAATGGCTTACCTCAATAAAGGATTGTGGAAAGAAGGAACAGAGATTTTTATTTCCATCAGGGATAAAAAGCTAAAAGCGAAAGTTGTAAAACTTCCAATTTATAAAGGATAAAAAAAAAGAGGCGAAAACGCCTCTTTTTTTTTATCTATATTTTTCATTTTTCTAAATTGTTCTTCCGGGATATACCTTAAGCGCATGAGCCAGCACATCCATGGCATGAATCAGGTCTTCCTTTTTCAGAACGTAAGCAATACGAACTTCATTTTTTCCTTTACCCGGTGTGAAATAAAATCCTGAAGCCGGAGCAACCATCACGGTATGGTTCTGGTATTCGAAATCTTCAAGAATCCACTGAGCAAATCTGTCAGAATCATCAATTGGCAATCTCACAACAGCATAGAAAGCGCCTTTTGGTTTGGGACAATAAACGCCTTCCATCTGATTTAATCTTTTTACCATCAAATCGCGTCTGTCGATATATTCCTGATACACTTTATCGAAATAGCTTTTCGGAGTTTCGAGGGCGGCTTCACTGGCAATCTGGCCAAGAGATGGCGGACATAATCTTGCCTGGGCAAATTTCATGGCGTTGGCAATAACCTCTTTGTTTTTTGTAATCAAAGCACCAACTCTTACTCCGCACATGCTGTAACGTTTAGAAACAGAATCAAGTAAAATCACGTTGTTTTCAAGTCCCTCGATATTCATTGCTGAAAAATGTTTTTCACCGTCGTAGCAGAATTCCCTGTAAACCTCATCAGCAAACAGGTACATATCATGTTTTTTAATGATAGTGGCAAGCTGGCGCATTTCGGCTTCGGAGTACAAATAACCTGTTGGATTATTAGGATTGCAAATAACAATTCCTTTTGTTTTTGGAGTAATCAGTTTTTCAAATTCTTCAATGGGAGGCAAAGCAAAATCATTCTCGATATGAGAAGTGATGGGCTTTACAACCACATCCGACATGATAGCAAAACCGTTATAATTAGCATAAAAAGGTTCGGGAATAATAACCTCATCGCCCGGATCGAGGCAAGTCATGAAAGCAAAAATAATAGCTTCGGACCCGCCATTGGTGATGATCATGTCATTGGCGGTAACATGAATATTCAGACCCTGATAGTATTTTGCCAGTTTGTGACGATAGGTTTGGTTTCCTGCAGAATGACTGTATTCCAGAACGGTTTCGGTCATGTGCTTAACAGCGTTTAAGGCAACATCCGGAGTTGGAATATCAGGCTGACCGATGTTCAGGTGATACACTTTTCTACCCTTTTTCTTTGCTTCCTCAGCGAATGGAACCAACTTCCTGATTGGCGAAGATGGCATCTGTTTTCCTTTTTCAGAAATTGTCGGCATAACTAATGGATTAAATTTTTAAAATTCGTTTATTATTGTTTTTTTGGTTGTTTATTGGAATCTTCCGTTTTCTGTTCTTTTTCAGGTTCATCAACCACTGTTCCTTCAACTCTCAATTCTACCTCTGAATTTTTTGCATTTGAATAAACCGAAATGGTTTTTGAAAATTTACCTGTTTTACTGGTATCGTATCTGACTTTAATAGATCCTTTTTCTCCTTTAAGAATTGGTTCTTTTGACCATTTGGGAGTGGTACAGCCACAGGTAGCTTTCACATTCTGGAGTACTATTGGATCTTTTCCCGCATTTTTAAAGATAAATTCACAGGTGCCCTCAGATCCTTTTGCAATGGTTCCGTAATTGTAAACCGTTTTTTCAAATACAATAACAGAGGTTTTCTTTTCGGATTTTTCATTGGTTTTTTTCACTGCATCCTGGGCATTGCCAAAAATCACGGCAAATAAAAGCACTGCTAAAAATGATATCTGTTTCATTTTGTCTCAGTTTTAAGTTTCAAAATTACAAATCTTTATTTTACAATTGAATAATTGCTTAATGCTAATTAACATCAAATTTTAATCCAATGTTTTTTTGGAGTTTGTATTTGCATTGTGTTAACATTGTAAGAGGGTGACAAGGTGACAAGGTAACAAGGTTATAGGAGGTTGGTTAATAAAATTCACATTTTGCGTTTCACATTTTGTGAAAGAAAGGTTTGGATTGAACAGTTTCATTTTGCGACCCCGAATTATTCAATTAATCTGTCCACTGGGACACCAGCGACCTGACTCAAGGAATCTCTTTCTTTACTTCTAAAAGTGGGCGGAATGGTTTGTGTCAAAAAGGCAATCCAGATAAAATAATACCATAAAAAAAGCCCGCGATGCGGGCTTTTTCTTTACATGCAATGAAAATATTTTTCAACGAGTTTTCGGATTTCTTCTTTTTTGCCGAAGAGCTCCTCGCTCATGTTTTTATCGTTGTATGATTTGAGTTTTTTGGCAAGATTGTCGATGTATCCGGCAGGGAAAATGCCGTTCTTTTCGAAAAATGCGCGTTTTTCGAGCAAACTGTCAGCTGATTCTGAGCATGAAGCAGGCAGTTTATCTAACTTATCAAGAGTGTTTTTATTTTCATCCTTGAAAATGTTCACATTCACGTAAAGTTTTTCAGCCATTTTCAGAGAATCCTTCATGGTCAAACCATGCTGGGTGGCCAGACAAAGGGCTGCAAGGGTTCCGTAAATATCGGCTGAGCCGTCGGCTGAGCGCAGTTCAACGGTTTGTTTACCTCCAACCTCGGGAATGGTTTTCTGTACCGGGTTGGCATCCTGTACCATGCCTGTTCCTGCAGTCCATCCAAGCGGAACGCGCACCAAGACCGAACGGTTCCTGTCACCCCAGCAAATATTGGTTGGTGCTTCCTGATGCGGTACCAGTCTGAGATATGATGTAGGTATGGTATTTCCAAAAGCTGTAATCGGCTTTGCCAGATCAAGGATTCCGGCTATCATTTTTTTGGCTGTTTCGGTCAGTCCGTTTTTATCAGCCATGATATTTTTTCCGTCTTTTTCAAGAAGCATGTGAAAATGCAACCCGCTGCCTGCTTTACCTACGGTAATTTTCGGGGCAAAACTTAAATCCACTCCGTAGTCATCGCCCAACATTCTTAAAATCCATTTGGCAATAACGAGCTGATCGGCTGCATCCTGAATATCCATGGGTAAAAATTCAATCTCATGCTGCTCAAAAGTATTGGTATCGGTAGAGAAATTTCCTACCTCAGAATGTCCGTATTTTACCTTACCACCGCACTGTGCAATTAACTGCAAAGCTTCGGTACGAATATGGTCATAAGCGGTAAACGGAGGAGAGGCATGATAACCCTTCTGATCAACTGCCGGATATATTAGTTTTTTCTCACCAACCACATAATATTCAAGTTCACCAAGGGCTTTCATGTTAAATCCGGTTGCTTTTTTAAGCTCATCATGTGCTTTTTTCAGAATGTACTCGGGAGCCGATTCCAAAGGTTTACCCTCATTATTGTAAAAAGAACACAGGATGTCGAGGGTGGGGACTTCGGTAAAAGGGTTCAGGAATGCAGTGCGGTAGCGTGGTACCACATACAAATCACTTGAATTTGCTTCTACATAGGAAAATAAACTTGATCCGTCAACGCGCTCGCCCGATGAAAGTACATTGATTAAGTGTTCTTTGCTGTTGATAACGAAGTTCAGCGTTTTCAGTCTGCCGTCTTCTCCAACATACCTGAAATTTAACATCTCAATATTGTTGTCTTCAACAAAACGCACAATATCTTCCAAAGTAAACTCACAAGCGGGCTTCTGCAAATGGCGGACCAGCAGGTTGGGATTCATTTGAATATCAGTATCTTTCATGTTGCTTTATTTTCAAATATTGTTAATAAAATGTTGATAAATATACAGCATTTTTTTAAAACAGCAATACCATTGGCTGATGCTATAAAAAATAACCCTTGCACAGTTATATCTTTTCAAAATTGTTATTCGTATTTTTGAAAAAATTTGCCATGCTTTTTTTTATCAGAATTTTCATTTCATGCCTGATAATGATTCTTTTTTCCTGCGAGAAAAATGAAGTGAAAGTTTATTTCATTGATATGACACTTCAGTTAAAATGCGATTCCCTTTCCGTTGATGCCACAATCACCAGAAAAAATGATTCACTTTTTATTCTAAGGACTGATTTTTTCTATGAAAACAAAAAAACCGGCAGTGATTTCAGGCAATTGCCCTTCCCTGTTTTCAAATTTATAACCGGTGATGTGGACCGCGACGGCAACCCCGATCTGATTCTCGGCACCATAAAAAAAACCCGGTTTGATAAGGAACCCGGAAAAAGAATTTCCATTTTTTCATTGAAAGATATGAAGATAAAAACCCTGTGGATGGGTTCGCGGCTCAGCCGGCCATTAGTTGATTTCAGGTTTGACGACGAATCAGGGAAAATTATTTCCCTCGAAAAAGAACAAAACGGAACCTGGCTGGTGGCCGAATATCAATGGGAAAAATTCGGACTGAAATTTATACGCTATATCAAAAGAAATTGTAATTTGGTGCAAACAATTAATATGATTTATAACCCAGGCTTTCAAGCCGGGGATTGATACTGAAACATCATTCTATGAAAAAAACACTTATCCTATCCGCCCTGATCTTCTTTATCCTGTTCTCCTGCGACCAGACAAAAGAAAGCGATCAAACCCAAGAAACAAAAGATTCAACAGTTAGTACTTCTGGTGATGAAAACCCTGAGTTTGAAATCACCAAAGACACCGTTTATGAAGGCGGTGAAATCATGGAACCCTATGACAAGGAACAGTTTGCACAATATTATGGCGAAAGGGTGCTTCCTCCGGTTTATAATTTTGACGTGAAACTGGAAACCAAGTCATTGGAGGAATTGCGTTACCTGAGAAACGAATTTTTTGCCCGCAAAGGGTATCTCTTTAAAGATGCCGTTACCCGTGGCTATTTCAACGGAAAGAAATGGTATCAGCCACCTTTCTGGGAAGTGGATTATAAAATCAAACTGACTCAGAAAGAGGCCGATTTTATTGAAAAAATAAAGGTTCTGGAAAATAAATTACTGAAAGAAAACTATATTGGCGAGGGAAAAAACAAAAAAGCCAATTTTAAGAATATTGTCAATCTTTCCCAATTCAAAAACCTCGACGAAAAATTAAAAACCAAACTATCCGAAAATGGATTCGCCATTGTGGAAAACAACAATATACAATTTTTTCATATTTACGAGCAAAACGATTACAACCTCATTCCCAATTTCGTTACAACCGATATGTTCCTCCAGCTTTTCCACATGTACTTCAGCTATAACCTCAGGGTTATCGAAAAAGAAAGCTTTATTCCTGTTCTCACTGAACTTGTTAGTTCTTTGCATAAGGAATCGGAAACGGTCTATAAATCTGCTTCAGCCAACACAAAAGAAGTTGCAGCATTCAACATGTGTTATTATGCCATTGCCTATAATCTGTTAACTGGCAAAAAACTTAACGTTCCGGCAGGTTATGAGACTTTTTATGAAGATGAAACTTCAAAAGCTCTGAATGCAGCAGGAACCGGCTCCGAAATGCTGAAAGATGAGGAATATTCCTATTCATTGTTCAAACCCCGCGGGCATTATTCGCGCGACGAGGAATTCAAGAGCTATTTCAGGACAATGATATGGCTTCAGACTGCCTCAATGTGCATCAAAGACAACAATGCCGTAAGCAACTTTGTTTTTACTTCATGGCTGCTCAAAAATAAAAAATCCTCCAAAGGAAAAAGTCTGTTCGAACTGTATAAAAATATCTTCGAGCCGGTGGTATTTCTTGTGGGTGAGCCCGATAACCTCTCAACATTGAATATTCTTGAGATATTGACTTCAGATTATTCATCAGCCGATATTTCAGAGGTTTTAAAATCTGATAATGTTGCTGCAATCAGTAAAAAGCTGAAAGAAAAACTTAAAACCATCAATAAAATCAAATTCAAGGGTTACGGCGAGGACAAAATGTGCCTCGATCTGATTAATTTCATGCCCCAACGGTACCTTTTCGATAATGAAATATTACTCGACATGATGGTTCCCGATCTGCGTTCTTACCCAAAATCACTGGATGTTTTTGCCACCCTTGGTGATAAACTGGCGAAAGATATTTCCATTGATGAAAATAAAAACACAAAGTTTAAAGGATACCCCGAACTGCTTGCAAAAGAACAGAAGAAATTCAAGGGTAAAGTGGACTGGAACAAATCGGTTTACAACAAATGGATGGAAAGTTTAAACACCATGCTCAAACCCGATAAAAACTACCCCTGGTTCATGCAGACAAAACAGTGGGGAAAGAAAAACCTGAACACTGTTCTTGCTTCCTATGCTGAACTGAAACATGACGTTATTTTGTACGCCGAACAGCCCATGGCAGCCGAATGTGGCGGTATGGTTCCCGATCAGCCGGTTACTCCGGGATATGTTGAGCCAAACCTCAATTTCTGGAAAAAGGCCAAGGAAATGCTTACACTGACTAAAAAGGTTTTTGATGATAACGGACTTATGTCAGATGAACTCAATGAAAAAACAAACCAGATTGATGAAATGCTCGATTTCTTTATCGCGGTTTCTACAAAGGAAATAAACGGGAAACACCTTTCAGATCAGGATTTTGAAACAATAAGGATCATTGGCAGTACAATTGAATATCTCACTTTATCCCTGATGGAAGATAACCCATCCGAATGGTATTTTGTTCAGGGTCCGGACCGCTCTGTTGCCGTGGTTGCAGATATTTTCACCAACACCATGCAAAAAAAGTGCATTGAAGTGGCAACAGGTTATGTGAATGACATTTACGTGGTGGTTGAAATCAACGGCTTATTGTACATCAGCAAAGGTGGCACATTCAGTTTCCACGAATTTCTGCAGGATTCAGATAACCGCCTCACCGATGAGGAATGGCAACAAATGCTGGAAAATAAAAAGGCAACGGGCATTCCCGTGTGGATGGAAGAAATCATGGTGCCCGTAAAACCGCTGGAAGTGGCTCCGGGATTTTATTATAGTTCGGGATGTTGATGATTAGTTGATTAGTAGATTAGCAAATTAGCAGATGAACTTCTATACGGCGTCATTGCGAGGAACGAAGCAATCTCTTAATTGGGAGACTGCTTCGTTCCTCGCAGTGACGTTAACAATTGTGCTTTTTCTAACTTCCTGCACCCAAAAACCCGAAAAACCCCAATCCTTCAGCATCTGCTTTGCGGGTGACCTGTTGTTAGATCGAGGTGTCAGAACAAATATAGAAATGTATGGCGTTGACTACCTTTTCGAAGATGTGGATTCACTGTTTCAATCATCCGATTTTGTTATCGCAAATCTTGAATGTCCCGTAACCACCGACTCCACTCCCATCAACAAAAAATACATTTTCAGGGCTGAGCCCGAATGGTTGGGCGCGGTTAAAAAATCAGGAATCACGCATCTGGGAATGGCCAACAATCATTTCAATGATCAGGGGCGCGACGGTGCCATCGACACCTGGGAAAACATCAAAAAATACGGAATGACTCCGGTTGGATTTGGCAACAACGCCAAAAACTCATGCGAGCCGGTAATCATTGAAAAATACGGCACCCGTGTGGCTATTTTTGCAACAGTTACCATTCCGCTCGAAAACTGGTTTTTCGCAGAAAACAAGCCCGGTTCCTGCCAGATGGACATCAAACAACTGACCGAAAAAATCATCGCGCATAAAAAGGAAAATCCCGATGACCTCATCATTGTGTTTATTCACTGGGGTACAGAAGGAATAGAAACCCCTTCATCAAACCAAAGAATGGAAGCCCGTTTGCTTATCGATGCAGGGGTCGACGCCATCATCGGCCATCACCCGCATGTAATTCAGTCCGTTGATTATATTGACGGCAAACCCGTTTTTTACAGCATAGGCAATTTTGTTTTTGATCAGAAAAAACCTTCTATGAGCAAGGGAATCATACCTCAGATATTTTTTGATGATGGGGAAATTTCGGGGGTTGTTGTTCACTCTTATAGGATTGAGAGGGGGAAGCCGAGGTTGATTAAAAAACAATAATAATCAACTAGTCAAACATTAATACTCAGCAATCAAAGAATCATAAGGAATATTCAATTTTTTATGCAGATTTCTGATCATTTTCAGGGAAAGTTTTCTTTTGCGACTGAAAATCTCTGAAACTCTGCTCTTATATCCTATTATGGAAGCCAAATCATTATTATCCAAATTCATCTGCTCCATCCTGAATTTAATTGCCTCAATCGGATCGGGTGCTTCGATAGGATAATGCTCATCTTCGTATTTTTCAATCAACAATCCTAGCAATTCTGCTTCATCACCTTCGGGAGTATTAGCCGGTGCATCAAAGATAATTTCCAGTCTTTTTAATGCCTGCTTATATTGTGCTTCTGTTTTTATTATTTTAATTTCCATACTCCTTAAATTTTATCTGCATCAATTTTATCATACTCATTATGTGTTCCTATAAACCTTATAAATACCCATTGTCTTATATAGTTTATCTGAACAATTAACCTATATTTATTTCCACAAATATTAAAAACAACTCTGCCTCCTTTTAAGATACTTGCCTTTGGATATTCTGAAAGAATTTCACCTGGTGTTTTCCATGATGACTTTGAGGATTCCTTGTACCATGTTTTTAGCTGTTCTTCAGAATCAGTTTTCTTTTCCCAGAAATCACGTAATATCTTTTTTGCAATAACCCTCATTTATTTCTAATAATTACGACAAAGATAATACAAAGTTACCAAAATGGTAAATTTTTTAAAGTTTTCTATTAATAAGAACCCTTTTTCTTACCAATTTTTCAATTGCATTCATTTTTTCCTTCATAATTGAATTATTCTTAAAAACCAATCCACAATTTTTATAATTTTGCATTTCGATTAATAAAAGTATACAATGGAAATACCCACAAAATACGAACCGCAAGCCTGCGAAGACAAATGGTATAAATACTGGAACGATAACGGTTTTTTCAGATCTGTTCCCGATGAACGTGAGCCCTACTGCATTGTTATTCCGCCACCCAACGTGACCGGAGTTTTACACATGGGCCATATGCTCAACAATACCATTCAGGATGTGCTCGTACGCCGTGCACGGATGTTAGGCAAAAATGCTTTGTGGGTTCCGGGAACCGACCATGCTTCCATTGCCACCGAAGCCAAGGTGGTTGCCAAACTTAAAGAAGAAGGTATTGATAAAAACACCCTCTCACGCGAAGAATTTCTGGAACATGCCTGGAGATGGAAAGAAAAACATGGTGGCATTATCCTCGAACAACTGAAAAAACTGGGTGCTTCATGCGAATGGGAACGTACCAAATTTACCATGGATGATGAAATGTCTGAATCCGTTATTGATGTGTTTATTGATCTTTATAATAAGGGATTGATTTACCGTGGTGTCCGCATGGTTAACTGGGATCCGCAGGCAAAAACTGCGGTTTCGGACGAGGAAGTTATCTATACCGAAGAAAACTCGAAACTCTATCACGTAAAATATCAAATCGAAGGCACCAACGATTTCATTGTTATCGCAACCACTCGTCCGGAGACAATTCTTGGTGATACTGCCGTTTGTGTAAATCCGGCCGATCCCAGATACACCCATCTGAAAGGTAAAAATGTAATAGTTCCTATGGTCAACCGCGTTGTTCCCATTATTTTTGACAGCTATGTTGATATGGAATTCGGAACCGGTGCATTAAAAATCACTCCGGCCCACGACATCAACGACTATGAGATCGGAATCCGTCACAATCTGAAATCAATTGATATTTTCAATGATGATGGTACCTTGAGCGAAAAAGCTGAATTATTTATTGGTGAAGACAGATTCAAAGCCCGTAAATCGGCCAATAAACTGCTTGAAGAAATTGGCGCTTTGGTGAAAGCTGAAGATTATATGAACAAGGTGGGAAGATCAGAACGTACCAATGCCGTAATCGAACCCAAACTTTCAATGCAGTGGTTCATGAAAATGACCGAGATTTCAAAGCCGGCTCTTGTTAATGTAATGAACGACAACATCAAACTGATTCCCGAGAAATACAAAAACACCTACAAGCACTGGATGGAAAATGTAAAAGACTGGTGCGTATCTCGTCAGCTTTGGTGGGGACAACGCATTCCGGCCTTTTATTTGCCCGACGGTCGTTATGTGGTTGCAAAAACAGAACAGGAAGCTGTTGTGCTTGCTAAAGAAAAATACGGAATTGAGCTTACTGCAACAGAATTAAGACAAGACGAAGATGTCCTCGACACATGGTTTTCTTCATGGCTGTGGCCAATTTCAGTATTTGACGGAATAAGATATCCCGAAAACGAAGAAATAAAATATTACTATCCAACCAATGATTTGGTAACAGCACCTGAAATTTTGTTTTTCTGGGTAGCCCGCATGATCATTGCCGGATATGAATATCAGAAAGACCAGCCATTTAAAAATGTTTACCTCACAGGAATTGTCCGCGACAAACAACGCCGAAAAATGTCCAAATCATTGGGAAACAGTCCGGACCCCCTCGACCTGATTGCCAAATTCGGTGCCGACGGAGTACGTGCAGGCATGCTTTTCTGCTCACCCGCAGGCGGTGATTTACTTTTTGATGAAAGTTTAACCGAGCAGGGAAGAAATTTCTGCAATAAGATTTGGAATGCATTCCGTTTGGTAAAAAACTGGGATGTGGATGATAAAATACCTCAACCAGAAGCATCAACCCTGGCGATTGAGTGGTTTGATAACAGACTGAATCAGGTAATCGAAAGTCTGGATGAACAATACGACACCTACCGTTTATCAGAAGCCCTGATGACCGTTTACAAATTATTCTGGGATGAGTTTTCATCATGGTATCTGGAGATGATCAAACCCGCTTATGAATGTCCGATTGATAAAAAAACCCTGGATGCCACATTGGTATTTTTCGATAAACTTCTGAGGTTGCTGCATCCTTTTACACCTTTTATCACAGAAGAAATCTGGCAGTATATTGAAGAAAGAAAACCAGGTGAAAGCATCATGGTTTCTGAGATGCCAAAAGCAAAAAAATATGACACTGCAATTCTTGATCTGTTTGAAAACTCAAAAGAAGTAATAGGTAACATCCGAATGGTTCGCCAGGAAAAGAATATTCCTTTAAAAGATGCGATGAACATTCAGATTATTAAAAGCAAGGCGTTTTCAGATAAATTCAATCCTGTGATTGAAAAACTGGCCCGACTCGAAAAAATAGAATACATTACAGAAAAGCCGGCCGGAGCGTCATCCTTTATCGTAAACACAGTTGAATATTTCATTCAGCTTGGTGATTTGATCAACAAAGAAGAGGAACTGAAAAAGCTCAACGAAGAGCTGAACTACACCAAGGGATTTTTAAAATCAGTAATGGGCAAACTCAGCAATGCCAGTTTCGTGAACAATGCACCAAAAAATGTTGTGGATGCCGAAAACAAGAAAAAGGAAGATGCTGAGATGAAGATTAAAACACTGGAAGAGCAGATTGCATCACTTAAGTAGAAAGTTATAAAGTATAAAAAAAGCCATCTGCTTGCCGCAGATGGCTTTTATTTTTTAAACAAATTCTTATTGCTTCACTATCTTCTTAACAATGGATTCTTTTTCAGAATTAATCCTGATAAAATAAACTCCATTTTCAAGGTTGGAAATGTCAATTCTGTTTTGGTCACTTGTAAGATTTCCTGATAAAAGTATTGATCCTTTTATGTCGGAAATTCTGTAATTTCCTGATTCTTCAATATTAACAAACAAATCATTTTGTACTGGATTCGGATAAATAGTCACTTTTGTTTCACTTATTTCATCCATTCCAACAGTCACCTCAATGGTATAACTTACAGTTGTACTTCCGCAATCATTTGAAGCAATAAGCGTAACAGTGTAAGTTCCCGGAATCATATAATCATAAACCGGGTGCTCTTCCATAGAAGTACCGATGAAATCTCCAAAGTCCCAACTGAAATATGTGGCATCTTCAGTATAGCTTGTAAACTCAACATGAGTTGAATCCATTACATAGCTAAAATCAGCTGTGGGAGTTGGCAGATTGCAGTCGCTTACTGCAAAGTCATCAAAAGCTAGACCTTCATTGGCAATCATCCCGCCATTAAGTGCAAACCTGAATTTTACGGATGAATATCCTGCGAGATCAGGAACTACATTTACTACAGGCAACCATCCTGCCGAGCTTCCTGTCCATGTTCCGGTCATTCCGTACCAATTTGTTGAAGTGGCTCCGGCAGCCAATGTGTCCCATGTCATGCCCATGTCGGTTGAATATTCCATGGTTGCACTTCCCAAAATCATGGTAAGTTCATGCCACAGATTAAATTCAATGCGCGGGTTGCTCAGTGAGGTGAAATCAAAACAGGGGCTTACAAGATATGAAACTTCATTGGCAGCATGGTTTCCTGTGAGATTTGTAACCCATGAATTTGTTCCGGAGGCTGCATAATTAATAACTGTAGCAGCAGGTGTTCCAAGATCCCAGGTGCTTATTTCGCCGGCCGGACTCCAATATGCTGGTGCAGATTCAAAATCTACTGTGTAAGGAAAAGTGGAAATTTCTGGTGCATTGGCAACAACTTTACCTGCAGCATCGTTTTCAAAAATCGGATCACCTGAAACGATGGTCCATGCTTCGATGGTATATTCGCCAATGGTTGAAAGATCAGCACCAGCAGTAAAAGTATAATAATCGGTGCCGCCAGTCGGGATATTCAGGGCAGTGGTTTCGGTAACGGCCGGACCGCCGTTGATGCTGTAAGCCACGTCAAATCCTACAAGAGGATCTGTTCCGAAATTTGCTATCAATACGGTAACAGTTTCAGAATTTGTCAAGCCGCAGTTTGATTCAGGAGTAATAATTGAAGTTACACCGCCATCTTGTGCAATCAGCTCATATATTTCTATATCAAAGGCAGTGTTGGGGTTGAATCCCATGAAGTCATAGGTCGAAACAATGATGTAATAAGTTACAGCTCCTGTTAAAGCAACATTGGAAACAGAAACTGATCCTGCAGTTCCTTCAGCGTAGGCAACACATGCCGGAGCAGCATCCGGACAGCCGTCCATAACAAACAGTCCAACACCCGGACCGGTATTTGTAAGATTCACATTAACCATCATGTTGGCAGAAGGTGTAAAGGAAAACACATAGTCTTCGCCCGAAAGATAATCACTGCCGCATGCGGTACCATCATAATTATTTACTGAACCGGCAGTAGTCATGCCTGTCTGTACAAATGGCAGGATGGTCACAAAATGTGGAGTTGTGCAATCCACTCCGGTTTGTGAATACGAATTTCCGGAGAACAATAAAAGTCCGAGAAAAGCAAAAATGTAAAATACTTTCATAGTCTAAAAAATTTAAGTTAATAAATGGGTAGAGCAAATGTAATTATTAATTTTGTAAAAATCAATCACAAAGCACAAATGAAAATTAACCTCACCTTCTTTGGAAAATTCAGATCGCTGGCCGAAAACAAAACCATTGAAATTCAGGATGAAACAAGTCTGCAATCACTTATAAACGAATTAAAAACAATATACCCCGAAATAAAAAACGAAGATTTTCTGATGATGGTAAACGAAACATTTCAAAATCCAAAAACTGTTTTAAACGATGGCGATAAGGTTTCGGTGATATCGGTTGTGGACGGGGGATAGTTATGAGTTATGGGTTCTGGGTTATGGGTTATGGGTTATGAGTTATGAGTTATGAGTTATGAGTTATGAGTTATGAGTTATAAGTTTCGGGTTTCGGGTTTCGGATTGCACATCCAACATTCACCGCACCCCGTAGGGACTTGCCTCTGCAAGTCCGCCTCTGCAAGTCCGGTTTTACCCAAACATCATATAAGCCACAAAAATTGCAGCCAGCAATCCGGCCAGATCAGCGATCAGCGCACAGGCAAGTGCATGGCGCGTTTTCCTGATGCCTACAGAACCAAAATAAACAGCCAGTATATAAAATGTGGTGTCAGCTGCTCCCTGGAACATGCATGACAAACGGGCGGTGAATGAATCGGCACCAAAAGTTTCCATTGAATCGAGCATCATTCCGCGCGCACCGCTCCCGCTCAAAGGCTTCATGATGGCGGAGGGCATGGCATTCACCACGTCCTTATCGGTTCCCAGCGAGGCAAAAAAGTTCATGATATAATCCATGGCCCCCGATGCCCTGAAAACCGCAATGGCAACCAAAATGGCAACGAGATACGGTATCACCCGAATGGCAATCTGAAACCCTTCCTTAGCTCCTTCAATAAATGTTTCATAAACATTTATTTTTTTCAATGCAGCCACTGAGATAAACAAAATGAGTATCAGAAAAATAAAGAAGTTGGCTCCGAATAATGAATAGCCATTGACTTTTTCGGGCGGTAAAGAAGCAAAAAACCAGGTGATTCCTGAAATAATAAGTGTAACCGATCCAAGGTAAATCAGAATAATTGGCTTCAGCAGATTAATCCTCTGAAACAGCGAAACCGCAATGATTCCGGCCAGTGTACTGCAAAAAGTTGCAATCAGAATGGGAATAAACACATCAGCGGGGTTGGCAGCTCCCATCTGCGCCCTGTACATCATGATGGTGATGGGAATGATGGTCAGTCCCGATGCATTCAAAACCATAAACATGATCTGCGCATTGGAAGCAGTATCTTTATTCGGATTGAGTTCCTGCAGCTCGTTCATGGCTTTCAATCCGATGGGTGTAGCTGCATTATCCAGTCCCATCATGTTGGCAGCCATGTTCATGGCAATAGAGCCATGGGCGGGATGGTCTTTGGGAACACCTTTAAATAGCCGGGAGAATAATGGAGCAACTGCACGTGCCAGGGCTTTTACAACACCTCCGGCTTCACCAACTTTCATGATGCCCATCCACAAAGTCATGATTCCGGTCAACCCCAGAGCCAGTTCAAACCCTGTTTTTGCCGAATCGAATACAGCAAGCATCATATCAGGAAAAACGGCTGCTTCGCCAAAAACGAATGCCTTAATGGCACCTACAATAAAGGCGATAACAAAAAAGCCGATCCAGATGTAATTTAAAACCATATCAGATTTTTCTTCCTTTCCAATTTATGGTTCCGGTGTTTCCAAAGATACCAATAAAACTTACATAAACAACATACAATGGCTGCATGGGTATCAACAACCAGAGTAAATAACGTTTGTTGAAAAAGCCCGTGACCTGAAACAGAAATATGGCGTCAATAATGGTTTTTGAGCCGGCAATAAGCAAAAACGGGAGCAAAAAAACCGATGAAAAAAACGAAGCAAAACCTGTTGACAAAAAAGCCAACGAGGTTATAAAAACGATGATGGCGGTGATGATGCTCACCGGTTCACGGTAATATCTGCTTTTGGATGCCCAGCGCTTTCTCTGGGATATGAATCCTGAAATTCCGGCAGGCGGCTGAGTCCATACAACTGAATCACGATGATTTAAATAAACGATTTTCTTTTTTGCTTTTGCAAAGCCGTGGAGCAGAAAAACATCATCGCCCGAGGAATGTTTGTCAAACAATGGATTTTCAAGCTTCTGATATTCTTTTTTGTCAAAAGCCATATTGGCGGCATTACAAAATATTGGATATCCGCTATTGATGGAAGATGCGCCGGTGCCAACCAGACTTAAAAACTCGAGGTTCTGAATTTTTTCAAAAAAGCCAACGGGTTTGACAAAGTCAACCGGACCGGCAATCATGGCGGGTTTTGATGAAATGTAGCATTGGGCAAAGGAGCTAAGCCAGTCGCTGCCAAAAGAACAGTCGGCATCGGTGGTTACGATCATTTGTCCGCGTGCTTTTGAAAAACCGTTTTTTAAAGCCGTTTTTTTTCCGGTCTCTGCATCCGATAAGCTGATGATCACATAGTTTTCTTCGAAGGAGTTTTTTATGATACGGGCTGAGTTGTCTTCAGAATGGTCATCAATAAATATCACCTCGAAAGATTCTTTGCGCCACGATTGTTTTTGCAGAGAAGCAAGAAGAACAGGAAGATTTTTCTCCTCATTTCTGAACGGGATAACTACGGTGATAAAGAGATTGGAATGATCAGCCGGGTTGCAGTTTTCCCTTTTAAACCAGAATATAATCAGCCGGAAGATCATAAAAAAATACAATCCGGATACCAAACAGGCCGATATAATAAAAGCATCCAATGCAGGCAGTTTAATAAATGTTGTTTATTTCCTGGTCAGAATCTGATAGGTGTACGGAAATTCATTTTTTTCGTTCGCCGCAACCGTTTCCTCAGAAATCACTTTCCATTCTGTTTCGCTCACCACAGGAAAAAAAGTATCCGCCTCGAACGAAGCATGGATCCTTGTCAGATACAATTTGTTCGCATGGGGCAAAAACTGCGCATACACCGATCCTCCGCCAATAATGAAATTTTCCTTTTCATTGCTCATTTTGCTGATGGCATCTTCGATTGAAAAGGCCATGGTGCAGCCCGGAATCTGTTCGCCGGCCATATCTGTAATCACTATGTTTTCACGGTTGGGTAATGCACCTTTTGGCAGCGAGTAAAACGTGCGTTTGCCCATGACCACCACGTTTCCGGTTGTCAATGCTTTAAATCTTTTGAGGTCATCCGAAAGATGACATAAAAGATCATTGTTGCGACCTATTGCGTAGTTTTCAGCAATGGCTACGATTATGGAGATGTTTTTCATTTTTTCTGTTTCTTTGCTCTTTGGACAAAGATATATAAAGTAAAAATTCCCTGTCAGACATGTTGATAAAAAAGAAATAACTATAAAGCCATTGCCCTCAATCATGATTAAAAACATAACCTAACCCCGGAAAACCTATTAAAAAACATAGCCTTTCGGGAATATTCGCCGGCATTCCGCTGTACTTTTATCAATGAAAAATCCTATAACTCTGTAAAATATTATGGCTGAATTTATTTACGAAAAACCTTTTCAGATTGAGAAGGACCCAACCATTTACCGACTGCTTTCGAAAGACTATGTTAAAGTTATTGATGCCGGCGGAAGAAAAGTTCTTAAAGTTGATCCCAAAGGATTGGAACTTTTAGCAAAGGAAGCGGTTTCTGATCTTTCCTTTTTTCTGAGAAGTTCTCATCTCGAAAAATGTGCAAAAATCCTTGACGACCCCGAAGCTTCCGATAATGACAGGTGTGTTGCCTACATCATGCTTAAAAATACTGTCATTGCTGCAAAAGGGGAGCTCCCATGGTGTCAGGATACCGGAACTGCAATTGTGATTGGAAAAAAAGGTGAAAGTGTTTGGACCGGGGTTAATGATGCTGAGCATCTTTCCAAGGGGATTTACACCACTTATCAGGAAAAAAACCTGAGGTTTTCGCAGATTATTCCTTTGACCATGTTCGATGAAAAAAATTCGGCCACCAACCTGCCTGCTCAGATTGATATCTACTCAACTCCAGGCAATTCCTATGAATTTTTGTTCATCACCAAAGGTGGCGGATCTGCAAATAAAACATTCCTGTACCAACAGACAAAGTCCTTGCTGAATGAGGAATCACTGACCAAATTTGTGAGGGAGAAAATCAAAGACCTGGGAACATCGGCCTGCCCGCCTTATCATCTTGCTCTGGTAATTGGCGGAACATCAGCCGAAGCAACTTTAAAAACCGTGAAGGAAGCTTCTGCAGGATATTATGATTATCTTCCCACTACAGGGAACGCTTCAGGAAGAGCTTTCCGCGACATCGAATGGGAAAAGAAAATCGAAAAGATGTGCCAGGAATACGGAGTCGGAGCGCAGTTCGGAGGAAAATATTTTGCCCACGATGTTCGGGTAATCCGCTTGCCACGACATGCAGCAAGCTGTCCGGTTGGGCTCGGAGTAAGTTGCAGCGCCGATCGCAACATCAAAGCAAAAATCACCGAAGACGGTATTTTCCTTGAGCAGCTTGAGAAAAATCCTGAAAAATACATGCCTGCAAAAGCACCGGAATTTGAAAAACCTGTTGAAATAAATATCGACAGACCCATGAAAGAGGTGCTTGCTGAACTGACCAAATACCCGGTAAAAACACGGCTTTGTCTTACAGGTACTCTTATTGTCGCAAGAGATGCTGCCCACGCAGCCATCAAAAAAATGATTGATGACGGCAAACCCATGCCCGATTATTTCAAAAACCACCCCGTTTATTACGCCGGACCGGCAAAAACTCCTCCGGGCATGGCTTCAGGAAGCTTTGGCCCCACAACAGCCGGAAGGATGGATGCATACGTTAATCTTTTCCAAAGCATGGGTGGCTCACTGATAATGCTTGCAAAAGGCAACAGAACCCGCGCGGTGATCGACTCTTGCAAAAAACATGGAGGATTTTATCTGGGCTCGATTGGCGGACCGGCTGCAATTTTAGCTGCAGAAAACATCAAATCGGTCGAAATGGTTGCCTTTGAGGAACTGGGTATGGAAGCCATCAGAAAAATCAAGGTGGAAAATATGCCTGCCTTCATCATCACCGACGATAAGGGGAATGACTTTTTTGATGAGTATAATAAGTAGGTATTAGCCGCGAACTTAGCGAAGCGATCTCTCGCAGCGAAGCAAGAAATGCGCGAATGATTTTTTGGAAAATACAATAAAAAGTCATTATTGACAATTTCCAGATTCTCATTCGCATTTTCGGGGCAAAATAAAATGGCCTGACTTGCTTTATTGAAATTATGGATGTGAAAAAGATCAGATCAATTAATCCCCGTTTTTGTTTCTGACTGATATTATTTTATTTAAGACCTGAAAATGAGAATAAACGGCTGATTTCATTATTCTCTTAATTTTTGTATATTTGTCTAATGGATTTAATAAACCGAAATAAAGACAAACTGGAAAAACTTTGTGAAAAACATAAAGTGAATGAATTATATGTGTTCGGTTCCATTTTAACAGATGAATTTAACGAATTAAGCGATATAGATTTTCTGATTCAATTTCTTCATGTTGATTTACCGGAGTACTTTGATAATTATATGGATTTGAAGGAAAAATTGGAAGCATTGTTTAACCGTCCTGTTGATTTAGTTGAAGATCAGGCAATAAGAAACCCAGTGTTCAGAAAAGTTGTTGACCGAAATAAAATTTTGATTTATGGGAGAAAAAGCGCTTAAGTATCTTTATGATATTAAATACTCAATAGATGAGATCAACTCCTTTTTTCTGAATAATAAAAAGACCTTTGAAAATTACTCAAATAATATTCTCCTGAAACGTGCTGTTGAAAGAAATCTTGAAATTATCGGGGAAGCAATGAGCAAACTATTAAAGACAGACCCTGAAATTTCAGTTCATAATGCCAAAAGGATTATTGGTTTAAGAAATCAGATTATTCATGGCTATGATAGTGTGTCGGATGAAAATATCTGGGCAATTGTGATTAGCCATCTCCCAAAATTGAAGGAAGAGATTGATGATTTAATTGAAAAAAACCAGTAGAAAAATTTATATGTGCGGAATTGCCGGTTTCTTTTGCTCTGATAATATTTTCACCCGTGAAGAAATTCACCGGATGACCGATGTCATTGCACACCGTGGTCCGGATGCCGAAGGTCACTACATTAATGCTCCGGCCGTCCTGGGACACCGCCGTTTAAGCATTATTGACCTCTCGGAGCAGGCCAACATGCCCATGTATTCGCGATGCGGAAGATTTGTGATGGTCTACAACGGTGAAGTATATAACTTCAAAGACATTGCCAGACAGCTGGACATCCCGCTCAGAACAACGGGCGATTCTGAAGTAATCCTTGAAGCATACGTCAGATGGAAAGAGAAAATGCCCTCCAAACTCATCGGAATGTTTGCAGGGGTAATCTATGACATTGAACATGAAAAGCTTTTTATTTTCAGAGACCGCATGGGCATTAAACCCCTGTTTTATTTCAGGGATGAAAAACACTTTGCCTTTGCTTCCGAAATAAAATCATTGCTGCAGCTTTCTCCTGTTTCCAAATCAAGAATGATTGACCATGAGGCGGTGACCGAATTTCTGCATCTGGGTTATATCCCCGAGCCAAAAACAATTTACCGTAATATCAGGAAATTCCCTTCCGGATGCTACGCCGTATATTCCGCAAAGTCATTTGAAATAACCCCTTACTGGAAAGCTGAGGACTGCATCAAACCCGAAGTTTTGTCAAATGAAAAAACCGCATTGTCCAAACTGAATGAACTTCTTGTTGATTCGGTGAGAATGCGGTTGATATCAGATGTCCCCTTCGGAACCCTTCTCAGCGGTGGCATTGATTCCTCGCTGGTTACCGCAATTGCCCAAAAAGAAAGCGGAAAAAGTATCAGCACTTTTTCAATCGGTTTTAAGGAAAGCAAGTTCAACGAAGCAGGATATGCCCGCAAAGTAGCTGAATACCTGAACACCAACCACCACGAATATTTTTTAAGTCAGGAAGATGCACTGGCAACCATTGACGATATTTTCACTTCATACGACGAGCCCTTTGCAGATTCTTCGGCCATCCCGACCATGCTGGTTTCAAAGATGGCCCGGAGTAAAGTATCCATGACCCTGTCGGGTGACGGGGGTGATGAACTGTTCCACGGTTACGGGGCTTACAGGTGGGCTAACCGTTTGGAGATGCCCATGATAAAGTCCCTCAGAAAACCCATTGCCTCTGTTTTAAGCAAAATGCCCGACCGATACAAAAGGGCTTCAAACCTGTTTTTGTATCCTGAGGAAAGAAAAAAAAGTCACATATTCAGTCAGGAACAATATCTTTTTTCACTTGCAGAAACTGAAAAAATAATCAGAGGCGATTTTTACCTTCCTCCCGGATTTTCTGAAAACTTTAATCTGAACAGAAAACTAAACCCGGCCGAGCAGCAGGCATTTTTTGATCTGAAAATGTATCTGAAAGATGATCTTCTTGTGAAGGTTGACCGTGCCAGCATGAAATATTCGCTCGAAAACCGTGTGCCACTGCTTGATCACCGGATTGTGGAGTTTGCGCTTAATTTGTCACCCGGATTGAAAATAAAGAACGGAGTACAGAAATATCTGCTCAAAAAGGTGTTGTACCAGTACGTCCCCGAAAAAATGTTCAACCGCCCCAAATGGGGATTCTCAATACCCCTTGGTACCTGGATGAGAAAAGAGCTTAAAAGCAAAATTGACGAATACCTCTCCGAAGAAAAAATAAAACAAACAGCAGTCCTGAATTTCGATGAAGTGCAAAAACTGAAAATCCGCTTTGAAAAAGGCCAGGATCATCTTTACAACAGGGTTTGGGCAGTATATGTTTTGATGAGGTTTTTGGATGACCAACGTTGATTTATTTTATTCATGAATTGTTTTCATTCATTGAATATTCCATCGATTTCCCATGCATTAAATTTTCGTTTCCATTTCCGCCGGAAAAAGCATCATGATTCTTTATTGTTTAGGGCCGACGGTTTTTCATTTTATTGCATATACCCCCGCTTGAAAGCCGGGGCTATTATTTTTCAACTTTACATCGGATCCACATCTATCGAAACAATCATTGACTTGTAGCCCGGCTGCAGCCGCAGGATTTCAATTTTCTGAAAAATAAGTTCTTTGGCTTTTAAACCGGCTTTTTCACGCTCAATCTTTATCAGGATGGTCTTGAGATACCAGTTTTGTATGCGGTTGATGACCGGATCTTCAGGGCCCAAAATCCTGCTGCCAAATACCGATCTCAAAAGTTTGCCGAACTGAACTGCCCCGGCATCCAGTGTCTGTTTGTTTTTGTGCTTTAATGTGATTTTTATCAGCCGGTAAAAAGGGGGATATCTGAAATTTCTGCGGTCGAGCAACTGATCCTTATACATTCCCTTGTAATCATTTTCAATCACCTGTTTTATTATTGCATGTTCGGGATTGGCTGTTTGAATGATGACTTTTCCCTGCCTGTGCTTCCTTCCTGCCCGTCCGCTTACCTGAGCCATCAATTGAAAACTCCGTTCAAATGCCCTGAAATCGGGAAAATTGAGCAGGTTGTCGGCGTTGAGAATGCCAACCAGACTAACATGATCAAAGTCCAAACCCTTGGTAACCATTTGCGTTCCAACAAGAATATCAATATTTCTTTGTTCAAATTCGCCAATGATTTTATCAAATGATTTTTTTGCCCGTGTGGAATCTGTATCCATTCGTGCAATCCTGGCCTCAGGAAAAAATATTTTTATTTCATCCTCAATTTTTTCGGTGCCGAAACCTTTTGTTTCTATTGACAGACTGCCACAGGCACCACATTTGCCAATAAGCGGAACGGAGTATCCGCAGTAATGGCATACCAGACTGTTGATTCCCTTGTGATAGGTTAAGCTCACATCGCAGTGGTTGCATTTGGGCACCCAGCCGCACACCGAACATTCAACAAATGGAGAAAAACCACGCCTGTTCTGAAACAATATCACCTGTTCCTTATTTTCAAGCGCCTCGCCGATATGGTTCAGTAGGGTTTCAGAAAAATGCGAGTGCATTTTCCTTCTTTTACGCTCATACTTTGTGTTGACAATAATGATTTCGGGGAGCTTAATCTCAAGATGTCTTCTGTCCAGCGAAACAAGAAAATACTTATTGTTGATGGCATTGAAATAGGATTCCACTGAAGGTGTGGCTGTGCCCAGGAGAACTTTGGAATTATGCAGCTGGGCCAGAACTACGGCTGCATCCCTTGCATTGTATCTGGGCGCCGGGTCATATTGCTTGAAAGAATTTTCATGCTCCTCATCAACAATAATTAACCCGAGATTGCTGAAAGGCAAAAAAACGGAAGAGCGCACACCCAAAATTATTTTGTACTTTTTTTGGTGCAATATATCCCGATAGATTTCAACCCTTTCGGCATCCGAAAATTTGGAGTGGTAAACACCAACATCATTCCCGAAAACCGATTTTAAACGGTTAATGATTTGGGCGGTAAGGGCAATCTCGGGAAGCAGATACAAAACCTGTTTTCCCTGTTCAATGTATTCTTTGATCAGATGAATATACAGCTCGGTTTTTCCGCTTGATGTGACCCCATGCAGCAGGCAAACCTGCTTGTCCTGAAAACCGGTTCTTATCTCAGAAATGGCTTTTTCCTGATGCTCACTCAGTTCCTTTAATTCATTGACGTTTACTGTCTCTCCGGGCAGCCGGTCAACCGTTTTTTCATATTCCTCAAGAAATCCCTTAACAACCAGACTTTTAATAACCGCAGCCGACACACCTGATTCCTCAACCAACTGCTTTTTAGAAATGATATTGGGAATTTTTTTATTGAGAACTTCTGAAATCTGAATAAATTTCATGAACCCTTCGAGCTGTTTTTTTGCCCTTGCCAGATCATCAAAAACAACATGCAGTTTTTCATGATCAAGGGAATATGAATTTGCCAGCCGGATATAAGTAACTGTTTTGGGTTTATAGCTTTCGGCGAGGTTTTCCTCGAGATAGAGGGCGTTTTTTGACAGCAGGGAATTTATCACTGAAATTGGTGACTTGCCTGATATTACCTTTCCGATATCTGAAACGGTCAGAATATTTTTTTGTCCCAGTAAATCGAGAACAGCCATTTCGTTTTTTGAAAGTTTTTCAGTTTCAACAAACTCCTCATTGTACACCACACGCGTTTCACTTTCAAGTTTTAATCCGGATGGAATAGCAGCTTTATAAACTTCACCTTCAGTGCACATATAATAACCGGCAATCCATTTCCAGAAATCAAGCTGGAAACTGTTGACCACAGGTTCATCGTCAAGCACATCAAGAATATCCTTAACCTGATAGTTGGCAGGAGCAGAATCCACAAAACCCGAAACAATTGCCGAGTAAAGTTTTTTCTGGCCAAATTGAACAATCACACGCTTGCCGGGGGAGGCCATTCCTGAAAATTCAGGCGGAACAGAATAGGTGAACAGTTGTGGCAAAGGCACAGGTAATATCACCTCAACATATTTTCTGTTCTCATTTTTCATGGTGAGGTAAAAGTATAATTTTTATGGGGAATGGATTTAAGAAAAGGGGAGATTTTACAAACAGCAATCGTAAAAAAAAAGGCGGTCACCCGCCTTTTTATCTATTTCTTCACAACCTTTTTCAGGTATAAATTATTATCAATCCTCACCGTAAGGAAGTAAACTCCGGGTGTGAGCGGCTGAACAAATTCGTCGAGTTTGTAATTGTATTCTCCTTCGCCTAATTTCAGTGCTACAGGATTTATCATTTCCTTTCCGGTAACATCACGGAGATACATTGCAAAATTTGCTCCTTTTCTTAAAACACAACTGACATTGAGTTGATTCTCAACAAGAGTTGGATATACTTCAATAGTGAAATTGTCGGATATTACCGCTGTAATACCAACCGACTGTGAGGTGGTATCAATATATTCGCCTCCGGCAGTAGTATCCACAATGAAATTGAGATCGGTGAATGTTGTGTCGTCCGGAGTTACATTGATGTCATAGGTGTTGACCTGTGGATATCCCGGAATATCAACTGTCAGAGAATAGGCGCCTTCTTCAACATCCAAAAATCCGTAGTTACCGTCAGCATCTGTTTCGTCACAGGCAATGGGTTCGCCCTCAGGTTCCTGCTCGAGATAAATCTCGGCACCCGGAACAGGTTCTCCAAAATCTTTGGCTCCCGATAAATAATAAATTGTTCCCGAAATGTCGCCATAACCTGTTGATGCTGGCGGTGTAATCTCAAACATGTGGAAAGTAACTGTGCTTGAAGAACCATATGTGACCGGAATTGCAATTGCCTCAGCCCAAACAAATGCACTGTCATAATAGCTGACTGCCAGATTGGGATATAAAAATCCGTCATTGACAAATGCCCTTAGATAGTAATCTCCTTCATCGGGCATTCCGCTAAATTCGAAAATTCCTGCGGTTCCACAATTCATTGTCTGCATCAGCATCATGGAAATACCATTATTATAATACAATTCAATTGTAACATCATCTGCATTGAAAACTCCTGTGCTGTAAACAACTGTTCCGTTAATTACCGTTTCAGGCCCGTTGTTGATGGTTGCTGATGTGCCTGCAGTACATCCTACAGCATCGATAACTGTTACTGTGTAAATTCCGGCACACAACCCTGTTATATCAGAAGTTGTTTCAAAATTTGACCATGAAAACAAGAACGGTCCAACTCCGCCTGATGCTGATGCACTTGCTGTACCATCACAGGCCCCAGAATACGATTCGTCGGTACTTGAGGTTAAAGTAGCTGTCAGTTCATCGGGCTGGGTTATTTCTGTGGATGAATATGCTGTGCATCCATAATCATCGGTAACGGTAACTTCGTAAATTCCGGCACAAAGCCCTATTAAATCAGAAGTGCTTGAACCATCATTCCAGATATAATAATATGAACCTGAACCTCCTGTGACAATTGTTGTAATTGTTCCATCACAGGCCCCGTAACAAACAACCATTGACTGTCCGAGTGAAATGGTTATCACATCAGACTCAGCTACAGATGCTGAGACGGTGGTTGAACAGCTGTGAGAATCTGTTATTGTAACAGAATATGTGCCTGCCGGAATGCCAGACAAATCTTCAGTTGAAGCACCTGTATTCCAATTAAATCCGTAGGTAGGTGTTCCTGTATTGACAGTCAGGTCCAATGCCCCTGTGCTCATGCCATTGCAAAGAACATCAGTAGGAGTAATTGTACCTGTAACCTCAGGAAATAATGTAATAGTAACATTGTCAGAAACTGCCAGACATGTTCCGTTTCCAGTTGTGGTAAGGGTCAAAGTGACTGAACCGGCTGAAATATCACCTGCTGATGGAATATAAGTTGCATTTAATGCAGTATTATCAGGAACAAAAATGCCGGTGCCCCCTGTCCATATCCCACCAAGCGCACCTGAAACATTTCCTGACAGCGTAATTGAATTTCCTGCACAAACTCCCATATCCACTCCTGCGGTTACAGTTGGGGCAGGGGTAATGGTGATATTTACAACATCATTTGCTGCTGTACATGATCCGTTTCCTGTTGTAACAAGAGTCAGTGTAATACTTCCTGCAGATATTTCAGATGCTGTCGGTGTATAAATTGCATTTAATGCCGTATTTGACGGGGTATAGGTACCCGAACCCCCTGTCCAGATTCCCCCTGTTGCAACTGTAACTGATCCTGAAAGGTTTACATCTGAATTATTAGCGCAAACCACCATATCACCGCCTGCATTGGCAGTAATTGCTGCCGGTTCTGTAATTGTATAAGTCGCTGATGTTGTGCATAAATTAGCATCGGCAACAGTAACAGAATATGTTCCTGCACACAGTCCGGTCAGGTTTTGAGTTGTCATCCCCCCGGTCCATAAATAGGAATATGAAGGTACTCCGCCAGAAACAGTAATACTTAATGATCCGTTACACAAACCGAAACAGGCCACATTTGTCTGACTTAAAAGAGAGATGTTGATTTGTGGAGGTTGTGAAATAGTAACATTTCCTGCAGTGGCACAGCCATTTTGGTCGGTAACAGTGTAGGAATATGTTCCGGCAGTTAAAGAGTTTATCGTTTGAGTGGTCTGGCCTCCCGGAAGCCAGCTATAAGTGTATGTTCCAGTTCCTCCCGTGGCATTAACAGTTGCTGAACCTGTGGCATCACCGTAACAAAGAATATTTGTCTGGGTTGTGGTTGCAACCAAAGTGGGAGGATTTATTAATGAGATCATTGAATTGGTAGTACAGCCGTTAAAATCTGTAATGGTTACACTGGCTGAACCCATACATAAACCAGTTTCTGTTGGTAAACTTCCCCCTGACACCCATGCGTAGCTGTATGGGGCAGTACCACCCGAAGGATTTGCTGTGGCTGTACCGTTGCAGGCACCTGCGCATAATGGATCAGTCTTTGTTAAAAAGTTAGTGAGTATTGGTGGCTCAATCACAGAAACCGAACTTGTTTTCTGACATGAAAGGGCATCGGTAACAGTAACACCATATGTGCCGGCAGCCAGTCCGGTTATAGTTTGTGTTGTTCCGCCGTTGGACCATAAATAGGTATATCCTGCTGTGCCTCCGGTTACACTTACTGTAGCTGTGCCATCAGACATTGAATTACATGAGACACTGGTTGAAGATGTGCTTATAATAAGATCAGCCGGTTGACCAACTGTTCCTGTACTTGTTGCTGAACATCCGTTCATGTCTGTGACTGTGACATTATATGAGCCCGGGCAAAGGTTTGTTGCCACTTGTGTTGACTGGGAACCGGGATCATTCCAACCATATATGTAAGTTGGTGTTCCGCCTGCCGGCATTGCCTGTGCATATCCAAAGCAGGAACCAAAACAGGGGGTATTTGTGATACTTACTGAAACAGTGGGATTAGGGTATACATTCAGCAGCATATTTGAGGTAGTAACCACACCACAATCATTGATTACCTCACAATAATATACTCCTGCATTTGTATTATTGACAGCTCCTAACGAAAGTGTACTCGAATTTATTCCTACCGGACTTCCTTCAAAATACCATTGGTAGGATAAACCTGTTCCAGTAGCTGCAATTGTTATGTTGACATTTTCGCCATCACAGACATGCATGCTGGGTGAAAGGTTTGAAGTGATAACGGGAACTGAGCATAACCATAGCTTATTAATAAACATATCATAGTTTGTACCGTTAAATGATTTACCAACAACATATACCCATTTGTCATAAATTGCCAATGCCTGCGCCTGATCCTCGTTTAAAATGGATGTTATAACAGAACCTGAACTTCCAAATGATGCATCAATTGATCCGTTGGCCAAAAACCTGTGAACAGAAAACTTATAGCTTCCGGATAAAACGTAACCGCAGGTAACAATTTTACCATCGGGCTGAAGTTTGATATCGTTGGCAATATGATGGTCTGAGCCAAGGTTATAAGTTACGATGCCATCTCCACTGAAAGATGCATCAGCAATCCCTGTTGCTGTCAATCTTACCATTGTCAGGTAATTCAGCCCGCATTGTGAATATCCTGCTCCGATTATTTTTCCATCGGGTTGAACAACTACATCATAACCGTAGTTATAATTGCAACTGATATGGTTAGTATAAATGCCTGTACTGTTAAAACTATTATCAAGTGTTCCTGTCTGGGTAATTTTTGCAATTACAAAATCACTTGTGGTTGCAGTTTGACCAGCTATAACATAACTTCCGTCAATATGTTGTTCAATTCCATAACCGAAATTGTCATAATTTCCGGAATCAAAAACAAGAAAACCGTTTCCGTTAAAAGTATTATCAAGCTCACCAGTTTCAAGGTATCTGGCAACAAAAAAGTCAAGATTTGATCCTCCGTTTGCTTCACCTGTAATTACAATTTTCTTGTCTGTCTGAACTGTAACATCTTCTGCAGTACAGTTTTGTACAGAAATTGGGGTCACAACATACCCTGATCCTGATCCAAATGTTCCGTCATTAGTTCCGTTGGCATTAAACCTGTAAACAACAACTTTTTTATAGGTGCTGATGGTTGTGTAACCAACTGCCACTATTCTTCCGTCATCCATTACATCAACGCCGTAGAAAAACTCATCACCGGTGTTAATTACTATCTGTCTGTACCCTACGGTAGCAAATGTAGGGTCGTAAGAGCCGTCAGGCAGAAAACGGGCAATAATAAAATTGTAATATGTGCCAACTCTTGAAGCTCCAACTGCAACAACTTTTCCGTCACTCTGAGCCTCGACATCATAAAATTCATCGTTTCCGGGGCCAAAAGTAATGACCCTCTTTCCATCTCCATCAAAAGTATTGTCAAAGCTGCCTGCAGTTTGCGATTGAATTGTTCCAATAAGACAAATCGCTGATGTTAAAAAAAGTAATAGTTTTTTCATATTATTCGGTTTTTCTTTCTATAAGTCAGTAAAAGCCCTACAATTTACAAAAAACTGGAGGAGAATACCATAAATTCAAATACAATTTGATAAACAATCATTTTTACCTTTTGAAATGAAATTTTATTTCAATGTATTTCAAACTAATTTCTCAAGTCATGGATAATAATCCCTCATAACCATTTATTGCTTTGTATTTCACACAATTTTTGTCTTTGCAGTTTGCTCATAATTTAGTATATTTGCAGATTATTTTTTGAGAATGAAAAACATTAGAAATTTTTGCATTATTGCGCATATTGACCACGGAAAAAGCACGTTGGCTGACAGATTATTACAAAAGACAGGTACTGTAAGCGACAGAGATTATCAGGATCAGGTGCTTGATGATATGGATCTTGAGAGGGAACGTGGGATTACTATTAAGAGTCATGCCATTCAGATGAACTATGAATTGAATGGCGAAAAATATATTTTAAACCTCATTGACACCCCCGGTCACGTAGACTTTTCATACGAAGTGTCACGTTCAATCGCCGCTTGCGAAGGAGCTTTACTGGTTGTTGACGCCACCCAGGGCATTCAGGCGCAAACCATTTCTGTTTTGTATCAGGCCATTGATAATAACCTTGAAATTATTCCGGTTATGAATAAAATGGATTCTGACAGCGCCATGCCCGATGAAGTTCAGGATCAAATTGTTGATCTTATTGGTTGTGAACCTGAGGATATTATCAGAGCAAGCGGCAAAACTGGTGAGGGCGTTGATGAAATTCTTGAAGCCATAGTAAAGAGAATTTCACACCCAAAGGGTGATGAAGAAGCTCCTTTACAAGCACTGGTCTTCGACTCTGTTTTTAATTCTTTCCGTGGCATTATTTCTTACATCAGAATTGTCAATGGTCAAATCAGAAAAGGCGATAAAGTAAAGTTTTTTAATACAGGCAAAGAATACGAAGCCGATGAAATCGGTGTTCTAAAGATAAAGCAAGACCCCCGCCCTGTATTAAAAGCAGGTGATGTGGGATATATTATTTCCGGAATTAAGGTATCAAAGGAAGTTAAGGTCGGCGACACCATTACTCATGTTGAAAACCCTTGTCTCACAGGCATAAGCGGTTTTGAAGATGTAAAACCCATGGTATATGCCGGTATTTACCCTGTGGATGCCGATGATTATGAAGATTTGCGTGCTTCTATTGAAAAATTACAGCTAAATGATGCATCGCTTACCTTTATACCTGAATCATCAATGGCACTTGGGTTTGGTTTCCGTTGCGGATTCCTTGGACTGCTGCATATGGAAATTATCCAGGAACGTTTAGACAGAGAGTTTGACATGGATGTTATTACAACCGTTCCCAACGTCAGTTTTAACGTTTACACCAAAAAAGGTGAAAAAATTGAGGTTCATAATCCCTCAGGATTGCCCGAGCCCAACCTTATTGAAAGAATTGAAGAACCCTATATCAAAGCTCAGGTCATAACCAAATCCGACTGGGTAGGCCAGATCATCAAACTTTGTCTGGATAAAAGAGGAACCTTGCTCAATCAGGTTTACCTCACCAGCAGCAGGGTTGAAATGACCTTTGACATGCCTCTTTCTGAAATTGTTTTTGATTTCTATGACCGGCTAAAGAGTATTTCAAAAGGATATGCTTCATTCGATTATCACCAGACAGGCTTTAAAGATGCAAAACTGATCAGGCTCGAAATCCTGTTAAACGGCGAAAAAGTGGATGCTTTATCCACACTGATCCATGTTGATCATGCCTATGATTTTGGCAGCAGAATGTGCAAGAAACTAAAAGAGTTGATTCCAAGACAACAATATGACGTTGCCATTCAGGCAGCCATCGGAGCAAAAATCATTGCCCGCGAAACCATCAAAGCAGTGCGAAAAGACGTTACAGCTAAATGTTATGGCGGTGACATCACCCGTAAACGGAAACTCCTCGAAAAACAGAAAAAAGGTAAAAAACGCATGCGACAGGTAGGAAACGTTGAGGTACCGCAACAGGCGTTTCTGGCTGTGTTGAAATTGGATTAGAATAACCCCGGCATTAATACCGGGGTTTATGCACATGGTAGAGACGCAATATTTTTCAGAGACGCAAAATATTGCGTCTCTAACCATTTTTATTCCCCAATAACATAACCGATTTTCTGTTTTTCCGTATAAAAATCTTGCGTAAACCAAATTCCATGGAATCAAAAAAAATAATTTTAATATTTTTCATTTTTATATTCGGTTGTTCTTTTTCACAAGATATTGAATTTAAATATCTTGGCGGCGGATACAATCTTTCTTATTCGGCATTGCGGGGTTTTAACCGTTTTGTGGATATTTACAACAAGGATTCAGTAAAAATCGGAGGTAGTATTTTAGATGAAAAAATGGATTACCTGACAACCCCGACAGGTAAAAACCTTGCTTTTGGATTGTCAATCGGAGACGGAATATTAGATATTTCTTATACCAAAAGAAGGGATGAATGTTCGGGGCATTATTCAATTCCTGAAGAACACTCCCGTGATTTTTTATACAAAACCGGCACCCTGGGATTTGGTTATTTGTTAAGGTCAGATGCTTCGGGCAGTAAACTGGAACTATATTATGGATTGCACCTTGATTTCAGCAGAGGCAAATTATTTACTATGCTTACCAATTTAAATGATGATTGGGTTTCTGTAATGACCTTCGGAAACTTTGCATTCACTCCATGTGCTCAAATCTTTTTTCATCCTTTCAACGGCCCTGTGTTTTTCGGGGCAAGGGCTTACTGGCAAATGAATTGGGGTAAGGTTGATTTTTCACCAATCCATCCCCATTTTGACTACACATATGCTGCAGATGTTACTAAACCTTTAAAATCATCAGGCGGCAACATCGGAATCATGTTTCAGGTTTTTGTAAATCCCTTTAAAATTAAACTTCCGGAAAGAAAAATTGAACCCGATGTGCCTGTACTTGCGGATGTCAATCTGTCCGGACTTGTTAAAGATGCCGGAACCAATGCGGAAATAGGGGAAGCCACAATAAAAATTGAAAAATTCCACGAAGGACAATATATTGAGATCATTTCAACAAAAACCGGCACCGGAGTTGGCAGCTATGAGGTCACACTACCCAGAAATGCACGGTACAGAATTTCTGTCGAAGCATTTGGGTACGATAAAAAATCTGAGGAGTTTGAACTTAACGATTACTCACCACAGGACTATAAAAAGGATTTTCTACTTCCGAAATTTCAGGTGGGCCAGACTATCGTTCTTAAAAATATTTATTTCAAAAAAGCTTCGGCTGAATTATTGTCTGAATCATATCCCGAACTGGATAAGCTCTATAAATTCATGAACATGTCGCCTACCTGCGAAATAGAAATTGCAGGACATACCAGTTCCGAAGGCAATGACGATTACAACCTGAAACTTTCACAGGATAGGGCACAGTCGGTTGTTAATTATCTAAAGGGAAAAGGTATTGCAGATAACAGGATGGTCCCCAGAGGTTACGGTGAAAAAATGCCAATTGCCGATAATGATACCGAAGAGGGAAAGGAACTGAACAGAAGAGTAGAATTTAAAATTCTTAAACAATAGTGCACCAAAAAGTTATTATATCACTGATTGCACTGATTGCTTGCATTTTTTCATTGAGAAGTGAAAAAACCGACAGTCTGAAAAATATTATTGCAAAAAATGGTGGAAATCCTGATCTGTATCTCAAACTGGCCGATCAGTTCATTGAAAGCAATACCGATTCGGCATTGTTTTATGCTGAAAAAGCAATGCAATCTGGATTAACGGTTAAACCTTATCAAAGAGCAAATGCATTGTTTACAATAGGAGAGGCCTACTATCAACAGGGAAATTATGAAATTGCCCGCGATAGTTACAGAAAAGCGCTGAGCATATATGAAAGCATTGACAGTCTTCAAAAATACTCTTCGACCATAAACAATATCGGCATGACCTACGAACGGGTTGATCAATACGATACAGCTCTGGTATATTATAATAAAGCGTTAAAAATCAATCTGGAAAATAAATTTTCAATTGAGTTGGCGCACAATTATAATAATATTGGTATGATTTATTACAATTGGGGAAAATACGATGAAGCGATCGCTTATTATAAAAGAGCCATGGCCATCGATAAAAAACTGAAAAAAAAATCTGACCTGGCTATTGATTATAATAATATAGGATTGAGCTATTTCTATTTAAAAAACTTCGAACTGGCTCTTGACTATTTTAATAAAGCAGTTGACCTTGAAATTAGTCTGAAAAAGGAAGAAAATCTGGCTCCATATTATAATAATGTAGGGTTGGTTTATTATCAGCAAAAAAATATTGATGAAGCAATCAAATATTTTGAACTTGCACTGAAAATAAGCGAAAAACTGAAAAATGCCGAAAATGTTTCTCTGTACCTCACAAACATCGGGGCAGTTTATATTGTTTCAAAAAATGATTTTGCTAAGGGGTTTGATTATTATAACCGCAGTATTGAATTATCTTTAAAACATGGCTTTAAAAAATCGCTTGCAGGCGCCTACCGCGCTTATTATAAGGCATACGTAAGATTAAACGATTATAAAAAAGCACTTGAGTTTTTCGAATTGCATAAAACTTATCTGGACTCCATATTTAACGAAAACAGCCAAAAGCAAATCGATGAGTTCAAAATTAAATACGAAAGCGAGAAAAAGGAAAAGGATAATTTATTGCTGAAACAGGATAACAAACTCAAAGAAATTGAAAACAGAAAGCAAAAAACACTTATCTATGTTTTTATAGGAGGATTTGTTCTGATCCTGCTATTGTTGTTAATCATTTACAGATCGCTGAGAATTGTGAAACATCAAAAGGAACAGATATCCGAGAAGAATGAAGAATTAAACCAACAAAATGAAGAAATTGCTGCCCAACGGGATGAGATTCAGTATCAGAAACAAACCGTTGAGGAACAAAATAAAAATATCAACGACAGCATTCATTACGCAAAAAGAATCCAGAAAGCAGTTTTGGTACCCGACGAAGATATTACCCGTTTGCTTCGGGGACATTTCATCCTTTTTAAACCCAGAGATATTGTGAGTGGAGATTTTTTCTGGACATCAGTAATGGGGAATAAAATAATCATTGCCGCTGCCGATTGCACCGGCCACGGAGTACCGGGTGCTTTTATGAGTATGCTGGGGGTGTCATTTTTAAACGAAATTGTTAGCAGAAATGCAGATTTGCATGCAAATGAAATCCTAAACAAACTAAGAAACCAGGTTATCAAAGCCCTGCACCAAAGTGAAAAGGAAGTTGGTACAGATGACGGAATGGATATTTCTCTTTGCATCATCAACCAGGAAGAAAAAAGCATGGAATATGCAGGAGCCAATAACCCATTGTGGCTTTTCAGAAAAGATGAAGTTATTGAATATGCCCCCGACAAAATACCTGTGGGTATTTACAAAAAAGACATTGAAAGTTATACCCTGCATAAAATTCAGTTGCTTGAAAATGATATGGTCTATCTTTTTTCTGATGGATTTGCCGACCAGTTTGGCGGAGATGGAAAACGAAAACTCATGAAATCAGGATTTAAAAATATTCTGCAAAAAATTCATAACCAGCCAACTGACATACAACGCGATGTATTGTGGACATTTTATTCAAACTGGAAAGGAAACCTGCCGCAGGTTGATGACATTTTAGTTATCGGGATAAGAATTTAAACAATACCCATTTGCTTCATTAGCAGGGAGGCATTCATTTTTTTTGTAATGCCATTGTACAATTTGTAATCAAAAAATATTTCGGAACCATTGATTTCAATCTCAAAACACATATTTTTTATTTTCCCCGGATGAACCATTTCAAGCTCCCCAAGTGAAATATCGTGGGTAGCAATAATTCCTGAACCCTTGTGCTCAATGAGTTTTTCCATGAATGCCCTGGAACCGGTTTGTTTATCCTGTGAGTTTGTTCCCTTTAGTATTTCATCCAAAATGATAAAGCGTTCTTCCCCGTTTTTTAAAATATCTGCCAGTTCTTTCAATCGTTTAAGTTCAGCATAAAAATAGGATTCATTTTTTTGCAATGAATCACTGGTACGCATGCTTGTAAAAATCTCTACCGGATAAATCTTTGCATACGATGCACAAACAGGTACTCCAGCCATTCCAAAAACCAAATTTACCCCGACAGTACGCAAAAAGGTACTTTTGCCTGCCATGTTTGCACCGGTAATAATCTGAAAGTTACCATAATCCTCGATGCTGAAATTATTACAAACTCTGTTTTCGGGATTAAGCAATGGATGTCCGGAATCCTTAAAAATCCATACCGGCGAGGAATCATCAATTTCAGGAAAAACATACTCTGGATTGTTGTATGCATATCCCGACAAGCTTTCGAGTGCATCAATCTGAGCAATCACTTCAATCCACATTTTTATATTGTCGCGGTTTTTAATTTGCCATTTTTCAAGCCGCAAAACACATTGAAGATCCCATAAAAGGATAGAATTCAGAATAATACCCACAAACATATTCAAACGACTGTCAAACGCATTCATTAATCCGGCGAGATTTCTTATATTTTGTCCGGCTCCCTCGTGATCATTATCAATACCGGCTTTAAGTGAGATAAGTAAATTTGCATAAAATGATTTTTTTTCAATCAATTCAGATAACCTGGCATATTTAAAAAGAATCTCAAGCTTTTTACCAAGTGACTGATGTATTGAATTGACTTTTCTCAGATTGGCTACTGAAATAGTCCATTGTGCAGTCAAACATAAAGCCAGAACAGATAAGGGAAGCAATCCGGCTACCACAAGTATTAGAGAAATAATTGTAACAGTCGGAACAAAAAAAGCAATAAATCCGTATATTTTTTTTCTTAAAAAATGTGGTTCACCTGCAGCCCATTTTAAAATCGTTGCCCTGTTTTCATCTGACTCTTTGAAAATCATTCCGGTTGCAATAAACCTCTGTCTGAAATCAAGATCATTTGCCAATTCTTTCACTGCCTCCTGCCTATCGACAATCAGCTTTTTACTCTTGAGAGGCATCGACAACATCCCGGCAAGAATTTCACTGCCTCCTGAAGTGCAGGTGCGATTGATATACTGGTAAAGCGACTCCTCTCCAAAAATATCCATATCACCTGAAAACGGGTGATCTGAATCAACAAACTTTTTTCCGCAATCAAAGGCACTTAAATCGCGATTTAAAGCCTTCATTTCATTGTTGTTAATATCAAATAATGCGCGAGCAAAATCAAGTTTATATGATAATGCAGACGACCACCTCAGTAAAAAAATAAAAACTCCCGCAAATAAAATAAAAACAATGAAAACCGTAGCCAGATCAGTTTTCAAAGAAAAATAAAAAGCCGCAGCCCATGATAGAAAAACAACAAGTCTCAATAAAGAAACCACCCTGATTTTTTTTCTCAAACCCGATATTTCATTGGTGTAACGATCACACAATGAAGAATAAATTTCTTTTCTGCTTTCCATGTGAAATTTTATCATGCTAAGATATATCGTTCATAAATTGATTAAAATAAAAAAACCACCAAAAAAAGGTGGTTTCGTTAATTATTGTTAAGGTTGATTTGTTAAAAACCGTTTAGAAAGGCCAAAAATCATTGTCGTTCCAAATTCTGTGCTTGAGATCCTCATCCAGTTCATGCAAAATCTGGTGATGACCCATCTCCCACTCAGCCAACCATTTATAAAACTTCTTTTCTTCGGGATCGGTAGCATTTTCGGCCTGCTGGCTGTACACTTTTACTGCACGTGTTTCAAAATCAATGGCTGCAGCTATTGCGGAAGCTTCGAAACTTGCTGCTGAAATTTTTACTTTTAGCCGTTTTGAAAGAATCTTATCAGAGGTGTTTTCAACTTCAGGATTTAAAGAAATCTTTTTAAACTCATGCGTTTTGGTAAAATGTGAAAACTGCTCTGTAAGGAATTTAATGTGTTCATCTTCCTCCTCGGCCATCGACTTAAAGAAAGTTTTCACATCAGGATCCTGAGCTTGAAAGGCAACAGTCGAATAAAATGCTTTGCCGCGTCTTTCAAGCAATATAGCTGTTTTCAGAATTTCAAGGGTTCTGTTCTGATTCATATCTTCTGGTTTTAATTTGTATAATATTTACTTAATATCCATCACAAATATAATTAAAAATATCTATTCAAGCAAATAATTACTTAAATACTTATTGCTTTTTCAATACAAATTTCATTGTCACATTATAAATTAACTGAACGGATGGGTCAACCATATTTGGATTCATCACAAAATCAAACGAATTGCTTGGATATTTGTTGTAATAAATATTTACCTGATATTCTGATTTCCTGATTTTTTTTCCACCTGCTTTTACTTGTTCTCCTTTATCATTAAAAGCTGAATAAGATGAGTACCTTTCAATGGGGTAATATGCTCCGGTTGATTCCTGAACAGTTTTATAATCTGCATTAAACACAATGCCCATTTTTTTATAGTCTTCGACTTTTCTATTCATGACTTTTATGCATTCATTACGTATTGAATCATAAACCTGATCGAGGTTTGAAACAATATACTCAACCTTTATGATGTCGTAAATTTCATTTTTAGCAGCCTGAATAAGCAATTTTTCGGCAATGGCTTTATTGGTGAAACGAATATGTAAATTTTTCTTGAGTTCAAATCCGGCGGGAATCTCATTGTAAGATTTGCTGAAAAGCTTTTTTTCAAGTTCCAGTTCAAAAATGGGAACCTGAGAAATAAAATCAATATAAACGTCTTTTTTACTAATTCCCAGGGCACTCAGGCTTTCAATAAAATCATTTATTCGTTTATTGATCAGTTCATGGCATGTTTCAATGGTTTCATCGGTTTGCGAAATGCCAAGGATCGCAATATAGTTATCAGCATTGGTATTGATCATTCCGCTAACACTAATCTGAATAGTTGTGTCGCTGACATAAGTCGGGTATACGGGAGGCTTATAGGCAGCCTGTTGGTAATAACCGCTGTAATCATATTCACTATTAGAATTACTATTAGAATTACTGGATAATCTTGCCGCCTTATAGTCGCCTTTTGACTGGTTAATTACATAATTGCCCGCACCCTGTCCGAAAGACCAGGCATACGCAAACGAAAGTAAAATGATAAAAAATTTTGATTTCATAATTCAGGTTTTTAATTATTTAATTGAAAATAAAGATACAAAATAAAATTCAGTCGGTTAAGATAAAAGTAAAAAAAGAGGCTGTTCAATGAACAGCCTCAATTGGAACGGGATAGAAAACACTTTATGGAATCCCTGAAAAGTTTTTATCCGTTATATATGAAAAAGCTTTTTTTAATCCGCATCTTCCCCAAAAATAAAATCCTCCAGTTTATCTGCACTGCTGTTATATGTAAACGATCTGTTTACCATGAAATAATTTTCAGGATCCTGTGTGAAATGATAGGCAAACTTAGCAAGTTCAAGTTTATTTGATTCATAGGTTAGCAACTTCATCAGTTCTGCTACCTGCCATGCATCAACACCCCCGGTTCTGATATAGTTTTTTGCTATTTTAAGTCTTTTGCTGTCAAAAGGCTCATCTGTAATATAGTCGCGCAGCTCGGAAAAACCATATCTGCCATCGGAGTAATAATAGTGTTCGCCGGAAAAGCTGCAATGTCTTCCGGGTTCTGAATACTGTGCACTTGATGCCAGTGCAACTAAACAGAGTATCGGTATGTAATAAATTGCTTTCATAATCCTTGTTTTCTTTTATGAAATCAATTTGTATGCCAATAAAATCTTTAAGGGAAATAAATATCAAAAGAATTTGTAAACCATTGAATTTAATTCAACTACATCAAAAACAAATTGAAGTTTTTTTCTGATTGCACTAAATTCATGTGTTACTCCGTTCAGAAAATTATCCGAAACTTTCTTTCCGGTAATTCCATCAAACCGACAATTAGCTATAATTCCATGTTTAACTTCCATATATATTCCATCGGGTTTGTTGGTAAATGAATAGGCAGGGGAATATCCAATATTCCATTCAAATGTTCTGTATTTTTTTTCGGCAAGTGATTCGGCCAAATCAATCAAACTCTCTTCAATCTGAAAATCCTTAAGATCTTTAAAATCATAAAACAAATATTCCTTGAATCCTGCTATGAATTTTTCTTTGTTTAACTTTAATACTTGCGACAAATTAAAAATTTCGGTACGTGCCGAGGGCACGCCATTGTGCTCATATAGTCCGGTTGAAATTTTAAGCGCGGCCGACAGTTTATTCAAATCAGAATTAAAAAGTATTGTTCCATGGTGCAATACCCTGTTTTTAAATAAATGGGCTGCATTCCCCGAAAACTTCAATCCGTTCATTCTCAAGTTACTTTTACCTTCAAGATTAGCTTCCAAATGCAATTTGTTTAGGAAACCTGTTACCGGCGAAGTGTATTTTTTGAAATCTATAAGGTTTTCTTTAGCTCCGTTGATGATAAAAGAGTAATTGATATTGCCATAATCATGGTAGACAGTTCCTCCCCCGCTTATCCGTCGGATTACCGGTATGTTGTTCTCATGCAAAAACCTGAAATTCATTTCGGCATAAGCCACCTGATGTTTTCCGGTTACAACAGATGGGCTGTTTATATACAGAAAAATGAAATCATCTGTAGTGTTTTTCAGAAGAACTTCCTCCATTGCCAGATTAAAAAACGGATCGCTATTTGGTGAAAAACAGTAAAACATAGGTTAAAGATAAAAAAAAAGCCCCGGAATACGGAGCTTTTTACAAGGTTGTTTTTTATTATTTACTTCCGCTGCATTTTGATTTGCAGGAAGATTCTTTTGCTTTGCTATCAGGACAACATGCTTTTTTATCAGCTTCTGGGCAGCATGCTTTTTTGTCAGCTGATTTTTCACCATGTTTGCATTTTGTTTCACCGCTTTTGCAGGTTGAAGAACATTCGCCGGTACATTTATGTTTCTTACTTTTTTTGTCCTTTTTTACTTTATCTCCATCGTCTTTTTTATCTTTTGCAACAAGCACCTTATTAACTGAATCACTACTTGCAATAGCAGGTACTACGACGCTTCCGACAAACACAAAAAGAACTAAAATCACCAGTATTTTTTTCATTTTTCTAATTTTTAAAAGTTTATAAAACAAAAATAGTCTAACAAGGCAATGCTTCCTGTTAAAGCGCAGTTAAAAAAACTACTGTTTTCATAACAGTTTGTTAAAACAACACATTAATTTTTATAAAAGATTGGCTTGAGAATTCGGTGAATATTATTTTAAAGCAGCCAAAATGGTTAAATTCCCACTTACCTTTTGATTAAGTCTAACTTTTATCTCTGCATCAAGAGGCAAAAATATATCTACCCTGGATCCGAATTTAATAAATCCCATTTCTGTATTTTTTTTCGCTTGCGAATCCTCTTTGGCGTAAGTAACTATTCTGCGGGCAACGGCACCGGCAATTTGCCTCATCAGAATAGTTTTATTCTGCTGATTTTTAACAACCACAGTAGATCTTTCATTTTCTGTGGACGATTTAGGATGCCATGCCACAAGATGTTTTCCCGGATGATATTTACTGTAAATCACCTCACCATTCAAAGGATACCAATTAATATGAACGTTCAAGGGTGACATAAAAACGGAAATTTGAATCCTTTTTTCATTAAGAAACTCACCTTCAAATACTTCCTCTATAACGACTACCTTACCATCAGCCGGACAAATTATTTCGTGATCAGCAGAATTATTTACGCGATGAGGTTTTCTGAAAAACCAGAGAATGAAGAATATAAATATGGCTGATAGAAAAGTAACAAACACAGGAATCAACCACAAATCGGGTAAAAAAAGATAAAATGGAATATTTATAATCATTAATAAGATCAGAACGATTATTATCGTGGTATTTCCCTCTTTATGGATTTTCATTATCTGACAAGTTGGAGATAAGTAAATACAAGTGGTATAGCTAAAATAAAACTATCAAAGCGATCCAGAATGCCTCCGTGACCCGGCATTATTTTACCGGAATCTTTCACTCCCACAGCCCTTTTCAGCATAGATTCGGTCAAATCACCATAAGTTCCAATGATTATCACGATTCCTCCAATGGCATATAGCTCATACATTGAAAGTTCTTTATAAAATACCGAAATAAAATAAATTAGAACAAGCGTGGAGGCGGCGCCACCCAAAAATCCCTCCCAGGTTTTTTTAGGGGAAATTTTTTCAAAAAGTTTGTTTCTTCCGAAGGTAAGTCCGAACAAGTATGACATGGTGTCGAATGACCAAATCAGAACAAAAACCACCAAAAGAATTTTAGGTTGGTAAATGATGCTGGTATCCTTTGAAATCAGACTGAAATAGTTTACTACCTCGTTAATGGCATCCAATGAAAAATCCTGTGTGACCTCATAACTTTCGACAATATATTTTGTATCAAATACTATATGAGGCAGAATCGAGAAAGGAAATGCCACATAGATTATTCCCATAAAAGTGGCTGCAATATTGATAAATGGACGTTTTGAATCCTGATATATTTCAGTAATAAAGACCAATATCATAAAAGGAATAAAAACAAGAAAAAACTGAATATCAATAATATCAATAGCATAAAGAAAGTTGATAAAGTAAAACAGAACTCCGATAATTACCCCAGTAATTTTTTGCGGATGTACTTTATTAAAGTTAGACAGTCTGTAAAATTCCACCATTCCGGCAATCATAATCGCCAGAAAAACCAACAAAAAAGTAAAACTGCTAAAAAGCAAACTTCCGGCAATCAATGCCACAAAAAGAATTCCGGTTACCGAACGGGCGAAAAAATTATCCATTGTTATAGTATTTTTAAACCAGTGGCCCTGGTTCAGCAGAACCATTGGCGTTAGCGAGAAGCATTTTCTGTTTCTCCTCTTCTATCTTTTCATGCTCAATTTCTTCTTCGCGGCTTTTAAATTTTCTAGGGCCAAAAATTTCAATTAGATCATCTTGGAAAATCACTTCTTTTTCAAGCAGTTTTTCAGCAAGTTTAACAAGTCCATCACGGTTCGCAGACAATAAAGTCTGTGCTCTGAGATATTGCTCCTCAACAAGAAATTTAACTTCAGAATCAATCATTTCGGCTGTTTTTTCGCTATAAGGGCGATTAAATGCAAAATCGCTTTGACCTGTTGAATCATAATAGCTTACATTTCCGACTTTATCGCTCATTCCGAAAAATGTCACCATTGCATAAGCATGTTTGGTAACTCTTTCAAGGTCATTTAAAGCGCCTGAAGAAACCATGCCGAAATTTATTTGTTCAGATGCGCGACCTCCAAGCAATGCACACATTTCATCAAACATTTGCTGCCGGTTGGTAATTTGTCTTTCCTCTGGAAGATACCAAGCGGCTCCAAGTGCTTTTCCTCTAGGAATAATGGTGACTTTAACAAGCGGATTTGCATATTCAAGCAGCCAGCTTATAGATGCATGTCCGGCTTCATGATAAGCAATTGTTCTCTTTTCATTTTTGGTAATTACCTTACTGCGTTTCTCCAAACCGCCGATAATTCTGTCAACAGCATCCAGAAAATCTTGTTTATCAACGCTGGTATGCTCTTTACGCGCAGCAATCAGTGCGGCTTCATTGCAAATATTGGCAATATCGGCACCTGAAAAGCCCGGTGTTTGTTTTGCAAGAAAATCAACGCTGACATCTGTTCCGACTTTTAGAGGTTTCATGTGAACTTTAAATATTTGCTCACGTTCTTTTAGTTCGGGTAGCTCAACGTGTATCTGTCTGTCGAAACGTCCTGCGCGCATGAGCGCTTTGTCAAGAATATCAGCACGGTTTGTGGCAGCCAGAATAATCACACCGCTATTTGTTCCAAAACCATCCATTTCGGTAAGCAGTTGGTTTAGTGTATTTTCCCTTTCATCATTTGCTCCATAATTGGCGTTTCTGCCTCTTGCACGACCGATGGCATCAATTTCATCAATAAAAACGATGCAGGGCGCTTTAGTTTTTGCCTGTTTAAAAAGATCGCGAACCCTTGAAGCTCCTACTCCAACAAACATTTCAACAAAATCGGAACCCGAAATTGAGAAAAAAGGAACATTGGCTTCGCCGGCTACTGCTTTTGCCAAGAGGGTTTTTCCGGTACCCGGAGGACCAACCAGTAAAGCGCCCTTTGGTATTTTTCCCCCCAGCTGGGTATATTTTTTAGGGTTTTTCAGAAACTCCACAATTTCCATTATCTCAACCTTTGCCTCCTCTAGTCCGGCCACATCATTAAAATTAACCTTGATCTGAGCTTCCTTATCAAAGAGTTGGGCTTTGGACTTGCCTATATTGAAAATCTGACTGCCACCACCTGCTCCTGCGCTCATTTTTCGGAAAATGAAAATCCAGATTGCAACAATAACAATTATTGGCAGTAACCATCCCAGTACATCACCCAAAACATTCTCCCTTTTTTCGGGAATTGGAATAACTTTTTCTGATTCTGAAACGTCTTTCTGTATTTCCTCAACTTTCTCCATAAATTTATCAGCCGGACCGGTCTCAAACTTATAATGCGGACCCTCACCTTCGAGGTCTTTGTAATTAGCCAGACTGTCTTTTTTAATAAAAATCTCGGCAGATTCGCCGTTAACAAGAATTATTTTTTCCACATGGCCTTTAGCAAGGATTTCGTGAAACTTTTTTGGTTCGATTTCCTGACTCTCAACCCCTGTATTCAGGAAAGTAATTGCAAGAAAGCCTAATGCAAGGATTCCGTATATCCAGTATATATTGAATTTAGGTTTATTTGTTGGCTTTTGATTTTTCTGATTATTATCTTCCATCTTCTCCTCCGCTTATTTTCTAATTAAACTTTTTAATTTTGGCATCTGCCCATAAATTCTCAAGGTTGTAAAAATTTCTATATTGAGTCTGAAATACATGCACCACAATACTTGCGTAATCAAGCAATATCCATTGAGAATTTTCGGTGCCTTCCCTTTTCCAGACTTTTTCGTTCAGTGTATTTCTTGTGAATTCCTCAATTGATCCGGCAATGGCATTGACCTGAGTAGTGGAATCAGCATGACAAATAACAAAATACCTGCAAACCACATTCTGATGTTTTGAAAGGTCAATACTAATAATATCACTGCCTTTTTTTTCCTTTATTCCTTCAATTATTGCTTTAAGAAGTTGATCCGTATTATCTTTGCTCATATATATTTAAATAATATGCAAAGTTAATATTTTTTTATGGTTCAACATACAAGTAAAAAATTTAATCCACCTTCGGGTTTATTTCGGTGGACTAGTAGGTTAAGTTAATTATGCCCTGCAGCGCTTTTAACCAGAGTTATGAACTGACACAGAGGTTAATACAATTTAACAACTTTAATTTTTTTAATCTAAAATGAGATGAATTTCAGACAAATAAAAATCTACAGGCCTGAACAAACGAATTCAACAAACAGTTTTGCATCAAACCTCATCAATGAAGGCAAAGAAAAGACTGAATTTGTTGTAATCACGAAACGGCAGGATAAAGGAAAAGGCCAAAACACAAACAAATGGGAAAGCGAACCCGATAAAAACCTGACTTTTTCCCTTGCAATTTTTCCTGAACAATTTCCTCCTCAAAAACAATTTTTAATTTCAAAAGCAGTTTCACTTTCAATATTAGAGGTGCTGATAAATGAAATTATGGGTGTTTCAATAAAATGGCCAAATGACATTTACATAGGAGATAAAAAAGTTGCAGGAATACTCATTGAAAACACGATTAAAGGATCTGTGCTTTCCCACAGTATTATTGGGATTGGGTTGAATGTTAATCAGGAAATATTTATTTCAGATGCACCCAACCCTGTTTCTTTGAGAATGCTGACCGGAAAAAATTATGATACTGAAGTTCTTTTCAAACTAATCATGGAAAAAATTGAAAAAAGGTTTACAGAAATCTTTAACGGTTCTTTCATAAATACTGACATTGAATACGAAAAAAGCATGTATCTAATTGGGAAAGAAAGCCGCTTTCTTGAAAACGGTATTGAATTTTCAGGGGTCATTGAAGGAGTAAATGACTACGGACAATTAAAAATCAACACCGGAAAACTGATTCGTGTTTTCAACTTTAACGAAATCAAATTTATTATATAATGGCACCAAAAAAACGCCAAATCAGCGGTGTTTTACTATTTTCCCCAATTTGCAGGATCTACGCGCCATACCTTAAGAGCTTCAGCATCTTTCTCAGTTATATAACCGGTTTCAAGAGAAAGCTCAATAAGTGCGTTGTAATTGCTGAGAGCCGTCAGTTCAACATTTTTGGCTAAAAACCCATCAGTTGCTTTTTGAAAACCATAAGTAAAAATTGCAACCATTCCCAAAACGTTGGCATTGACATTTCTAAGAGCATCCACAGCACTCAGACTGCTTCCGCCGGTTGAAATAAGATCCTCAACCACAACAACTTTTTTGTTTTCGGGAACAACTCCTTCAATCTGGTTGCCAAGACCATGGTCTTTAGCCGAACTTCTGATATAGATAAAAGGTTTGTTAAGTTCCTGTGCAACCAACGCTCCAATGGCAATTGCTCCGGTTGCAACACCGGCAATCACCTCAACGTCGGCATATTTTTCCCTGATAACTTCCACAAACTGGTCTCTTATAAAGGTCCTGGTTTCATGAAAAGAAAGGGTTTTGCGGTTATCACAATAGATGGGTGATTTCCATCCCGAAGCCCAAGTAAAAGGATTTGCGGGTTGTAATTTTATTGCTTTAATTTGCAATAAATGTTCTGCAATTTTTTTTTCTCTTGTTTTCATGTTGCAAATGTATAAAGTTTTTTACAACGACCGAATAGTTTTTATAACAGATAAACCTTTAAAAAAGGATATCGACAAACATATTTTTTGTGACAAAAAAAGTTTAATTCAAGTATTAAATGTATTTGAAAATAGTCCGGAAAAAAAAGAGCTTCAGATTGTACACAAATACCCAAAGGAAATTGTTAAAGTGATTGCGGGGATTTATACTTATATTGAAGCTGCCGGAGGAATTGTAATTAATACCAAAGGAGAATTTCTTGCCATAAAAAGACTTGGAAAATGGGACTTTCCCAAGGGCAAAATTGAAGTCAACGAAACACCCGAAATTGCTGCAATCAGAGAAGTTGAAGAAGAGTGTGGTATTGTTGGTCCGGTTATTAAAAAGGAATTGGATTGCACCTTTCATTTTTATCAATCTGGCGAAAAGAGATTTTTAAAAAAAACCTTTTGGTTTGAGATGTATTATGAGGGTACAAAAAATTTAAAACCACAAGCCGAAGAAATGATTGAATTTGCGGGTTGGTTTAAAAAAAGTGCGTTAAAAAAAATTGCTTTGGAAACCTATTCTTCCCTTGGTGATTTGCTTGAAAAATCAGGCTATGTGTAAAATTATTGTTTGTCGCGATCAAACAAATCATCAAATATGGGACTTTCTCTTTCATCGGGCGGACCAAACTTCTTAATAAATTGTTTATCGAAATACTCTGAAGGTGCGTTGGCAGGTGAAATAAAAAACTTTCCTTCTTTATCAATTACAAAACAGGTCGGATATGCCGTTACCCCGTACTTTTCAAGAACTGATTTATCCTTGCCTGCATACAAAAAAGGTATTTTATAATTTTTACCATTTAAAAATGCAGTTATATCTTCATGTTTTTCATCAGCGGCAATCACTAGTATCTGCAAGCTATCCCCAAATTGTTTACTGATTTGCGAAAGTTGTTCAAATTCCTGTTTGCAGCCATATTTCCATGTTGCAGCAAAAAGCAGATAAACATATTTGCCCCGATAATTTTTAAGAGAAATGTCTTGTTTTTTTTGGTCAGGCAAAACAAAATCGGGTGCTTTAAAACCAGGCATCAAACAGGTAACTTTTTCCTTTATATTCAAAGCAATAGCTTTAAATTCGGCGATGTCAGTTTGCAGGCAAAATGAATCCAACATCATCAGCAATTGATTTGAAGGAATACGATTTTTAAACATACCCACTTCGGTTGAGAAATTGTAAAAACCATCATGGATTCCTTTTAAAATAACAAGATCTGCCAGCGTATCATTTTTAAAAATAAGGTTTCTCGACAAAATAAATTTTTTCATTGCCATATAACTTCTTTCCTTTTCAACAACTGAAATGATTTCAGCATTGTTAACGGTTTTGGCAAAGGCAATAAAAAAGTCCTGAAAAACACTATTAAAAAGTTCCATATAAGCAGGATTATCAAACCTTACCGGATTAAAAGTAAAATAGCTTCTGATGGCATTCTCAGTGGTAAGTTTATGAACCATTTGCCTTAAATAACCAAGCTTATATTTTTTATATGTTTGAAAATACGGATGTTTGCAGAAAGAAAAATAGTTGTTAAAAATAACCGCAACTGTATCCACCTGTCTAATATAGTTTTCTGCAGCAATTGTGCTGTTGGAAAGAATAAACCTGTTAAAGGTAACATCAAATGTACCAATTACATAATTTAGTTCTTTTGAATTTGTGTCATTAATAAAAATTTCCTGATTTATAGGTTCAAAAAAAGGATTGAATTTATCCTGATCGGTAGGCAAGGTTTTATCAGGCAATTCGATGTCATAAGTTTTTCCGGGTTCAATAAACATAGAGCCCTTAAAAACGTACAGGTCAAAATAAATTAAAATAATCTTGTCGGTTTTGATAACTGTTTGGAAAGTTCCATCGGGTTTAAAAGAAATTTCAGCAAGAAGCAGTTTTTCGCCGGTAATATAGTCTTTTACAGTATAAACAGGAATTTTATCTGTAGTATATCCCTTTGCTTTTCCTTTTAGGATAACATCAGATCCAAAACTATAAAATGAAATTATTAATAAAAGCAGTATCCCGGTTTGCGATTTCATTTATTTTATTTTTTCAGGTCAACGGCATCAGGAACAAACATGCTTGCATCGCCTCCATTTCTGACAATATCACGAACAATTGTCGAATTTATGGGTGTAAGTTCAGGGGTTGTAAGCAGGAAAACAGACTCGATATGTTTCGCAAGCATTTTGTTAGTCTGGGCAATAGCCCTTTCATACTCAAAATCAGCTGCGGTTCTCAATCCTCTTAAAATATACTTTGCTTTCATACGGTTGCAAAAATCAACAGTTAAACCCTGATAAGCTTCAACAACAATTTTCGGTTCATTTTTAAAAACATCTTTTATCCAGCCCATCCTCTTTTCTAACGGGAAAAACCCGTCTTTATTTGAATTATATCCAATGGCAATAATAATTTTATCAAAAAGAGGCAAAGCCCTGTTTACAATTGACTCATGTCCCTTGGTGAAAGGATCGAAAGACCCCGGGAATATTGCGATTTTTTCCATATGCTGATTTTTTAACATCCAAATTTACAATAATTGTTTAAAAAAGTGATTTAAATGACCGGCTAAAGTGAAAACAACAAAACCAAAAAATACTCAATCGCTGTTAATCAATTCATTGATATAGTTAAGAAAAATATTCTTTTGGCTTTCCACTGAATATCTTTCAACAACTGTTTTACGTCCGTTTGTTCCGATTTTTAATCTGAGCTCAGGATTTTCAATTAATAAGGATAGTTTATCGACCCATTCTTCTTCATTTTCTGCCAAAAAACCATTTTCACCATCATTAATAATTTCAACGTTAACTCCAACCGGCGACATAATGGTGGGTATTTCCATGGCCATGTACTGGAGGCCTTTGAGTCCACATTTACCTTTGGCCCATTCATCATTTGGAAGAGGCATTATTCCTATGTCAAATGAATTCAGAATTACTGTTTCATCTTTTTTATTCCAAGCCAAACCTTTAATATTCAACTCTTCATTTATATAGGTGCTGTCGCCAATAACCTTGAAAACAACCTTTGAACCATATTTTTTCTTTATTCTTTTCAGGAATGGAATTGCATAATCAAAATGCTGAATTGTTGTAATACTTCCACTCCAGCCAATGCAGACGGTCTCAGGGTTTTCGGTTTTTTCAAGTTTGTAATACTCTCTGGTGTCTATTGTTGTAGGGATAATTCGTGTGTTTTTATTATAATTCAATGCATAATCTGAAAGATAACAATTGCCTGCAAAAACCAAATCTGAAAATGAAATAATTTTCGCTGTTTTTTGTGGATTTTTTAACCAGTTAAATTTTTTATTTGCATCTGAAACATTTGGGAGCCAAATTGAATCATCAAAATCAAATATGACTTTTGTTTTTTTTGCGAACCGCTTCTCAAAATAAGTAAACCCTAGAAAAAACGCTTCTCTCTGAATAAAAACCAAATCATATTTTGACGATCGTGAAACATCTTTAAGTCTGATAAAAAAATATTTAACCATCAAGAAGAACTTTCTAATTGCCTTTCCCTTTGAGTAAAAGACTTTATCATCTTTTTCACTGACAAGATAAGAAAAGGTATAATCAAATCCATTTTCACTAAGAAAATCAAGATATTGCTCAAACCTGAACCTCTGGCTTGGAGCTCTGTCTTTTCTAAGTGGGGCTATAAAGAGTATTTTGTTTTTCACCAGGATAATTTTATTCTTGCCAAACTTTCGGGAGCTTTTCAAACAACTCAATTTCCTTGAATTTTGGAGTCTCCCTGGCACCATGTTCCTTAACCCATTTTGCCATTTTTTCAACTCCCTCCTTTAGTGAAATATGATTTGCTATTTTGAAAATGTTTTTTGCTTTTGAATGATCAGAATATGCGTTTTGAACTTCATTTCGTGGAGGGAGATACCTTATTTCCTCCTTAATTTTCATCACATCCATAATTGTATTGGCAAGTTCATTTACTGTATATTCTTTATCTGCCCCAATGTTAATTATTTGATTATAAGCGCTTTCAATAAACACAGAATTAGCGATATAAGGAGCAACATCGCCAATATAACTGAATGCTCTGGTTTGAGTACCATCACCAAAAATTGTCAATGGCTTACCCAATAAAAGCTGGTTCATAAAAATTCCCAGAACATTTCTATACTTGTCTGCAATATTCTGATACTCACCATAAACATTATGAGGTCTGAATATAATATATTTCAGGCCAAACATTTCATGGGTAACAAATAAATCACGCTCGACAGCATATTTTGAAATGCCATAGGGATCTTCGGGTAAGGGAACCATATCCTCACTCATGGGAAGTTGTCCTGCCCCATAAACTGCTATTGAAGATGTGAACACAAAACATTTTATCTTATGCTTCACAGATTCATTGATCAGATTAACACTCCCAATCAAATTATTGGTATAATTGAATCTTTTGATAAAATGGCTTAACCCTTCGGCAGCGTATGCAGCAAGATGATAAACGTAATCAATTTTGTAATCATTGAATAGCTTTTCCAAAAGCTTATGATCTGTAATGGAACCTTTGATGAAAAGAGCTTTAGGATTAACATTATCAATATATCCACCACTTAAATCATCCAAAACAATTACATTATGGTTCAGTTTTATTAATTCATTTGTGACATGAGCCCCAATAAATCCCGCACCGCCGGTGACTAATGAATAATTCATATAAAAGTTTTTACAAATTTAAATCAAATAATTAATTTTCTATACACCGACTCATACAAATCAATTCCTGTTTCAAGGGAAAAGAATTTTTTTGCTGTATTTTTTATTATTTCCGGGTTATATTTTTTTGTCGTAATAATTTCAGCAGCTTTTTTCATTTCATCAATTGAAAAACCATCTATCATTACTCCAAGATTTTCATCTTTCATAAACATATCAGTATCACCAATACCTGAATTGCACACAACAGGTATGCCCATTCCCATTATTTCACCAAATTTTGTAGGAGATGATGCTTTTTTAGAAAAAACAGGTAATATAAAAAACAAAGAAAAATTGCTTAATGAAAGGAACAAAGGAACCTCATTTCTTTTTGCCTCTTTAATAATAATGAGTGATTTATTCAAATTTAATTTTTCTGCTTCTCTATAAATTACCGAAGGGTCATCCCTTGTAATAAAAAGAAATTTTGCTTCGGACTTATATTCAAGAAGGCATTTATAAAAAAGCATCATTTCGGGGAGCATATACCAGGTTCCGACTGACCCCAGGTAGCTCAAAACAAAATCATCATCTTTAATTCCCATTTTTTCTTTAATTGTTTTTCTTTGAATTAAAGTAATATTTTCAGAGTTAAAAAGTTCTAAATCTGCACAACAGGGAATAACCTCTATTTTATCATTATAACCTAAATTGGTATTATCGTTTATAATTTTTTTTCCGGCGTGTGTCAAACTAATAATATAGTCTGCTTTATTAAGATAAGTCTTTTCCTTTTTCTTAAAGAAGTTGTAAATAGCTTTAAATAAAATATTTTTTGTGTTCCAGATTTTTCCATCAACCCGTTCATCAGCCCAAAATCCCCGCATATCAAAAATGAATTTTACTTTCTTTTTTTTCAATGCAACGCCTCCAAAAGAAGCAATATAGCTGCGACAATGAACCAAGTCAAAATTGTATTTTTTATGAAGTTGCCGGGCAATAAACAGAATTTTAATAATATCATAAATCGTTGAAATAATTTTAGGTTTGGCGGTATATATTTTGGGTATCCAGTTGATATTATTTGACTTCAGCAGCTCATTTACCTCTTTACCCTGAGAAACAAAAAACTGTTTCTTTTCAAAACTCAGAAGATAAATGCTAAATCCCTTATCAGACAAACCAATCAGGTATGGAATTACCTGTGACTGTCCCAGCTGGTCAGTCATTCCATCATACGATATGTATAAAACCTTTTTAATAATCAAAATTTACAACTGATAAAATTAAGGATTAATTACAAAGTGACGTGAAAAATTGCTTAATTTGTTTCACTTTTTTTAATTTAAGATTTATGCATTTTCTTTCTCCTTGGGATTTGATATTGCCTCCATTCTATTTGGGGATAATTTATCTTATTGCAAGAAGCATTCAAAAGAAAAATATTGCAAAAAATCCTGAATACAAATATTATATTGCTGGATTGTTTACGAAAATTATCGGGGGTATTGGTGTTGTGCTGATTTATTGTTTTTATTATGTGGGTGGCGATACCATTGGTTATTTTGAAGGATCCACCTATTTAGGTAGAGTTTTTTTAAAGGATCCAGTTTGCTTTTTATCCATTTTTTCAGGTAATCTGTCTCCTGAAAACTGGACCTGTTTTGATATGAATACAGGGTATCCAATGTATTATCCGGACTATCAGTCTTTCTCCGTAATACGATTTACTAGTTTACTGACTCTTGCAGGAGGAACCAGTTTTATTGTCACAACTATTTTAATTGCCTGCATTACCTACCAGGGCCTTTGGAAACTATTCAGACTTTTCAGGGAAGAATTTCCTGAATTGGAAAAAGCTATGGCTTTTGCAATTCTTTTCATGCCATCTGTGGCATTCTGGGGATCGGCCATTTTAAAAGATTCATTCACCCTTTGTGCTTCAGCCTGGCTGGTTTATTGCAGCTATCAGATTTTTATCAAAAATTCACAGATTGGGAGAAATCTGGTCTATATCTCAATCAGCATATATGTACTTATATCATTAAAACCCTATATTTTCTTTGCCGTATTTCTTGGTATTATGATCATGTTGAGTCATTTCTGGATTAAAAAAATTAAAAATGCTTTTTTAAGATCTTTTCTAATTCCAATGCTGTTCACACTTTTATGGGGTGGAGGAATTTTATTGATGATCCGACTCGGATCAACGGTTGGCGGGGCTTATGAATCTGTTGACTCAATGCTTGAAAAAGCTGTTATTACACAAGACGATTTAAAAACATCTGAAAGATATGGTAAAAATACTTTTGACATTGGAAAATTTGACCCTACCATTCCGGGGATATTAAAAAAAGCTCCGCTTGCAATGGAAGCAGGTCTTTTCCGTCCTTACCTTTGGGAATGTAATAACCCGGTTATGTTGATATCCGGAATTGAAAATACGGTATTGGTAGGATTGTTTGCCTTTGTTATTATTTTATCCTCGGTTGCTTTTTTCAGACTGGGTCCCAAATATATGTTCAGTGCGATGTATGATAACTCATTAGTGGTATTTTCAATAATTTTCTCGCTTTCCTTTGCCTTTTTTGTTGGTCTTACAACAGCAAATTTTGGCGCTTTGGTAAGATATAAAATTCCGCTTATTCCATTCCTTATGGCTGCCTTGTTTATTATTATCAGGAAATATAACCGTGAAAAAGAGGACGAAAAGGAAAGACAAAAAAGCGTTCAAAGTTCATTTAAAAAATTCCACAGGGGCAATTTTTGAACTTAGCAACGCAAATTACTCGTAAATATCCTTTATAAAATAGTTCGGCCGGTCCTTGGTTTCAATAAAAATCCTGAAAATATATTCTCCCAATATTCCAAGAAAAAACAATTGAACACTTCCGAAAAAGAACATTCCCAGCATGGTAGAGGTCCAGCCGGTTACTGCATCTCCAATTATCTTTTTATAGATTACCACTCCGGCTCCCACCAGGGAAATAAAAATTCCAATCATTCCAATAACTAAGGAAAGTTTAATTGGCAATTTTGAAAATGAAAAAATAGCATCAAATGCCAACCGCGTCAGTTTAAAAACATTCATTTTGGCTTGTCCTATTTCACGATCCGGACGATCATATTCAACCTCGCCCTGATTAAAACCGATGTAATATCTCAAACCCGGCAAATATCTGTTTTTTTCCCTCAGTTTTAATAATGCATCCAGTGCTTTCCTGTTCATGATCGAAAAATTTCCCACATTTTCGGGTGCTTTTAACTTGGTGCTGTGCCTGAAAAACTTATGGAATATCCTTATGGATAATCTTTTTGGCAACTTTTCCTTTCTTGTTTTCCTTTTGCCATATATGATGTCAAAATCCTCTTCAGTTAGTTTCCTGTACATTTCGGGAATCAATTCAGGGGGATCCTGCAAATCACCATCCATCATTACAACAAACCCGCTTTTCGAATATTCAAGTCCAGCCGTATAAGCCGCCTGATGACCAAAATTCCTCGACAACTCAATGGCTTTTACCCTCGGTTCCTTCTTCCGGTATTCCAATAATTCACTAAGTGTGCTGTCAGAACTCCCGTCATCCACACAGATTATTTCAAAATCATCAGTGATTTTTTTTAAGGATTCAGCAGTTCTGTCAAGAAGCAAAGGAATGATCTTTTCTTCATTGAATAAGGGTATTACAGCAGATATTTTTACCATAAACGGTGTTTTTGCAAATATAAAAAATTAAATGGAAATAACCCCTGCCTTTAGTCAGGGGTTTATGACATGAAAAAAAATAGTGGTCTTTTATCATGATTATGAATAGTAATTTCGCACATGTTAAAAATAAACTTAATTGATAAATTATTTTCAGCCAATAAACTATCTTTACCCCCGTTAATCATATCAACATGAAAAACGATTTTAAAAAACTTTTCGAATCTTTTAACAACAAAAATATCCTCATCATCGGGGATGTGATGGTCGACGCTTACATCTGGGGAAAGGTGGAAAGAATCTCTCCCGAAGCCCCCGTGCCCGTTGTTTCAATTACCCAACGCGAAAACCGGCCGGGCGGTGCAGCCAATGTGGCTCTTAATATTAAAGCGCTTGGTGCAAACCCAATTATCTGCTCGGTAATCGGAGAGGATGAAAAGGGCCTGATTTTCAAAGATATGCTTAAGTCAAACGGCATGATTTCAGATGCTATTCTTACATGCTCCCTGAGAAAAACTACCAGCAAAACCCGTGTGATCAGCAATGGCCAACACCTGCTGCGCGTAGATGAGGAAATTACCAGTCCGCTTGACCACGAAACCGAACAGAGCTTCATAGCACATCTGGCCACCATCATCAAATATAAGAAAATTGATGCCATCATTTTTGAGGATTATGACAAGGGGGTGATCACTCCTACAGTTATCGATAACCTTGTAAATATTGCCGGAAAACTTAATATTCCGGTTACCGTCGATCCCAAGAAAAATAACTTCTGCAATTACAATGGGGTAACCCTATTTAAACCAAACTTTAAGGAACTTAAGGAAGGCCTTAAACTTGATATCGAAAAAGGCGATTTTGAAGGCCTTTTCAAAGCAGCTCTTGTCCTTCACAAAGAGTACCAGCAAAAATTTGTCATGATTACCCTCTCTGAACTGGGGGTTTTTATATCTGACGGAGAAAAATATCAGGTCATTCCTGCCGAATTCCGCGATATCGTTGACGTTTCGGGTGCCGGAGATACTGTTATCTCTGTGGCAACACTTTGCCTGTGCTTAGGTTTGCCGACCGAAGAAATTGCCAGGGTTTCCAATTGTGCGGGCGGACTGGTTTGTGAAAAAGTCGGGGTGGTTCCCATAAACAAAGATGAATTGCTTACAGAAATTCTTAAATAAACTGTGTTTTTTGTACTTTCAAAAATATTGATGTTCCTGATCCAGCCTGTTATCTGGATTCTTGCCGTTTTTATCTATGGCCTGTTTACCAAAAACGCCAAAAGAAAAAAACGTTCGTTTCTGGCAGCTCTTATAATGCTGCTCTTTTTCTCCAACTCTTTCATCCTTGACGAAGTGATGCGCTCATGGGAGGTTGATGCTGTTGCCTGGGAAAAAGTGGACGGTGTTTATGATTACGGAATTGTACTTGGCGGTATGATCTCCTACGACAAAGAGTACGACCGCATCAATTTTTTAAGGTCATCAGACCGGCTCATGCAAACCATCGAACTTTATAACAGGGGGAAAATTAAAAAGATATTTCTTTCGGGAGGTTCAGGCGATTTGCTCGATCCTGATTTTAAGGAAAGTTTACACATTAAAAAATATCTGGTTCGCATGGGCATCCCCGAAGAAGACATACTTGAAGAATCTACATCCAGAAACACCCACGAAAATGCAATCTGCTCTGCCGAAATCCTGCTCAAAAACAACAATAATCCACGATGCCTGCTCATTACATCGGCCTTTCACATGCGCCGCGCTTTGGGATGCTTTGAGAACGAGGGACTGATTGTTGACCCCTTTGTGACCGACCGGTACGCCGGACCACGTAAGTTTGAATTTTCCCACCTCATATTGCCCGACATTGAAGCCATGGGCGTGTGGACATTGCTCATCCACGAAATCACAGGGTATGTTGTTTATGATATTTCGGGGTATTTGTAAAATCAAACTATTTTACCTCAATAGTATATTATCTCCTCTTTTTTATACATCTGTAAAAAATATCGCCTTAATTTTCATCACATTTTTTCTTTTCTTATCCCAATATTGCTAATTTTACAATGCCAATTTAAAATAATTTATCATTATGAAACTGACACTTTTTGTTCTCGTATTCTCTGCTTTACTTTTAACTCAATGTACTGATGTGAAGGAAAAAGAAATGAAAGATAAAAAACAAACCGTCGAAAAAGGCGTGAAAAACATCGAACAGGAAGACATTGACAATGTAACTTCCATGCTTGTTGAAAAATACGGCGACGCACATAAGGACCGTATCAAAAGAGGTGTGACTCAGGCCGCCGCTCTATGGAACTCCAAAGACGGCTGTAAAAAAGACTTCGAAGAGTTTTGCCTCAACTATTTCATCGCTGATGAAAAAGAACGTGAGATGGTTTTTAATAAAATCTCCACAAACTTTGAAATCCTTCGCGGAAATTTCAATAAAATGTCGCTGGACCTTAAACGTCCGCTTCACCTCGATATCGGTGAAACCCATCCCATAGACGATATTTTTGGTGCTCTGGATCCCAGTGCCCACATGGAATCTGATCTTTATGAAAATAAAGTGGCTTTCATTGTCATCCTCAACTTCCCCTTCTATTCCCTGAAAGAAAAAACCGAAATGGGCGAAAAATGGTCACGAAAAGACTGGGCTTATGCCCGCCTTGGCGATATGTTTACCGCCCGCATTCCGGCCGAACTGTACCAGAATTATTCAAAAGTCACTACCGATGCCGATACCTATATTTCTGAATACAACATTTTCATGGGCAAGCTGGTTAACGACAAACAGGAAACCTTATTCCCCGAAGACCTTAAACTTATTACCCACTGGGGTCTGCGTGATGAGCTGAAATCAAACTACAACATGGAAAACGGACTTGTCAAACAAAAAATGGTATACGAAGTAATGAAACGCATCATTACCCAGGAAATTCCCAAAAATGTGATCAATAACGGTGAATACACATGGAATCCGACCACCAATAAAATATATGTAAACGGAAAAGAAGCCGATTCACCTGCCGAAGACAATGTACGCTATCAGCACATGCTCAATATTTTCCATGCTCTGAAAGCCATGGATGAATTTTCTCCGCAGCTTCCCTCCTACATCCTAAGAAAATTTGAAGCCGAAATGGAAATACCCATGGCCGATGTGGAAAAACTTTTTGTTGATCTGGTATCATCACCCCAAGTAAAAGAAGTGGCTGCCGTAATTAAAAAACGCCTTGGCCGCGAACTGGAGCCTTTTGATATCTGGTTCGACGGTTTCAAATCAAGAAGTTCATTAAATGAAAATGATCTGAACAAAGCTACAACTTCAAAATACCCCAATCCCGAAGCACTTAAAAAAGACCTTCCCAATATTCTGGTAAAACTTGGATGGTCAAAAGACCGTGCCGAATTAATTTCTTCACGCGTTGCTGTTGACCCGTCACGCGGAGCAGGTCACGCATGGGGCGCCGAAATGAAAGGCGATGTATCACATCTTCGCACCAGAATCGGAGCAAACGGTATGGATTATAAGGGTTACTGCATTGCTGTTCATGAATTTGGTCACAATGTGGAACAAACAATTACCCTGTATGATGTGGATTATTACGCCATGAAAGGGGTTCCCAATACCGCATTTACTGAAGCTGTTGCATTTATGTTCCAGAAACGTGATGTTGAACTGCTCGGAATGAAAACCGGCAATGATCTGAAAGCCGACCTCGAAGCTATTGATAATTTCTGGGCTTGCTACGAAATCATGGGCGTTTCACTGGTTGACATGGCCGTGTGGAAATGGCTGTATGAACATCCTGATGCCACTGCATCTGACCTGAAAGAAACTGTTATCAGAATTTCCAAAGAAGTATGGAATAAATACTATGCCGATGTGTTCGGTGTTAAAGACCAACCCATTCTGGCCATCTATTCACACATGATTGACGCGCCTCTTTACCTGTCGGCATATCCAATCGGACACCTGATTGATTTCCAGCTTGAAAGCTATATCAAAGGAAAATCATTCTCGGGCGAACTGGAAAGAGTTCTGAAACAAGGCCGTCTGATCCCCCAGAAATGGATGAAAGATGCTGTTGGCGAAGAGCTTTCAATTAAGCCGCTGCTCGAAGCTACCAGTGCTGCAGCAAAGAAACTTTAATTCATTTTAAAAGAAGATTAATGTTTCTGAAAGATTCGGTTGAACAGAAAGATCTTGAAAAACTGGTTGAAATCAGGGCGGAAGAATCTTTATCGCTTGAATTTGTCAATGGCAGCGAACTCAATCCTGCCAGCGAATCAAAAACAGGCAGGATTACCATCCTGATCTCGGCTTTTGCAAATACTGCCGGAGGCACCATTATTTACGGAATCGAAACCCGGAAAAAACGTGCCTCCGGTTTTTCATTTGTCAACGGTAATGAAGTGAGCAAAGAATGGCTTGAGCAGCTTGCCTCCTCAAGAATCACGAAAAATATTCCCGGATTAAAAATACATTCCGTTGCTTTCGACAATGATCCCCTGAAGTCGGTTTTTGTCATCATCGTTCCCGACAGTCCGCTTGCCCCACACATGAACCACGACTACAGATTTTATAAAAGATCGGGGTTCAAGGAGCATATTATGGAGGAACATGAAGTCAGGATGAAATATCTTCAGACCAATGTGGCCGAAATAGAGTTTTTCGGTGTCATCAACACCAATGGGATTCCGCTGATGAACGACGGTAAATTGTCTTCCATGAGTTTTTACCCTAAGTTTCTGATCAGAAACATCAGCAAAAACATCGAACATTCATATAAAACAGAAATTTCAGTACCTGCCGATCTCTATGACAGTTCATTTACCTATTTGCAGGAATATTTTGTCCGCCACGACGGCAACCACAATGTTTTCTCTGTTCCCAACCGCAGTCCGCTTTTCCAGGAAGAAATGGCAACGGCCCTTGAACTGAAACTGACTGTCAACAAAAACAATTTTGAGGTTTTTGAGAACGAAGAAATCCATGTTAAAATATTCTATTCCAATGGAATAAAATCACATTCATTTAACCTGAGGGAAACTTTCAGGTACAAAAACAAAAATCTGAATATTGATGATTTTGGTTTGGCCGTAATTGATAAAACTTCAGAAACCAATAATACAACCGGCAGTTGATGATGAACTCCCAAAAAAAACAAACCCTGATATGGCTTGCGGTGATATTGTTTGTTACACTGCTGGTTTATTCGCCGGGTTTTAAGGCGGAGTTCACCAATTTTGACGACAACCGCTATGTTACCGAAAACCCAATGGTGTGGAGTTTGTCGGGCGAAAACATCACAAATATTTTTTCAACATACTACGACGGGCATTATCATCCCCTGACTATGCTTTCTATGGCAATTGATTATTCGATTGTGGGAATGAAGCCCTGGCTCTTTCATGCCGAAAATATTTTCTTTCATTTGATCAACACCCTGCTTGTTTTCTTTTTTATCAGGAAACTCTGGGGCAAATTTGATGTTGCGGTTATTGCCTCGTTCCTCTTTGGGATACATACCTTTCACGTTGAATCGGTTGTATGGATAGCCGAAAGAAAAGATGTGCTTTTTGCATTTTTCTTCCTTCTTTCGCTGATTTCTTATCTTGAATTTCTTAAAAAAAACAGTTGGAAATACCTGGTTTTATCATTAGTACTCTTTGTGCTTTCATGTTTAAGCAAAGGACAGGCAGTTGCTCTTGCTCCAACAATCCTTGCAATTGATTATCTGAAAGACAGAAAATTATTAAGCAAAAATGTGATCCTTGAAAAAATTCCGTTTTTTGCCATTGCCCTGTTTTTCGGGATCATTGCCATGCAGGCACACGAAACTTTTCCGTATCTGGGCAAGACAGAAGTGCCTTTGTTTGACAGAATTATTTATGCCTGTTACGGATTTATCCTTTACATAGGAAAACTGATTTTACCACTTAATTTGTCGGCTTATTATCCATACCCATCAGGTTCTCCCGGAACAGTTGATTATATTTTCCCCATACTCGCCATTGCCTTTGTTTTTATCATTTTTTGGCAGTTCAGAAAAAACAAACCGCTGGTATTTTCCATGCTATTTTTCTTTTTCAATATTGTTTTGCTTCTCAAGGTTTTTCAAGTTCACCTCCAGACAGGAAAGTTTGTGATCGCCGACAGATATTCCTATGTTTCATCAATAGGATTTTTCTTCCTTGTCGGATATCTTTATGAAAAATATACCGCAAAGTATCATTCGAAAAAAATTCTGCTCACCGCCATCCTTTCTTTGTGGATTTTAGTGATGTCGGTGATGACCTTTAACCGCAGTCTTGTATGGAACGACAGTATTACACTTTGGAATAACGTAGTGGATCAGTACCCTGAATTATCATGGGCTTATGGTAAAAGAGGATTGGCAAAAGCCGCCCGGAATGATGTAAAGGGAGCCATTGAAGATTATACACTTGCGATAAAATATGACCCTGACGATCCCCACGCATATAATAACAGAGGAAATATTTACGCATCAAGGTTGGGTGATCTGGAGCTTGCCATGAAGGATCTGAACAAGGCCATTGAGGTCGGACCAAAATTTTTCGAGGCATATTCAAACCGAGGGTTGGTCAGGTTTTATCAAAACGACCTTAAGGGAGCCATGGAAGATCTGAACTTCGCAATTGAAGTAATGCCAACTTACGCCGTTTCCTGGTTTAACAGAGGACATGTATTTTCAGCTTCGGGAAAATTTGATCTAGCCATCTCCGATTACAATGAAGCCCTGAATCTTAATCCCCGGTTGAAGCAGGTTTACCTTTATCGGGGTATTGCCTACAATAAAACAGGGAATTTCAGAAAGGGACTTGATGACCTGAATAAGACACTTGAAGAAAACCCAAAAAATATTCTTGCACTTCAGAACAGGGCTGAAACATTTGCCGGACTAAAAGACCTGAATCGCTGCATTGAGGATCTGAACAAAGTACTGTCCATTGATCCCCGTAATGTAAAATCCTATTTCGATCGCGGAAATGTTTTGTACTGGAAAGGGGCCATTCCTGCTGCCATAAAGGATTATCTGAAAGTAACAGAATTGAATCCTGAAAATTCCGACGCCTGGTACAATTTAGCTGTAGCTTATAAAGATACAGGAAACAAAGAGGAAGCTTGCAGATGTATTAAAATTGCCGAAGAAAAGGGAGCAAAAATCAACCGGGAAGTGTTCAACCTGAAGTGTGAGTAATTTTACTCGTCATATAACTTCAGAAATTCATAAGTATTTCCCGAGTTTTCCATAAATTTCATAAAATCAGAAAAATCCAGTGTAAGCGTGGCCGTATTGATGCAAGGATGAAAACTGACTCTTTTCGAATTGAGCAAATTAACATCAAAAAAAACATGTACATGGCTTTGGCTATCACTGATCAACCCAAAAGGAGTGACTGAACCGGGTGTGAGTTCAAGGTATTTCATAAGACGTTCGGGTGAGGCAAAACTGAGTTTTCCCTGCCTCAGTCTTTTTTCCAGATCATGTATATCGAGGTTTTTTGTATGCTCGATAACCACAAGATAATGCCTGTCACCCTTGTGATTCCTGAAAAAGAAATTTTTACAGTGTGTTGCATCTATTTCAGTCCAGTATTTTTTAGCTATTTCGATGGTCGGAGCTTCGGGATGCTCGTCATACCTGAATTTTATACAGAGCTCTTCAAGTTTCTGATACAATTTCGGATTGCCATTCATAATCCCTGGTTTTTGATCTCAAATGTAAAAAAAAACGAGAAAAAACCCCGCTTTAAACTTTTTTCTTTGTCAATAAATAATTTTTCCCTACCTTGGTAGGTTCAGTATTTTACTGAATTTTAACAGTTTTTGGTTACAATAAGAAACCGCAAATTGAAAAAAGGAAATAAGTTTATAAGGATATTTTTGCTGCCGTTAAGTGCTTTGTACGGTATTGTTGTTTCGGTGCGGAATAAAATGTTTGATTACAACATTCTTAAATCGCTTGAATTTAACATTCCGGTTATCTCCGTTGGAAATATTACTGTGGGCGGAACAGGAAAGACCCCGCACATTGAATATCTTGTCTCCATTCTTAAAAACCAATTCAATGTAGCTACACTCAGCAGAGGTTATAAAAGAAAATCAAAAGGTTATCTGGTTGCAGATCAAACCTCAACTGTTTACGATATCGGTGATGAGCCCAAGCAAATCAAACAAAAATTCAATGATATAACAGTCGCGGTTTGCGGAAGCAGGGTAAATGGTATAAATAAACTTTTATCTGGTGAAGCCGACAAAAAACTTAATATCATTTTACTTGATGATGCATTTCAACACCGATATGTACGGCCCGGATTGTCAATTCTGCTGATAGACTATAACCGTCCGATCACCAAAGACTTCCTGCTTCCATACGGAAACCTGAGGGAGCGAGCGCACCACATGAAAAGGGCAAATATCATCATCGTTTCTAAAACTCCGAAAGACCTTAAACCCATAGATCGGAGAATCATGGAAAAAGAGTTGGAAATTTTCCCATACCAAACCATGTATTTTACCAGTCTGAAATACGGAAACCCTGTTTCTGTTTTCGGGCAAATCAAAAAGAATTACTTGCTTGACGAAGAATCTGAAATACTTCTTGTAACAGGCATTTCAACTCCACGACCTCTTTTTGAATATCTGCAAAAAATTACCCTGAAAGTTGAGCATCTTGTTTTCTCTGATCACCACAATTTCACAGAAAAAGACATTGAACTGATCAAATCAGAGTTCCATAATATGGAAGGCGGAAATAAAGTGATTATTACCACTGAAAAAGATGCCATGAGGTTTCAGGACCTCGAATTCAGAGAGGTATTGGAGCAACTTCCAATTTTTTTCATTCCCCTTGAAATAGATTTTATATTAAAAGATAAAGAAAAGTTTGACAAACAAATCATTAACTATGTTACAACAAATAAAAGAAACAGCAAGTTACATTCTTGAAAAAGTGAATGTAAAACCAGAGGCAGGAATAATTTTAGGAACCGGACTGGGTGGATTGGTGAAAGAAATTAATATTTCACATGTTTTGGATTATGAATCAATACCCAATTTTCCAGTTTCTACCGTTGAAGGTCATCAGGGAAAACTGATTTTTGGTGAACTGGGCGGGAAAAAAGTAGTGGCAATGCAAGGCAGATTTCACTATTATGAAGGTTACGAAATGTGGCAGGTTGTTTTTCCTGTAAGAGTAATGAAATATCTTGGAATACAAACCCTGCTCGTATCAAATGCCAGCGGTGGCGTAAATCCCGATTACGAAATCGGCGACCTGATGATTCTCAACGATCACATAAACCTGATTCCCAATCCACTGCTCGGCAAAAACTTCAAGGAACTGGGCGTGCGTTTCCCCGACATGAGCCATACCTACGACAGCAAACTTATTGAGATAGCTGCTTCAATTGCTGAAAAAAATAATATCAGAATCCAAAAAGGAATCTACTGCGCTGTTACCGGCCCTACTTTGGAAACCCCTGCCGAATATAAATATTTCAGGATTATTGGCGCCGATACCGTCGGAATGTCAACCGTACCCGAAATTATTGCCGCACGCCACATGGGATTGCCCTGTTTTGCAATTTCAATCATCACCGATCTGGGTGTTCCCGGTAAAATAGTAAAAGTAACCCATGAGGACGTACAGGGTGTTGCAGAAAAAGCCGAGCCTAAAATGACTCTCATTATGAAAGAACTGATCAAACAACTTTAATTGCAAATAATATTAAAGCTATGATTATCAAATATCTACCTGTTTTTGTTATTTTATCTGTTCTTTTGGTTTCATGTGGACCATCCACCGAAAAAGCCATCGAGTATAATGATGCACTTGTTGCCGAACATGCTGCTGTCACCGAAAACATTCAAATGCTTTTTCAGGATATCAGCGGGTTTAACATGACACGCATTGACGAAGATTATAACAACACAAAAGAATCCATTAAAATATCGACAGGCCATATTGAAGATCTGGGCGATTTTTACGGAGATGATTCATATAAAAATGCCTTTATTGAATATATGGATCATGCGGGCAAAATGATTGACAATGAAGTGAAACAGGTTATTGACATACTTAAACTGGGCGATAAAATAACCGCAGTTGATGAGGAAAAACTAAATCAATTAACTGATAAAATTTATAATAAAGAAAAAGAAGCGAATAAAAATCTGGAATTAAAACAAGCTGAATTTTCTGAAAAATATGAATTTGATTTAAAATAAAAAAGGGTGCTTTTTTGCACCCTTTTTTATTATTTTCTTTAAACTATTTGCAGTTTTCTTTCACCCATGCCTCGGCCTTTTCTTCGTCGTTTTCAAATTTATCTTTCAATACCTGATCGCAAGCTTCTTTATTTTCCTGATATGATTTATCATCAATGCACTTGCAGGGATCTATGGAATCCTTTGATTCACCACAGGAAGAAATGGCAAAAAAAGCATATCCTAATAAAAGTAAAGTAAGAATTTTTACAGATCTTTTCATTTCGTTGTTAATTTTTACCGCACCAAAAATAAATAAAAAAATTTAAGATGCAAATTTATATTACCCACTTGCATCTTAAATAATTATATATCAACTATTTTAAATTTTCAACAACTGTTATTTTGCAATGACAACTTTCTGTTTATATACCTTGCCATTCTGCTCTGCCGCAATGAAATAAATGCCGTTTTCCAAAGCACTTATATCTACTAAACCTGACTGAATACCCTTTTTGGTTAATACTAATTCACCAAGGTAATTGCAAATTGCCAGGTTTATTTCACCAGACTTATCAGCACTTACATATATAAAATTGCCGGCAGGATTGGGGAAAAATTTCACATCCATTTCCCGGGTGAGCTCCTCATTTCCAACATAGGCATCTCTGCTGTGCCTATTAAAAAATTCCCATATTTTAATAGTATAGGTAATATCATTACTTGGTTCAAAAAGCCATTCGTGGTCAGCACCAATTACTTTGTAAAACTCAACTTCTGAACTGTAATCCCCACCTGAATATATATAATGGTCAACAGTATAGCCATCGGCAGCAATATCTGGAAGAGTTTCATTAACTGAAGGTGCAGGGTCACAATTGTTTTTGGTAATCCAATAATTCACAAGCTCTTCTGCGTCATTTCCATATTCGTTTCCAACATAAAGAACCGTTGAATCTGCAGTTCCATGAAAATGACATACCGGCATGGCAAGCTCAGGTGTTGTAGTCATTGTATTCCCAATGGTTCCGGCTACAGAAGCAACAGCCGCAAATACAGAGTTCATTTCACAAGCAAGCTTATGGCACATAAATCCGCCCATTGAAAAACCTGTAACGTATATTCTGTCCGGATCAATATTATACAACGCTTTGGTTGAATCAATCATCGCTGATAAAAACCCAACATCATCAACTGTCTGGTTTAGTACAATTCCCATATAACTGGCTCCTGAATTCCATGCAGTTCCAATTTCATAAGTGTAATAATAAGCTACGAGTGCCTGGGGAGTAAGTACAATAAAATTTTCATATTCCGACAGGGTTTGCATTCCAATTCCTGAAAAATTGGTCATGTTATCGCCCAAGCCGTGCAAACAAATAACTAAAGGCACAGCTTCTGTTTCTGAATAAACAGAAGGTACATATTCAATATATTGACGGTTTGTTCCGTCCCACATAAAAGATTTTGTTGTCTGAGCAAAGCTCTGAACAGAAATAATTGCTAAAACAATGAGTATTATTTTTTTCATGGCAAAAGAATTTTGGGTTATCATTGGTTAAAATTAAACAAAAAAATGTAAAAAAAAAAGCACAGTCATCAAACTGTGCTATCAAACAAATGATAGTTTAACTATTTTTTAACTTCTTTTACTGTGTATTCAAAACTCTCCATAATTGGATTGATGAGGATTTTCTTGCATGCTTCCTCTGTCATTGCTTCCGCTTTTTTCTTATTTTCAGCCTCAAGCTCAAAAATAATATGCTTGCCTATCCTCACATTTTCAACGGTTTTAAAACCGATGTTTTTCATAGTCTGGTTGACTGCTTTTCCCTGAGGATCGAGGAGTGCCTTGAGTGGCATCACATTTATTTCAACTGAAAATTTCATTTTTGCTTATTTTAAATTTTTCGTAAAGTTAAAAAAAATAGGAACTGTGTTTTTATAAGTTTTCCACTAATTGTTAACAAATGTAACCCCAAATTCATTCCGGCGAAATCCATAAAGCCAATCATACTTTACTTTATAATCGCTTTTTTGATGAAGCTTGTAATATCAGTGAAAGTAAGATATACAACCATATTATCAGTGGAAATGCCAAATACTTCAGAAAAATAATCATTGCCAGAGAACAAAAAACAAATATGTACTTCACTTCATTCCCTTTGAAACCAAATGACTTCATTTTTAGTGAAAACATTTCAATCGGAGCCACCATGATCGCCGATTGAAACAAAACAACGGCCATTACCACAAATACATTTAATAGAATATCGGAATACTCATTATTATTCAAAAGAATCAATGGCAATGAAGATATCACGATGGCGTTGGCGGGAGTTGGCAATCCTTTAAAACTGTACGTCTGACTGTCATCTGTATTAAACTTTGCCAGTCTGATTGCCGAAAAAACCACAATCAAAAACGGCATGGCCAGCATAAGCTTCAACAACCATGGATTAAGGTCCTCTCCCATCTGATTTTGATATTGTATCAGCGACGACTGCATAATCTTATACATGATTACTGCCGGGGCCAGACCAAAACTGATGAGGTCGGCCAGTGAGTCGAGCTGTTTTCCAATCTCAGATCCTGCCTTTAGCATTCTTGCTGCAAAACCATCCATAAAATCAAGCACTACAGCAATACCAATTAACAGTGAGGCAACAAAAGGCCTGTTCTCAAGAATGGCTACAATTGCAATACTTCCTGCTGCCAGATTGCACAATGTGATGATATTCGGAATTTGTTTTCTGATCATATCCTTTTTTAAACAATATTTCAGACAAATTTAAGTTAATTTATGAAACTTGCTAAAAATTGATAACTATTGGCAGTTTTGACGAAATAATTTATCTTTACATCTTATATCTGTAAAAATGAAGCTTAAACTTTTCATACCTGTGTTTCTGTTGTTTGTCTCAATGAGTTTTTTATCACAGGGACAATCGGCACCCAAATACTCAAACGAGTTTTTATCCATTGGGGTAAGCGCCAGATCAATGGCCATGGCCAATTCATCGATTGCTTCGGTTAACGATGTTACTGCAGCTTACTGGAACCCGTCTGCCCTGACTTTGATTCCCTGGGATCTCGAACTGGGCGTGATGCATGCCGAATATTTTGCCGGCATTGCAGGATATGACTATCTGGGTGGTGCTGCAAAATTAAATGAATCTTCAGCTTTTGGCGTTTCTATCATCCGCTTTGGCGTGGACGACATCCCAAACACCCTCGAACTTATTGATAATGAAGGAAACATACGCTATGACCGTATCAAATCTTTTTCAGTAGCCGATTGGGCTTTCCTCTTCTCTTATGCTAAAGTTTCAAAAATTGAAGGCCTTCGCTATGGCGGAAATGTAAAAATCATCCGCAGGATAGCCGGAGACTTTGCCGGTGCATGGGGATTTGGCTTCGACCTTTCTGCCAGATATGAAAAAGGAAACTGGATTTTTGGAGCCATGGGTCGCGATATCACCTCAACTTTCAATGCATGGAGTTTCAATACCTCCGAGCTTGAAGAGGTTTTTATCCTTACAGGAAATGAAATTCCTGAAAACTCCATGGAAATTACCCTGCCAAAATTGTTGCTCGGCACTGCATATAAATTTAATATTTCCGAAAAATTCTCAGGACTTGCCGAGGCCGACCTCGATCTCACATTCGACGGTAAAAGAAATGTATTGGTCAAAGGCGATCCCATCAGTATTGATCCACATCTGGGCTTCGAAATAGGCTTTAAAGACATTCTCTTTTTCAGAGGTGGTTTTGGCAATTTCCAGCAAGTACCCGACTACGACAACAACAACGATTTCACATTCCAGCCCAACATCGGATTAGGGATTAAAATCAAACGTCTGGCCATTGACTACGCCCTCACCGACATCGGCGACCAGTCTATTGCCCTTTATTCGAATGTTTTTTCGTTACGATATGGATTGAATAAGGTGGAGAAATAAATTCAGTTTTAATTTTCCTAATGTCGATTATTTGCCATTTATTTCATATTTTTAAGTGTTACTAAAAATTAAAATATGAGATACTATTTACTTGTATTTTCTTTGTTGATTTTTTCCTTGTCTTTTGCACAAAACACTGTAACAGCCGGCTTCAGCATAGGCCCCGACATGGGTCTGAAGGTTGATAAAACCGACAATTACCAACTCACAAAAAATAATACCTGGTCTTTTGGCGGGGATTTATATGCCGGAATCCATTTTCCTGGAGATATCAACATTTATCCCCGTATGGCTTTCACCATCTTTAACGGAGAGTACAAAATGATCAATTACAACGGCTCCGATAATCCCCTTGGTGAATTTACTGCTTTTGAAAATACCGGAACTGCGCCACTGCAGTTTTATACTTACGATTACACCACTGAAAAATCAAGGGCACGTACAGCTCATCTGACCTTTGGAGTGAACATTACCAAAACATTTTTTGAGAAACTCGAACTGGGCGGAGGAATTTTCATGACCCGGCGGCGCACCCTCATTAAAGATTACATATCGCACGATACCTACAAATATTATGGCTCCTCGGGTACGCATACACAACACTATCAGCTTGACGAGTACACGCTTGATACAGTATCTACCGATAAACGCCCAAGCAGCAAGACAACCGTGATTGCTTCACAGCCCGAAATTTCCTTTCTTGCCAGATACTATTTTGTAAACAACCCCGGTTTCAGGTTTGGCCCCGAACTGGATGTTTTTATCGGCAAAGATGTATTTTATGTTTTCAGGTTCACATTCCGCTTTACCCTAAAAAACAATGAAAATGTCACTCAGTAAACAAAAAATAGTTTTTTTCACAACCATACTATTTATGACGGTTTCCATGTTGGAAAGTTGCCGTCCCGTTCAGGGATGTACCGATCCCAACGCCTATAATTACAATTCCAGCGCCGACGAAGATGACGGCTCATGCGCTTATTATCCCGGCTGCACCGATCCCAACGCCATCAACTACGATCCAAATGCCGATATTGATGATGGTTCATGTGAGTATCCCGCCGGCTGCACCGATCCCGTTGCCGACAACTACGACCCCACTGCTCAGGTTGATGATGGTTCATGCTGGTATCAATACGGCGAAAATTCAGGTAAAATAACCGTTTATCGCGAAGGCGAATGCTGGGAAAACAATGTTGATGTATATTTCGGCGACAGCTTCGAAGGAACACTGACCTCCTTTTACACCACCCTCCCCGATTGTGATGCCAATGCCGAAGCAGGTAAAATCATAACCTTTGTTGATTCATACGGCGATTACGATTTCAAAGCCACCTCCGAAGCCGGAACAGAATGGAAAGGAAAAGTCTATATCCCCCGAAACGGATGTGTTGATGTGAAACTCCGCTGTGGCGGATATATCGGAGGAAATGCCCTGGTAACAGACAACACCAAAGGCGAAATCATGGTATGGACCAAGCTCGACCTGCCCCTGAATATTTCCGTACAAATCAACGATGCTGATGCAGGTGTTATCAGAACAAACTATGACTCCATTCCCAATTGCGGCGCCAGCGGCTGTGTCACTAAATGCAGCCTTACCCCCGGCACCTATACCATTGATGCTTCAAGCGGTTCATACACCTGGAGCAACTACACCATTCAGGTTTTTGGTGGTGAATGCAGTAAGTTTGAGTTGAAGTGAAAGTTGATTGTTAGTAGTAAAGTTTGAAAGGTCGAAAGTCCTTAAAGTCGAAAGTCTGTCAAGTCTATAAAGCATATTCTTCCGCAATCCAGGCCTGACCACCTTTGTTAAAGCTTTGGTGGTTAAAAAAGGCCAGCTCAATTCAGCCCCGGCTTTTAAGCCTGTAGGGCTTAAATTATGGTAGCCTCGGGCAATTGCCCCGGGGCCCGCCGGCCATGAACACATTAGAACAAAAAACCCCATTCCGGCGAATATGAATGATGAATTTAATCAGAAGGTAAGTTTATAAAGTCCATCAAGTCAAAACAAAATAAAGTTTGAAAAACAGCTTGCCTGAAATAAAGTCATACTTTTCCAGTAAAATCAGCACATAAATGACCATTATTACTTGATATATTGCTCCCTTCAATAATTTTTTCCTCATACTAATGTAAAAATTTCAACAAATCCCACTATTTTTGTATACTAACATTTGAATTATTGACACAGCACATGAATCAGCCACCTATTGAAACAAAGGAAAAAAAAGAATCACTGAATTTTATTGAACAGATTATTGAGGAAGATATCCGCAACGATAAAAATGGAGGGAAAGTTCTTACCCGCTTTCCGCCCGAACCCAATGGTTACCTTCACATCGGTCATGCCAAATCCATCTGCCTGAATTTTGGTTTGGGCATCAATTATAATGGCAGTACCAACCTGCGCTTTGATGACACCAATCCAGCTAAAGAAGATATTGAATATGTTGATTCCATTCAGGAAGACGTAAAATGGCTGGGTTTTAAATGGAACAATGAACCGCTCTATGCTTCTGATTATTTCGATAAATTATACGATCTGGCCGTTGAGCTTATAAAAAAAGGAAAAGCTTACATCTGTGAGCAAAGTCCCGAGGAAATGGCCGCATACAAAGGCACCCCCACTCAACCCGGAAAACCTTCGCCATGGCGCGACCGTCCGGTTGAAGAAAGTCTCGACCTTTTTGCCCGCATGAAGAACGGAGAATTTGAGGAAGGCACAAAAATGCTCAGGGCAAAGATTGATCTGGCTTCACCCAACATGCACATGCGCGATCCGATCATGTACAGAATCAAAAAGGCCGATCACCACCGCACCGGAAAAAAATGGTGCATCTATCCCATGTATGACTACGCCCACGGGCAATCTGATTATTTCGAAGGTATCACCCATTCAATTTGCACCCTCGAATTTGAAGTCCACCGCCCCCTATACGACTGGTTCCTCGATCAAATGGTTGAACCCGGCGGGTACAGACCAAGACAAATAGAATTTGCACGACTGAATCTTTCCTACACCATTATGAGTAAAAGAAAGCTTTTGCGTCTGGTTCAGGAAAAACATGTTTCGGGATGGGACGATCCACGAATGCCTACCATTTCGGGATATCGCCGAAGAGGATATACTCCGGAATCCATCCGTAATTTTGCAGAAAGAATCGGAGTAGCCAAAAGAGACAACCTCATTGACGTTTCTTTACTTGAGTTTAGCGTACGCGAAGACCTGAACAAAAAAGCACTCAGGGTTATGGGCGTGCTCAACCCGCTTAAAGTAGTCATCACCAATTATCCCGAAGGAAAATCAGAACAGTTGGATGCCATAAACAATCCTGAAGATCAAAGCATGGGAACCAGAAAAGTTAGTTTCGCGCGCGAAATCTTTATCGAAAAAGATGATTTTTTGGAAGAAGCTCCAAAAAACTTCTTCAGACTTTCTCCCGGCAATGAAGTCCGCCTGAGATACGCATACTTCATTAAATGTACCGACGTGGTTAAAGACGCAAACGGTCAAATTACAGAACTTCACTGCACCTACGACCCGGCAACAAAGGGAGGAAATGCACCCGATGGCCGAAAAGTCAAAGGAACCATCCACTGGGTTGATGCTTCAAACCACGTAAATGCAGAAGTAAGATTATACGATCGCCTTTTCAATGTCGAAGAACCCGATGAGGCCGAAGAAGGAAAAGATTTCCTTTCACACATAAACCCCGACTCGTTAAAAGTAATCAGGGCTTTTGTCGAAAAAGCAGTTGAAACAGGGAAACCCGGAGATAAATACCAGTTCGAAAGAATGGGCTATTTCTGCATTGACAAGGATGCTGCTCCCAATAATGTTGTTTTCAACAGAACAGTTACCCTGAAAGATACCTGGGCTAAAATAGCTAACAAATAACATGAGGCGTATTTACTTATTCCTTTCATTTTTAATTGGATTCGGCTGTTTATTCTCACAGCCTGTCGAAAAACAAAAGGGTTTTGATTGTATCAAAGCTTCATCTCTCATGAAAACAGTTGAAATGCTTTGCTTACCTGAACTTGAGGGCAGACTGCCCGGCGGAGATGGTTATAACAAAGCATGTGATTCCATGTCGCAAAGATTTAGGTCTCTTGGACTGATGCCGTTTAATAAAGACGTATATTATCAGGAATTCACCATTGAACACAATACAATCCTGTCGCCCTGTTACATGAAACTTTTTCCCGGTAAAAAAAATGAGGAGAAATGGAGTTTGGGCAAGGACTTTATATGCAGGGGTTTCACTGGAGGTGGAAATCCAAAATCAGAAGTGGTTTTTTGCGGTTACGGAATTACAGATAAAACTTCGGGATATGACGATTACAAAGATGTTAATGTTAAGGGAAAAATAGTTCTTATAATTAAAAAAAATCCCGACTGGAAGTTAAATGATGCCGGATGGGGCGACCTTTCTATCCGAAAAAAAGCACAAATTGCCAGCGAACATGGAGCCACCGGAATGATTCTGGTTTCACATCCCTCCGATTGGCAAACAGTTCCCATCGGAAGCGTGATGGAAGGAACAGGGGAACAACTTACAGGATTTCCCCAAACACATATAACCATTGAAAATGCAAATAAAATTCTTTCTGCTTCAAGTAATTCGATTGCAGATTTATGCAAGAAAATAGACACGGAAAAGAAACCATTCTCTTTACGTACTGGTGCCAATATTGAGATTTCTATCCAAACAAATTATCAAAAAACTACTACAACAAAAAATGTAATCGGAATAATGGAAGGTTCCGATCCTGAACTGAAAAAAGAGTATGTTATTATTTCGGGACATCTCGACCATGTTGGCAGTCAGGGTGGCGGCGAAATTTATTTCCCCGGTGCCAACGATGATGCTTCAGGCTCTGCTGCCGTTTTGGAAATTGCGCGGGCTTTTTCCTCAACAGGAAGACGCCCTTTGCGTTCTCTCGTTTTTATCCTTTTTGCCTGCGAAGAACATGGACTCGACGGTGCCACCTATTGTGCAAATAACTTTCCCTTTCCGTTGGAAAATGTAAAAGCCATGCTCAATTTCGACTGCATTGCTTTTGGAGACAGCATAAAAGTTGGCGGTGGAGGAGCTGCCCCTGAACTTTGGAACATGACCCGCACAAATGATAGTCTGTTTGTCAAAAAAATGGTTGAGGAAACCTGGGAAAGCGGAGGCGCCGATGCAACCCCCTTTGCCGAAAAAGGTGTGAAAACCCTTTACTTTGTAACCACCAATAGTTATGGTCACCTGCATCAAATAACTGACAAACCTGAAACACTCAACCAGAACCTTTTTGAGAAAGTGGTAAAACTTGGCTTTCTATCTGCTTTTGATGTGGCAAATAAAAAATAACCTTATTCACTCATTTTTCAAGTATTCTTGAATATTAAGATTTTAATTGTTTGTATAAAACACAAAATAAAAGATCATTTTTTTCGTATTATTGTTCATTAAAAATTAAGATTGACACTGAATATTAAATATCTGAAAATTATTATCCTGCTGTTGCTCCCGGCTTCATTATGGGCACAGACCATTAAAGGCTATGTATATTCCAGTGACAACACCCCCGTTCCCTACGCCCACGTATATGTGAAACACACCAGCATTGGCACTACCACCGACGAACAGGGACGATATACTCTTAAGCTTGATGAAGGTGATTATGAAATTGTCATCTCCAATTTGGGTTATAAAACTACGACCATCCCCATGGTATTGTATAAAAAAGACCAGGTGAAAAATTTCTGGCTTGAGCCATCTTCTGTAGAGGTTCAGGAAATTGAAGTGAAAGCCAAAAGACGCGATCCCGCTTACGACGTTATTAAAAAAGCCATTGAAGCCCGAAAAGATAATTTCAGACAGGTAATGTCTTCAAAAAGCAACGTGTATATCAAAGCCAAGGAAATCATCAGTGAAAGAGAGAAGAAAAAACGCGAAAAAGAACAGCAGTTAGAAGAAAATGCAGCCGAACAAAAAGACAGCCCGCTCCTCGAAAATCCCGAAGACCAGAAAAAAGCCGAGCAACAAAAAAAGACTGCCGAGCAAATGAAACTGGCTAACAGCATGAATATGGTCGAAATACAAATGGAACGCCATTATCAATATCCCGATCTGGTAAAGGAAATCAGAAATGCCTACGAAGCCCACGGCAGCGCCTATGATTTGTTTTTTCTCAATACAACAGAAAATAATTTCAATTTTTACTCAAACCTCATCAGCGCAGATAACCTGAACGAGGTCCCCCTCATTTCACCACTCAATGCCACTTCAATAATATCCTATAAATTCAGACTCGATAAAACATGGTTCGAAGGCAATTCCATGATATACCATATCATCGTTGAACCAAGAAAACAGGGCAATGCAACATTTACCGGATCAATCGACATAGTAAATGGTTCTTTTGCCATAAGAAGGGTTGACCTTTCTCTGCATAAGGGCGGACTGCTTTTTTATGATGATTTCAGAATAAAGCAGGAATATGAATTGTTCAATGACACCCTCTGGATGGTAACCCGTCAGGAATTTGATTATTTCACGAAAGCAGGAAACAGAGACTTCAAAGGAAACACCGTGGTAAAGTTTGATAATTTTGAATTTAATGTCTCTTTTCCAAAACGTTATTTTAAAAATGAAATCTCTGTTACAACCCAGGAAGCTTACGAACGTGATTCAACTTACTGGGATCAGATAAGACCTGAACCCCTTACAATTGAAGAACAGCGCATTATTTTTATTCAGGACAGTCTCGAAGGCGCCCGCAACAAAAAAGAATACCTCGATTCAATTGACCGCGCTTACAATAAAGTTACCTGGGGCGACTTCTTCCTTTGGGGTATTGGCAATTTCAACCGTGAAAAAGAGCAGCATATCTGGGTGTCCGGAATTACCGGTTTCATTAACCCGATTGCCATGGGCGGAGTAAGATCTGGACCCGATTTCCTGATCTTTAAAAGATTTAAAAACAAAAGATATTTCACTCTGTACTCGGGTGTCAATTACGGTTACCGAAATAAAGATGTAAAGGGATCAGCCAGCTTCAACTATATGTATAATCCGAGAAAGCTGAGCAGGATCTCGTTTCAGGCAGGACAAAACTTCGATGTGGTACAACCAAATTATTCTTTTGCAGGAATGATGGACCGTACCAATTGGGTATTGTCAAGGTTTGCCAGTGTTGGCCATTCCCATGAAGTGTTCAATGGTTTTTATCTTTACCTATCGGCTAATGTTAAAAGAATTATGCCCATAGATGACTATACTTTTGGAAATTTCAGCGAAAATTTTGTCAAAAACAATGTACCCCGATCATTTAGTCCGTATAACCTTGTTTCCCTTAAAGCCGAAATCAGGTACACCCCTTTCCAAAAGTTTATGACCGAGCCCTACCAGAAAATAGTACTTGGGAGTAAATGGCCCACATTTTCTCTTTCAATTCATAAAGGCATTCCGGATATTTTTGACAGCAAAGTAAACTTTGATTATCTGGAATTTTCTGTATACCAGGATTTCAAAATCAGCACCATCGGTACATCAACTGCAAAGGTTGGGTTTGGCCAATTCCTGAATACCAAATTGATGCAGTATGAGAATTATAAAATATTCCCCCGTGGCGACAAATGGTTCTTCTCAACCCCAATGCAAAATCAATTACAAGACTCCACTTTAATTACCGATGACAAGTTTTTTGAAGCACATTATGTGCATCATTTTAACGGAGCCATTGAAAATAATATTCCTTTTTTCAAAAAATTAAAGATTTACACCTTAGCCGGAGGAAATTACACCTACATCCCTCAACATGAATATCATTATTACGATTTTTATTACGGAGTCGAAAAATCATTCAGAATTCAAAGGCAAAGGTACAGAATAGGAATTTATTTTGTTTACGGCGGATCGAACAGGCAACTGTCCAAACCTGCCATCCAGTTTTCCATTAATCACTACGGGAAGAACGAAAAAAGCTGGGAGTATTAAGGTACAATTGTACTCTTAAAACCAAAAATCTGTCACTAAACTGTTTTATAATTTTACAATGGCAGAATGTGCCCGAAACACCTTTCGGCATTAATACTCGAAATGCATTACAAAATAATTAGTCAATGGACTATTTTATAATTCATTTCGGTATTATTCTATTTCATCTAAAACAAAATGAGTATGGTACAGTTTTTGAATTCGACAATTAAAAACGAAATATGAAACTGATCTACACCTTTACACTTCTTTTACTTATTTTAGCACTAACTTCATGCAACAAAGGCGAATACCTCAACGAACCCGTATATGTTTATCTGGATCCTGAATTTGGAACAGACATCAAAACTGAAGGCAAGGCCATTTATCTCGTAGATGACAGCGAAACCTACTATTTTGAATTGATTTATTGTCTTTCCGACCGTTTAAACAACTATAACATATTCATTTGTGAATCACCCGTTGGATGTGATTTTGAAATTGAGATAAAGGATTTTGATCTTAAGGAAAAAATTAATCCTGAAAAGCGCATGGACAATGGCGATGAACTAACATTTGACCTGAGAAAGTGTAAAACAAACGTAACTTATTCTCTTTACAAAGGCAACAACAAACTGATGCATGCCACACGCAGCGATACAGACCAGGAAAAACTGATTTACAAACATGGGGATTATTTAATAGAAGAACTGAATTCAGCGGTTTTTCTTCAGCAGATAGACCGCTGTGCCGATGAAATATCCCGACAGATATCAAGAAATATTGCAGCTTACTACAATTAATAAAAACAACCGGCACTAAAAAGTGCCGGTTGCTAAATCTTTTTTTGTATTTTCAGACTACCAGTTTTCGGCTTTCAATTGGAAGAAATCCTTTGGAAACAGGCATGCCGGACAATTTTCAAGTGCTTTTTTTCCAATATGCACATATCCGCAATTAGAACATTCCCATTTTACTTTGTCTTCTCTTTCAAAAACGCGATTTTTTTCAATGTTTTCAAGAAAAGCACGGTATCTTTTCTCATGTTCCTCTTCGACTTTAGCAATCATCTTAAAAGCAGTGGCCACATCTTTAAAACCTTCCTCATTGGCTATTTCAGCAAAAGCAGGATATAAAACCGACCATTCTTCATGTTCACCTTCGGCAGATGCTTTAAGGTTTTCGGCAGTATCACCGATTACACCGGCAGGATACATGGCTTTGATTTCCACTCCGCCGCCTTTTAAAAATTCAAAAAACCTGTGCGCATGTGCGAATTCCTGCTCAGAAGTTTCAAGAAATACATTGGCAATCTGAATAAAACCTTCTTCTTCGGCCTGTTCAGCGAAAAATGTATAACGGTTTCTTGCCTGCGATTCACCTGCAAATGATTTCAGTAGGTTTATTTCAGTTTGCGTTCCTTTAATTAATTTGCTCATTTTATATTTTTTAAAATTTGACCTTTAAAAGTAGTAAAATTGATTGATTAATCCAATCGAAATTGCAATTCAAAAACAAAAATTCTTACCTTTAAATAAAAAAACCATGGAAAATCAGAAAGATATCACCGTCGATTATGCTGCAGCTATTCCGGTCGGACACCATGTAAAAGTTTGCAAATACAAAACTGTATCAGGGGATTTGCTTGAAGGCCTCTGGATCAAAGATCATGACACGGGTATTGAATATGGCATGAGTCACCACTTTGAAGACCGCAAACTTGTTTCCTTTTCAAAAACTGAAGTCTGGCCCTTTGATGTTCGTCCCGATCTGAAAATTGAAATTCAGGTAGAAGGAAAAGTGCTTCGATGCCGTCTTATGTCCCTAAAAGTTAGTAATGACTGGAAAGTACAAACGAGAATGCTAATTGAACTGGTTTAATTACTTAATAACCGGAATAAATACAATCATTGACGCAGTACCAACACATCCTGCAGCAATAAAAATGATGTAATAAGGAAATCCTGCAAGAACAGATGAAATTCCGATCATAATCCACATGATTGTTATCGAAATCACTTTTGTTTTTACAGGAATTCCCCTTTTTTCTTTATATTCTTTTATTCTGCTCCCGACCAATTTATTACTGATCAGGTAATTGTAAAATCGTTCAGACCCCTTATAATAAAGTCCGGCTGTGAGAATCAAAAACGGAGTGGTTGGCAGTCCGGGAATAAAAATTCCGGCAATTCCAAGCACAAGCGAAATTGTACCCAACAAAATAAAAATAAGTTTCAGGGTCATGAAATACGAATCCCGATTAAATTAACCCGCGTTTTTTCAGCAGTGGTTTAATGTCCGGTTCGCGTCCCCTGAATTTTTTATACAGTTCCATGGCGTCAACTGAGGATCCTTTTGAAAGAATATTATCCCTGAAGGATTTTGCAGTTTCCTGATCAAAAAGCGAAGTTTCCTTAAAAGCTTCAAAAGCATCCGAATCTAATACTCCTGACCAGATATAACTATAATATCCTGCGGCATACCCACCTCCGAAAATGTGTCCGAAATAGGTTGTTCGGTATCTGGAAATAATTTCGGGAATCAATCCGATTTTATCCAACGCATTTTTCTCGAACGCTGCCACATCATAATCGTCGGTACTTTCAATAGTCTGATAATTAAGATCAAGAAAAGAAGCTGCTAAATATTCAACAGTTTCAAAACCCTGGTTGAATTGTCCGCTTTTGATGATTTTTTCGATCAGGTCATCAGGAATTGTTTCTCCGGTTTTATAATGTTTGGCATACATCTTCAATACTTCAGGTTCAAGTGCCCAGTTTTCCATAACCTGTGAAGGAAGTTCAACGAAATCCCTTGACACTGCTGTTCCTGAAATGGCACGGTATGTTCCGTCAGAAAGCAATCCGTGAAGAGCATGGCCAAATTCGTGGAAAAGCGTGAGGGTTTCATCAAGGTTTAGCAATGCAGGTTTATCACCGGTTGGTTTTGAGAAATTGCAAACCACTGTGATAACCGGAGTAATTTCCTTTCCGTTAAGACGGCGCTGGCCTCTGAATTCTTCCATCCAGGCACCACCACTTTTACTTTCCCTTGGAAACCAGTCAACATACAGTATTCCCTGATGTGAGCCATCTGCATCAAAAACTTCGTAGGTTTTTGCTTCAGGATGGTACAAGGGTAAATCGTTACGTTGTTTGAAAGTTAATCCATAAAGTTTATTTGCTACAGAAAAAGCGCCTTCCAAAACATTCTCAAGTTTAAAATACGGACGCAATAGTTCATCATCAAAATTAAATTTTTCCTTTTTAAGTTTTTCGGTGTAATACCACCAGTCCCATGATTCAATTTTTACACCTTTTCCCTCCTTGTCGGCAACTGCTTGCAGTTCTTTCAGTTCTTTCTTTGCATTGGGCAAAGCTGCTTTCCAAAGTTTATTTAGCAATTCATATACTTTTTCAGGAGTTTTTGCCATATTTTCCTCCAAAACAAAAGAGGCATAATTCTTATATCCCAGCAATTTTGCTTTTTGATAATTGATTATGCTGATTTTTTTGGCAGTTTCCTTATTATCAAATTCATTTCCATTGTTTCCACGGTTAATATAACCCAAATAGATTTTTTCCCTTAATTCCCTGTTATCAGCACATTGAAGGAAGGGTATCAAGCTTGGTTTTTGCAGGGTGAAAAGCCATTTTCCATCAAGATTGGCCGCACTGGCCGCTTCTGATGCGCCTGCAACAACTGATTCGGGCAATCCGGCAAGATCTTCCTTTTTTTCAATAACCAGCTGAAAACTATTGGTTTCCTGCAAAAGGTTTTCACTGTATTTAAGCTCAAGGAGAGAAAGCTCTTCATTAAGTTTTCTGAGTTTATCCTTATCTTCAACCGAAAGATTTGCTCCTCCCCTGACAAAAAATTTATAGGTTTTTTCCAGCAACCTGTTTTGTTCAGGAGTAAGCTCGGGCTTTGCATCATAAATTGCTTTTACCCTTGCAAAAAGTTTTTCATTTAGTTTGATGTCATCATCATGTTTGGAGTCGATGGGTGCCAGCTCCTTTGCAATATTCTGCATCTCATCGCTCGACATGGACTCAAGCAAATTATTAAAGATGGCATCAATTTGTAGTAATAACTGCCCACTGTTGTCAATTGCTTCAATGGTGTTTTCAAAGTCAGGGGCATCAGGATTGTCGGCAATAGCATTGATTTCATCCATGTGCTTTTTGAAAGCCACTTTATAAGCAGGAAGATAATGCTCAGGTTTTATCTTATCAAGTGGAGGGACACCAAAAGGGGTGTTAAATTCCTCAAGCAATGGGTTAGTAGTGCTTTCCTGCTTACCTTCCTTTTTGTTTTCTTCTTTTTTGCTTTCACAGGCAGACAATACCACCGCAAAAGCCAACAGCAATAAAATCCTTATTTTCATTTTAGTAAATCTTAAATTACATATTTTAATACAGCAGTAAAATTAATCAAATGAATTTAATCTCATACAATTATTATATGAGTATGGCAAAATAATATAAAGGAGATGCAAAAGCTAATACCTGCAAATTGAAGCAATCTTTTTAATTACTGTTAACGAATTGTAAAAAGCGGCATGATTTTTGGATTTGTTTTAACAAATTCATCTAAACCCTTTAAAAATTTAATAACATGAAACCAAAAAAAAACAAAAACGCAGACCTGGAACGGCAGAAAGGGATTTTCTTCCGTTTTGGGTTGCTGTTCGCAATGGCTCTTGCCCTGCTGGCATTCGAATGGGCTGTTGAGGACAGAAAAATTGAGGATCTTTCTGATAATGAAAATGTAGCCACACTTACTGAAATGGCAGAAATTACCATTATAAAAGAAGAAAAACCCGCGAAAGTCAATATGCCTCAAACAATTGAAAAAATTGAAGTAAAACCGGATGATGCGATAATAGAAAAACCTATTGAACTTCCTGTTTACACTGAACCACAGCTGAACAATCTGCCCACATTACTCATGAAGGAAGATACAACAGACGAGGTGATTCCCTTTGTTCTGGTTGACAAAAAGCCCGAATTTAAGGGTGGAGACAAAGCGCTTATCGAATATCTTTCAAAAAACACTTATTACGATCCTGAGGCTGTAGGCGCAAATATCCAGGGAACAGTTTGGGTAAGGTTTGTAATAGACAAAAATGGGGCTATAACCAATGTTGGGCTTGAACGTGGCAGACATGACCTGCTTGATAAAGAAGCATTGAAAGTAATACGTAATATGCCTAAATGGATTCCCGGCAGTCAACAAACCAAGCCGATAAAAGTCAGCTATGTTATACCGGTAAAATTTGTTCTTGACTGATGTCTTAAGAACGCGTTAACAAAAAATTGACGAATAATTTTTAAAAAACATTGATATAAATAAAGAAATAATTAATTTTAACCCGTTAAAATACGAAGACCATGGAAAATAAAAAGAACACCCAGGTAAACCTGGAAAAAAGAAAGAGTGTATTTCTCCAGGTTGGTTTAGTGATAGTCCTGGCACTGACATTATTTGCTTTTGAATGGACTGTTACAGATGCCAAAATAGACAACATCGAGAACACACAGGTAGTTCAGCTTGAACAAGAAATGGAAGTTGATGTAACCCAACAGGAAAAGGAAGAAATTCAGCCTCCTCCCGCTCAGGCAGTTATTGACGAGATTCAAGTTGTTGAAGATGATGTTGTAATTGAAGACGAACTTGAAATTGAAGAAATGGATATGGATGAAAATACCGAAATTGAAATTCGTGATATTCAGGCAGATGAAGAAAATGATGAAGTTTTCCAGTTTGCAGTAATTGAAGACAAACCTGAATTTCCAGGTGGAGATGCTGCACTGATTGAATTTCTCGGTAAATCAACCAAATACCCCGAAATGGCCGTTGAAGCCAATATCAAAGGTACAGTTTATGTTGGTTTTGTAATCGGCAAAGACGGATCTGTTGGCGACGTAAAAGTTCTTCGTCCGGTTGACCCCCTTTTAGATGCTGAAGCCATCCGCGTTGTAAAATCAATGCCCAAATGGAAACCTGGCAAACAAAGAGGTAAAAACGTAAAGGTTTCTTATCAGGTACCTATTAAATTTATCCTTGCTGGCTAACCCGAAAAATTATATTCTAAAAATCCCGTTCCGGCGGGATTTTTTTTTACTTCATCATTTATGTCAATATCAAATGAAACCAAAAAAAGCCGCAATTATAATACTGATTCTGTGTGTTTCATTGTCAAAATTCAGTTTGTCACAAACAGACACATCAATAATTCATACAGATTCAATTATTGAAGAAAACATATACCTCTTTAAAGACGTTGAGGTCAAACCAACATTCATGGGAGGCGACAAAGCCATGCTTAATTATATTTGGCACGAGGTAAATTATCCTGACCAAGCAGTAGAAGAAAATGTTGAAGGAACTGTTTACGTACATTTTATCATAGAAAAAAATGGTGTATTAACCAATATTTGTGTACCCGAATCAATTAACAAATATCTTGATGCTGAAGCAATCAGGGTGGTAAAAAAAATGCTTGCATGGAACCCTGGAAAGCAAAATGGTGAATTTGTCAGAGTAAAACATAGAATACCTATTAAATTTGTTTTAACATGATATTAGTTCAATTATAAAAAACCCGCAAATAACGTATTTTTTTTTTCTCATTAAGATTTCATACTTTTATGCAAAATTGTTAACGAAAAGCAAACAGGTATAAATTTTGACCGTATTTTATTGTGATCAAAAAAAACAAATTATGAACAAACTACTTACCTTTCTGATTTCAGGGCTCATAATAATTTCTTCATGTGCCCCCGCCAAATACTATTACAGGCAAGGCGATTATAATATGGCTACGTATGAAGCAGTTAAAAAAATCAGGAAAAAACCTGAGAAAACAAAAATAATTGAAGTTCTTAAAAAATCGTACCCTATTGCAAATCAGGCAGATCTTGACAGAATTAAGTTTCTGAAAGAACAAGGCACTCCCGATGTTTGGGATGAAGTTTTTGTCCGCTACTCTGCTTTAAAAGACAGGCAAGCAGCAGTAAAAACCATTCTTCCTATTAGATATACCGGTGGTGTGGTTGATTTTCCACAAACCGACTATGACAAGGAAATTGTTGCTGCCAAACAAAAAGCGGCCGAATATTTTTATGTCCATGGACAGAAACTACTCGCAGAAAATGACCGCTTCAAAGCCCGCGAAGCTTTTTATGAGTTTCAAAGAGTTAAACAATATTACGCCGATTTCAGGGATGTTGACCAACTGATAAAAACTGCCCGCGAAAAAGGCATGACCCATGTACTTGTTAAAGTTGAGGACAATACCATCTTTAAATTGCCCAATGCTTTTAAAAATTCTCTGATTCCGCAAGACCTTACCCCTCTGAATTCAGAATGGGTCGAATACAGCAACGAACCAAAAAGCAATTATTACCACTATCAGGCAGGAGTGCACCTGAACAACATTATTCTTACTCCCGCTTCAGTAAAGGAAAGAGAATACACCGAGTCAAAGGAAGTACCCGATGGTTACGAATACGTTCTTGATGCCAGCGGAAACGTAATGAAAGATTCTCTTGGAAACGACATTAAAAAACCTAAATACAAAACAACTACCTGCACTGTTCTTGAAACCGTTCAAAGAAGAGACATTTCTCTGGCAGGCGCAGTTATTTATACCGACCTGCAAACTAACCAGGTTGTGAAAACTGTTCCTGTTGTGGCTGAACACTATTTTGAAAACATCTTTGCACTTGCAAACGGTGACCTTACAGCCCTTCCGGAAAGAGTTCTAAACCTGCTTAAAAACAAACCTCTTGTCATCCCGCTTGACTTAGATATGATTTTTACTGCCGGCGATGTTCTTAAAGGCGTAGTTGCTAATGCCCTGCGAGATCACCGGCTGGTCCCAAGATAAAAAATAAAAAAAGGTGTCTGTTTGACACCTTTTTTTATTCTGCCCTCCTGAATTATTTAAAAAATCCGTAGGTTTGTCACAATGAACCGTTTCATATCCATATTGGTATTTTTGTTTGCAATTTCCGGGATCTATGCACAGGATTATAATTCAGTGTTTTACTCTGATAAAAAAATAAATCCGGCAGATACCGGAAAAATATTCCTCAGAATTGAAAATGTGAATTTTCTTAAAAACAATGAATATTTCAATCATACGGTGGCCGGACATACAGATTTTGGTTATTTTTTGAGACCATCGGCTGTTTACACACCCTTTCCCCGATTAAAAATTGAAGCCGGAATTCATTTGCTGAAATATTCAGGCTTAAGCAATTTTTCGCAAACAGAACCGATATTCAGAGCCCACTACAGTGATTTAAAAGGCTTTAATCTTATAATGGGATCACTCTATGGAACCGTGAACCATAATTTAATTGAACCTTTATTCAGGTTTGAACATTTCTTTGAAAGAAACACTGAAAATGGCCTTCAGGTAATTTTTGATAAAAAATATTTCTATTCTGACTCCTGGCTATGCTGGGAAAGATTTATTTTTCAGGATGACCCATATCAGGAAAGGATTTTTTTAGGCACAAACTCGAAATTGCTTCTTATTAATAAGGATAAATTTAAACTTCACATCCCGTTTCAATCGGTAATATTTCATGAAGGCGGACAAATTGATGTTTCCTCCGACCCGGTTACTGCCTATACGAACACTGCATCCGGAGTAAGTTTCACTTATATGCCAACTGGAAATGACCGAAAAAAAATAACCTTCAATTCATGGTATCTTACCTATTATGATATTTCTGAAATGAAAATCAAAAAGTATGATACCGGCTATGGGATATATTCCAGCGTCCTTGGAAAGTTAAACAACTGGCAGGCATTCTGTGGCTTTTGGCACGGAGCAACATTTATCGCCCCAAAAGGAGAACCCTATTTGCAGTCTGTTTCCCAAATCTATGGTTCTTATTCAGAACCTGAGAAAGACATTCTTTTGATAAAATTTATGTACGACAATAATATCTATAACGGTGTAACCCTCGGGTTTCGGTTAGAAACCTATTATGAATTTTTGCACAAAGAAATGGATTATGCTTACGGGGTGCACCTTATTTTCAACCGGGATTTTTTCCTTGGAAAGGTAAAATAGCTGATTTTAATATTTTTTAGACAACTCCCTGTCAAGCACATATAAACTTACCTGAATTGCTCCCTGCTCATTATAATAAAATTTCTTTCTGAGGTTTTCTATCAACAGTGTAACATCGCGTCTTAAACGATTATCGTACTTTTTAAACAGCTCGGTTCCATAATCATTGATCGCCCTCCTGAAATTATCATTCTCATTATAAGGCGCTAAGGCGTTTTCCTTGAGATTTCGGGTGTATTTTTGAAACAGACTGCCAAACAGTTCTGTTTCATGTATTTTCCTGTTTCTCAGGCGAATTTCCTGAGCCAGCGTAGTGGTTATATATTCGCTTAGGACATCTGTTCTGAAAGACCTTCTTTCAGCCAATGTGCTTGTTGTTCCAAGGAAAATTGCTTCAATATTTTTAAAATATTCTTCACTGATATCAATAATATCACCTGTATAATCAGATTTAACGGTATGTCCATCTTCAAAATTTATCGCATACAAATAATTCTGGATATCCTTTGAAATCTGCTTCTCATTATAATAATAGATTGATTCCTTAACTTCCTGCAAAACGTTATAATCGTACAGATGAACCAGTGAATCAATAAACCCATCGGGGATGTTTTTCTTCAAATCAGTCGATTTTTCAAAGAAATCCCTAACCATCTCCATGGTAAACAGTTTTTCTGTTTTGGCATATTTAAGCAGAAAATTATTGAAAATAGTTAGTGATTGTCTTCCCGAGAATCCCTTCCTTCCTTCGGTTTCAGATTCACTGAGCATTTCCTTCCTGATTTTTCTGTCAAATCCCTTTATGTCTTCTTCTGTTAACCAGTCTGGAATTTTGCCGGAATACACATCCATCTTAAGCAACAGAAAGTTCTCATCCTGATATTTAATGTACATATCAGGTCTTTTAATCCATTTCTTCATCACCGGAGAATCCGCATTCAGGCGGGATGAAATTATTATTTTTGCAAAATTTTTCAGTACTCTTGGCAAAAACCATGTTTCCAGCTTATTTCCGAATTTATCGGAGTAAATAGCAACTTCGGTATTATAGTCGAGAATATATGGAATATTTACGTTGGTAATGCGGTCTTGAAAAGATTTCATGGAATCGAAATTTATCCTGTCTTCGGGATTAACAAGACCGACAAAAAGAGTGGCAATCTTTTCTTCTACTGTTTCAACTTTATGCACCCCGTCACTGATAATTCCGTGCAAACCTTTTAGTCTTTCGATGTTGTTTTCCTTAATATCCATTAAAGCCAGCACTCCGTTGTTGGTATTAGCCAGATCTGAGTAAATATATTTGATATCGTCAGTGTCGAGCAATGAGCTGATAGAGTTTTGGATGGAAGGATTGGAAATTGGCTTGACAACTCTTTGGTCGCCTGGATTGAATACCGAAATACCTATTCCAAACTGCCTGTTAAACTGCATTTTACGGGCATTAATCATCTCGAATACCAACATAGGGTCACCCACCCGATCAAAAAGATGTTTGTAAATTGAACTACAAACACTGCATGGATTGCCTTTTAAAACCCACTCATATTCACTGGAATTAAAAAGTTTTTCCTTGAATTTTCTTGATGTGATGAGCTCATCCAGAAATTTCATCCTGAATGACTTTGGAATCTGCAGGATTGGATGGTCGTGATTGGGACAGGGCACATCAATGTACCCGCTTTTTTCAGTAAGTTCGCGTAATTGTTTCTGTAATACCGGATCATTGGTTTCACCAGCTATTTTAGCAAGATGGTCTTTAATTTCAAAGCTGCCCCTGATCTTTTCCACATCAAGTCTCCAAACGGTTTCATACATTTCGCCAAACCGGGTTTTTGAATATTCCTCCAGTTTAAAAAGCAGGTTGTTCAGAAATGTACTTTTTCCGCTACCTGGAGGCCCTTCAAACAAATAAATCCTGTTGGTTTCAATACCCTTTTTAAACCCTTCTACAAGATTCATAAAACGGTTGGCAAACAAACGGTCGGCAAAAAACGGGTCATCACATCCTTTCTGGAAAAGGTCGGAACAATTATAGTTCATGAATCCTATGGTGTCCTCGGTGATCTCATACTCATCTTTTCCCTCTCCCACATAATGTTTGACCATATCATAAAAAAGCTGGAAGATGTTTCTGAAAACATGCTCGGGCTCTTCTCCAGCCAGGAATAAAAAATCATTGAAAGAAACCGGAACAAGTTTTTCCTTCTCCTGTATATCTTTGCTGATGCGCATCAGGGCTTCGAGGCGGTATGCCTTTTCCTGAAGCTGATTCATATTTGTTCCTACCTGTTTTCTAACCCTTGCCATATCTACAGATTGGTTTTGGTAACTTTTTTATCCTTAATCGTATAAATAACTTTTCTGAATTCGTACAACGGATCACCCTCATTTTCAATGGATTTTTTCTGTACAATATCCGTTGTCTCAAGCTGAACCTGAGCGCCCCATAAATATTCTATGCCAAGCAAGGTATCAGGAATGAATTGCTGAACCAGTTGCTTACCTTCAAAATGATGCACCAGATAAAGATTATTGTCATTTGTTTTTTCAGTATCCACAGTAATTCTTGGTGGATGGTAAAGCGAATCAATGAGCATTTGCTTGTAATCAGCGGCTTTTTTGCTTTTCACGTAATACTGAATAACATTCCTTGTTTGATCATACTTCTGACCTACAACAAAAAGATCATATTCATCCACAAAGTCCTGACTAACAAATGAGTTTATCAGGGTAAAATCAGAGAAATGCTTACGAAGTTTGAAAATAGATTCTTTGCCTTTTCCTGTATTTTTGTTGTAATTGTTCCTTTTGTCAATACCGGTGATCAATTCAAATTCCCTTGAAATCCTGCCTGCATCCGATAATTTCTCTACATGTTCAATTAATCTTAGTCCGATTGCGTATGGATTTAGTCCCACCCGCCTTAAAGAAGTCACCCCGGCATTTAAAATCGAGTAACCTACTTCATGTCCGGCAATTCTTGGGTCGGTTCTGAATAAGTTATCATGCCAATAACTTGCCCAACCTTCGTTGATAATTTTTGTTCTGATCTGCGGTTGAAAATAAACGGATGTATTCCGCACAATATTTAATATCAGTTTCATCCAGGAATTTTCTTCCTTATTCAAAAAAGGTGAATAATCATGCACAAACTGCATCACGTCCACAACATTGACCTTTTTTACAGATGCATATTTTTCATATTTTGCCTGAAATTCAGGAAATCTAATTTTAACATCTGCAAAAAATGCTGCATTTCCTGAATCCCTGTTGCCTGACAATAATGAATTATACCTGTCAATTTCTTTGTATAATTCATGGTCCGGCACTTTGGCTATATCCTGCAAAAAAACATCAAAATAAAAAGCAACGGCAGCCTCAGGATCAAGTTCATTATTGTAATTGATCATTGCCAGATAATCAAAATATCCGACAAGGTTGTCAATGTTTCTGGTAAATTCAATGGTATAATCGACCCAGCGACCGTATTCGGAACGCAAACTTGCAATGAGTCTTTTGTCGGCCAATGCCTGTCCAACAAAATCGTCATTCCAGGTCCTTTCAAACATTTTGTTGTTCTGAAAAAAGTCAATGTGAGCCAAAACATGATAAAAAATCATGATATTCATCCAGTCGGGATTGTTGTCATTGTAAAATGAGATTGCCGGACGGGAATTGATCACTGTTTCGTAGGGGTTATTGGGATACAGTTTATATTTACCGTGTCCCTTCAGCACCTCAACATCATGAACCCAATAATCATACAGAGTGGGAATCATTACCTTGGGAGACAGTTCGACCATGTCCTTGTTGGTAACAATATACTCCAATGTTTCATTGTCGAAAGAGAGGCCGGCATCTTTTGCTCTGGCCTTGCACTCTTCCATGATTTTTTTTGTTCTTTGGCTAATTAACTCCATTGAACTGTTTTAAGTTTATTTTATACTGATTCCAGTTTATCAAATTCTTTTTCTTTTGGTTTGCTTATTGACCTGATATAATTATTCAGCATTTTCCCCAAACCATCAATATTATTCATAAAAAGCTGGAAGTCTTCTTCCCTGATGAGATTTCTGTTGAATGCCTTTGTAAGCCAGGTCTTTGTTTCGTAAAGCGCACCCCGGCTATAATAAGCATATTGCAGGGTTTCACGGGGATTGAACCTTCCGAATCCGGTACTGATATGGGCAGCAATCTGATCAGCAGACAAAATCAACATCTTTCCAATAGCCTCTTTTGAAAAACTATCCCAGATTTCGGTCAATTTCCATACGTCTTCACCAAATTCGAGGGAGAGGTTGTAAACTTTAAGTTCTTCAATTTTCATTGTTTCTCAATATATAAGTGTAAATAGGTTTCATAATCAGCTGACCAGTTTTTTAATGCCTTCGATGATTCGTTCTTCGGAAACATTTGTTGCCGACATCCCATCCATTTTTATCAGATCAGATTTTTCCTTAAGCAATCCTGAGGATTCTATGTTTTTTTCCACTGTGGTGGTTTTATCATCCGGAGTCCAGGAATTTTTTGCAACCGTAATACCCAGTCTGTTGGCATACTGAAGCGTTTTTCTTATTTCGGCAATAAGTTCCTTTCCGTCCGAATCCCAGTCATCACCATCGGTTCCGTAAAAAACATAAATATTGTAATCAGTCATCAGTTGCTCTTCCTCGATGATCTTATTCATCAGCTTAAATGCCGGGGCCACTTTTGTTCCACCGGCAACCTGTGAAGTATAATATGAATAAAAATCAGGAACTTCCTTGGCTTCGGTATCATGTACGATGAATCTGGTCATAACATTGTTCTGATATTGATACATCAGCCATGAATAAATCAAAAGATGCTGTGTGGTCACAAGCTGAGTGGGATCGCCCTGCATGGAGCCTGAATAATCTCTCAGGAAAAAAACCACTGCCTGAGTTTCAAAATCCTTTTCCTGTGACAGAATCCGGTAAACAGTGTCCTGTGGATTGATAAGCAGATTTTCAGGGTTAAAGGGTTCTCCCGGTTTAATATTTTCGAGCAGAATATTTGATTTTATAACCCTCCTGAGAGTTGCCTTTTTATCCAGCAACTGTCCAAAACCCCTGTTTTGATCGGTAAGATCATAGGTATACTTTGAAAATGACCTTTTCTTTCCCTTATCCTTAAGGTTAGGCAATTCAAATTTTTGTGTAATGATTTTTCCCAAATCATACGCTTCAGAACTCATGTCGTGACTGGCCGAATCGCCCTCACCTGCTCCCTGACCTTCACCCTCACCGGGTTGGGGCTGAGCCTTTTGTTCACCGATAACTTCTCCCTCTTCGCCTTCGCCTGCTCCTCCGGTTCCTTCTCCTTCCTCCTCATCTGTTACCGAATCGTCATGATAAAACTTTGGTTCGGTAGTTGAAGGGACCACAATAACTTTTCCCTTATTGTCCTTTGAAGGTTTAACAAGCTTTCCCAGTCTGATCCTGCGTGGGAACCCGTCAAGTTCTCTAAGTTTATCCTGTTCAAGAAGTTCTTCAAGGGTTTTTATTGCGGCAAGGATATCCGGTTTTTCGGGCAATAGCTGTTGAAGCACAGCAAGATCATGAAAATCATAAAAACCTGTAAAGTCAGCTGTTTTTTTATATACAGTTTCTTTGTTGTATATCTCCCTGCATGATTGCAATTCATTCTCAATCACCCATTTTTCATCGGGGGAAAGATCTCTGCCCAGGTATTTTTGAAATATTTCAGGAAAAATCTCCTTCATTCCTTGTTTCCTCAGTTCAGTTAATTGGCATCATCCTGTGTACAGAAATATTCAATGGTTTTTTGGGCACATGTTGAGCAGTATCCAAGTTTATTAACCATTGTGTCGATCATTCTGTTGTAAAGCTTTTGGTTTTCTTCGTTGGTTCTGTTCGACAAAGCACCAACCAGACTTCCTGCGCCGGCAACATCCGATTTCAGCCGCACATCAGTTACAGCCTTTACCAGATCGTTGTTATCCATAAAATTATAATTGGGATCTTTGATCATTTTCTGACCGTAAATTTTAGAAATTGTTGTGCGGTAGCTCTGCTTTTGTTCCATATTTTTCAATCCCATCCTTTCCTCAACGCTGTTAATAAAAGTCTCATCTATTTTAAGCGGAACAAGTTTACCTGTCTGTGGATCACGATAGGTCCAGATTTTATCGGAGCCAAGGTTTTTGGCATCAATACCAATGACCATATTCACATAATTCATTACATCCTTTTCAACGGCATTAGGTTCATCCATGTATGCATTGAAAATAGTGGTCATAATATTTTTACGGTGCAACCCTTTGGCAATTTTCAGGTCATTGAGGTATTTTGCCCTGTCGTTGGGATCCTGAACATAGTCAAGGACAACGCTTTCGATGGCGGGAAAAATATCCCCTGCGTACATGCATTTTCCTTCCTGTGTTCCTGATTTTTCAAGTAAAATCTGAATAGCCCGGCCAAGATTCCTGTGTCCCAAACCTTTTTGACCGAAGCGTTTTGTCACATCAGGGTCACGGTTCAGATCATCAATCACCTCTGTAAGGGTTTTTAGTGATTTCTCTCCAGCAACTTCACCGGCAGAAAGCTTCATCATCTCGATGGGTGTGAGTTTGTCTGAAGCAGGCATACGTGAAAGAATAAAAGAAACCGAAACCGCATAATTAAGGTTTGGATCGGTATGAAGTTTTTCACCGGTAAATGTAGTCTTTTCAGCACTTCCGATTGAATAGGCAGTAAGTCTTTCCTGTTGTCTGTAATTGGTATTATGTGACATATAGGTTAGCCTGCAACGGTCAACAATGGGAGCTTGTTCTTTTTCTTCCAGGAATCGTGAAAACTCGCTGTTGTTACTTGTTGCAACGATCAGGGTATCAAGTGGCCATTTAAATCCTTCAATTTCAATGGTCCTGTTTTGAATCACTCCCAGATATACCTGAACAAGGTCTTTCTTGTTTTTGAAAACCTCATCAGCAAAATGGATACCTCCACCGGCTACACGTGCAAGAGCACCACGGCGCAGATCAAACCTGTAGGGATTATCAGTATCTGTAATATGCAACAGTCTTGAAATTGATTCTTCGCCCAATAGATCTACAGCTGAAGAAGTGATTTTATCTTTGGCAGCGTATTTTCCTGTAAGAGTACCTCTTGATTCACTGATGGGTACCTGAACAATATCAACAAATTCAAGTGCTTTATTTATATCACCGTTGGCATAATCCTTAATCTGTTCAAAGATAAAATATGAGCAGGCGCCAAGGGGTCTGTAATTTTTATAAAGTTTTTCAATCTGGGCATCCTTAAATCCACAGGTGCTGAGATATTTTTTGTTTTCGTCCTTAGATTCAAAAAGATTCATGGCCAAAATCATGGGATCTTCGTAGGTTTGCGACTCAATATTCCTTATTTTACCATATCCTCCAAGGTGTTCGAGTCCGGTAAACCTAAAAGTAAACCTTCTGTTTTCGGGCATTTCAACAAATTCACGGTATTTTTTTCCGAGAAAATCCACAAAAAAAGTTTTTCCGTTTCCGGGCTCACCGATTAAAACAAAAGCCATTTCTGCTGATGATCCGCCTTCTGCTGCATCCTTAACGAAAGAAACAAAACTGTTGATTTCGTCATACATTCCAACAATGTGTTTTTTCTCACCGCGAAAGACTTTAAAATCATAAGTGGTTCTACCATTGACGGTAACCTTATCAATTTTTCCGGGTCCGTCGAGGATCATTCTTGAAACAGACTGGAATACATTTTCGAAGCGTCTTTTGCCTGAAAGAACATTTTCAGCATGAACCTGCAAACTGCTTTTCGGGCTTGTTTTCTGTATAGTTTTCTGGGCCATTGAGATACCTCCTAAGATTATTTAATAATTGTCTAAATGTAATAATTTAATTTTTCACGCAAACACAAGAACATATAAATCTTTTACAGAAAATTTAAACGGCAAAAGGAAAATAAAGTTTGTATCCAATGCTTGTTTTTTAACAATTATCATATCTTTGTTAATGGCTTATAACTTCAAAAATGGTTAAGTATATAATTATCATATTGCTGCATATACTTATTCCCCTGATATCATTTCCACAGGAGAACAAAATTATTATTGAAAACGAGAATCCCGATGAATTCTCAATTGCCAGTTTTATTTACACTCTTGAGGACAAGGAAAATAACCTGAGCATCGAAAACGTAATTCTTAAACATGAGAATGAATTTACCCTCAATAAAACAGAAAGTGTAAATTTTGGATTTACCCGCTCTGCATATTGGCTCAGGTTTACAATTGTAAATAAATCTGCACAAAGGCAAAACCTGGTTTTTTCCATCAATTATCCCCTTATCAATGAACTTGATTTTTATGAAATAAAAGAATTCCGGCTAATAAGAAAAATAAAAACCGGCGAGCACAGGGTTTTTTCATCCAGGGATATTGAAAACAAGGATTTTGCTTTTAACCTGCTTCTTAAACCTTATTCGGAATACACCTATTATATAAGGGTTTATAATCATGGCGAAACATTACGAATTCCCATGAAACTTGATACCATTAAAAACTTTTTTATTGAGGAACAGAGCACCAGACTGGGTGACGGAATGTTTTTCGGCTTGTTTATTTTTGTAGTTCTGTTCAACCTTTTTCTGTTTATCACCATAAAAGAACGGCTTTACTTCTTTTACTCTCTGTATGTTTTGTTATTTACAATGCTGATATTCAACACTGACGGATATTCCTTTCAGTATCTTTGGCCTAACAATCCCTATTGGGCAAACACATCCACAATTGTTATAGTTTCACTGGCAAATTTCTTTTTGTTGCTCTTCACTCAAATATTTCTTGATTTCAAAAACCTAAGTCGTAACGTTTGGATCATTAATTATGGATTTAAAATTTTGTTTTTAGTAATTAGTGTAATTGTCTTTTTCGGAGGATTTTTCAGCGTTTTCGCAATGAAGTCGATCAACATTGTTTCAATGTTTGCTGTAATCTTTGCGATTATCACTTCCATTGTGGCGTTGAAAAAACACACCATGTTTGCCAGATATTTTCTTATTTCCTATTTCCTTTTGATGGTGGGGGTTATTATATATGTATTCCGAAATCTTGGTATTGTCCCAAACAATTTGCTTTCATTGTATGGATTAAAAGTGGGTTTTGCCATCGAAGTTATTTTGCTTTCAATTGCTGTATCCGACAGGTTTAGAAGAATAAAGGAAAGGGCAAATCAGGAACTTGAAGGATTGGTTAAAATCCGGACAGCCGAAATCAGGGCGCAGAAGGAAGAAATTTTAACACAGCGGGACGAAATTGAAGCCCAGCGCGATTCAATTATTGAGCAAAGAGATAAGATTGTTGAACAAAATCAGGAAATAAAATCCAGCATCATGTATGCGAGTCGAATTCAGAAAGCAATTTTCCCTCCGCAGTCAATTTTTGAAAGATATTTGCCAAATCATTTTATTTTCTACCTGCCAAGGGACATTGTAAGTGGTGATTTTTACTGGATATACAATAAAAACAACCTGCTTTGTTTTGCAGTTGCCGATTGCACAGGACATGGCGTTCCCGGTGCTTTTATGAGTGTCCTTGGCATGACTATTCTTAATGAAACTGCTGCAAAAATTGAACAGACAGATGCCGGGATATTCCTTGATGAGCTAAGGGAAAACCTGGTTAGGTCACTTCACCAAAAAGGAATTGAAGGGGATACACAGGACGGACTTGACATTTCGCTGGTTATTTTTGACAAGGAAAAAAGGGAGTTTTCTTTTGCCGGAGCCAACAACCCACTTTATCTGGTTTGTAAAAACATTCCTTCATGGATTGATGAATCAGACCGTTTTTCGCTTTTTCAGAATAACAACCAGAAAAACAAAAATGTTTTGGTTGAAATCAAAGCAGATAAAATGCCCATTGGAGTTCACCGACATTATAAAACAAAATTTACCGGTCACAACCTCTCCCTTCCTGGTGATTGCACTATGTATCTGTTTTCTGACGGGTATGCCGATCAATTTGGCGGAAGCGAAAAAAAGAAATACAAATACCAACAATTCAAGGAAATGTTGCTTTCAATAAGTCATATGGAACTACCCGACCAAAGAAAAATCATTGAACGTGATTTTGAAATGTGGCGGGGTGAACTTGCCCAGATTGATGATGTGCTGATACTTGGAATAAAAGTTTAAACAGAATTATTCAGGAAATCTGAACCCATTCAGAAACATTGATTTATAATTGTAATTTACCTCTTCGAGTGAATAAACCATCAAGACAGCGAGAAAATGATTGTCGGCCCACGCTTTAACGTCGTATTGATATAATTCGGCATCTTCCCAAAAATCAATTACTCCGGTTGCATTAGGATTCGACTCAAGTGTATGTCCCATTCCATAGCCAGCTGCACCGGTAATGTTAAGCTGAGTCTGCAAATAATCGAGATATTGTGTTAGCAATCCATCCAGTTCTTCTTTGCCGGATTCAGCAAAGGCATTCCCCAAGTCAACAAGAATCATGGAATAAAAAGCACCTCCGAAATTTACTTCACCAATATACATATTCAGGCTGTCCTCTGATTTTTGAAGTTCAAAACTTCCCGGATCAGCAGGAAAATATGCATAGCAACCTGATGTGGAAACCGGATATTTTGCAAACCTTGGCACATCCTGAGCCATAGAAACAACAACGGTACCAATCAATAATAATGTAAGCAGAAATTTATTCATAATGTTTTTTTTTCAAAATTACAAAACCCTAAAATGTCCTTGACAAACTAAACAATAAAAACAAAAATAAGTTCATTGACATTTATTTTTGATGGTTTAATACCCTAATTAACTTTAATTAAATATTTTTGTTTCGTTTGAAACAAATTATTTTATAATTTTGATTTTACAGAAATTTAATAAAAATACAAATGAAAAAATTAGTTATACCGATTATTGCATCAGCATTTATTGCTTTCAGTTGTTCAAGTCCAACTCCTGAAAACAAAGAAAAATCAACTAAGGAAAAAGAAGAGGGATTGGAAGAAGCTCTCGAACAGCTACCTACCGACACTGCTGCAGCTAAGGAATTTGAAGACGAATACAATAAAGCAATGCAGGAGGTAAATGAAGACACCAAACTGACCAAAGATACCAAAACCGAATAATAATTACTTTTTAATTTTTTTATACATCCGGGATCTCATGTAAGGTTTCGGACAATTATATTTTTTGCCACATGAAAAAACTTATTTTTATCCTGCTTTCCTTTTCTCTTTTTATTTCTTGCAATAAAGATCTGGAAAAAAAGATTGTTGCTTCGTTCCCTGATGGTAAACCCGAACAAATTGATTATTATAAACCCGGCTCTGAAAGCAAAGAAGTGATCAAGCAGGAAGTATATTATCCAAGCGGAAGTTTAAAATACAGTTTATCTATAAAAGATGGCAAAAAAAATGGCCTTTGCACATATTTTTTTGAAAACGGGAAAAAATGGTCAGAACAGTATTTCGTAAATGACACAAGTGAAGGCGATCACCGTTTATATTATGAGAATGGTGAAATGCGCGAATTTGGAAAGTTCGAAAAAGGAAAATGCGTTGGCACCTGGTATTTTTATGATGAAAAGGGAAATATTATCAGGGAAGCCAAATATGTTAACGGGGAGGTCATTCAATAGTTATTCGCCCTGCGGAACCAAATAAATAGTAACATTTCCGTAACCAAGGCTTATGAGACGATTTGAAATAAAATCCAGACTGTAAATATCATTTCCAATCTTTATATACTTTCGTTCATCAATAAATTCCCAGGTCGACTCCCGGGTTAACCCTGTATCGTTTGATGTGAGTCTGAATGTTCCATCGTCTTTAAATTCATAGGTAAAAAACTCTGTATCGTCTGTAAAATCATTATCGTTGTTAACGTATGTTTTTACAATCCATATATTTCCGGTTAACCGTTCCTCTACCGAATAAAAACTGAAATGTTCTTTAACGCAACCGGTTAAAAGAAGCACAAAAGCAATTATATATAAAAAATTCCTCAAATTCCTGTTATTCTGTTATTTTGCAAAGTTTAAAGGTCTCATTGACTCTAACTCCCTTTTCGGTATTGTGTACAGTGCAACATTCATTATACAAATCATGTTCAAAAAACAAAACATATCCTTTTTCGGCGGCTTCATTTAAAAACGCTTCTTTTTCATCAAGAGTGAGCAGCGGTCTGGTATCATAGCTCATAACGAAAGGAAGCGGTATGTGTGCCGCAGCCGGTAAAAGATCACCCATAAAAACGATGGTTTTATCTTTATATTGTATATGCGGAATAATTTGTCCGTCGGTATGTCCGTCGAACATTACTGCCCTGAACCCCGGAACAATTTCTGTTTCCTTATCCAGCAATTTCAGGTTTGGGATCATTGGCAAAATATTTTCTTTCAGAAAAGAAGCCTTTTCTCTCCTGTTTGGAGAAGTAGCCCAATTCCATTGCTTTGCACTTACCCAATATGTGGCGTTTTTAAAAAGAAGTTCATGCTCATTTGTTTCCTTGTTAAAAATAACTCCGCCTCCGCAATGGTCAAAATGCAGGTGGGTTAAAACCATGTCAGTTATATCATCGGGCGAATACCCTGCATTTTTAAGTGACTCAACCAGTGTAACATTTCCGTTTGGATAATAGTTTGAGAAAAATTTTTCTGATTGTTTGTCTCCCATTCCATTATCAATTAGAAAAACTCGTTTTCCGTAATCAACAAGCAAACAGCGCATTGCCCAGTTGCAAAGATTTTTTTCATCTGCCGGGTATAATTTTTCCCACATCACTTTTGGCACCACCCCAAACATTGCTCCTCCATCAAGTTTCAGGTTTCCGGTATCAATTACGTGCATTTTCATCGTCAAACAGATTTAAATTTATATTTTTGAAAGTCCAGCTTTCTTTTATGTGGGCAAAGATAATAACAATATCTTTTGACAAAGAAAAAAAAACTTATATGAAAGTTCATTTTATAGCAACAGGCGGGGCAGCCATGCACAATATGGCCATCGCCCTTCATAAAAAAGGTTTTGCCGTTACAGGTTCGGATGATGAGATTTTTGATCCGGCAAAAACACGACTTGAAAAATACGGACTGTTGCCTGAAAATCCGGGATGGTTTCCCGAAAAAATTACTGATGATCTTGATGCCATTATTTTAGGTATGCATGCCCGCGAAGACAATCCTGAATTGATAAAAGCCAGGGAGCTTGGTTTGAGAATATATTCTTTTCCCGAATACTTGTATGAAGCAACCAAAGATAAAACAAGGGTTGTTATCGGAGGCAGCCATGGTAAAACAACCATCACAGCCATGATTATGCATGTGCTCAATTACTTAAAAATTGACCATGATTACATGGTGGGCGCACAGCTCGAGGGCTTTGAAACCATGGTGAAAATTTCTGACGCTCCCATTGCCATTTTTGAAGGAGATGAGTATCTTTCTTCTCCCATCGACCGCAGACCAAAATTTCATTTGTACAAACCCAATATTGCTTTGCTGAGCGGAATTGCCTGGGATCACATCAATGTTTTTCCCACTTTTGAAATTTACGTGGATCAGTTCAGGCAATTTATTAACCTGATTGAAAAAGATGGTAGCCTGGTTTACTTTGAACAAGATGAAAACCTTCAGATGCTTGCTAAAGAAGCAAAAGGCGTAAAATCAATTTCCTATGGAACACCGGATTTTTTCATTAAGGATTTTGTCACCTATCTGAAAAGAAATAATCAGGAAACGCCCCTGATGGTTTTCGGTGAGCATAACCTCCAGAATATCATGGGTGCCATGAATGTTTGCAAGCAACTTGGAATAGAAGAAAATAAATTTTTTGAAGCCATCAGCCAGTTCAAAGGTGCTTCAAAACGTTTGCAGTTGCTTGAAAAAAATGAATGTACCAGTATTTTTCTTGATTTTGCCCACTCACCATCAAAACTGATGGCCACAACAAAAGCCGTTAAAGAACAATTCCATCGCAGAACACTGGTCGCCTGTATGGAACTGCACACTTTTTCAAGTCTTAACGAAGATTTTCTGAGTCAGTACAAGGGAACAATGGATGCTGCGGAGGTTGCCTATGTGTATTTTAATCCGCATACCCTTGAGCACAAAAAAATGAAGGAAATAACTATCGATCAGGTTGCAAAAGCCTTTTCCCACAAAAACATGGTCGTTTTCAATGATTCTGAAAAGCTTGTAAACACACTGAAATCAACAGATTGGAAAAACAAAAACCTGCTTTTGATGAGTTCTGGAAATTTTTCGGGGATTAAGTTTGGGGAGTTTGCAAGGGAATTAATCTGCAAATAATGTATTTATTTATCCCTTTATTCTTTCTTCCCAAAATCGTACCCGACCGAAACAAAAGGAATCATACCCAATTCACGGTGGGTGGCAAAAGCGATATCCACTTTAAACTTTCCCAGCGAATAGGTGATTCCGAAAGAATTCTGCACAGGATTTGTTGAAATTCCTGCCCTGAGCATCAGTTTTTCAATCAATCGAAATTCCAGTCCTGCCTTAAAGACCGGATTATAATCAATATCTTTTTCAGTTTCAATGGCAAGAAAAGCTTTATCCCTGAAATTGTATCCCATACCAATTCTGAACAAAGTAGGGATTCGTTCGCTATTATATTCGGCAATTTTCGCTTTTGTTGGATTAAAAAGATGCCCTCCAATAAAAAGATTTTCAATAGGCTCTGCAATAAATCCAATTTCACCGGTAACAGCTCCATGGTTTCCATACATGTTGGAAATATAGGTATTCAGGTAATCGAGCTGTATTCCAAGAGAGAAATGTTCGGCAAGCTTCTTTCCGAAACCCAGTCCGATTTTCGATTCGTTGTATTGTCCATAACCAAAATAGGACAGATTCAAACCGAACGTGCCTGACTGTACCGGAAATGCACCTGAAAATGACTGAAGGCTGTATTCGGGAATGGCAAATTTATTTTCAAAATGAAATCCCAATTGGGTAGTTTCAATATTTCCCAGTCCGGCTTGATTGTTATACCCCGACCAAACATCAGAAAGCATGACAGAAGCATTGCCCATTCCCGAGGAACGTGCACCGGTAGGGTAATTTTGTGCCCAAAGCTGATTCAGAGACAAACCAGATACAAGCAATATTATAAGTAAGTATTTCAATTTGTTTTGTATTTAAACTGTATTTTAGAAAAATCATTGTTAGCCTGAACAATTTTATCCTTAAGTTTTTCCTTATATGCTTTAAAGGATTTTGCAATTTTTTCATCGCCCGAAGCAAGAATTTGAGCTGCTAAAAGGCCGGCATTAAGTGAAGCGTTTATGCCAACTGTGGCAACGGGTATTCCCGGAGGCATCTGTATAATCGACAACATCGAATCCCATCCGTCAAGGGAAGCATTAATCGGAACACCAATCACAGGCAAGGCTGTTGAAGCTGCAATAACGCCGGGAAGATGAGCGGCCATACCAGCAGCAGCAATTATTACTTTTATTCCCCTTGCCTCGGCATTTTTAGCAAATTCCTCAACTATTTCGGGTGTTCGGTGGGCAGAAAGCGCGTTAATTTCAAACGGGATTTCAAATTCATTTAGTAACTGGGCTGCTTTTTCCATTACCGACCAATCAGAGGTACTGCCCATAATGATGCTAACTTTTGGTGTCATTTTATTTATCAATTAATAATAGTTCAAGATACGTAATTTTAATCCAAAAAACTTAAATCAGACTTCGGTCTTCCGACTTCCAACTTTTTATACTACAAAAATAAACTAATTTCCCAATCGTAATATTTTTTTCACTTTGTATTATATAATATCTTTTTTAATGTAAAAATTTCTTTAATTTGTTGTTTCCGGTTTCTTAAGAAGCCTAAAAACAAAACAACACAACAAATGAAAAGAGTAAAGGTTTTAGACAAGGAATTTGAACTGTGTATACCCAGCGCTCAAATACAGGAAGCTGTTGAAAAAATGGCGAAAAAAATTGAGAAGGACATCATTGGAAAAGATGCAATTCTTCTTGTCATTCTCAATGGTTCTTTCATGTTTGCTGCAGATTTATATAGAAAAATATTTGTTGATTGTCAGATTTCTTTTGTGAAACTTGCTTCTTACAGTGGCACAAAATCATCAGGAGAAGTAAAAAGTTTAATAGGACTAAACGAAAATCTTAAAGGTAAAACCGTTATAATCGTTGAAGATATTGTCGATACCGGGATAACCATTGACAACATTATTAAACAGTTAAAAAAACAAGAGCCTGCCGATATTAAAATTGCCACTTTTTTATTCAAGCCCGACGCATACGTCATGCATTATAAGCTTGATTATGTGGGAATTGAAATACCAAATGATTTTGTTGTAGGATACGGATTGGATTACGATGGTTATGGCAGAAATCTGGATGATATTTACACCTTGATCCAGAAAAAGAAAACTGAAAAACTAAATGTTGTTTTGTTTGGACCTCCAGGTGCCGGAAAAGGAACTCAGGCTAAAAGTCTGCTTACAGAATATGACCTTTTACATATTTCAACAGGTGATATTTTAAGAATGGAAATTGCTGATGAAACAGCCCTTGGAATTGAAGCTAAAAAAGTGATTGAAAATGGCCAACTCGTTCCCGATAATATTGTTATTGGAATGATTGGTGCCCTTCTTGAGAAAAATACAGACGCAAACGGATTTATATTTGACGGATTTCCAAGGACCAGAGTCCAGGCGGAAGCTTTGGATAAATTGATGGAGGAAATGGGTTGGAATATTAACATTCTCATTACCTTAGATGTCCCTGACAATGAAGTTGTCAAAAGAATTCTGATCAGAGGAAAAAATTCAGGCAGAGCTGATGATCAAAATATTGATGTCATCGAAAACAGATTAAAAGTATATCATGAAATTACTTCCCCGGTTATTGAATATTACAAGGCTCAAAAAAAATACAGGTCTATTAATGGTACAGGAGCAGTTGATGAAGTGTTTGAAAGAATTTGCGACGTTATAGATGAGTATTAAACCTTCAAATATTATAATAAGCCGGACGGATAATATTGGTGATGTTGTATTATCCCTGCCAATGGCAGGTGTTTTAAAAAGCAGGTATCCAAACTGCAAAATCACCTTTCTTGGCAAATCATATACCCGTTCTATTGTTGATATTTGCACACAGGTAGATGATTTTATTGCATGGGATGATATTAAAGATCGCGATTTTCAAACCAATGTTGACTTTTTCAAGTCTTTGGACATAGACACTTTTATTCATGTTTTTCCAAACCCTGAGATAGCCCGAATTGCGGCAAAAGCTCGTATAAAAAACAGGATAGGGACAAGCAGAAGACTATATCATTTAACCACCTGTAATAAAAAGATTAATTTAAAAAGAAGGAATTCCAATCTGCATGAATCCCAGTTAAATCTTAAATTACTTGAACCCCTGGGAATCAAAGCTGATTTTCCTTTATTAAAAATTCCGGAATATTATGGCCTTAAAAAACCTGGTGTCCCCGATCCTGAGTTTTCAGAATTGCTCAGCAAATCGCGAATCAATTTAATTATTCACCCCAGATCAATGGGTTCTGCACGTGAATGGGGATTAGAAAATTTTGCAACGCTAATTCATTTTTTACCTGAAAACAAATATAAAATTTTTATTACAGGAACTAAGGAGGATGGAGAAAGCATGAAAGATTTCCTTTCGACTTACGAACAAAAAGTGATCGATCTTACAGGTAAAATGACATTGACACAACTGGTTTCCTTTATTAATGCCTGCGACGGACTTGTTGCTGCAAGCACTGGCCCCTTGCATATTTCAGCTGCTCTTGGTAAATTTACAATTGGATTATATGCTCCAATGCGGCCTATTCACCCTGGAAGATGGGCTCCGGTTGGCTATAATGCTGAATTTCTGGTAATCGACAAATCCTGTAACAAATGCAGAAAAACCAGTGATTGCGAATGCATAAGAAGCATCAGTCCGAATGATGTGCTGCAAAAACTCGAAAGAAATCTGAGTAACTTGTATAAAAGGTAAAAATGGAGCAAAACCAGGAAAATAATATATTTGAATCGTGGTTTGGCAAAACTGTGAAAACACCTTTTATTATAAGTGGTCCCTGTAGTGCAGAAAGTCTTTCACAGCTCACAGAAACCGCAAGATTACTTGCAGCAACAAATAAAATTTCGGTATTCAGGGCAGGCATCTGGAAACCAAGAACCCGTCCGGGAAGTTTTGAAGGTGCCGGAGAAAAAGGGCTTGGCTGGCTAAAAAAAGCCAAGGATGAAACAGGCTTCAGAACCATTGTCGAAATTGCCCACCCCAAGCATATCGACCTATGCAATAAATATGACGTAGATATGTTCTGGATCGGTGCCCGTACAACATCAAACCCTTTCAGCATACAGGAACTTTGCGAAGCAATAAAAGGAACCGACAAACCGGTTTTTATAAAAAATCCGGTAAACCCTGATATAGAATTGTGGATAGGGGCTATTGAAAGATTTAAAAACGCAGGAATTAGCAAAATTGCTGCTATACACCGGGGTTTTTACCCATTTGAAAAAACCATCTTTAGAAATATGCCCAAATGGGAAGTAGCCATTGAGCTGAAAATCAGATTGCCACACCTTCCTGTATTATGCGATCCAAGCCACATTGCGGGAGACAGACAATTTTTGGCGGAAATTTCCCAAAAGGCGCTTGATTTGAATATGGACGGACTGATGATTGAAAGTCATCCATGCCCTGAAAAAGCTCACAGTGACGCCAATCAGCAGATTACTCCTCAAAACCTCAATAAACTCATCGACAGTCTTGTTTTCAGAAAACCTGATAATGCTGCCGATGATTTTCATTCACTGCTGAACAAATACAGAGACCAAATCGACTCTCTTGATTTTCAACTTATTGATTTACTTTCCAAAAGAATGAATGTGGTCGAAAAAATTGGATTACTTAAAAAAGACAATGCCATCACCATTCTTCAGCTTAGAAGATGGCAGGATATTATCAAATCAAGAACAAAATATGGTTTGAAATTAGGGCTGAGCGAGGAACTTGTTGAAAAACTGCTTGGTTTTATTCATAAGGAATCAATTCAAAAGCAGACTGATATAATGAATGACAGGAAAAATCAGGAAAAATAAATTTAAAAAAAAACCACCTTTCGGTGGTTTTTCTTTTTATAAGTAAATGCATTATTTTTTTACATACTTGGCAATGAATTCTTTAATAGGACCAGCCAAAGTCGGAGTTCCGATTTCCTGTAAATCATAACCAACTTTCACACATGGCTTGTTGATTTTGATAATACGGTTAATGTCAAACGGAGTTCCAATAACAACAACATCACATGGGGTATTGTTGATGGTTTTTTCAAGGTCGGCTTTTTGTTCATCACCGTATCCCATTGCTGGAAGTAAAGTTCCAATGTTTGGATAGATTTTGAAAGTTTCAGCAAGTTTACCAACTGCATATGGTCTTGGGTCAACAAGTTCGCCTGCGCCACATTTCTGGGCTGCAACGGTACCTGCACCAATTTTCATATGACCGTGAGTCAAAGTTGGTCCGTCTTCAACAACCAAACATTTTTTTCCTCTTACCAATTCTGGTTTATCAATTGTCAGTGGAGATGCGCCATCAACAACCAAAGCATTTGGATTAACTTTTGCAATGTTTTGTCTAACAGTCAGAATGTTTTCAGGGCTAGCTGAATCCATTTTGTTGATAACAACAACATCAGCCATTCTCAATGTAGCTTCACCAGGGTAGAAATTAAGTTCATGACCAGGTCTGTGAGGATCCACAACAGTGATCAGCATATCTGATTTGTAGAAGGGGAAGTCATTATTTCCACCATCCCAAAGAATTACATCACAACCTTTAGGATCATTTTCAGCAGCCCTTAAAATTGCTTCATAATCAACACCGGCATAAATCACATTTCCACGTGATACATGAGGTTCGTATTCTTCCATTTCTTCAATGGTACATTTGTGTTTTGCAAGATCTTCGATGGTAGCAAAACGCTGAACTTTTTGCTCATTAAGATCACCATAAGGCATCGGGTGACGAATTGCAACAACTTTAAGACCAGCTTCCATAAGAAGTTCAATAACCCTTCTTGAAGTCTGTGATTTACCGCAACCTGTCCTGATAGCTCCAACAGCAATAACAGGTTTAGTGCTCTTTACCTGAGTGTCTTTTGCACCAAGTAGAATAAAGTTAGCACCTGCAGTATTAACAATTGCAGATTTACCCATAACCTGCTGATAGGTAACATCACTATAAGCAAACACACAATCATCAACTTTCATATCTTTGATCAGTCTTTCAAGTTCTGCTTCAGCGAAAATGGGAATTCCATCAGGATACAATTCACCAGCCAGTTCTTTCGGATATTTCCTGCCATCAATGTCAGGAATCTGAGCAGCAGTAAATGCAACAACATTATAGTTTGCATTGTCCCTGTAATAAGTGTTGAAATTGTGGAAATCTCTTCCGGCAGCTCCAATTATTAAAACGTTTTTTCGTGCCATAAATACTCCTTTTTTTTATATTAATTAATTATATACTTTGAAGTTATGCAAAGATAATTTTTTAAGTTCAAACCAAAATATTTGACAATTTTTTGTTATTAACCGCTCTATCACAGACGGGACATGCAATTCCCAACAAATATCTCTATTTTTTGCCTTTTTACTGTGCGTTCAGCAATATGTTAAGAAACAGTTTTTCAAGATTATGATATATTTTTTCGCAAACATCCTGCCTTTTTTTTGATTATCCCGTATAATAAATATCTTTATGCAAACATTTTGGTAAAATGAATTATCTGGCACATTTATATCTTTCAGGTGATAATGACGAAGTTCAGCTGGGAAATTTCATAGGTGATTCTGTGAAAGGCTGCAACTTTGAAAGGTTTCCTGATATGATGCGGAAAGGAATTATCCTTCACCGGCAGATTGATTCCTTTACCGACAATCATAAATTGTATCGTGTAAGCAGCAACAGGTTCAAATCACATTACCATAAGCACTCGGGTGTTATTACTGATATACTTTATGATCATTTTCTTTCCAAAAACTGGCATTTATACTCAGAGATTCCGGTTGAAAGCTATATCAGAAATATCTATGTTCTTGCTGTTTATTATCACAATATTCTTCCTGAAAGGGTAAAAAAGTTTCTCCCGTTCATGATAACAAAAAACTGGCTTGGCACTTACTCGACACTTGAGGGAATTGAAAGCATTTTCGAAAGGATGTCAAAACGCACTTCCCTTCCTGCTGAATATGAGTTTGCTATGAGGATAATAAATGAAAAGTATGATGATTTAAATGAAGAGTTTATTATCTTTTTCGATGATTTGATATCTTTTGTCAACGATAAGTTTGATTTAGGCATAAAAAAAAGGGGGATGTAAATTCCCCCTTTTTTATTTTTAATCAGGCAAAAATTACTCAACCACAATTCTCGTCGTATATTTTTTATTGGTTGAATATATCTCAATAAAGTACATTCCGTTTTCAAAGCTACCCAGATCAATCTGTGTGAAATCTCCTGAAACTTTCACAGTTTTAACTGCTTTTCCAAGCACATCAAGAATTACTATTCTGTCTGCTGCCAATCCGTTTAACCTTACATTAATTAAACCATCGGTGGGATTTGGGTACACAGTATATGAACCTGTTTTAACTTCAGTAATGTCACTTGTGAAAGTAATAGTAACGTTTCCGTTTACAGAACATCCATTAGCATCTGTAACAGTAACATTATAAATACCTGAACACAATCCGGTAGCCGGATTTGTTATCTGTCCATTACTCCACAAATAAGAGTAGGCAACTGTTCCACCTGTTACGTTAGCTGTTGCCTGACCATCACAAGCGCCTGAAGATGATTCGTTTACAGGGGTAATTGTTGGTATGGCAAGTACTGTAGGCTGGGTAACTGTAACTGATGAATTATATTTACAGTTATGAGAATCAGTAACAGTAATATTATATGTGCCTGCAGTTAATCCGGTAACTGATGCAGTTGATCCACCGCCAGTCCAGCTGTAAGTATAAGGCGAAGTTCCGCCTGTAGCAGTAACTGTTGCGGTACCTGTGTTTCCACCATAACAAAGAACATTGGTAGAACTAACAGATCCTGTGGGACTGGCATATACGGTAATATAATTTGTATTTGTTTTTGTATTTGAGCCAGCTGAATTAGTTGCTGTCAGTGCAATAGTATAAGTACCCGGAGTATTAAACACAACAGTTGGGTTTTGAGTTGTGGAGTTGGTTGCTCCTCCTCCAAAATTCCATGACCATGAAGTCGGACTATTGGTACTGTTATCAGTAAAGGTAATTGAACCTCCTGAACATACAGTAGTTGCTGATGCTGAAAAGTTAGCAACCGGAGCAACAGCTGCGCCCATTACATTCAATGTATAATCTTCAACCTCACCATAGGTAGTTGTTCCAGAGGATGTAAGGGTTTCGTTATAACCTAATCTGACGCGTAAGCGAGCTTCACCAATAGTTGCACTAACCGGAGGAGTAATTGTTCCTGTACCAACTCCTGTTGGGCTTGTACCTGCAGCGTATGATATTGTAAATGTTTCTCCTGCATCATCGAAATCGCCGTCAATGTTCCAGTCGGCCCATGCAGCCATAACATCACCATTATAATGTAACGCATTAGTTATAGTGATTGGATATCCTGTACCGGGTGTAACATTTGCTGAAATTGCAGTATAATCACCATATCCTGTGCATGCTGAGGCATTATCTATTGTTCCAATTACAACTCTTGAAATGTATTCATCGCATCCACCTGTAGCATCTGGGTATTCTGGGGCAGTTACAGTAATATAACTTGTTTTTGTTTCGGTATCTGAACCAAAACTGTTTGTTGCTACAAGAGTTACTGTATATGTACCGGGAGTATTATAGACAATCCCTGTTGGGTTTTGTGTTGTTGATGTACCCGGAGTACCGCCGTCAAATGTCCATGCCCATGAATTTGGCAGGTTTGTTGAAAGATCGGTAAAGTTAATTGAAGAGCCTGGAGTAACAGAGGTTGCACTTGCTGAAAAATTAGCAACCGGAGGAGTAGTTATTGCATTAACAGTAATATAATTGTTTTTTGTTTCGGTATCATTACCGGCAGTATTTGCACAATATAATGATACTGTGTATACACCGGGGGTATTATAAACAACTGCAGGATTCTGAAGAGTTGAAGTGTTCGGTGTTCCGCCTGTTAAAGTCCAGTTCCATGTGGATGGGTAATTTGTTGAAAGATCAGTAAAGGTGACCGTTGCACCAGCAGTAACTGTGGTTGCACTTGCAGAGAAATTACAAACCGGAGGTTCGGCAACAGCAATCACATGATCGGCAGAGTAAGTTGCAAGGTTAAAACCGGTTACTGTCAATTTAATGGTTCCGCTAAGTGAGTGGGCAATTGTAACGTTCCCTGAAGCATCAGTCAAAGCTGAAAATGGTTGTGGGTCTCCTGCTTTGTAAAGAGAAACAAGTGCGTTTTGGAATGGTGCTCCATCAACCTGAATCTGAGTTGTATAAGAACCTGGTGTAACTGAAGGGTTAGTAATTGTAATAGCCTTGGGAGCCATTGTCCTGCACTGCAAATTTGGATCACCAAAAACAGTCCATGTTTTATAGGTATCCCAGTCATCTGTTGCTGTTGATTCAGCAATCATTAATGCAGCTGCATTAAATGTGATTGAACCGTAAGTAGTTTTTCCATAAGTGGTATTTGTTCCGTTACCTGCCCCGGTTGTATAACTGAATCCCTGTGTCAGAATATCGTTTGCATAATCCTGACCTCTCATAGGAGGAGTCCATGGTTGGTTGATGGTCGCCATCCAGGTTGCAACTGCTCCGCCGCCACTTCTTCTCAATAATGCTTCTGCGAGACAATCAGTACCGGTATGGAATTCGCCCACAACACAGGCAACTGAAAACACATAAGGAAGTTTACTACCATTGGTTGCAGCATTTGCATTGGTTACTGCATAATTACTTGTAACCCATACATCATGCCCTCCATGGCCACAATAATTAATCACACTTAGCCCGGCATTGATTGCATTAGAAACAGTAGTTGTAGCAACACTTGCTCCATAAGCTTCAGTTACTGAAGTCCATGAGAACGGAATTAATCTTTCTTCCTTAATATTATCAATGTGGGTATAGTCTATTTCACCGTCATCGCCGATGCCCGATCCTTCATCCGACCCAATTCCAAGACCCATTGAATACCATGTTCCGCCAATTTCGGGAGTTTTTTCATAATTTATAGATTTGTCAGCCTGAACTGTTACATGGTTTGTAGATGATGCTGAAAAACGACCAATAATTATATCATGGTAATTATCCCCACCAACAACACAACCAAGCATGGGATCAGTTGGAGCACTTGCCGAAGTTCCCAGATCAGATTTAATATCAGCCCAGTCACCAACCAATAGTACATAAAGTAAGTTGGTATTTGCAGTGTATGCAGTTTGAATATTAGTTTTAACATTTGTACCTGTTGCAACCTGAAGTTCAGTAACCTTAATACCTTTTTGCTTTTTCCAGGTAATCCACGGTTGAATTACAGTTGCATCTCTCGAAGTATAAATCACCAACATTTCACCATGATCACCAACTTCCTGAGTCCAACGATATGGATTTTTGTTATAGTTCACAAACATCGATTCGTATACAGATTTCATTTCTGCCGCAATTGAAGTGCTTTCATTTGCAATTGGATTTACTGGTGCCTCTCCATTTTCAACAACTCTTAAAGTCATACTGGTATAAACCCTTAACTTTTTCTGAACGGGATTGTATTGAAAAGGATACACATGAATATTTTCACCTCTGACATCTCTCATAATATAAGGCTCAGAACCAATAAATAAGTCATGAGGATACCAGGCATCAACAATTGAAGCCGGGTCAATTACATAAGGAATGGTAGAAGGATCCTGATTTCTGTAAATAGTTCCCCTCGAAGGAAGAAGAGGTTTTTCCAAATCAATATCCACATAGGAAAAATCAACTACCTCAATGGTAACATTTTTATCCGGAGATAATTGAACTGAGGCATTAAGAAATGGCAATTCAGCCCATCCGGCTTTTACAGTCTTAACCGACCCCGGAAACTTGATTGCGGTAAATGTTTGTCCATTCTTTACCACATCATACACGCCATAATCTTCAATTGAAAAATTAAGAGTAAACATGTCACCCCTGTTTTGCTGGAATGATACTTCATATCCTTTGTCATTTGCAATTGATTGTAAACCAATAAAAACAAAGGATACTAAGAATAAGAATAAAGATGTAATTTTTGAGTTCATAAGTCAAGTGTTAAAATTAATTCTGAATATAAAAATAAGACTTTACTATCAGGAAAGCTATAGGTAGTAACCCCTACGGATAATAATTAATTTCTTCCGAAGAATAATAGTTATTTATTAATTATTTAAATATCTGCTATTTAAAACAGTTTTTAAGTGAAAAAAGCCAGTTTTTATCTCAAATAAAAAAAACAGTTTTTATATGAGAGCAAAAAAAATTTATACCAAAAAATCAGTTGTTAACCATTAATATTTCACAATTTATCCAAAAACGGCTGAATATTGACAATAAACCTGTGATGAATACCTGATGCAATTAAATCGTCACCACAGTATGCAACGATTCCAAAAACTAGCCTTTTCCCCTCAAATGATTGCAAAACAGCTTCTGTATTGACCTCCTTTCCTAAAGCAGTTGCTTTAAGATGATTCATTTCTATATAGGTTCCTACCGTTGTAAATCCCTTTGGCAAAGAATTTTGCACGCATTCCATTGCTGTATTTTCAAGAAATGCAATAAGGGCGGGTGTGGCCAAAACCTCAAGAGTTCCTGAGCCCAGAAAGGAAGCTGTGTGACTATTTCCTACAATAAAAGCAGACTGCTTTACACATCCCGGACTAATATTAATGTCCATAATTGAATATTATAGTTTGTTTTAAATCGGGGTGCAGGCTTTTTGAAACAGGGCAAGTGCGCGCCGAATTTTCAATCAGTTTTTTTTCCTTTTCCGAGTAACTTCGCTGGAAAAACAAATTAATTTGAATTTCTCCAACCCTCCTGGGATTTGAGTCCATTATTTTTGTTACCTCAGCAATTGTCCCATCAATATCATACCCTTTTTCCTGGGCATTTATTCCTATTATTGTCAACATGCACGAGGCAAGCGAGGTTGCTAATAAATCAGTTGGTGAAAACGCTTCACCTTTTCCTTTATTATCAACCGGTGCATCCGTAATTATTATATCTCCCGATTTTAAATGTTCAGCTTGTGTGCGAAGTGCTGAAAGGTAAGTAACTTTTGAGGTCATAGTTTTTTTTGTAAAAATAAAAAAAAAGGAGGAAATTTTCCTCCTTTCAAGATTTATACTTTTTTTTTAAAACAAACCCACAATATTTCCATCCTTATCAATATCTATAAATTCTGCTGATGGGACAACAGGCAAACCCGGCATTCTCATTATCTCACCTGCAACCGGCACAACAAAACCTGCACCCGATGAAATCTCAATTTCTCTGATTTTAATTGTAAAATCTCTTGGTCTACCCTTTTTATCCGGATCATCTGAAAGTGATTTTTGAGTTTTTGCAATACAAACTGCAAGTTTTTCGAGTCCAAGTTTTTTTATTTTCTCCAAATCCTTTCTGGCTTTAAGTGAATATTCCACACCGCTGGCGCCATACATCTTACGTGCAATAGTTTCAATTTTTGTTTCAATATCCCAATCAAAGGAATAGAGCGGGGTAAAACATGAGGGACAGCTTTTTGCAGCTTTTACAACTTTCTCTGCCAGATCTGTTGCTCCTGCTCCGCCCTTGGCCCATCCTTCTGTAAGTGAAACTTCAATGCCAAGTCCATCACAATGATTTTGCAATATTTCTATTTCACCCAAAGTATCTGTATCAAACCTATTGATTGCAACAACAGGCTTAAATCCAAACATACCCATATTTTCAATATGCTTGTCAAGGTTCTCCAGTCCGAGTTTTAGCGCTTCCTTATTTTCCAATTGAAGATCAGCTAATTTCGCACCTCCATGATATTTCAGAGCTCTGATTGTAGCTACTATAACCACTGCTCGTGGAGTAAGTCCTCCATATTGAGATTTAATATCAAAGAATTTTTCTGCTCCAAGATCAGAAGCAAAACCTGCCTCAGTTACGACATAATCTGATAAAGACAATCCCATTTTTGTAGCTATCAAAGTATTGGTTCCCTGAGCAATATTTGCAAACGGGCCACCATGAATAATTGCAGGATTTCCTTCGAGTGTTTGAACAAGATTTGGCTTAATGGCATCCTTTAAGAGAACTGCCATTGCTCCCTGTGCTTTAAGATCTCTTGCATACACAGGTTCACCAGCATAAGTAAACCCAATAAAAATATTTCCAAGTTTTTGCTTCAAATCATCAAGGTCTTTTGCCATACAAAGGGTAGCCATAACCTCAGATGCAGCGGTAATATCAAAACCTGATTCCCGTGGAATACCCTGAGAAGTGCCTCCAAGTCCAATTACCATATCCCGAAGTGACCTATCATTCATATCCATCACGCGTTTCCACGAAACCGTGCGGGGATCAAGTCCCAAATTATTTTTTTTATTTTGAATATTATTATCAATAAGTGCAGCCAGGAGATTATGTGCTTTTTCAACAGCAGAAATATCTCCGGTGAAATGAAGGTTTATATCCTCCATTGGAATGACCTGTGAATAACCTCCTCCGGCAGCCCCGCCCTTTATTCCAAAAACTGGTCCAAGCGAAGGTTCTCTGAGAACGACTGTTGCATGTTTTCCAATCCTGTTCAAACCCTGAGTAAGAGCAATTGAAGTTGTTGTTTTTCCTTCACCGGCAGGCGTTGGGGTAATGGCAGTAACCAAAATAAGTTTGCTTTTTTTAAGTTTCTCTTCATCAATAAGCTTCAACGGTAGTTTTGCCTTAAATTTTCCATACAATTCAAGATCGTCTTCGTCAATGTTTAATAGCTTTGCAATGTCCTTAACGGGCTTAATTTTTGCAGCTCTGGCAATATCTATATCTTTCATAGCGGTTTAACTGTTTAAGTATTAATATTTATTCATGACCATTTAAAGTCAAAACAAATATAATGAATTAATTTTTTATTTTTATTAAATCTAAATTAATTTTGATGAACTGTCATTTTTTTTGTGTAACTGATGAAAAAATAATGGAAAATGGAAAATATTTTTAGTCAATGTAAAATAAAATGGTACTTTTAGTTGTTAAAAAGAACTTGTTTTTTCAGTATAATCCGGTTTGAAAATAAAAATATCAAACATATCGGCCTTGCAGTATTTTCAGATAATCAGGTATGGTGTACTGATTCTGACCGGAATAGTATTCACAAAAAGTGAACCCTCATTAAGCAAGGGTGAAATCGGGTTGTATGAAACGTTCATTTTGTTGTCAGGAGTTTTGTGTTTTTTTTGGGTCACAGGGCTAATCCAAAGTTTATTAACACTTTACAACAAAAATAAAACCTACAACGAAGACGACGGCAAAAAACCAGAAATTCTGTTCAATTCCTTTGTATTAATCATTTTATTCAATCTGCTGACAATTGGAGTGTTTCTGGCTTTTAACGGTGTTATTGCCAATATTTTTACTGAAAAGGAGAGCATACCAAATTTTGACATTTTAATCGTTTATATATTTCTGATCAACCCCACTTTTCTGATTGAGTATTATTATCTGTTAAACAACAAACCGCGGTCAATCTTAATATATGGCACTTTGAGTTTCGTTGTACAATTTTTTCTCGTGGCAGCCCCCGTTTATTTCTCATATCCTGTTTATTATAGTCTGGTTGGCCTTTGCATCGCCGCTTTATTTAGATTCGGATGGCTGCTTGTAATAATCATCACAAAAAGCAGATTAAAATTTAACCTTGGATTTATTAAAGAGCATCTAAATGTTGCCTGGCCACTGATTGTCAGTTCCTTACTTGCGGGATCGGCACAATACACTGACTCACTGCTTGTAGCCGGATACTACAGCGATGCTGACTTTGCCATTTTCCGTTTCGGAGCACGTGAATTGCCTCTTGCTCTTTTATTAACGAATTCGATGTCAAATGCATTCTTACCAATTTTTTCAGATGAATCCCGATTTAAAGATTCGCTCAATTCTCTTAAAAATAAAACACGCAAACTTGCACATTTTCTTTTTCCTCTAACATTAATTCTTCTGATAACAAGCAATTTATTTTTCCCTGTTGTTTTTAATGAAGACTTCACTTACAGTGCAAAAATTTTCAATATTTACTTGCTTTTGCTTATCAGTAGAATGTTTTTTCCTCAAACGGTTCTCATAGGTATGCAAAAAACAAAAGTCATATTATTTGCCTCATTTATGGAAATTCTGGTAAATATAGTTTTCTCGATAATATTTATTCAATATTTTGGTTTAATTGGTGTTGCCTTTGCAACAGTACTTGCATTTTTCACCGAAAAAGTCATTCTTGTGGTCTCTCTTTATAAATATGGTATTAAACTCACAGAATATTCCCCATTAAAAGAAATTATTTTTTACTCAATATTGACTATTATAATTTACATGTTAACTGACTACATGATTTTCACGGATATTTAATCCGTATAATCCCTCAATTTCGCATAAAACTTAATAAACCTGATTTCGATTTTAGTTTCAAACTGAAAAAAGTATTTATATTTGAAACAGAAAGGACAAATTTTCAATTATTGATAAAATTACAGGAATGGATCACCTTGAAAGGTATTTTAATAAATTCAGGAGCAATATAATTGGAAATGATGCAGTGTATAAATCACCATATGGTGACAAAAAGATTATTTATGCAGACTGGATCGCCAGTGGAAGGTTATATAAAACTATTGCTGATAAGCTCACAAATGATATAGGCCCGTTTGTTGCAAACACCCATACCGAAACCTCTGAAACAGGAAAAAGGATGACACAGGCATATCACCATGCCCATGAGCTAATAAAAAAACATGTAAACGCATCAACTGAAGATGTGATCTTAACGACTGGTTTTGGTATGACTGGTGCTGTAAACAAATTTCAAAGGATACTACGTTTGAAAAGTTGTTCAGAATGCCCTACCAAACAAACTTGTGAAAAAATTAAAAATAACAGGCCGGTTGTTTTTGTTACACACATGGAACATCATTCTAACCATACATCATGGTATGGAACAAATGCTGAGGTTGTGGTGATTGATCCTGATGAGAACATGCTTTTTAGTGAAAAAAACCTTGAAATAAAACTTCAGGAATATAAAGACTGGCCAATGAAAATCGGTGCCTTTACTGCCTGTTCCAATGTGACCGGAATTATAACCCCTTATTATAAAATGGCAAAAATAATGCATAAACATGGAGGTTTATGTTTTATTGATTTTGCTGCCTCAGCGCCCTATGTGGATATTAATATGCATCCCGAAGATCCTGAAGAAAGCCTTGATGCCATTTATTTCTCACCCCATAAGTTTTTGGGAGGACCTGGCTCATCGGGTACTTTGATTTTTAATAAGAAACTTTATAACCGTGATATTCCTGACTGTCCCGGAGGCGGAACTGTAGATTGGACAAATCCCTGGGGAGATTATAAATTCATTGATGATATTGAGCTTAGAGAGGATGGAGGTACTCCGGGCTTTTTACAAGCAATTCAGACAGCCTTGTGTATTCAGCTTAAGAATGAAATGGGAACAGAAATGATCCGAGCCCGGGAAACGGAACTTGTTGAACTTGCATTCCGGGAGTTCAATAAAATCAAAGAGCTTGTAATCCTGGCAGATAATATAAAAGACCGCATTGGATGTATTTCCTTTTATATTCCAGGGATACATTATAATCTCATGGTCAAGCTGCTTAGTGACAGGTTTGGCGTACAGGTCAGGGGAGGCTGTGCCTGTGCCGGAACTTATGGCCATTTTCTGCTCAATGTTACACCTGAACAATCTAAAGCTATTACTGATAAAATAAATACTGGTGATCTCTCTGAAAAACCGGGATGGGTGAGACTCTCAATTCACCCAACCATGACCACCAACGAACTAATCTATATTATTGGATCCATAAAAGAAATAAACGAAAACATTGAAGATTGGAAAAAAGATTATTATTACGATTCAAAAACCAATGAATTCTATCACAACAGTTTTATAAGAAAAAATGGGTTTATCCACAAATGGTTTAGTCTGAACCAATAAATTTGGCCACTTTTTATATTGCCTTTTAAGTAAAAGAAATTTTATTCTGTTTTAAAAAAGTGTTAGCTTTGATGGATTATTAATACATACAAATATGACACTTATAGAAGTCAATGATAAAAAAACCCAAAGGGAATTCCATGATACAGCCAGAATAATCAACAAAAACGATAAAAACTGGATTTGTTTGCTTGATGCAGAGGTGGAAGGAATTTTTACTCCCGGAAAAAATGTTTCATTTCAGAATGGAGAAGCCATCAGATGGATATTAAAAGACAATGATGGAAAACTCATCGGAAGAATAGGCGCTTTTTACGATCTTTTAAAAGCAAAAAAACATGATCAACCAACAGGCGGAATCGGTTTTTTTGAATGCGTCAATGATTCTGAAGCAGCTAAAACACTCTTTGACAAGGCAGTCGAATGGCTTAAAACAAAAGGGATGGAGGCAATGGATGGTCCCATCAACTTCGGTGAAAACATTAATCATTGGGGATTATTAATTGAAGGTTATATGCCCCAGGGTTATGGAATGCCCTATAATCAACCGTACTATAAAGATTTATTTACAAAATATGGTTTTAAAACCTTTTTCGAACAATACACATACCATAAAGATCTTACACAACCATTTCCAGAAAGACAGGAGAAATTCGCGCGACACGTTGGAACAAAAGAGTCATTTAGCTTTGAACATTTCTCCTTTGCCAACCATAAAAAATACGTCCAAAACATTGTTGATATTTTCAACACCGTCTGGAAGGATTTTCATGAAGATTATACCCCGTTAAAGTTTGAGGATATTGAATTGATGCTCATGGAAGCTAAACCAATAATTGTCGAGGAGTATATTTGGTTTGGTTATGATAACGGACTGCCTGTTGCAATGGTTGTGGTTTTCCCGGATGTCAATCAAGTATTCAGCAAACTAAACGGAAAACTGAGTTTCTTTGGAAAACTTAAGTTTTTATATTACAAAAAGAAGATAAACAGAGTAAGGCAACTTATTACCGGAGTGATACCTTCTCATCAGAAGACCTATATAATTGGCGCCTTATTTCTTAAAATGGTAGATGCACTCAGAAAAAACAATATTAAGGAACTTGAAATGTCCTGGGTAGGCGACTATAATGTAACTGTGAATAAAATTTATTCAATGCTTGAACTTCCGGTGGTAAAAAAACATGCAACATTAAGGTATATGTTTGACCAAAGTAAGGAAGTAAAGAGATTTACCAATGAAAATAGCGATAAAATGCAAAAAACACTTAAGAATACTGAATAAAAGTTTTGAGATATTCAATTAAATTCTTAATTTTGCATTCCATTTAAAGATTTTGATATTAAAGAGTAAGAAAATGAAAAAAGGAATACATCCGACAGATTACAGACTTGTTTGTTTTAAAGACATGTCTAATGAATATACATTTATTACCAAATCCACAGTAAACACAAAAGACAACATTGAACTTGAAGGTGTTACCTACCCATTGGTAAAAATAGAGATTTCAAACACATCTCACCCTTTTTACACTGGCAAAATGAAACTTGTTGACACTGCAGGTAGGGTAGATAAATTCAGAAACAGATATCAAAAGCATCTTGACAAGAAAGATACTAAGTAATTATTAATTGATATAATCAGAAATCATGGAGAAATCCATGATTTTTTTTTTGCTTTAAATCTAATCATAGAACATCCAAAGAATCCCAAATCTAAATGCTCTGATATTAGCTGGGTAATGACATGCGAGAAAGTACTCTTTATCAAAAAACCCATACCCTGCATGTTCCAATTTAAAGAAAAATCGGGCCCGTTTCAATTTTACATTTAAGAAAACATCTATAAAAGGGTAATTACCAATTTTATCAACGGTCTGAGAATAAAACATTCCGGTAGCCGCATCATACCCTTTAGCATAGAATTCTGAATTTATCCTGAGATCAAAGCCGAGTTGGGATGTTAGTCTTCCTTCGGTAGCTTTAAAAAACCAATCCTTTTCCCAATAGGTGCTGTTATAAAAGGCTATCTCTGGTATACTTATAATAGAATTATCTGATGAATGCTGGTACTTAACTACATTTTTATAAAATACTTTACCGGTTTTAAAAGTTTTTTCTATAGTTGCAGCAATAACATTCAATGTAGATGTACACTGAGCAGGTCTTGCAAGATTGTTGAAATAAATATAATTGTCCAAAATAAAATATTCGACTTGACCGGCCAGATTAAATTTAGTATTTTTTGCTAAAAGAGATATTTCTGTCAAATCTTTCTTTAAAAATTCATTATTCCAGGAAAAATGATTTGAAATATATCTGTTTTCATAAAAATCCGGCTGTATTCTTTTAAAACCAGCGTTTATCTGTAAAAAGTTTTGTTTGATTTTTGAAAAGAATTTGACAAACCTCAAATTATAATCCATCTCACCTTTGCCATGACCAGATAAACCATGGGAAAAGAAAGAGTTAAAACGATACTTTTCAAATACAGTTTTAACAAAAGAAAATTCTGCATAATTTGCAGTATATAGAGTATCGCTTGCTGTATACCAAAAATAAGAATTGAAATATTCTGAGGTTTTGTTTTTAATAAATGCAGAGGTTTGAAAAAATCCGGAATTTGAGCTTGAAATTTTCCATTGTAAGCCGGCAGAATTTGAGATTTGTTTATAATGAAGAGAATCAAATGTTTTATCATATCTATAAAAAATATTCTCATAATAAATAGTATCCGCATCCTCTTCGTAATAATTTCTGTAATCAGAAGAAAAGTTAAACTTATATATCAATGAAATTTTTGGATCCAATGTCTTTTTTGAAACAGAGTCGTTTACTCCAATTAAAACTGGTTTGCCAAAGTTTAATTTATGCGTCATAAAAATGATATTTTGAACCATTTTTTCACTTGAGCCTGAGAGCCAAACTGGAATCCCAGCAATATTCCAATCAACCGAATCAGTGACAAATCCGTTATTCTGTATACCACCATTAAGCTGCGAGCTAATCCTGTTAATTATGATGCCTGCATTGAGGTTATACCTGTGATTATGGTATTCAGAAAAAAGAGTGACGCCAAAATTTTTTGTTGTTTGCCTCAAATATTGACCCACAGAATTTAGCAGTAAATAATCCAGTCCCAAATTCAAATTTTCATTTACATTTTGTGAATGAAAGACATTAAGCAGATATTCCTTTTTGCTACCCGAGGTATATTTTAGTCTGGTTAATGGTCTTTTTGTGTTATAAAAAACCACATTTTCTGGCTTTTTAAAATAGAGGCTATAAGGTTTGAATAAGAAAAAGTCACTACTTTCCAAATGAGATTTAATGTTATTTGATAAAGCTGGAAGACCAAGGTTTCCGAGATAGGATGGCAAAACAGGTGAATTTAGGACGGGATTATATATCTGGAAATCATTAAGAGAGGTATCTGGAGAATAAATTAAGGTATCATTATTGAAATAATTCCAGGCATGCACTAATTTTCCAGATTGGGCAGAAATATTGTTCCCTACTGTTAAAAGTAAAAAGGCAATATGCAGGAAAAGATATTTCATATAAATTTTTTCACGAATATAGTAAATAACTGAAATTGGGATAAAATATTATATAAAAAAAAACCCGGTTAATCAAAGACTAACCGGGATTTTAAAAATTCGGCAACGACCTACTCTCCCACAAATTGCAGTACCATCGGCGCAAATAGGTTTAACTTCTCTGTTCGGAATGGGAAGAGGTGGGACCCTATTGCTATAGTCACCTAAAGATTTTTATCCGAAAAAACGGATATCAATAAATTAAGACATACTGAAAGAAAATTCTGAAAGTTTAACCCAGTAGAAAGTTACGGGTAATTAGTACTGCTCGGCTTTTACGTTACCGCATTTACACCTACAGCCTATCAACGTCCTAGTCTAGAACGACCCTTAAAGGAGACCTCATCTTGAGGGGAGCTTCGCACTTAGATGCTTTCAGTGCTTATCTCTTCCAAACGTAGCTACCCTGCGATGCAGCTGGCGCCACAACAGGTACACTAGAGGTTTGTCCAACACGGTCCTCTCGTACTAATGCCAGGACCTCTCAAGTCTCCAACGCCCACAACAGATAGGGACCGAACTGTCTCACGACGTTCTGAACCCAGCTCGCGTGCCACTTTAATAGGCGAACAGCCTAACCCTTGGGACCTTCTCCAGCCCCAGGATGTGACGAGCCGACATCGAGGTGCCAAACCGCTCCGTCGATATGAGCTCTTGGGAGCGATCAGCCTGTTATCCCCGGAGTACCTTTTATCCTTTGAGCGATGGCCCTTCCATACGGAACCACCGGATCACTATGCCCTACTTTCGTACCTGCTCGACTTGTCAGTCTCACAGTCAAGCACCCTTGTGCCATTACACTCTACGCATGGTTACCAATCATGCTGAGGGTACCTTTGGAAGCCTCCGTTACTCTTTTGGAGGCGACCACCCCAGTCAAACTACCCACCAAACACTGTCACCGCAAGAAGCGGATTAGATTCCAAATGTGCAAAGGGTGGTATTTCAAGGTTGACTCCACGATTCCTAGCGAAACCGCTTCAAAGTCTCCCACCTATCCTACACATCACACACCCAAAATCAATGTTAAGCTATAGTGAAGGTTCACGGGGTCTTTCCGTCCCGTTGCGGGTAAGCGGCATCTTCACCGCTACTACAATTTCACCGAGCTCATGGCTGAGACAGTGCCCAGATCGTTACACCATTCGTGCAGGTCGGAACTTACCCGACAAGGAATTTCGCTACCTTAGGACCGTTATAGTTACGGCCGCCGTTTACTGGGGCTTCGATTCAATGCTTCGCCTTGCGGTTGACATCCCCTCTTAACCTTCCAGCACCGGGCAGGTGTCAGGCCTTATACGTCATCTTTCGATTTAGCAAAGCCTTGTGTTTTTGATAAACAGTCGCCTGGGCCAATTCTCTGCGGCCTGCTTTCACAGGCACCCCTTCTCCCTAAGTTACGGGGTAATTTTGCCTAGTTCCTTAGCCATGATTCACTCGAGCACCTCAGGATTCTCTCCTTGACTACCTGTGTCGGTTTGCGGTACGAGTTGTATAGACCTGAAGCTTATTGGCTTTTCTTGGAAGTTGTTTCATTACTTCGCTTCACCCGAAGGCTAGGCTCAACGTACTATTCCGTCAGTACGTAGCAACTACACATCTCCGTCACCAAATCGCAGTCTACACAAGTACAGGAATATTAACCTGTTGTCCATCGACTACCCCAATCGGGTTCGCCTTAGGCCCCGACTAACCCTGATCCGATTAGCGTTGATCAGGAAACCTTAGTCTATCGGTGAGCAGGTTTCTCGCCTGCTTTATCGTTACTTATGCCTACATTTGCTTTTCCAGTCGTTCCACCATATCTCACGATACAGCTTCAGCACAACTGGAATGCTCCCCTACCAATCCGCCGGAGGCGGAGTCCATAGCTTCGGTAATAGATTTGATGCCCGTTTATTATCCACGCACAATCGCTCGACTAGTGAGCTGTTACGCACTCTTTAAATGAATGGCTGCTTCCAAGCCAACATCCTAGCTGTCAATGCAATCGCACCACGTTTGATCAACTTAATCTATATTTGGGGACCTTAGCTGATGGTCTGGGTTCTTTCCCTCTCGGCGCTGGACCTTAGCACCCAACGCCTCACTGCTGGATATATGTTATAGCATTCGGAGTTTATCAGGGTTTGGTAGGCGGTGAAGCCCCCTAGCCCTATCAGTAGCTCTACCTCTATAACACTTAACTCCAACGCTGCACCAAAATGCATTTCGGGGAGTACGAGCTATTTCTCAGTTTGATTAGCCTTTCACCCCTACCCACAATTCATCCAAAGACTTTTCAACGTCAACTGGTTCGGTCCTCCAGTCCGTGTTACCGGACCTTCAACCTGATCATGGGTAGATCACAAAGTTTCGCGTCTACCCCCACTAACTTAATCGCCCTATTCAGACTCGCTTTCGCTTCGGCTGCGTATCTTAGATACTTAACCTTGCTAGTGAGGAGTAACTCGTAGGCTCATTATGCAAAAGGCACGCCGTCATTCCACGAAGGAACTCCGACCGCTTGTAAGCGCATGGTTTCAGGTACTATTTCACTCCTCTGTTAGAGGTTCTTTTCACCTTTCCCTCACGGTACTAGTTCACTATCGGTCTCTCAGGAGTATTTAGCCTTGCCAGATGGTCCTGGCAGATTCATACAGGGTTTCACGTGTCCCGCATTACTCAGGATACTACTAGAAACTTAAATTCTTACGTGTACGGGGCTATCACCCTCTATGGCTGAACTTTCCAGAACATATCCACTTCAAATTCAAGATTCATATTGTAGTCCTACAACCCCGGCATTGCCGAAACAATTCCGGTTTGGGCTATTCCCGCTTCGCTCGCCGCTACTAAGGGAATCACTTTTGTTTTCTTTTCCTCCAGGTACTTAGATGTTTCAGTTCCCTGGGTTAGCTTTCCGGTAAACCGGAATTCCCGACCTTCAATCGGGAGGGTTGCCCCATTCGGAAATCCACGGATGATAAGTTATTTGCACCTCCCCGTGGCTTATCGCAGCTTGTCACGTCCTTCATCGCCTCTGAGAGCCAAGGCATTCACCATGCGCCCTTACTTACTTTCTTACTTGTACTCGATTATTAAAATTGTAAAATTTTTCAAATTCGATGTTAATCTCTACTAATTTTCTTCCAATATGTCAAAGAACTTTTTGCCAAAAGGCAAATTGTGGAGAATAAGGGAGTCGAACCCTTGACCTTCCCGACTTACGAGTCGGGACGCTCTAGCCCTACTATTTTAAATAGTTGCTAATTTCCGATAAAAAAAAGAACATTCTCATTATTTGAGATTTCAGTGGAGAATAAGGGAGTCGAACCCTTGACCTCCTGCGTGCAAGGCAGGCGCTCTAGCCAACTGAGCTAATTCCCCGAAGCGTTTTTGTAGTCCCTCGCAGACTTGAACTGCGGACCTCTACATTATCAGTGTAGCGCTCTAACCACCTGAGCTAAGAGACTGATTAAAGTGTGTCCCTGCGTAAACAGAGGTGGGACATTATTCGCTTTGGGTTATATATATAATGAAGAAGATTTAGGAGAAAAAGTAGAGAAATAAATTAGTCTCTAGAAAGGAGGTGTTCCAGCCACACCTTCCGGTACGGCTACCTTGTTACGACTTAGCCCCAGTCACTAGTTTTACCTTAGGCCGCTCCTTGCGGTTACAGACTTCAGGTACCCCCAGCTTCCATGGCTTGACGGGCGGTGTGTACAAGGCCCGGGAACGTATTCACCGCGCCGTTGCTGATGCGCGATTACTAGCGAATCCAACTTCACGAAGTCGAGTTGCAGACTTCGATCCGAACTGAGACCAGTTTTAGAGATTAGCATCCTGTCACCAGGTAGCTGCCCTTTGTACTGGCCATTGTAACACGTGTGTAGCCCTGGACATAAGGGCCGTGCTGATTTGACGTCATCCCCACCTTCCTCACGGTTTACACCGGCAGTTTCGTTAGAGTCCCCGGCATTACCCGCTGGCAACTAACGATAAGGGTTGCGCTCGTTATGGGACTTAACCCGACACCTCACGGCACGAGCTGACGACAACCATGCAGCACCTTGCAGTCCGTCCGAAGAAATTCACCTTTCGGCGAACGTCGTCCTGCATTTAAGCCCAGGTAAGGTTCCTCGCGTATCATCGAATTAAACCACATGTTCCTCCGCTTGTGCGGGCCCCCGTCAATTCCTTTGAGTTTCAATCTTGCGATCGTACTCCCCAGGTGGATTACTTAATGCTTTCGCTCAGTCGCGAACTGTGTATCGCTCACAACGAGTAATCATCGTTTACGGCGTGGACTACCAGGGTATCTAATCCTGTTCGATCCCCACGCTTTCGTGCCTCAGCGTCAATCATAGTTTAGTAAGCTGCCTTCGCAATCGGTGTTCTGTGTAATATCTAAGCATTTCACCGCTACACTACACATTCCGCCTACCTCAACTACATTCAAGAAAACCAGTATCAATGGCAATTTTACGGTTAAGCCGCAAGATTTCACCGCTGACTTAGTTTTCCGCCTACGCACCCTTTAAACCCAATAAATCCGGATAACGCTTGCATCCTCCGTATTACCGCGGCTGCTGGCACGGAGTTAGCCGATGCTTATTCTTACAGTACAGTCAACCCTATACACGTATAGGGGTTTCTTCTTGTACAAAAGCAGTTTACAACCCATAAGGCTGTCATCCTGCACGCGGGATGGCTGGTTCAGGCTTGCGCCCATTGACCAATATTCCTCACTGCTGCCTCCCGTAGGAGTCTGGTCCGTGTCTCAGTACCAGTGTGGGGGATCATCCTCTCAGACCCCCTACCCATCGTAGCCTTGGTAAGCCGTTACCTTACCAACTAGCTAATGGGACGCATGCCCATCTCTAACCGTTGTGACTTTAATTCAAAAAACATGCGAATTCTGAATTTTATGGGGTATTAATCCGAGTTTCCCCGGGCTATGCCCCTGTTAGAGGTAGGTTGCATACGCGTTACTCACCCGTGCGCCGGTCGCCGACAGATATTGCTACCCTCGCTGCCCCTCGACTTGCATGTGTTAAGCCTCCCGCTAGCGTTCATCCTGAGCCAGGATCAAACTCTTCATTGTAATAAAAATTTTTGACTCATGATTTACTTCTCATTTCCAGAAAATCTGGAACCTTTTTCTACCTAAATTTATCTTCTTCAGTATTTTCAAAGAACAGTTTTTAATTTTTGGGACTGCAAAGTTACTTCAACTTTTTAATCCACCAAATATTTTTCAATATTTTTTTTAAACAACTTTAAGAACATTTTCTGAAAGCGGCTGCAAAGGTAAATACATTTGATTCATATTTGCAAACATTTTTTGATATTTTTTTTATCTTTTTTCAATTTCGTCATCAAATCAGGACATTACGTCACTCCCTTTATTTCAAATATCATTTTTTCAATCGCTTAAAGAACCTCCCATCAAATTGGGGTTGCAAAGGTAAGTACAATCATTTCATTTATGCAAATTTATTCCCTGTTTTTTTTAAAATATTTTACTTTTGACTGATATTCAAATGATTATTTTTTTCTGTTTCCAGCATATTTCCCGTTACCTGTGCCCATCTGTGGCAATTCAACCCAATTTTAGAATATATATCCATTTTCAAATTATCCGTTATATATAGAATAGTATGTGTGAAAAAACCGTTATCTTCGCTTTCTATTTTTTTTTATTATGAACGAAAGCATTGTTTTAATTCCTACTTACAACGAAAAAGAAAACATCTCTAACATCATTGAGGCCGTTTTTAAACTGGTAACCCCCTTTCATATCCTGATCATTGATGACAACTCTCCTGATGGCACTGCATCAATTGTTAAAACCTTGCAGGGTAATTTCTCTGGCAAACTTCATATTATTGAAAGGGCTGGGAAACTAGGACTGGGCACCGCCTATATTGCCGGATTTAAATGGGCAATTTCACAGGGTTACCAATTCATTTTCGAAATGGATGCCGATTTTTCCCATAACCCTGCCGACCTGGTTAGACTTCATCATACATTAGCCGTTGATAAAGCAGACATGGTAATCGGATCAAGATATATTTCCGGGGTAAATGTGGTGAACTGGCCTATGGGAAGAGTCCTTATGTCTTATTATGCATCAAAATATGTCAGGTGTGTTACCGGAATGAAGATTAAGGACACCACTGCAGGCTTTGTTGGCTATACAAGAAATGTGCTTGAAACCATTGACCTTGATAAAATCAAACTAAAAGGATATGCATTTCAAATTGAAATGAAATTCACTGCTTATAAATTCAAATTCAAGATTGCAGAGATCCCCATCATATTTACTGACAGAAAAGAAGGTGCTTCTAAAATGAGTGGCGGAATCTTCAGTGAAGCTGTACTTGGCGTTATTAAAATGAAGATAAGTAGTTGGTTTAAAAAGTATTCCAGATAATTACCTGACTATTATTACTATGGATGTTTTTGATTGCCTTATTAAAAATATTAGTGCCGTTAATGAAAACAGCATAGCCAATTGTAATGTTTATATTAAAGACGGACTGATTTCAACGATTACTCCGGTGAATGTAATCCTCAACGCTGGTAAGATAATTGATGGAACCGGAAGGTTTCTTTTGCCCGGAGTGATAGATGACCAGGTTCATTTCAGGGAGCCCGGACTAACACATAAGGGGGAAATATTCACTGAATCAAGAGCGGCAGTTGCAGGGGGTGTAACCTCTTTTATGGAAATGCCCAATACAAATCCGCAAACTACAACTCAGGAAGAACTTGAACTGAAATTCCGGCTAGCATCTGAAAAATCTGCTGCCAACTTCTCTTTTTACATTGGTGCAACAAACAGTAATCTGGATGAATTGGTTAAAACTGACCCAAAGTCTGTTTGCGGCATTAAGATTTTTATGGGATCATCAACCGGTAATATGCTTGTTAACGACAAGAAAATTCTTTCGGATATCTTTAAGAATGCTCCATTATTGATTGCTACTCATTGCGAAGATGATTCAATTATAAAACAAAACAGCGATCATTACAGGAATATTTACGGTGAAGATGTCCCGGTAAAATTCCACGGCGAAATCAGAAGTGCAGAAGCATGCTTTGCATCCAGTTCTCTTGCGGCAGAACTTGCGGTAAAATACAATAAACACCTCCATATTCTGCACTTATCTACAGAAAAGGAATTGGTACTATTGGAAAAGAAGCCGCTTAATGAAAAGCTGATTACCGCCGAAGTTTGTGTTCATCATCTATGGTTTGATGACCGCGATTATGAAAAGAGAGGCACTTTTATTAAGTGGAATCCGGCAATTAAAAAAGAATCTGACAGGGATGCTTTGCTTAATGCTGTAAACAACAATCTTATTGATGTTATTGCCACTGACCATGCGCCTCACACGAAAGAAGAAAAAAACCAGACTTACTTTAAAGCTCCTTCGGGTGGTCCGTTAATCCAACATTCACTGGTTGCCATGCTGGAACTTTATCATCAGGGGAAAATCAGTCTGGAACAAATCGCAAATAAGATGTGCCATTCTCCTGCTGATCTATTTCGTATTGAAAAACGCGGGTATATCCGTGAGGGATATTTTGCCGATCTGGTCATTATTGATCTGAATGATCCGTGGATGGTTTCAGAAGGTAATATATTATATAAGTGTAAATGGTCTCCGTTTGAGGGTGACATTTTCAGGTCAAAGGTTACCCATACTTTTGTGAATGGTGAATTGGCCTATGAAAACGGGGTCGTTAATGATTCTGTGCGAGGAAAAAGACTATTGTTTAACCGTTAATTCTAATATATGGCGATTATTAATGAATCTGAAATCATTGAGAAAGAACTGATTGACATTGCAGGCAAAATGGCTATTGCAGCCCGCACCGCGCCTAAAGGAAGAGGTCAGAACCATATTGAGATACGCATTATCACAGGTAAGGATATCGTTGCACTTTCTGAAACCATGAAAAAACTGGCTATTGAAAGGGAGTTGGCTTTTTTTGAACGCGACGCTGCCAACATATTGCAATCAAAAGCGGTAGTTGTTATTGGTGCCCGGATAAATTCATTGATTTTAAGGACCTGCGGTATGTGCGGTTTTGCCAATTGCGATGAAAAAAAGAAATATGGCGATGTTCCCTGTGTTTTTAACAGCGTTGATCTGGGTATTGCATTGGGCTCGGCTGCTTCGGTTGCTGCTGATTTTCATGCTGACAACCGGATTATGTTTTCGGTTGGTCAGGCAGCATTATATATGAAATGCTTTGAGGAGGATGTTAAAATGGCGTTTGGGATTCCGTTGACAGCGACTTCGAAGAGTCCGTTTTTTGATCGGTAATTTGCATAAGAATGTTGTAATATTTTTTTGCCGCGAATGCGCGAATGAATTGTTTTTGTTGAGATGAATTTTTTGCCGCGAATGCGCGAATGAATTGTTTTGTTGAGATGAATATTGCCGATTCCCGATAGTTTTCGGGAGCGCGAATTAATGAATTTGAATTATTAAGAAAATTGAAAAAGATACTTTTCATAGATAATACACATCAGATTTTAGTTGAGAAACTAAGTTCTGCAGGGTTTTTATGTGATTTGAAACCGGGTATCTCCAGAGCCGATCTGCTAAAAATCATCCACGAATACGAAGGCATTATAATAAGGAGCCGGATTGAACTGGATGCGGAAATTCTTAATCTGGCAAAAAATCTCAAGTTTATTGGCCGAGTGGGTGCCGGAATGGAAAGTATTGATGTGAGGCTTGCCGAAAAGATTGGTATTAAAGTTTATAATTCGCCTGAAGGGAACCGGGATGCTGTGGGTGAACATGCAACCGGAATGCTGTTGTCTCTTTTCAACAATCTGAACCGGACTGACCGGGAAATAAAATCCGGTGAATGGAATCGTGAAAAAAACAGGGGCATTGAGCTGAAAGGAAAAACTGTGGCCATTATCGGATATGGTAATATGGGCAGTGCTTTTGCACGAAAAATATCAGGGTTTGAAGCCACTGTCATTGCCTATGACAAATACAAAGAAGGGTTTTCTGATTCATTTGTTTCTGAAGTTCAAATGGAAGAGGTATTTGAAAAAGCCGATATTTTAAGTTTACATGTACCATTGACTGCTGAAACCAATTATCTGGTGAATCTATCATACCTTGAAAAATTCAAAAAACACCTATATATAATAAATACGTCACGGGGTCCGGTGGTGAAAACATCTGACCTTGTAAATGCAATAAAATCCGGAAAGGTCAGGGGTGCCTGTCTTGATGTGATTGAATATGAAGAGCGCTCGTTTGAGAATCTTTCTTTGAAGGATATGCCTGATGATTTCAAATATCTTTGCTCGTGCGAGAATGTGATAATGAGTCCGCATATTGCGGGGTGGACGGTTGAGAGTAAGATTAGGCTGGCGGGGGTTTTGGGGGAGAAGATTGTTGGGGGTTATGGGTTATGAGTTATGGGTGATGAGTTATGGGTTATGGGTTATGAGTGATGGGTTATGGGTGATGGGGTTAGGGGAAATATGAGGGTGTTAAAATAAGTGTGTCATGAGATAATAAAAAAAAGTATTAACTTATGACAATTATGAAAGAACAAAAAATCGAGAAAAAGGAATTAGAAGAGTTGTTTGAAGAAGCACTAAATTCCTTAA